>Ga0302319_10011750_pt1 | contig 16584 bp, 17 predicted proteins | sample Bog_T0_2_FD_203319 | JGI IMG/M metagenome (GOLD analysis project Ga0302319, IMG submission 203319) | Peat permafrost microbial communities from Stordalen Mire near Abisko, Sweden - Bog_T0_2 | ecosystem: Environmental > Terrestrial > Soil > Wetlands > Peat | place: Sweden: Abisko, Stordalen Mire...
GCGATTGCCACCAGTGGCACAACCCTGTGCCGCTGGTGGCAAAACGTCGTGCCGCTGGTGGCACTGAGTGTCTGTGGTGGCACTCAGTGTCTCCAGTGGCACAGCCTCGAACAGCGGACCGAGGTCAGATTGTGGGGTTTGGCTGGCGGTCCGCGGAACGGGGAGCACGTAGTAGATCGTCCGATCCGACATCCGAACGATCCTGATCAACTTGAGTTCTTCGAGGAGCTGCAGGTAGCGGTAGGTGGACCGCTTGGAGAGGGAGAGCTTGGCGCCGATCTTCTCGACGCCGACGTAGGCCTCTCCGCTTTTGCTGTTCGCGTGGCGCTTCAGGGCGGCGTACACCGCCAGCCCTGGAGCCTTTAGCATGGAACCGTACCGATCGATCAGCGCATTCTCCACCACGAAGAAGTTGCCCTTCGCGGCGTCGATCAGCGTGTCACGGTGTGGCATTTACCCAGACTCCGTGACGAGAAACACTGTTGCTGAACTGTTGCCAAAGAGTCCAAAAAAGACTCAATAAGTCAGCAAATGACACACTCCACAAAAAATGTAAGTTGTTGTATATAATTGATTTACATGTGGTTGGAAGTGAGGATTTTAGGGTTCAAATCCCCCCTTCCGCACCAAACTCCTACCCCAACAAATCCTTACGCTGTCGGTCGACGAGTACGATCCTTCTGCCCGGTGGCGGCATAGACGACACATCCTGCGATTAGAAGAACGCATCCGAGACCGCAGACTCCTGCCCAACCAAACTGCTGCCAGAGCACGGATCCGGCATAAGAACCGAGGGCTCCGGCGATGAAGAAGCAAATCATGTACACCATGTTCAGACGGCTTCGGGCCTCGGGCAGAAGGCCGTAAATTCGAGTCTGGTTCGAGACGTGGCCGGATTGCACGCCGATGTCGAGCAAGATAACTCCGACAATCAATCCCGGCATGTGCCGACCGAAGGCGTAAAGCACGAAAAAGGAAGTCAGCGCCACTAAGAGCGAGATAAGAACGTTCCGTCTGGCGCCGTAGCGGTCGGCCATTCGTCCGACAAAAGGGGCGCAAAGGGCGCCGGCGACGCCGACCAACCCGAAGACGCCCGCGACAGCGCTGCCATAGTGGTAGGGCGGCGTTTGCAGGAAGAAGACCAGGGTCGTCCAAAAGGCGCTGAAAGCGGAGAAAAGGATTGCGCTGAGTATGGCGGCCTCTCGGAGCACCGGCTGCGTGCGGATCAGATCGGCGGTTGAGCGGATCAGGCTGAGCCATGAAAGTTTCAGGTCCGGCTCACTGCGGGGCAGGCCGGCGCGGATCAAGACGGCGAGCAACAGCATGAGCACAGATGCGAACCAGTAAATAGCGCGCCATCCCAACCACGCGCCCAGAAGGCCGCTGAAGATTCGTGCCAACAAAATGCCAAATAACAATCCGGAAAGCACGGCTCCGACGACCGCTCCGCGGCGGGATGGGGAGGCAAGGTGGGCGGCGAACGGAACGATGATGTGAACGGTGGAAGCCGCGAGTCCAATGCCGAAGCTTGCCAGCGCCAACCATGCGAAGCTTTGCGCGGCCGCCATGAGGGCCAGGCACGCAGATTCGCCTACGATCAGGGAAACGATGAGCCGTCGCCGCTCCTTGGTATCCCCTAACGGAACGAAGAGCAGCATGCCCAAAGCAGCGCCAAGCTGGGTGAGCATGGCGACCGTTCCGACCTTTGGCACAGAGATGCGGAAGGCGGTTGCAATCGCGGATAGCAGGGGTTGGATGTAATAGATGTTGGCTACGATGGCGCCAACGCTGAAGGCCATGAGCCAAACGTGAGCGGGCTTTATTTCTGCGGGTAGTTGAGGTGATGGACAATCGCCTGGGTCGGACGAACTTCTGGGACCATCGTGCATAGACACTTTATCGAGCAAGAATCAGGGTACACCAGCATCATTCACGGGTAGGGGCGAAGCTCGCAAAGCCCGCTTGGGGCGTGACCGGCTTTTGGCAGGCATTGCACTGAGAATTTGCCCGCAATTCCTCGGCGACGTTAATCGGCGACGCTCCTGGTGCGCTTGTTGTAAAATCCCGAGCACTGGGGATGGGGTCTTCATTATGGGAACTAGTTTGCCGATCACTGACCGTGGTGGTGATTACGGCCGGGATCGTGGCGGGCGCGATTTGCAGTCTTCGGCTTCTGAGGAGCTGGGTTCTGCAGCACCCGCCGCGCCGCGCAAGCGCCACTCCGCGATGGTGCGCGTGACCCATTGGATCAGTACGCTCGCCTTTCTCGCGCTGCTGCTCAGCGGTGGAGAGATCGTGCTTTCGCATCCCCGTTTCTACTGGGGCGAGACGGGCAACGTAAACATGCGCCCGTGGCTCAACCTGCACCTGCCATCCTCGCGGGATACGGTGCCCACCGGTTACGGGTTCGTGCTGCCGGATCAGAATGGCTGGAGCCGCTATCTCCATTTTCAAGCGGCATGGCTGGTGGTGGGAACGGGCTTGCTCTACCTGCTGTTCGGCCTGTTCGCCGGGCATTTCAGGCGCAATCTTTTGCCGGCGGCTTCGGACCTTTCACTGAAGGAGCTCGGCAATTCGGTGGTCCGACATTTGCGCTTTGAGCGGCCGGCGGCGGAAGAGGCGTGGTCGTATAACGTGCTGCAGCGCATTTCGTACATTGTCGTAATTTTTGTGTTATTTCCACTGATGATCTGGACAGGACTGGCGATGTCGTTTGGCTTCGATGCGGAATTTCCCATGGCCGTCCGGCTGCTGGGAGGCCAGCAGACGGCGCGCAGCCTGCACTTTCTCGCGACGATCGTTCTGGTGCTATTTCTGTTGGTTCACGTGGTGATGGTGATTCTTGCGGGATTTCGAAATCGCATGCGCGCCATGATTTCAGGCGGTGCGATCCCACCGACGGAATGAAGTGACGGAGTGAAGCTATGAGCAAGACATCTCGACGAAAATTTATCACCACCGGGCTGGCTGCAGCGGCGGGGGCATCGGGGATCGCAGTCGCGGCGAGGGTGGCGCGGCAGCATGGGCTCATCCCGCCGGACGGCGGAGGATTTTACGGTCCAGGAGAAACGCTAACTTATGCGGCGCAGAGACTCCTCGGCCGGCATGCGATGGCGCGTGAGTTTTCCCGCAGCGAAATTTCACAGAATCCCTTCGCCAATGAAGTCGATCCCTTGGGCGATGAATTCAAACGACTGCAGGCTGCGAGTTTCGTCGACTGGCGGGTTACGGTCGATGGGATGGCGACGCGGCCAGGCTCGTTCTCGCTGGCGGAGCTCCGGAGTTTCCCAAGGAGTGCGCACACCACCATGATCGGCTGCGAAGAAGGGTGGACTTACATTGCGGAATGGTCCGGGGTACCGCTCTCACACATTCTCGACAGGGTCGGCGCGCTCCCGCAGGTGCGTTACGTGGTTTACCGCTCGATCCAACCGGACTGGTGGGAGAGCATCGACATGGCGGACGCGTTGCATCCGCAAACGCTTCTCGCTCTCGGCATGAACGGAAACGAGCTTCCTGTACCGTTCGGAGGTCCGGTCCGCATGCGAGTGCCGCGGCAACTTGGTTATAAGAGCGTAAAATACGTCAACCGCCTGACTCTGACGGACAATCTCAAATCGTTCGGCAAAGGTAAGGGTGGTGCCAGCCCGGAGTCCGGCTACGCGTGGTATGCGGGGATCTGAGCGGAAGCGCCCGAGGAAGAACTGACGAAGAACTGGCGGATATCGTCGGCGGCGCGACTCGCGATCACCAGCCCATTTGGCGCATGCGCTCCAGGATGAGATTGCTGTATCGATTCATGCGCTCGGGCCTTCGTTTCAGCGGCGCGGGCAGAATTGCGGCCAGCCGGGCCGCTTGTTCCCGGTCGACATTACGGGCCGCGGTTCCGTCGTAGTAACGGCAGGCGCGCTCGGCTCCATAAATACCGGGGCCCCATTCCACGACGTTGAGATAGATCTCCAGAATGCGGCGCTTGCCGAGAACGAATTCGGCCACCGGGACCAGCGTCACCTCGGCGCCCTTACGCAGGACAGAGCGGCCGGTTCCGAAAAATAAGTTCTTCACAAGTTGCTGGGTGATGGTGGAAGCTCCGCGACTGCGGCCGCCTTCTAAATCGTCTTCGGCAGCGATTTGGATCTCGTGCCAATCGAAGCCATGGTGCTGGTAGAAGCGCGCGTCCTCGGCGGCGACCACGGCGTGCTGCAGATGGGGAGAGATTTGGCTGAGCGGAAGGAATTCATAGCGTTTGTGATACGGAGTGCCGTGAGCCCAGGCTTGCAAGCGGCGCTGGATGTGCACGGCGGTGGTCGGCGGGTTGATCCAGCGGGCGGCGACGAGGATGAGGGCGGGAATCGACCAGAGAAGCGCGAGGCCGATGACGATCCATTTGAGAATGGATCGAAGAGAGCGCTTACGACGCAGGTTTCGAGAGGCGTCTGATGTTTCGATCACGTTTCAGAATACTAGCCTGCGCCACGGCGACGCGAAACCTGGGATGCGGTTTTGGGACGGAAAACGGGAGAAAAAGGTATAATTTGCAGGATGGCAGCGTCAGTGAGGAATCGGCTTGCCAGCCGCGTAAACACTGGATAAAATCGCTTAGGCCGAGTGTGCAGCATCCGTTGCGGGACCGGGTCTTCGTGGATTTGCCTTCCGCGTTAGTGCAATCCTGCTGAGAATTCGCGACAGAGATCTGTCGAAAATTGAGATTTGGAAATCCGAGCTGCGGCTCTCATTGGAGTTTCTTGCATGTTGGTTACAGTTTTGGTCACGATCGTTCACGTGCTGGTTAGTTTTTTTCTGATTGCGGTGGTGTTGCTGCAGAGTGGTAAGAGCGGCGACCTGGCTGCGGCTTTTGGCGGGCAGGGCTTTCGCGCGCGACGACATGGTCCGCGGTCATTTTTATGTTGACGTCGATTACGCTGTCGATTTTTGCGGCGCGAAAGTCGGGGCCGACCTCGGTGCTCTCGGGAGTGAAGCCAGCGACGACCAATTCGAAGCCGGCAACTTTACCGCCAGCGGCGCCTCCGGCGGTTCCGCAGAACCAGGCACCGACGCAGAAGTAAGGCGCTTTCGGGGGATGTCTTCGAATCGCTGAGCAGCTGTGATCGTCTTCTTTTCTTCAGGTTCATCTTGTTCAGGTTCAACTTGGACGGGCGAGACGCCCGTCACCACACAACCTAAATTTTGTTTTTGCAGGTAGGGATTCTGCTCGCGTTCGCCGCCGATGGTGGTGGCGGGGCCGTGGCCGGGGATGACGCGCGTCTCGTCCGGAAGGGTGAGCACGCGGTCGTGCAGGGAATGAATAATTTTCTCGAATGATCCTCCGGGGAGATCGGTGCGTCCGATGCTGCCGGCGAAAAGAGTGTCTCCGGCGATAAGCAATTTTTCAGCAGGGAAGTAGAGGCAGACGCTGCCTTCGGTGTGGCCGGGCGTGTGGAGAACGTTTGCCTTCAGGCTGCCTGCCTGCAACGACTCGCCATCGGCGATGCTCGACTCGATTTTGACTTCTCCCGGTGAAGTCATGCCTAGCCACTGCGCTTGCACGTCGAGCAACCTCAGCAAGGCATAATCACTCTGATTGAGAAGGATGGGTGCGCCGGTGAGGGCGCGAAGTTTCATGGCTCCGCCAACGTGGTCGATGTGGGCGTGCGTGATGACGATCTGCTTCACCTGCAATTTGTACTGGCTGATGACTGCGAGAATGTCGGTGACGTCGTCTCCTGGATCGATGACCATGGCTTCGCGCGTGGTCTCGTCTCCGATGATAGAGCAGTTGCACTGCAAGGGGCCGACGGGGAGGATCTTGTGAATCATGCGTTCATTTTCGCTTAGGGGGCGGAGAATCACCATGAGAATTCCGCTAGGGTGACCGGCTTAATTTGGGATTACCAGTTTGCTCCTCGTATGCAATTCAGGTGCACACACGCGGACAGGAATGTCCGCGGCCACACGAGCTATTTCTCCACACGAATTTTACGAGGCTACGGCTATGGGGCCGGTCTTGGTTTGATCCGAGCGGAAGCGGAGTAGCGCAGCGATGTTGCCGGCGCGATCAAGTTCGGGATTCTCAGGGACATAAAACAGTTCGAGGTCGCGGCGGATGGCAATGGGAATGATGGCATCGCAGACATCGCGCATTTCGCGGGTGCGATGTCCGCAGGCTACGCAGGAGGTGACGAGATGGGCGTCGAGGTGTCCGCAGTTGGGGCAGTGGACGGCGCGGGCGGAATAATTTTCGTCGAGGAAAATCGCTTGTACCTCGCCGGCTTCGAGCGCCTGCAAGACGCGGCGCAGGCCGGTGACTCCTCGGCTGTTGGATTTGGCCAGCTCGAGAGCCTGCTTCACTTTGGTGGAACCGCGTTCGAGGATCCATTGGCGAAGGAGGGCGTTGGCGTGCTGGCGAATCTCTTCCTCGGAAACGCTGGCCACGTCGGCGGAGAAGCGTCCGATGAGGCGGTCTTTGACATAGGGATGGAGCTGGGATTCGAGCTCGGACCAGTTGGCATCCTGGCAGCCGATGATGACGCGTTCCCAGATGCCTTTTTCGCGGTCGATTCGCAAGCGTTCGGCTACGGACTTGAAATGCTGTAACGCTTCTTCGGCGACGCGGCGCTCGGCGTGGCCGCCCTCGTATCCGTTATAGCCATCGCGCGAGGAGTTGCGCGATAAGAGATGGACGATGGCTTCGCGCTCGCGCAAGTCGTCGAGGCGCAAATCGAAAAAGCGCGCGCGCTGGCGATCGACGACGGCGACGCAGAGGGAAGGCTGGGCTCCCAGGAGCGCTGCCAACGGTTTCAGCTGAAAACGAGACTGAAGGTAGATGTGAGTGCCGCCGAGTTGTGGCGGCAGATCGTACTCTCTCCAGAAATTTTGCGCGGAGCAGGCGAAGATCGCTTTTCCGCGCGAGGAGCCGCGCAGGTTCGTGGCGACTTCGAGAACGCGTTCGATGTCAGCGTGAAGCGATCCGTTCTTGCCCTCGGCGGCAGCGCTCATCAGGGCCTGCTTCACGATGTCCTTGGCCACGATGGCTTCTTTGCGATGGGAGCGATCTTGCGGAGGATCGGGCTGAAAGTAAAAGCTCAGAGCGGTTGCGCCTTTCGATTCGTCGGCCTGAAAAGCCGCCAATTCACGGATTTCGTCGCGGGTCATCATCTCGATGCTCCTCCGATATAGGAATGATTGCTATGGCGTGTGCCGCCAACCGTATTAACCTTTAGATTCGACTTTTGGCTAGAGGTTCGCCGTGGAATTCATTGGCGATCGAAGGAGCCTGGCGAACGCAGTCGCGCGCCCGCTGCACGGAGACGCGCACGTCCTCCAGATGCCGGCCGGTGATGGCCGAAATTTCATCGAGGGAAAAGCCTTCAATCCCATAGAGGAGAAAGGCTTCGCGGTCGGTGCGGTCCGCGCCACGAAGGGCGGCCTGCACCAGGGCGATCATTTCGTCGGAGTAGGCAGACTGTTCGGGAGTGGAGAGACGGCGATCGGGAATCGTGCTCTCTCGCGTCCAGCGCTCGTCAGGCTGATGGAATTGCAGACCGAGTTCGTCGGAGGCTTCGCTGTTTTGGCGGCGACGGCCGTCCGCGAGGCGAATGGGGTTGTCGAGTTCCTCGAGGCGCGCCACCATTTCATTCATGGCTTGCAGCGCCAGACGATAGAGCCACGGTTCGAGGTTGAGTTTCTCCGGACGATCCTGGTCGCTGAGAGCGCGAGCGATCACTTCGTCGACAACTTCGGTGGTAGAGAGACCATCTTCAGGAATTTCTTCGACGGACCGGCGGAAGTAGAGTTCGCGATCGATGAAACGCTCGAGACGGGGAAGATTTGCATCGACGTAGGAGCCGATGTCGTCAGCTGAGATGGTCGGGGGCAGGACGGCCGCCAGCGTCTGCTCGAAAGGAACGCCGGGCTCGGGTGATTCCTGCGGCCCTCGGCGCCAACGGCGCCATTTATGGCTGGAGCGCAGTATCTCTTTGTGGCGGCTGACCTGCTGGATGAGTTCGTCAAACGCGGCTTTGATGGCGGCGGTGGGATGAGAGGCGTTGTTCTCGGCAGTGAGCTGTCCAGAGGGCAGGCGGAGGTTGAGCGAGACGATGACGCCTTCGCGAGCCGAGCTCTCGTCGATGACTGCTTTCAGACGGACGAGGTCGGGGCGGAAGACTTGAATGCGCTTCCGGATTTTTTCGATCTGGTGGCTGACTTCTTTTTCGATGTCGGGAGTTTTGTGCAGCTTGTAACTTACGTGGACATCCATTTTCGAGCCTCGAATGCGGGGAAAGAATCCCGTGAAGCTACGGTCTTATGAGGCGATTGTACACCCGTTGGGAGGTGGGGAAATGTGATTTGGCAAGGGCAATTTCGGTCGCAATTTAGGGCTGTTCCCTTGCTTACAGCCCTCGGCTCAGTTCGGAAATCCGTAAACCTTATACAAGAAGTATCCGACAAAAAAAACACCCCCGAGAAAATAGGCAGCTACCTCACCCCAAAACACTCTCGGTTCGTTGTCGCGGGAGACCCAGCCGCTAAAACGGACCCAAACTTTGCCCGTACATGCAAAAACCGCAGCCGCAGAAATAAAGACGACGCCGACGGTCAAAAAAACATTCGGCTGTTTTAGAAGTGAGCTCAAGCCAGGCAACAATAACATCTCCTTTATCGATGCGTGGCGAAATCTCCAATGTGCTTTGCGGAACGCTGGCTCGTGACTATAGGTGTTCAGGCGGTTGGAGGCCTCATGCTATAATTTTGCTTCGCCTGAACGTTAGTACGTCGAGGCTGATCTGTGATTTCCTCCGCGGGCGGACCCAAAATTCCGAGATTCAATGCGCAAAGTTCTCGTTTCATAGAAATTAGGATGTGAGGTAAAGCTATGTCCGGCCATTCCAAGTGGGCAACAATCAAGCACAAGAAGGGCGCGCTCGACGCGAAGCGCGGCAAGATTTTCACGCGTCTCATCAAAGAAATCGCGATGGCGGCGAAGTCGGGCGGCGATCCCGACATGAATCCGCGGCTGCGGACGGCGATTTTGGCGGCGAAGTCGGAAAACATGCCGGCCGATAACATCAAGCGCGCCATCCAGCGCGGTACGGGAGAACTGCCCGGGCTGACCTACGAAGAATTCGTGCTCGAGGGCTACGGGCCGGGCGGCGTGGCGTTGCTGGCGGAGATTTCGACCGACAACCGCAACCGCACAGTGAGCGAGATCCGGCATGTGTTTGGGAAGAATAATGGCAACATGGCGGCGGCCGGCGCGGTCGCTTATATGTTCCACAAGAAGGGCGACATTGTGATTCCGAAGTCGGCCGCCAAGGAAGATGATTTGATGAATATCATCCTCGAAGCGGGCGGCGAGGACTTGAAGGATGAAGGCGAGAATTGGGAAATCCTGACGGAGCCCTCTGCCTACGAAGCTGTGTTGGAGGCGGTGAAGAAGGCGGGGATCACTCCCGCATCTTCGAGCGTGGCGATGGTTCCGGATACTTATATTAAGTTGGAAGGGACGCAGGCGGCGCAGATGATCCGGCTAATGGAAGCGCTCGACGACAACGACGACGTGCAGAACGTGCACGCGAACTTTGATATCGACGAGAAGACGCTGGAAGAAGTGGCTGGATAGTTTCCGCTTACTTTGCTTTTGGATTTTCGAACTTGACGCCGCCGGGTGCGAACGCATTCGGCGGTTTTGTTTTCAGGGCCGTAACTTTTTCTCTTGCGTCCGACCAACTCTCGGTACATATGCCGAACTTTTCAACACGATAGAGGAAAAGTTTGTGGAAAACCGGGACGTTAATCTTGTAACCTCCTGTTAACGAATCGCTTCAGCATTCTGCACAGCGTAGGGTGCTTACTGTATTGATTCCTCCTCTCGACTGACCGACATGACCCACACCAAGACGCGACTCGACAAACTACTCGTGGAGCGCGGGCTCACGCCCTCGCGGGAACGGGCGCAGGCGCTCATTCTCGCGGGCAAAGTTCTCGTGAATGAACAAAAAATCGAGAAGGCCGGCGCTGCGATTGACTCTGAGTCGAGTTTGCGGCTGCTCGGCGATGATCTACGTTACGTAAGCCGCGGCGGGCTCAAGTTGGAGAAAGCGCTCGAGCACTGGAAGATCGATCTCCGCGAAAAAGTTTGTCTTGATGTTGGTGCTTCCACGGGCGGCTTTAGCGATTGCATGCTGCAGGCGGGAGCGGCGAAAGTGATTGCGGTGGATACCGGGTATGGGCAGATGGATTTTGGCTTGCGTAACGATGCGCGGATGCGGCTTCTGGAAAAAACCAACGCGCGCTATCTAGAACCTCAGGATGTCGGCGAGGCGGTCGACTTCATCGCCATGGACGTTTCGTTTATCTCGGCAAGCCTGGTGCTCCCCACGGTGATACGTGCTGTGTCGCTTTATCCGAGTCGCGATGCGAAGGTCAGCCGCGAAATCGTGGTGCTGGTGAAGCCGCAATTTGAAGTAGGCAGGGAACTGGTAGGCAAGGGCGGGATTGTGCGCGATGAAGCGGCGCAGCGCGGGGCTGTCGTCCGAATCGAGGCTGCGCTCGCTGAACTTGGATGCCGAAACGCTGAGAGCATTGAGTCTCCCATACTCGGCGGCGAGGGTAATCGTGAATTCCTGCTGCACGCTGAGTTTTCGGCGCCTGCCATCGTCTGATTCTGTACAATCGGAAGTCCAATGCCTGAAAAGTTAGCCAACGAAAAGCCTGGAGCTGCGCCGGCTGCCGAGTCGAGCGCTGAGCCGAAGCCGGTGGAAGTCCAGCCCTATCAAAAGTGCGTTGCCATTATTTCGAAGCCGGGGCGGCCCGAGCTGTCGGAGGCGCTGCCGAAACTCGAAAACTGGCTGCAGCAACATCACTATAGCGTGGTCTTTGACGAGGAGAGCGCAGCGTACTATCCGATGCGTGACGTGATGCCGCGCCGCGATTTGGGCGAGCGGTCTCCTTATCTAGCTCTGGTGCTGGGTGGCGATGGCACATTGCTCTCGGCGGCACGCGCAGTGGCGAAGGTGGGAACGCTGATCCTGGGCGTGAATCTCGGCACCCTGGGATTCATGACGGAACTGCAGATGGCGGATCTCTATCCCGCGCTGGAGGCGATTGAGCGCGAGCGCTACATGGTCGACAGCCGCTCGATGATCAGTTGCTCGCTCTTTCGCGGCGGCGAAGTGGTTGTGACGCATTCGGCATTGAACGAACTCGTCGTCAGCAAGAGTGCCATTGCGCGCCTGAATCACTTCGAACTCTTCGTCGATAAGGAATTTGTTTCCAGCTACAAGGCGGATGCGCTGATCATCGCCACGCCGACGGGGTCGACGGCTTATTCGCTGGGCGCGGGCGGGCCAATTTTGAAGCCGGACGTCGATGCTTTCGTGATCACGCCGGTCTCTCCGCATGGATTGACGCATCGTCCTGTGGTGGTGCGCGATTCGGTCGAGATTGAAATTCAGGTAAAGACCGGCGAAGAAGAGGCTTATTTAAGCCTCGACGGGCAGGTCGGTCTGCCGGTGCGAGACGGTGACATTGTGCGCTGCATGAAGGCGGAGCATCCGGCGCGGCTGCTGCGCTTTCAGAAAACATTTTTCGAGGTGCTCGCTACTAAGCTGAAGTGGGGCGAACGGTAGGACGTTTAGTTTTGCGCGAAGTGCTCGCCGGGCGGAGAAGTCTTGAGTGAGAATCATACAGGATTGATTGAGCGAAAGTTTCCCGCCGGAGCGGACGGTCAAGTTGAGCTCAATTATGCCGAGGGTCCAGACAATGGGCCACCGCTTGTGCTGCTTCACGGACTGGGCCGGCGGTGGCAGGTATTTCTGCCGTTGATTCCAGCGCTCAGCTTGCGCTGGCATATCTTTGCACCAGACCTGCGCGGGCATGGTAAATCTTCGCGTGTCGCGCATGGATATCAAGGTCCACGGTACGCGGAAGACGTCACGCAACTTCTTCGCGAAAGGGTTGCGGAGCCTGCAATTGTTTTTGGTCACTCTCTGGGCGGCAACGTGGCGATGTGGATTGGCTCGCACAGTCCGGAACTGTTGCGGGGCCTGATTCTTGGCGACAACATGATTATCGTGCGGCGGTTGCGCAACCCCATGTACACGGCGTTATTTTCGGGACTGCGCGACCTGGCAAAGCAAGGGGGCTCGGTCGAGCAGATCGCGGAGGGCATCGGCCGAATCGTGCTCCCGGTTCCGGGCGGGAATGAGTCCGTCCATATTCGTGAGCTGCCTGGCAACGATGAGGCCTACTTGCGATCGTGGGCGCGTTGCGTGCAGCAGGCCGATCCGGAGACGTACGAGATGATGCTGGACGGCTCGTCGCTGGAAGGTTGGGATGGAGAGACGGTGCTGCGCGGAATTGGCTGCGCAACGCTGCTTTTGCAGGGGAGTCCGGAGCTAGGCGGCCTGATGTCGGACGCCGATGTCGCGCTCGCGACAAAGTTGCTGCCGCATCATGCGCATGTAAAGTTTCGGAATTTGGGGCATGCGCTGTTCATTCAGCAGCCCGAGCCGGTGCTGCGGGCGGTCACGAACTTTCTGGAATCGCTATAGATCGGCGCGCGCCCGGCTCGCAGCTAGACGGTTTCGAGTTTCATCTGGTCGGCAAAACTTTCGCGACGCCGAATTAGGTTCGCCTTTTTCCCATCGACCAATATTTCTGCTACCCGTCCACGCGTATTGTAGTTGGAACTGAGGACCGAGCCGTAGGCGCCGACGTCGAGAATGGCGAGTAGATCACCCTCGTTCACCAGCGGGAGTTTTCGGTCGCGAGCAAAGAAGTCTCCTGTCTCGCAAATCGGCCCGACCACATCGGTGGTCTCGGCGGCGTGCGAATTCTTGGCTTGCGAGCTTTGCACGACCGGAACGATCTCGTGATACGCACCATATAAAGAAGGACGCACGAGGTCGTTCATGGCGGCGTCGACAATGAGGAAACGCTTGCGGTGATTCGTTTTCCGGTAGAGGACGCGCGTCAGCAATACTCCGGCGGGTCCTACGATGGAGCGGCCGGGTTCGAGAAGAAGATGAAGGTTTAAGCCACGCAAGGGACGAGTGACGGCTTTGGCGTAAGCCGCAATTTGCTTTTCGAAACTGGGCTGCGCTCCTTTGTAAGAAATTCCGAGGCCGCCGCCGGCGTCGATGTAACGGATGTCGTGACCTTGACTGCGCAAGGTTTGAATCAAGTCGGCAACGCGCTCGAGCGCGGCTCGGAACGAGGCAACATCGGTAATCTGCGATCCGATGTGGACGCTGACGCCAGCGACGGTGAGGTATGGCTCTTTTGCGGCTTGCGCGTAGAGGGCGTCGGCCTCCGGAATCGGCACACCGAATTTGTGCTGATGCAATCCGGTGGAAATATAAGGATGCGTTTTCGCCGAGACATCGGGATTGACGCGGACGGCGACGGCAGCACGTTTCTTGAGGTGCGCGGCGGTCTTGGCAAGCAGGGTTAGTTCAGAGGCGCTTTCGATGTTGAAGAGCAAGATTCCGGAACGAAGCGCAAGTTCCATCTCGGCTGCTGTTTTACCGACTCCCGAGAAGACGACCGTAGCAGCAGTTTTCTTGCTGACGCGCAAGACTCGTTGCAACTCTCCGCCGGAGACGACGTCGAAACCCGCGCCTTCGCCTGCAACAAGGCGGAGGATCGCCAGCGTGGAATTGGCTTTGACGGAGTAGCACAACGTGTACGGGACGGAATGAAAGGCACTCGCGAATGCCTGCATGCGAGCGCGAATCATGGCGGTGGAATAAACGTAGAGGGGAGTTCCGTGGGCGCCAGCCAGGGATTGGAGCGAAACGGATTCGCAATAGAGTTCGGCTTTGCTGTCGGTCGGGCGAGCGGGTCGCTCGCCCCCACATGAATAGGCGAAGGCGGGCGGTCGCAAATCCAACGATGCGAACTTGCGCTTCACTTGCGTTTGCCTGGACCGGCTTTCACTTTGAGGGCCACGACGGTCTGGTCGTCGAAGGTATCGACGCCGGCGGCATGCTCGGTAACGGCTTTGAAAATCTCATTGACGACGCAATCCGCTGACTTGGTCGCGCAGCCGGCGACGATCGCCTCCACGCGCTCGGGGCCGAAGGAATGGCCATAGCGGTTACGCGCGTCGAGAATTCCGTCGCTGATGAAAACGAACAGGTCGCCGGGCTTGGCCCTGAAGGTGAGTTCGTCGTATTCGGCCTCGTCAAAAAGCCCCAAAGGCAAGCCTGTGACTTCGATCGTTTCAATTTTTCCTTCGTGACAATAGATGGGCTTGGGTAGTCCCGAATTCGCCACCACCAGGGTGCGCTTTTCGTCATCCCACACGGCGTAGATGATGGAAACGAACTGTGCGGCGATGCGGCGCTCAGCGAGAGACAAGTTGACCGCCGACAACATCTCCGCCGGAGCAGGCTCGATCGGAGCGTGGGAGCGCAGAATGCCGCTGACTAAGGCGGCATAAATGGCGGCCGGCGCGCCTTTGCCGCTGACGTCGCCGATGGCAATGCCGAGGCGCGATAGGGAATAGGGAACAAAGTCGTAGAGATCTCCGCCAATGGCGCGGGCGGGGAGGAACTTTGCTTCCACATCCAGATTCTGCATTTTCGGGCTGGAGTGTGGCAGCAAACGAAATTGCAGCTCCCGGGCTAGAGCCAGATCGCGTTCGAGCCGCTTTTCCTGGCGGGCAATTTCTTCGTACAAGCGGGCGTTTTCAATGGCGATGGCGAGCTGGGCCGCGAGCGTGATGAGAGTACGTTTGTGATCTTCCGTGAAATAGCCGCGGCGGGTGTGCTCGAGATCGAGCACGCCAATGACTTTCTCCTGATAGATCAGGGGCACGGCGAGTTCCGAGCGCGTTTCGGGATTAGTCGCGATGTAGCGCTCACTCTTCGCGACATCGGGCACGAGCACGGCTTGTTTCATCTGCGCGGCGTAGCCGACGACTCCACGGCCGAGCGGGATGTCGTGTTTCAGGTGCAAACGCTCTTCGAAGCGCTGCGCGAAGCGATGCTGCAATTTTTCTCCCGTAGGATCGAGCAGGAGAATGCTGAACATCTGATAGTCGATGAGGCGGTTGAGCAGTTCTGCGACGCGTTTGAGCAGTTCGTCCAGATTCAGGATCGAGGTAAGCTCACGGGCAATCTCGTTCAAGAGCAGCAAGGTGCGGGCCTGTCGCGTGATGCGCGTGTGCAACCGCGAGTTCTCAATGCCGACCGCCATGCGTGACGCAATGAGCGTCAGCAGGCGCTTGTGCTCTTCGGTGAAGTAGTTTGTTTCGCGGGACTCGAGATCGATCACGCCGATCACGCGATTCTTGACGATCAGCGGGATGGCCAACTCCGAGTGGACATTGGGCACGGCTTCTACGTAGAAGTCGTCCTGCGTTGCGTCGGCGACTAAGACGGCCTGTCGGGTTTGGGCGGCGCGTCCCGTAACGCCGAGGCCGACTTTGACCCGCACACGCTCGGCAATTTCCGGCGGATATCCTACGCTGAAGCGAACGTACAATTCCTGGCGTTGCTCGTTGAGCAGCAGGATGGCGAAAATCTCGTATTCAATGACTTTCTTGACGATTTCGGCAACTCGCCGGAGAGTGGTGTCGAGGTCAAGCGTGGTGTTGACCACGTCCGCGACTTCGAGAAGAAGAGGTTCCACCTCGGAAATGCGTCCAGTGGGCGAGGTGGTCGTTTTCACAGGATTCATCATAGCAGCCGATTTGCGGCGACTCTTCCACAGGCTGGAAAGCGTGTGCCCGTGGGACCAGCAGCGTTCATGGCTAGACTACCGGCGAAATCTCGGGCGGATTTTCGAGCACGCAGACATCCGGCAGATTGCGGTAAAGTTCCGCGTAATCCAGACCGTATCCGACCACGTAAGCATCCGGAATGGTGAAGCCGATGTAGTGTGCCTGAATCGGCTGCTTGCGCCGGGAAGGCTTATCCAGGAGCGCTGCAATGCGCAGCGAACGCGGGCGATGGGCCTGCACCAGTTTCGAGATGTAGTTCAAAGTAAGACCGGTATCGAGAATGTCTTCGACCAGAATCACGTTGCGATCGGCCATGGAGCTATCCATATCTTTGGTGAGACGGACTTCGCCGAGTGAATCCCAGGCAGCGTGACCGGCGGGATCGTCTTTGGCGGTGGGACGGTTTCCGTAGCTCGAAACGCCGATGAAATCAAAGGTCGCATCCAGCGGAATCTGGCGCGCGAGGTCGCTCAGGAAGATCGCGGCGCCCTTCAGAACGCCGACGAGAATGATGGATTGGCCCTGGAAGTCGCGGGCAATCTCCGCTCCCAGTTCGGAAACTCGTTTTGCGATGGCTTCGCGGCACAGCAACACTTTCAGTTCTGACATGGAGGACAACTTTATACACGAGATTGAGTCGAACCGGAATGGCTAAATCAATCTGGCCGAGTTGAAAGTTAGTAAGCAGCATTGCGCCCTTTTTTTGAAGTCAATAGAATTCTAATTCGCCGCTTGATGAAGGAGTGTTCCGTGAATCTCAAAGGAATTCAACTGACGTGGCTCGGTCACGCCACGTTTCGCATAGTTACGCCAGAGGGCAAGACGGTTTACATCGATCCCTGGATTGCGGGGAATCC
>Ga0302319_10011753_pt1 | contig 16583 bp, 18 predicted proteins | sample Bog_T0_2_FD_203319 | JGI IMG/M metagenome (GOLD analysis project Ga0302319, IMG submission 203319) | Peat permafrost microbial communities from Stordalen Mire near Abisko, Sweden - Bog_T0_2 | ecosystem: Environmental > Terrestrial > Soil > Wetlands > Peat | place: Sweden: Abisko, Stordalen Mire...
GACATTCGTTGGTGGGGTTTATGCGCGGCAAGGTAAGAAGGAAATAAATACAATATGGGAACAAGCTTTTTATGCTGGAACATTAATAAAAAGAGGAATTTTGAAGCTGAAATCGCGAGGATTGTTTTATTGCCGGAAATTGTTGCTGATATTTTATTATTAATTGAAGCGGAAAATGTTAATGATGAAGAAGTAGAAAACCTTACTACGCTCAAAAGGATACAAGTTAACGACAATGGAAATGAGCCTGATTATGAGTTGACGCCACGTTTTTACTCAAGGTTAAGTATTAAAGAGTTTCAATTGTTAGAAATACATACGACACGTCGATTAGTTTTTGCTCGACTTAATAAAGATGGCAAAGATGAAATAATAATTGGGGGCTTACATTTTCCAAGTAAATTGGAAATAAATGAAGATACCCAATACAAAGATGCCAGGCAGCTTGCGTTGGATTTAAAGGCGATGAAGCACCGAATTGATATTGGTCATAATAATTTTATGATTTTGGGCGATTTTAACATGAACCCATTTGAGAAAGGTATGATAGAACCAGATGCATTTAATGCAGTACTTTCGACTGTTGAGGCAAAACATGAAGAAAGAACTAATTGGTATAAAAAGTTCGACTATTTTTATAATCCAATGTGGTCTTTTTTAGGAGACCGAAACTATTTAACAGGAAATACAAAACTTCCGGGTACATATTATTTTAGAAAAACACGTAATGTAATGCTGCGTATTGGAACATTTTTGATAAAGTGATAATGAGGCCATCGGTAATCGATCTTTTTGATTTTTCCTCTTTAAAAATCATAGAACACGATGGCATAGAGGGTTTGGTTGAAGATAATTATCGATTAAGAGATGAAGCCTTTTCTGACCATTTACCTGTAACATTTAAATTAATAATATAATGGATAGTAAAGATGAAATAAAAAGCATACTCCCCAAAATAGGTGGCAATTCTCAAGAAATGTTTAAAGAGAAGTCCCCAAGGTCCGTTATGCAGGAATTTGGAGATGTTATTAATGAAAACTACAAAGGATATTTGCGTTCTTTAATAACTGAGACATCCAGGATCGACAAAAGAGAAAATGCCGAAATACTCAGCTATTCATTCTACATAGTCGCTTTTATTGGGAAAGGATATAACTATAAGCTTTTTGAGGTTATACCTCAAAGAAAGGATAAGCCATATCCGTTGGAACTTATTTTATTTCAGAACAATCCATCAAATGAAGGATTGTTTCAATCGGAAACTGCGTTTCGTAAAAAGTTAATTGCTTTTTTTCAAAGTAGCTTTTTTAGCAATGTCGTCAACAATTTAAGCGCACAAGTTGACCTTTACCGCGATAGCCGACAAGAAACAAAAGAATGAAACATAAAAAAAATTACTTTCTGTCGTTTTTGGGATACCCCTCTTCGTCCAGGTCATCCCGGTCATCTTCCGGAGTATGGCTAAGAATCCTATCTACGGTATCAGTTTCAACTATTTCACCATTGTCAATATGCATGCCTAGTTTATCTACATCTGTTTCAAGCGATTCATTTGGAATATACTCGTCGGCGGCGTCATACTGGTTGGCTTCGTCATAAGTTGAATTCATGTCTTCACCATTTTTTGCAGCTGTATTATACGGGTCGGGGTGCACGTAGTTAGGGTCATCGCTTTTTACATCATATTCAAAGCTGTCTTCTTCCTCGTTAAAGATAAGGTCTTCTTTATCAATAGTCTCCCCGAGTTTATCTTTTAACGTTTTGTCCCTGTCTTCGTTTTCATTATTAAATTCAGGGTAAAATGTATCTCTACTCATAACATTGCTTTTTTTATTTCCGCTCAATCGAACAGTATCTATACAAATAAATTAATAGGGAATTTGTTTCTTGTAAGAAGTATTTCCGCTGCCGATAGCAAATTTAACCCCCAGAGTATATTGAATATAAGCCTGATTGGTTCCAGTAGCATAACCATCCAGGTTATCGCCTAAAACATAATTATATTGTAAGCCCAGGTCTATTTTTATATTTGGCTGCTGGTAACTGTTAAAAATTTTAAATTCATATCCTAACCGCACTGGTATAAAAGGCAGGTTACTATTGTCTAAACCTGGTGTAAAAGAACCAATTCTGCTGATTGAAGTAATATGGTTGACTACAAAGCCTAAACCGGCAGAAACATAAAGGTTTTTAAGCGCGTTATAAAACGGGCTTCTTTGATAATCAAGAATCTCGCCAAGTTGAAGTTGGCCCCTGAATAAAAAAGCAGCATAATTGTTATTATACTGCAAACCGCCGGACTTTGCCGATGTGGAATCGCCGCCGGCCAATTTTCCAAACTGCGCTTCAAAAACAAAATTGGTGTAGGGTGTTTTGTTGTATGTAAAATTAAAATGGATGGATTGGGTCATGGTTTTCGGCGTGATACCATCCGACACCTGGTTTAGCCCAATACCGACACCCAGGTCTACCTGGGAAAAATTATAGCCCAACTGCGCTTTCGCGATAAATGTTGAAAAACAAACGATAGTTGTTAAAAGCGTTGTTTTTAAAATGGATTTTATCATAATTTAATAGCAGCGCTTTTTTTAATGGCTTAACTTAATCCTGATTTTTTAATTTTATAAAAGTAATAGCAATTTATAAAAAACACAACGTTTTTTAATAAATGTTATTTTGTACGCTTAATTAAAATGGTTATAAATAAATTATTGATAAATAGTGGTTAAGCAACCCACAGATATAATTAACTCAAATTTATATATTTGAGGCCATTAAAAAATAACAGTATCAAAGATGTCAAAAATTAAAGTAGAAAATCCGGTGGTTGAACTGGATGGCGATGAAATGACCCGAATTATCTGGAAATTTATTAAGGATAAGCTAATATTCCCGTATCTGGACCTGGATATTAAGTACTATGACCTGGGTATTGAATACCGTGATGAAACAAATGACCAGGTTACTATTGATGCTGCAAACGCGATAAAAAAATATGGTGTTGGCATAAAATGCGCCACTATAACGCCTGACGAAGCCCGGGTAAAGGAGTTTAACCTTAAACAAATGTGGAAATCGCCAAACGGTACCATACGTAATATATTGGACGGCACTGTTTTTCGTGAACCTATAGTAATGTCGAACGTACCGCGTTTGGTGCCCAACTGGACGGCGCCAATATGCATTGGCCGTCATGCTTTTGGCGATCAATACCGCGCGACAGATTTTTTAACAAAGGGAAAAGGTAAACTTACCATCACATTTACCCCCGAAGACGGCAGCGCCGAACAATCATACGAAGTTTTCAATTTTAAAGGCGATGGCGTTGCCCTTGCTATGTACAACACCGATGAATCTATAATAGGTTTCGCGCGTGCCTGTTTTAACCAGGCCCTTTTGAAAAAGTGGCCTTTGTACCTATCGACTAAAAATACCATCCTGAAAAGGTACGACGGGCGTTTTAAAGATATTTTTGAGGAAATTTATGAGAATGAGTTTAAGGCGGAGTTTGCCGCCAATGGCTTAACCTACGAGCACCGTTTAATTGATGATATGGTTGCTTCGGCTTTAAAATGGCATGGCAATTTTGTTTGGGCATGTAAAAATTATGACGGTGACGTACAATCAGATACCGTAGCGCAGGGATTTGGTTCATTGGGATTAATGACCTCTGTTTTGGTTACACCTGATGGAACCGTTATGGAAGCCGAAGCTGCGCATGGTACAGTTACCCGTCACTATCGTGACCATCAGGCTGGTAAACCAACGTCAACCAATCCAATAGCTTCAATTTTTGCCTGGACACGCGGTTTGGAATTCCGTGGGTTGTTGGATAATAACCAGGAATTGATAAACTTCTGCAAAACGTTGGAACAAGTTTGTATTGAAACTGTTGAAAGCGGTAAAATGACCAAGGATTTGGCTATAACTATAAAACCAAAAGTTGAGCACGGTACAGATTATCTTTATACCGAAGAGTTTTTAGCAGCTATTGATGATAATTTGAAGGTGAAGTTAGGTAAATAAAGAAACGATTTTTGGATTCTTATTGGGTTATCAAAATCGATCGTCTTTTGAATAAAAATCCTGTTGTTTTTAAAACAGCGGGATTTTTTGTTTATCAAAACCAATCACCTGTTGGACGATAAGCTTATATTTGTTGTATGGTTGATCTATAAAACAAGAAAAATATTATCCGATCTCAAGCTGGAATTGGTAAAGAAATATCCAATAGCATCTATCGGCCTATTTGGTTCAATTGTTCGCGATGATTTTACTAAAAATAGTGACATCGATATTATTGTCGAATTTAATGATAAGGTAGGAATCGAGTTTATAGATTTGGCAAATGAACTTGAGGAAAAACTTAATTCGAAAGTTGACCTTGTTTCAAGGGGTGGCATGAGGCAAAAATATTTTAAAGTAATAGAACCGGAAATAATTTACATATAACCTTGTCAGATTTAGCTATATTTGAATATGAAGTTTACAGCAATTATAGAACAAGGCGAAAACGGATGGCTTGTTGGCCAGATTGAAGAGGTACCTGCAGCCATGTCCCAGGGTAAAACTATTGAGGAATTAAAAGAGAATCTTTTGGATGCGTTAAGATTAATATTGGATACTAATAAAGAAATTACCGAAAAAGAATATTCAGGAAAGCAGGGAATAGTCGAAGAACTTGAATTAACCTGAACGTAGAGACGCGATGCATCGCGTCTCTACGAATAATGAACAAAATCTACACCATGTCATCATTATACCCCCTAAAATTCAAAACCATATTTAAAGATAAAATATGGGGCGGTCAGAAAATTAAAACGTACCTGCACAAGGATTTTGGTTCTTTACCAAACTGCGGCGAAACCTGGGAAATATCCGGTGTTAAGTCGGATGTATCCGTTGTTGCCAACGGGGTTTTAGAAGGCTATTCGCTGGCAGAGCTATTGGAAAAATACCAGGATGAACTGGTTGGAAAAAAGGTGTATGAACATTTCGGCAATATATTTCCATTGTTGGTAAAATTTATTGATGCCAATGATGACCTTTCCATACAGGTGCACCCCGATGATGAGCTTGCCAAAAAACGCCACAATTCCTTCGGCAAAACCGAAATGTGGTATGTGATAGAGGCCGACCCGGGCTCGACATTAATAGCCGGTTTTAATAAAGAGCTTACCGAAGCAGAATATGTGGATAAATTCAACAGTGGCCATATTACCGATGTATTGAATAAAGAAGATGCAAAAGCAGGCGATGTTTTCTTTTTGCCTGCGGGGAGGGTGCATACCATTGGTAAAGGTTTGTTGATTGCCGAGATACAGCAGACATCAGATATTACCTATCGTATTTACGACTTTGACCGGGTTGATGATAAGGGGAACAAACGGGAACTGCATGTTGAACAAGCACTTGCGGCTATTGATTATAAACATTACCCGGAATACAAAACCAATTACCAGCCCGAAATAAACAAGACCGTTAAACTGGTAAGCTGCCCGTACTTTACCACCAATTTGCTGGATTTTACAAAAAGCACTGCTAAGGACTATTCAGCACTTGATTCCTTTGTGATTTATGTTTGCCTGGAAGGTGAATTTACCATAAACTACAATGAGGCAGGTTACCCTGTAAAAACGGGAGATTGCCTATTGCTTCCAAAAAGCATCGACAAAGTGGCGCTGGAAACAACTTCCGGCTTTAAAATATTAGAAAGCTATATTGGTGAGAAGTGAATAGAGAATAGTGAGTAAAACTATAGTCTTAGCCATCGTTCATGCTGCTTTTTTACTTCTTCATTAAGTATAAGGTTATGATCATAAAAACTTTCTTCGTAAGCCAACAATAATTCCTTTTTTTCATTTTCGTTGAGCCTATTCCAAAGTTGTCCAGCCTGATCGCCATTTATCTTTTGGATCAATTGATAATAACCCTTTAAAAGTTCTTCATCCTCAATATTGTCTATCAAATGACGAAACTCATCTTTGATTTGCATGGCATAAATTTAATTACTAATGTACAATATATGCTCGAAAATAGATTTACGAAGTTTTCAAAACTCGTAAATCTCACTCTTAAAATTGTTCAACGGTGAGCGCAAATCTCAGATATACAACCATTTACTACTCACCTCTAACCACTCACTAATTCCTATAAATTCCCCCTCAACTCCTGTTCGCGCTCAATAGCTTCAAACAAAGCCTTAAAATTCCCGGCTCCAAAGGATTTTGCCCCCTTGCGCTGAATGATCTCAAAAAACAAAGTCGGCCGGTCTTCGACAGGCTTTGTAAATATTTGCAGCAGGTAGCCTTCGTCATCCCGGTCAACCAGGATGCCTAGTTTTTTTAAGGGTTCGAGGTCTTCATCAATATGGCCTACGCGGTCAATCAAATCATCATAATAGCTGGTAGGTACCGTTAAAAACTCTACGCCGCGATTTTGCAGATTGGTTACAGTTTCTACAATATGGTCTGTAGCCAGCGCAAGGTGCTGCACGCCTTCGCCTTCATAAAATTCCAGGTATTCTTCAATCTGCGATTTCTTTTTACCCTCGGCCGGCTCATTTATCGGGAACTTAACATAGCCGTTGCCATTGCTCATAACCTTGCTCATCAGCGCCGAATATTCTGTCGAGATCATTTTATCGTCAAAAGTCAAGATGTTGCGGAAGCCCATTGTATTTTCATAAAAGCTTACCCATTCGTTCATTTTATGCCAGCCAACGTTGCCTACACAATGATCGATATACCGTAAACCCGCGGATTGGGGATTATAAGGAGACTCCATTTTTTTATATCCCGGCAAAAATGCCCCGGAATAGTTTTTTCGCTCAACAAAAAGGTGAATGGTTTCGCCGTACAGTTTTATGCCGCTCGTACAAACTTCGCCAAATTCATCACTAATTGTTTGCGGATACTGGTAGGGCATCGCACCACGCTTAATGGTTTCCTCAAAAGCCTCAAAAGCATCCTCGACCCATAGCGCGAGTACCTTAACCCCGTCGCCATGCTTCATAATATGCGTGGCAATCGGGTGGTCTGATTTTAAAGGTGTAGTTAAAACCAGCCTGATTTTACCCTGCTCCAAAACATACGAAACCTTATCGCGAACACCTGTTTCCGGGCCCGCATAGGCAAGGCTTTGAAAGCCAAAAGCAGTTTTATAAAAATAGGCCGCCTGCTTGGCGTTACCTACATAAAATTCAACGTGATCTGTACCGTTTAAAGGTAAAAAATCAATATTTTTTGATGGTTTTTCTATAGTTAGTGTTTCCATGTTTGTTGTAAATGTTGTAGTAAGTTGTAAGGGTTGTAAATGGGTTGTAGCGGTTGAAAAAGTTGGAGATGTTGTAAGAGTTAAAATGGCTATTCGTTACAACCTTTACAACTTCTACAACTTTTTTAACTTCCCATAGCCCAGCTTTTATAATAATTTTCGTCTTCGATTTTTAAAGCGTCTTCCGTTAGCATAAGGGGTCGGAAAGGGTCGATCATTACCGCAAGTTCATCAGTCGATTCTTTGCCGATTGATTTTTCAACTGCTCCGGGATGAGGCCCGTGAGGGATGCCGCCCGGATGCAATGTGATTTGCCCTTTAACAACACTTTTACGACTCATAAAATCGCCGTCTACATAATACAGCAGTTCATCACTGTCTACGTTGCTGTGGTTATACGGAGCAGGGATAGAAAGTGGATGGTAATCATATTTTCGTGGCACGAAGGAGCAGATTACAAAATTATGCCCTTCGAAGGTTTGGTGAACAGGCGGAGGCTGGTGAAGGCGACCTGTTATCGGTTCAAAATCATGTATGGAAAACGCCCATGGGTAATGAAAACCGTCCCACCCAATAAAATCGAAGGGATGGGTGCCGTAAATGTATGGGTATATTAATCCCTGCTTTTTGATCAGTATTTTAAAATCGCCTTTTTTATCAAAGGTTTTTAAATCGACCGGGCGCTTAATGTCCCGTTCGCAATAGGGCGATTGTTCGGTTAGCTGCCCATAAGCATTTGTATATCGTCTGGGAACACGGATCGGGCTAAAGCTTTCCACAACAAACAAGCGATTATCCTGTGTATCAAATTCCATCTGATAAATCGTGCCGCGAGGAATGATCAGATAATCACCGTAAGCAAATTTTATGTTACCGTAACCAGTTTTAAGAGTTCCTGACCCCACGTGCACAAAAACCACTTCATCTGCCTGGCTGTTTTTATAAAAATAGTCAGTCATCGAATTACGCGGTGCGGCAAGCGAAATATGCAGGTCGCTGTTTACCAGTACCGGTTTACGACTTTGGAGGTAATCGTCTTCCGGTTCAATTTTAAAACCGATTAAACTGGTATGTTTAAGATGTTTTTCCCTTGCAATTTTTGGCTCAACCGAATAGGGTTCACCCAACTCTTTTACGAGGGTAGGTGGGTAAACATGGTAAACCAAGGAATACAGACTTGAAAACCCTTCTGTGGATACAAGTTCTTCGGCATATAAAGAACCATCTGGCTTACGGAATTGCGTATGCCGCTTTGGGGGAATTGCTCCCAATGAATAATAGACAGGCATTTTGTATTAATAATTGACTAATTAAGAAACGTTTAAATGGTTGTAATAGTTTGGAAGTAGTTGTAAAGGTTGCGATAGTTAAAAAGGCGGCAATAACTTAACCGTTTAAACACCTACAACAATTACAATTTTTATAATTAAAATTGAGCCAAAACGATTTTGGCGAGCATCGCATCCCGAAACGAAGAGGAATCACTCATGGAAGTGAGCCCAAGGGAAAAATAAAAGTGCTTTTGAATGCTCATAATTGGAAATGCAAAGTTAGGTGTAATATTTTAATTATCGACAAATCATTATTCATAACCATTCTAACTTAATCAACCCAATCAACTTAATCAACAATTTACTTAGTTTTGAACCATAACCAATATAAACCAATGAAATTAGTATCCTATAAAACTGAAGACCTTGAACACCTGGGCATCTTTTTAAAAGGCCATATTTATAATCTCAATACTTGCGACAAGCTGATCCCGGATAATATGAATGATTTTTTATGGGGAGGGGATGAGTTAATGGAGCGTGCACAAAGGATAAATTCGGCTATAAGTTCCGGTAAAATGGACGCCAGGGAAGAATTATTTTTTGAATTGATTGCCCCTGTGCCACACCCAACTTCGTGCCGTGATGCTTATGCCTTCAGGCAGCATGTGGAGGCTGGCCGTCGTAACCGTAAACTTGCGATGATACCCGAATTTGATCAATACCCCGTGTTTTATTTCACCAACCATAATGCCATACAGGGAGCAGGAGAAATTAGGTGTATGCCTGACCATTTCCAGAAATTGGATTTTGAACTGGAAGTGGCTATCGTGTTAAATAAACAAGCCCGTAATGTTCGGGCCGCTGATGCGGATAGCCTTATTGCCGGTTTTATGATTATGAACGATATGAGTGCCCGCACCCTCCAGGGCGAAGAAATGCTGTTGAACCTTGGCCCGGCAAAAGGAAAAGATTTTTGCACGGTTATTGGCCCCTGGCTGGTAACGCCTGACGAACTGGAACCTTACAAAATACATGCAAAGAAAGGCCATACGGGCAATGCTTACAACCTGGAAATGAAATGCGTTGTTAATGGCACCGAAGTATCGAAAGGCAACATGGCTGATATGAACTGGACTTTTGCGGAAATTATTGAGCGCTGCGCTTATGGTTGTGATGTGCTGCCGGGCGACATGATTGGGTCAGGTACCGTTGGAACAGGGTGTTTTCTTGAATTAAACGGAACTGGTTTATTGAACGATGCCAATTACAAAACCCAATGGCTGCAACCCGGCGATTTGGTTGAAATGGAAATAACCGGTCTGGGTATGCTTGGTAATATTATTGAAAAGGCGGACAGTGATTTTTCGATTTTGGAATTGAAGAAATGATAGCCACACTCGTCATTGCGAGGTACGAAGCAATCTCTTTAAGACATTACCGCAAATGTATGCGGGTCACGCCAAGTTCAGAGATTGCTTCGTACCTCGCAAGAACGGGGTGGATAGCATTAAAGGATTTGCAATTCTTCGAGTTTTTCCCTCAACCTACCTGCCTCAGTAAAATGTATCGATGTTATCCCCATTTTTTCAGCAGCTAAAATATTTCGGTAATTGTCATCTATAAATAAAGCTTCTTTAGGTTTAACCCTATGCCTGTCGAGCAGTATTTGGTAAAATTCAGGGGCCGGTTTTCGCATTTTTTCAGCACCAGAAACTACAACTCCGTCAAACCAGTTTAAAAAATCATAACGGCTTTGGGCGATTGGAAATGTTTCAGCCGACCAGTTGGTGAGGGCATATATTTTATATTTGCCGCTTTCTTTGAGTTCCCTGAAAATTTCAACGGTTTCCTCAAACGGGCCGCCCAACATTTCTTCCCAACGAGAATAAAAAGCCCGGATGTTCGCCTCATGCTCGGGGAATTGCTTAACTAATACTTCAGTGCCTTCGTGTAACGTGCGTCCTGCATCCTGTTCCTCGTTCCAGTCGGATGTGCAAATGGTTGCAAGGAAATTTTTCATTTCCTGTTCATCGTTGAACAGGGTGCTATATAGATAATGCGGGTTCCAGTCAATTAAAACCGCGCCGAGGTCGAAGATGATGGTGTTGATCATAGGGTTAGTTTATAAAATGGCTGTTTGTGAGACACAAACAGCGGGGTTGTGGTCGAATAATATTGGGGTGTTGATCATAGGTTTAGTGTTTGTGCCATTCTTTGATTTCGGCACTGGTAATTATGGAATCTTTATTAAACTTAATGATAAGATATTTGCCTGATACCGGGTCAATTCCGAGAAATTCATAGTTTTCTTCCAGTGTATACTGTGTTTCAGCGTTATCTTTTTCAGACGGTCCCAGTAATTTGAGCATTTGTTTATTTGATAGTCCGATTAACAAATGTCTTTGTATTAAATCATCTGCCATTGAACTCCTGTCCGATCCACCCAGATAGTCATATTCTGACCATTTATTTTTATCGAATTTTTCAGTACAACCATACAGCGCGACCTGGACGAAAAAAATGATGAAAAACGGAGCTTTTTTCAACATGGTTTAGGTTTTATACTTTTTGATCTTTTAAGGATTTTTACGGTAATGAATAAAGATGATTCTAGTTGTTTGGAAAGGTGTAATAATCCGAGCCTTTTCATTACTTCTTCATGCGGAATACCTTCGCCTCTGTCCGCTTGTTCCAACCCTCTCATCACAGACTGCTGCTGGTGTTCGGTCAACCCATCAAACCAATCTACGTCATATGTTGCTTATTAATTTTGAAGATCCTTTATCAGTCCTATGCTTTCGATATCTAAAATCGTCTGGATCAATTTTAGTTTCTCTTCCTTTATATTCATAGAAAGTCTTTTTGTACTACTAAGGTAGCGAATATTTACGCCTGTCAATTATTCTCCAGCAAATATTCTTTAAACCCTCCAAAATCTTTCCCTAAACCAACCGACTTTTTTTTCTTTTTGGCCAGCGCTTTTACCTGTTCCGGCACAACCACTTTACCAGCAATACTTTTAGGATAAACATCCGGAAACTTACAAGGATGCGCTGTTGATAAAAACACCCCCGCCGTATCGCCTTTAAAATTATCCTGCTGCCAATCCCTTAAGGCCTGCCAGGCAATAGCCGTATGCGGACAAGCCACATAGTGATCGTTATCATAAATAAACTTAATAGCGCTTAAGGTTTCTTCGTCATCATAACGGTAACCGGTTACCAGGGTTTTCAATTCGTCCCAATCATCTTTAAAAATGTCGGCAATGCGTACCCAATTGCTGGGGTTGCCGACATCCATTGCGTTTGACAGCGTTGCTACGGATGGTTTCGGCTGATAAACGCCTGTTTTCAAAAATTCCGGTACAGTATCGTTTACATTAGTGGCGGCAATAAAATGTTCAACTGGCAAACCTATTTTCCAGGCCAGCAAACCAGCGCCAATGTTACCAAAGTTTCCGCTGGGGACTGAAAAAACCACTTTATCAATACCCTGTTTTAACAATTGCGCGTAGGTGTTGAAATAATAAAAAGTTTGCGGAATCAGCCTTGCTATATTGATGGAATTAGCTGAGGTAAGCCGAAGGTTTTCATTTAGATCTACGTCAGTAAACGCTTGCTTTACCAATGCCTGGCAATCGTCAAATGTTCCATCAATTTCGATGGCGCGTATGTTTTGGCCGTTGGTAGTTAGCTGTTGTTCCTGTATACTGCTTACCTGGCCTTTAGGATATAAAATAGTAACCCTTGTATTTGGCACACCCAAAAAACCAAGCGCGACTGCCCCGCCAGTATCGCCGGAGGTGGCCACCAAAACATCCAATTGTTTTTCTCCTTCTTTTAAAAAAAAACTCATTACCCGGCTCATAAACCTTGCGCCAAAATCTTTAAAGGCCAGGGAAGGGCCATGGAAAAGTTCCAGTACCAACACATTTTCTTCCAGTTTAACAATCGGTGCAGGGAAATTTATAGCATCGTAAATAATGGTTTCTAAATCACCGTCAGGTATGTCGTCACCAATCAAATGCCTGGACACGTGAAAAGCAATTTCCGGCAGCGTAAGCTGGTCAAGGTTTTTTATAAAACTGTCAGCCAAACGGGGCAGGTTAACAGGCATGTATAAACCTTTATCGTGCGGCATGCTGTTAAAAACCGCATCTTTAAATGATACCCTGGTGGAGGGGTTTTTGGTACTGTATAATTGCATTATTTGATTTCGGATTTCGGAAGTTCGATTTCGGATTTATAGTTTTGTTTTGTAAGGCCGTCGTTGCGAGGTACGAAGCAATCTCTGAACTTTGCATTACCGTCATGCAGTTGCGGTAATATCCTATGTAGAGATTGCTTCGTACCTCGCAATGACGGTGGGGCTATATCACCCTCGGCCCTTTATCATTAATAGTTGATACGTACACTTTCGAACCAATTTTAATATTTGTTAAATGCGCCTGTAGCTTTTGAGTAATGTTTATCGCTGTTTGTTCATCCTTTGTAAAAGCAAATACTGAAGGCCCGGAGCCGGATATTCCAAAACTTGCAGCACCCAAACTCATCGCTATTTCGCGCATTTTGTAAAAGTCGGGTATGAGCATTGAACGTACCGGCTCCACCAAAATATCTTTCATACTGCGGCCCATCAGGTTAATATCATTCATAAACAGGCCGCTTACCAAACCAGCAATGTTCCCCCATTGCGTAACGGCATCTTTCATCTGGATATTTTTACGAATGATTTGCCTGGCCTCCCTGGTCGGTACATCAACATCGGGAAAAACGATAGCGCAATATAAGCCGGGAGGGTGGGGCAGACGCACCACATCAAGCGGTTCGTAACTGCGTATCAGCACGAAGCCACCTAACAGGGCAGGGGCGACGTTGTCTGCATGACCATGCCCACAGGCCATTTCTTCACCTTTCATGGCAAACGGCAAAAGAGTTGCCGGGTCTGATCCATCGCCTAATAAAGTTTTTATAGCGAATAAACCAGCCACCGTACTTGCCGAGCTGGAACCCAGACCGCTACCAATGGGCATTTTTTTATGCAATTCAATATCAAGTCCCAAATCTGTACGGCCAACACTTTTTAAATAATGCTGCACACTTACGCTCACCGTATTTTTAGCCGGGTCGAGCGGTAAACGGCCATCATCGCCGGTAATTTTACTGATGGTGATGCCCGGCTTATCGGTTATGCGCATCACCACCTCATCGCCGGGCTCGTTTACAGCAAAACCAAGTACATCAAAACCGCAAACCACGTTGGCAACGGTCGCGGGAGCGAAAACTGCAACCCCACCCCCCCCGCCCCCTAAAGGGGGAGCCGAAAACTCTGACGATTTCTTTAATTCTATTGAGTTATAGTCTTTCATTTAAAACGATTTACTCCCCCGCCAGCTGGCGGGGGCCGGGGGGTTATACCCCCACATTAATTAAATCAGCAAATACACCGGCCGCGGTTACCTCGGCGCCCGCGCCGGGGCCTTTTACCACCAGCGGGCGTTCTTTATACCTGTCGGTTGTAAAGGATATTATATTATCACTTCCCGATAAGGTGTAAAAAGGATGGTTATCATCAACCATTTGCAGGGTAATAGCCGCTTTTCCATCTTCCAGTTTGCCTATGTAGCGCAATACTTTATTGTTCGCTTCGGCTTGCGTTTTTAAATTATCGAAAAAGACATCCTCAGCTTTTAACGCAGCATAAAAATCTTCAACGGTTTGCGCTTCGAGACAGGCTTTTGGCAAAACGCTTTCTATCTGTACATCTGCCGCCTCCATTGGGTACCCTGCATCACGGGCAAGGATCAGCATCTTTCGCATAAAGTCTTTTCCGCTTAAATCATCACGGGGGTCAGGCTCCGTATATCCCTTTTCCTGCGCTTCTTTTACCACATCATGAAAACTGGCATCACCTTTAAAATTATTAAATATAAAGGATATGGTGCCGGAAAGTATCGCTTCAATCTTCATGATCCGGTCGCCGCTGTTCATTAAATCTTTTAAAGTACGGATAATAGGTAAACCTGCTCCAACATTGGTCTCGTAAAAAAAATCGACGCCATGCTGTTTGGCGGTATCATGGAAAGTTTTATACTGCTTATACGATGCCGAGTTGCCAATCTTATTACAGGTAATTACCGAGATGTTCGATTTAAAAACTTCTTCATAAACCTCCACCGGTTTAGGACTGGCGGTATTATCAATAAACACACAGTTTGGCAGGTTCATGCTTTTCATCTTAGCCACAAATTCACGGAGGTTGGCCGGATGGATGGAAGTCTGCAATTCTTCATGCCATGTATCTAAAGAAATACCATCCTCATTAAATAGCATTTTACGCGTGTTGCTGATCCCCGCAATTTTAACCTGTATACCGTTATGCTCCCGAAGGTATGCGCTATGGGCGTTAAGCTGTTTAAATAGCGTTTGCCCTATATTGCCTGTACCCAAACAAAAAGCATGGAGTGTTTTTGTAAGCTGTATAAAAAAAGCGTCGTGGACTGCATTTAATGCTTTAGCGAGGTCGTGCGCGGATATAATCACAGAAATATTGTACTCCGATGAGCCTTGGGCTATTGCCCTTACGTTTACGCCGTTACGGCCCAAAGCATGAAATAGCTTACCCGACACCCCGGGTGTTTGTTTCATATTTTCACCAACTACTGCTATAATGGCCAGGTTTTGTTCAATTACAACATGTTCGAGTTTTTTTGCTATCAGCTCCAACTCAAATTCTTGTTCAATCAGTAAACGGGCCTTTTCAGCTTCTCCGGGTTGTATGGCGAAAGTGATGCTATGTTCAGATGATGATTGGGTTATTAATATCACATTAATCTGTTCTCGCGCCAGTAAAGAAAACAACCTGCCGCTAAAGCCTGATTTTCCTACCATGCCGCTGCCCTCCAGGTTAAGGATGCTGATATTATTGATAGACGAAATCCCTTTTATTGGCAGGTTCGAAGGTTTGCAGTCATGCCGGATAACAGTTCCTTCAAATTCCGGCTCGAAAGTATTTTTAATGACGATGGGGATTTTCTTTAAAAAAGCAGGGATCATAGTTGGTGGATAGATGACTTTTGCGCCAAAATACGATAGCTCCATGGCTTCTGTATAGGTAAGCTCCGGCAGGGAAAACGCTTTTTTTACCATACGCGGGTCAGCAGTCATCATACCGTTAACATCTGTCCAGATTTGTATTTCTTTCGCGTGCAACGCCGAACCAAATATGGCCGCTGTATAATCACTGCCGCCACGGCCCAGGGTAGTGATTTGTCCTGCATCGTTAGACGCGATAAAGCCGGTTACAAATACTAATTTATCGCTATGCTGCCGATGAAAGTCAAGGATCAGCAGCTCCGTCAACTCCATATTTACTTTAGCCTGACCAAAAGAACTGTCAGTTTTAATTAATTCAGAAGCTTCAACTCCTATGCAACCCGGGAAATATTGTGCAGCTATTTTGGAGATCATCAAAGTGGAGCACCGTTCACCGTAGCCTAAAACCAGGTCACGGGTTTTGGGAGTAAGTTCCCTAAGCGTAAGTACGCCCTGCAGTAACTCCTCTAACTGGTTAAAGAAAATTTTGAGCCGCGTAAAAGCAGGATTTTGGTGTTGAATACCGAGCAGGGCTTTTACAATATCAAAGTGGCGTTTCTCCAATTCGGCTAAGCCTGCGGTAAAATCATGTCCGTTCGCGGCCCCTTCGGCCATGGAAATCAGCAGGTTAGTTATTCCGCTCATAGCGGATAATACGACTACAGGTTTTTCATCGCTTTTAACTTCATCCTTTAAAATGTTTAACAAAGTTTGGATACTGTGATCTGATCCTACGGAAGTACCTCCAAATTTTAAAATTTTCATGTTGTCGCCTCACCCCAAGAGGCTGTCTCAAAAGTATTTAACTTAATACGATCTCAAATAATATTTGGCTTCGTGACCTTTGTGACTTCCTTCGTGATCTTAGTGTTTAACTTTAGACCACAAAGGGCACCATGATTTTCACAAAGTACACAAAGCCTTTATTTCGGCCAATATT
>Ga0302319_10011756_pt1 | contig 16580 bp, 10 predicted proteins | sample Bog_T0_2_FD_203319 | JGI IMG/M metagenome (GOLD analysis project Ga0302319, IMG submission 203319) | Peat permafrost microbial communities from Stordalen Mire near Abisko, Sweden - Bog_T0_2 | ecosystem: Environmental > Terrestrial > Soil > Wetlands > Peat | place: Sweden: Abisko, Stordalen Mire...
AACCGCTCCTGCTGAATAACCTGTCTCTGGGTATCATGCAGTTCCTGGAGCGCTTCGCGAAGATCTTGCGTGCGGTCCGCCACCGTGAATTCCAGCCGCTCATTTTGCGCCTGCAGCCGCTGGTGCAGCCAACGCATCCGGAGTAAGTTTTGCACCCGCAGTATCACCTCCGAGTTGTTGAACGGCTTGGCGATGAAGTCACTCGCGCCCGACGAAAAGACCCGTTGCTTGGCCTGTTCCGTGGTGTCGGCTGTCAGGACGAGAATCGGCACAATGTCATCCGCGGCGATGACCCCGCGCAGTTGCTCCAACACCGCGAATCCGTCAAGTTTCGGCATCGTAAGATCCAGCAGAACGATGTCCGGATGGAACTCGAGAAAGAGCTTCACGGCCTGTTCTGAATCGTTCGTGGATTTGCATTGAGGGAAGCCGGACATCTCAAGCAAGCGCTCCAGGAGAAGCGTATTCGCCGCCTCGTCATCGACGATCATGACCCTCGACATTTCTAGACTTGGTTTATTCATTGGAAACTCCCTTTCTCAGCATTCGTCTCCGGGATGAAAATCGCGCGTAAGATTTTGCAATGTCAATTTCATCGGGGGCTCAGCGGGCACACATCGACCCGGCCTTGCGATGCAGGCTAACGCCGCTCAGTTGGGGTGCATCACGTTCTCAATCGCCTGGCGGAGGTTATCCAGCCTCACCGGTTTGCTCAGCACCAAATCCACGTTCTTTGACCGTTCGCCAATCTCATTCAACATATCCGCGAACCCGGTGAGCATGATGATCGGCTCGGCGGGACGGATGCGTTTAATCATGGCGGCGAGCTCGTCGCCATTGGTATCCGGCATGGCCTGATCCATGATGACGAGGTCGAACCGTTCGTCGCGAAACTTGTTCATCGCCTCCCGCGCATCCACGGCCGTAGCGACCCTGTGCCGATCTTCCACCAGGTACGCGCTGACGATCTCAAGGATACCGGGGTGATCGTCCACCAGCAGCACCCGGAGCGGGCACACTTCTCTCCTTGGTTCGGGGAGGAGCGCCTGGGCGATTGGTTGTTCGGGCACAGGCAGATAGATCGTAAAATTGGTGCCCTCCTTGAGCCGGCTGTCGATGCCAATTGTCCCGCCATGGCGTTTGATGATCCCATAACTCATTGCCAGTCCCAGCCCGGAACCGCCGTCGCCCTTGGTGGTGTAGAACGGCTCCATGCAATGGCGGATGGTCTCGTTGGTCATGCCCATCCCGGTATCGGCGACCTCGATCCGGACACGCCGGCCCATTACTCGCGTGCGGAAACAGAGTTGGCCGCCGCGGGGCATCGCGTCCACCGCGTTGAAGATCAGATTAGTCAGGACTTCGCGCAACTCCGAGGGCGCTCCCGAGATTGGCGGCGCAGGATGGAGATCCTTGGTAATGTGAATGGTGACGCCATCCGCCTCGGCCCTGGCCTGCCAGCGGGGCGCGGTCAGCGCAATCGCCTCTTCCACCACTTCATTGAGATTCACCGGCTGCCGGTCCTCCCGCTCCGCGGACGGGCGATGAAACTCGCGCAGGCGCCGCACCATTTGGGCAGTGTCCCGTCCCGCGCAGACCATCGCCTCGAGACAGACTCGCTCTTTTGAATCGACCGGAAACTTCTCGAGATTCGTGAGCAGCATGTCGCCGTAGCCAAGGATAAGCGACAACCCATTATTTAAGTCATGCGCGATCCCGCTGGCCATCGTCCCCAGCGCCTGGAGCCGCTCTTGCTGGATGACCTGGCATTGTGTCTCCTTTAACTCCGCCAAAGCCTGCTCCAGATCGAGCGTTTGCTTTTGCAAATCCACGGTGCGCTCGTCCACCAGGCGCTCAAGCTTTTCGCTGTAATTCTGGCATTGTTGAAAGAGACAGCGCGTTTCGAGAAGATGTCGGATGCGCAGGAGCACCTCGGTGTGGTCCAGAGGTTTCGAGAGAAAATCCGTCGCGCCCGCCGCCAGCGCTTCGCGTTTGGCGTCCAGAGTGGTGTCAGCGGTCAAAACCAGCACTGGCGGTCGAGCCCGCGGCTCCATGCTGGAGTTGATCTCGAGCAGCACTTCGATCCCCGAGAATGGCTCCATATGCAAATCGAGCAGAACGATGTCGGGGTTAATATGGACAAATCGTTCGACGGCCAGGACCGGATTGGTAATGGTGATACAGACAGCATAACCCGCTTTTTTGATGATTCGCGCCAGTGCGGAGGCGCTCATCTCATCATCGTCTATAATCAGAATCCGCGAGTTCTTGTTCGTCGCAAACGTAGGATCCATGGTTTCTGAAAAATGCAGGTTTCATGCCCCGCCGCGGTCCTTTCTCAAAGCCTTGCATGCTTACGGGTTGTTAAACTTATGTATAAATACAGCGTCATCCAACTTCAACTTTGACCACATCAAAGACTTTCGCAACTGTCTCTTAGCCTGGACATTCCGGAGACTTCGCGCGGTTTTGGCAAACGAAATCACTAAGTAGCGGGCGATTTGCCCGTGCTAGAAACGGCGCTCGGTCCCGCGCAGGACAAGTGTCCCGAGTGACTTAGCTTTTACAAGTATATCTATGTATGGATCACGGAGATGGCTCGCATTCTTGCGATTTCCAAATCCTTATGCGACGGCTTTTGTCATTGTCCGGTACCGCCGATCGGGCAATGGTCATCTCCACGCGCCATGAACATCACCGACCACGAATTCGTCGATCTCCCCACGCCCAGCGGCCCGATGCGCACGCACGTCTTCCGGCCCACCGCACCGGGAAGGTATCCGGGTATTCTGCTCTATTCGGAAATCTTCCAGGTCACCGGCCCCATCCGGCGCACGGCCGCTCTGCTCGCGGGACACGGATTCATCGTCGCGGCGCCCGAGATTTACCACGAATACGAAGCCGCCGGAACCGCTCTCGCCTATGACAGCGCCGGCGCCGACCGCGGAAACGAACTCAAGACAACGAAGCCGCTGGAGAACTATGACCAGGACGCCCGCGCCGCGCTCGGCTTCCTGCAATCGCATCCCTCGTCCACGGGCAAACTCGGCGTCCTGGGAATCTGCCTCGGCGGCCACCTCGCCTTCCGCGCCGCCATGAATCCCGGCGTTCTGGCCACGACCTGCTTCTATGCCACGGACATCCACAAACGCAGCCTGGGGAAGGGAATGAACGACGACACGCTTGACCGCATCCCGGAGATTCAGGGCGAATTGCTCATGATTTGGGGCCGGCAGGATCCGCACGTGCCGCTCGAAGGGCGCGCCAACATCCATGCAGCGCTCGAGGCCGCCGGCACCTTCTTTCAGTGGCACGAATTCAATGGCGCCCACGCCTTTATCCGCGACGAAGGTCCGCGCTACAATCCGGTGCTGGCGCAGCAATGCTATGGGCTGGCGCTCGAGATGTACAAGAGGCGACTTGGCGAGGGCGATCTTCTCACCGCGCGGACAGGGTGAGTGGGTGAGTGGGTGAAGGGCGCGGATTTCGAGGGCGTGGCCTTCTTGCGGGGCCTGGGTATTCCATGGGCCGCGCGAGACGGAGCGGGGCTCTTCGCCAATGAGTGGTGGATGGGCCCTGGATGGCTCTCGGCGGCGGGGAGAGGGAATTCGGCGGTTTAGGTAAAAAATTTATTGCATCCGACGGATTGTTACGGTATTGCAAAATATTAATTTCAGATCTTTAATAAAATGCGGGCCGCAGCCACTCCCTCTCATGAAAATCTCCAGGACCAATGCCTTTACCCTCGTTGAGTTGCTCGTCGTCATCGCCATTATCGCGATCCTTGCGGGCTTTTTATTTCCCGCATTCAATGTCGGTCGAACGAATGCGAACAAAACGGCGAGCATGAGCAACCTTCGCCAACTGGCTTCGGGGCTGATGATTTATGCGCAGGACAATAACGGCGAAATCCCCCCGGTGGGCGAAACCGCTCCGACGTGGACGAGCGCGGCGCAGCCAACCTATGCAACCGCGTGGTATAATTCCGTTCCACGGATGGCGGGGACCAAGGGCTTGGCGGACTATGGCAACGACCAGGCTGATTTCTACACGCCGCTGAATATCATGTTTGTGCGCGCGGCGAAATATCCGACGACCAAAGCCGCGACGCCGCTCTTTGCGGTTTCGATGAACTCGAAACTGCACGACGCGGCCCTGGTCAGCAATGACTCGGCAGTGCGCATGCAAAACTTTCAAAGCCCCGCGAACACGATGCTCTTTCAGGAAGCCGGCGTGTCGGGCGATACCGCCCTCGCCGGCCAGAGCATCGGTAATTATACCGGTCAATCCAGCGGCTACGCTTCCAGCACCGTGGCCCGTTACAACGGGTACACGCTCATGGTCATGGCGGACGGGCACGTGGCGACATACCTGGGTTCGGACGTCGTGAGCACCGGCGGGATTGCGTATAACCCGCAAACGCTGGGCAAGATCTTCTGGACCCTGAACACGACCCAGAACGCCAATAACTAGGAGGGCGTCCAAGAGCGCCGTCCGGCTTTATCCATCATCCTTACTCTTGATAGTTCGAGCCCGGCGGATGCAGATGCCGGGTGAAGAATACCCCAACCATTCGCGCGATCTCCGGCCGATCCAAACCCGTGCCGTGGCCGCCGCCCGGGACCACGTAGAGCGTGGCAAGGACCCCCGCGGATCTCAGCTTATCGTGGAGCAATTGGCTCTGCTGCAGCGGCACGACATCATCGCGATCTCCGTGGACGATGAAAAATGGCGGACTGCCGCCATTCACATAAGTGATGGGGCTGGCCATCTTCGCGAGATCGGGCTTCTTGCTCGGCGGCCCGCCCAAAAGCTTGTAAACGCCCGAATTTGGGCTGTCCATTCTCGCCTGGCTTTCCGCCGGGACCCCGATGAAAGTCATGGGCCCGAAGAAGTCGCAGACCGCCTGGACGCGCGCCCCCCCGCCGCCGCTGGTCCCAAGAAGCGCCGCCAGATGGCCGCCCGCGGACATTCCCCACACGCCGATATGATTCGGATCGAGATGATACTCCGCGGCATGCGCCCGGAGAAATCGGACCGCGGCCTTGCAGTCCTCGATCTGCGCCGGGAAGATGGCTTGCGAGGAGAGCCGGTAGTTGATCTTCGCCACCGCGAATCCAATCCCGGGGAGATGCATGCCTGGCCCGCCTTCCTTGCTTCCCTCGCTCCAACTCCCGCCATGAATATAGATGATGGGAGGGACAGGTCCCGCGGCATGTTCCGGCAGATAGAGATCCATCGACCGCGAACTGCCGCCGCCGGGCACGTATTCGATGTTGCGCAGAACCTTGACTCCCGGGGGGACCGAAGACTCGGCGAAAAGAGCGCGTGGAATCGAAACCAGCGCTGCCACCACGATGAGAAGGCATGACGTGAATTTCATGCTCCCCATGAAACCCGGATCAGAGGCTTCGTGGCAAGGCCGATTTTCGCCGGCAAAATCGCTCCATTTGGCCGCGCCCCCTTCATCCTTTCCCCCCTGCCACGCCCTCAAACGGAACCAAACAAGTCTCCGGATGCGATTAGTCTGTGAAATGAAAATCGGAAATCCCATTAAAAGCCAGGTCAAGATCAGCGAACGCCGCGGAAGCTTTGTCGTCACCAACGACACCCTGGAGATCGTCACTCCCACACTCCGCACCGCCCGGCGTTTTGGGGTCGTGTTGCGCAGAATGATGGCCCTGCAGTCCGGCATCGTTCATTGAGGGACTTGCGCAAATCCCCCTGCCGACGATCGAGTTTGCCGCAGCCGAATGATGGCGAGGCCCTGGAAAAAAGCGGGGGTCTAAGTTGGCAAGGTCTTAACCCTGTTTGCCTTCAGTTCAATTTGAAATGAATCGAAAAGAACGGCTGGAGCCGTGCCGAGTTCACTCGGCAAAGGAGCGTTGAAGTATTCGGCGGTCAAAGTTCGCAGACCGTTGCTGCTGTCAATCGTCAGGCGCATGAATCCCCAATGATCCTCACAGTATTTTTCGAAACGAATGCCATCGCCGTAAACCGATGAATTGGGAGTCTGGACGGGGGCGTTCTTTTGGTCCACGTAGCTATGATGATAGTACCCTCCATTCCCGCAAACTATGTAAGGCGCCTGGCTGCCGGTCGGAAATGTGCGCGTGAATCTTTGATAGTTATGCACGTGGCCGGTCAGGACAAGGTCCGGCGCTATCCCGGTCGAGGAAAACGCGGTGTCGAGCAGTGTTCGCATGACGGTGCTGGCGCCATGGTCCCGATCCACCGAATAAACGGGGTGATGCAAGGCCACGATCAACGCTTTTGCGCCACGCTCGGTTTGCGCGTTTTTCAATTCACTGAGGAACCAGGCCTTCTGGGTGTCATCAACATACCCCTCACTCTCACTGACATTCGTGTAGAGGCCGATGATGTTGGCCAGCGGCGTTTGCAACGTCCAGTACACGTTCGGCTGGATCATCGTGTCACGGTTCACATTTTGCGCGATCGGCAGGCGCCGCGGCGCGGTGTCACAGAAGACCTTGACGAACGTCTGGATGCCGGAATTTGAATCCGTGGGATTCACCGAACCATCGTGGTTGCCGGGGATCGCGAAAATGGGCGCCAAATAGTGCGCATACGGGTTAAAATACTGTGCGTAGTAACTGGCCCATTCGCCGTTGAAATAGACCACGTCGCCCAGATGATAGAGAAACAAAGGCTTCTCCTCGTCCAAGCCATCCTCCAATTGATCGGTCAATTTCTCCGCAACACGAATTTGAGGGGTGCCATCCACAACGCCTCCGGAATCCCCGAGGATGTGGAAAACCATCTTTGTGGCGCTGAGGTTATTGCCGAGCACCTTGCTCAAGGGAAGACGGTATGGCGCCGGGCCTGTGGGCGGCGGCAGCGGTTCCCTCTGGTTGGGGTCGGAGTCCGCAAATTTTGACTTTCCCGCCACCGGCCTCGGGTTTCCAAATTTTGGCGTCGGCGTGACTTGCTGTGTTGGCGTCGGCGCCTTCCGTTTAGGCGCCGGAGCTGATTTCGTAACTTTCTGTTTTGGGGGCATAATGCTGATTTTCCGTTCCGATCGTTTCTTCACAGCTTCCCACATGAGTCTTTGACCGCGACCAGCGTGGGCCTCTCCGCAAAATGCTCTCTACTCTCCGGAGGAAGGCAATCTTTTTCGCAAGAGCGCTTCATTTTCCCAGGCGGCGGGGAATTTTCCCCTCTGCTACCCGGTTTGGAATTCGGCACGTGAACTGAAAAACTGGTCCGGGGCATTTTCGCCCAACGGGCAAGAGTGCTCGGGGAGGGACTTGAACCCTCACGCCTTACGGCATACGCCCCTCAAACGTACGTGTCTGCCATTTCACCACCCGAGCTTTAAAGGAGGGCGAAATGTGTACCAGCCCTGTCGGGGTCCGCAAGCCTTCTTTGCGCGTTTTTCTTTCGCCCCCGATCACACCTCGCCGCCCCTTCCCCAAAAATCGCGAGACAAAACTCCCAAAATGCTTTGAAATTAGACTCTGATGTCGCGCGATTCTGATTCGCGATATGAGCCATGCGCAATTTCCTTCCGGCAGCCAAAACCCATTCCCCGACGGCCTGCCGTCAGGATGGCTGGCGCAGCCCCTGGCCCACGGCCCTGGCCGGCCGGGGCGCCCGCGGGCCGGAAATCCCGGAAACAATCCTCTCCCAGGATGAATTGCCAACCCCGCTATGGGCGTTGGAGACGCAACGCAACGCCTGAAGCCGCTGCCATGGCCCAACCCCTCCAGGACCCGCTGCTTGAACACTTCAGCAAGTTCGTCGCCAGCCAATTGGGCCTGTCCTTTCCCAAATCCCGATGGCGCGAATTGGAGCGCGGCATCCGGTCGGCGGCGCTGGCCTTTGGCATGAAGAGCGCCGAAACCTGCGCCGAATGGCTGATGGCGATCCCGCTCCAGCGCGAGCAAATCGAAGTGCTCGCCGGCAATCTCACGATCGGGGAATCGCATTCTTTCCTGGAGAAACCCGCCTTCGCGGCGCTGGGCGAAAAGATTCTCCCCGATCTGATTCGCTCCCGGCAATCCGCCGACCGGCGCCTTTCCATCTGGAGCGCCGGTTGCGGCGCCGGAGAAGAGCCCTACTCCATCGCTATTCTGCTCAAGCGGCTTCTCCCCGACATCGCGCGGTGGCGCGTCACCATCCGGGGCGCCGACATCAATCCGGATTTCCTGAAGAAAGCATCCGAAGGCATTTACAGCGATTGGTCATTCCGCGACACCCCGCTCTGGCTAAAGGAAGAATACTTTCGGCGAGTGGGCGATCGGCGCTACGAGATCGCGCCGGCCGTGCGCAAGATGGTGCAATTCTCGAATCTGAATCTGGCCCAGGAACATCTCGCGCCGGATTCCTTCCCTTCCTCCGATGGCGACGCGATGGACGTGGTGCTGTGCCGCAATGTGCTGAAGTACTTCACCCCCGAACGCGCGGCACGCGCCGTCCGCAATCTCCGGGCCTCCATGGCCCGGCAGGGCTGGCTGATTGTCAGCGCGTCCGAAGCCGGCTCCGATCTGTTTTCAGGCTTCGCCGCCGTCCAAACGGATGATCTCACGCTGTATCGCAAGATGGGTTCCGACCCACTGGAGCAGCCGCGCGCAGTTCCTGGCGGAGAGGCGATGGAAACCATGGATGACGAAGGTTTTCGCGCGGAACCCTCCGCCGATCTTTTTGCGGACCGCCTGCCCACCCCGTTTCCATTTTCCAGGGCGAAACGGGAACCGCCGCCGCCGGTCGCGCCTGCCCGCGCGGAATTCGAGCGCAGGGAGCCTGTTTCGGTCCGGTATTCGGAAGCCCTCGCGTTCTTCGATCAAGGCCTCTACCCGGAAGCGGCGGCCATCCTCCCGGAGGATCCCGCCGATCCCACGTGGACTTCCGAGGAAGCGGGGCTCCGGGCGCGAATCCACGCCAACCTGGGCGACCTGGAGGATGCCCTTCAATGGTCCGACAAATCCCTGGAGCTCGATAAACTCAACGCCGCCCTGCACCATCTGCATGGGATGATCCTCCAGGAGCGCGAACTGAGCGAAGAAGCCGCTATTTCCTTCCGGCGCGCGCTCTACCTCGAGCCGAATCTCATCATGGCCCTCTTCGCGCTGGGCAGCCTCGAATTGCGCCGCAAGCGCCTCAATTTCGCGCAGCGCCACTTTGCCAGTGCGCTCGCCCTTGCGACCCGCTATCAAGACAGCGACATCATTCCTTATTCCGACGGCCTGACCGCCGGCGGCCTGAAATCCATGATCCAATCCGCTCTTTCCTTCGATCCCTCCCGATGACCGGTCCCGCCGCTTCATCTTTCATTTTTCCGCCTTCTTCCTTCCGGCGCCTGCCATCGCGCACCCCATGAAAACGTCGTTCGACAACGAAATCCCGGAGATTCTGGTGGCGGAAGACAGCATCACCCAGGCCGAGCAACTCAAACAGGTGCTGGAGAACGACGGCTTCCGCGTCTCCATCGCGCGGGATGGACGCAAGGCTCTCGCCGCCTTGCGCACGCACAAGCCCACCCTGATCATCACGGACATCCAGATGCCGGAGATGGATGGATACGAGCTCTGCCGCCGCATCCGCCTCGATCCCGAACTCGCGGATCTGCCGGTCATCCTTCTGACCTCGCTCTCCGATCCCGAGGATGTGTTCCGAGGGCTGCAATGCGGCGCGGACAACTTCATCACCAAACCCTACGAGCCGAATTATCTGGTGACGCGGATCAGGCACCTCCTGGCCAATGCCCATCTCCGCAGTTTTCATGAGGTGCAAATGAGCATGCAGGTCTTTTTCGGCGGCCAAAAGCACACCATCAATTCCGATCGGGCGCAGATTCTGAACATGCTGCTCTCGACCTACGAAGCCGCCGTCCAGCGGAACAAGGAATTGGAGCAGACGCGCGACGAACTGCGGGTCCTGAACGATCAACTGGAAATCAAGGTCCAGGAAAGAACCGCCTCCCTGGAATCCGAGATCGCCGAACGGCATCGCGCCGAGCGCGCCGTCCGGGAGCTGAACGCCACCCTGGAAATCCGGGTCGGCGAGCGCACCGCCGAACTCGCCACCGCCAACCGGGAGCTGGAATCGTTTTCCTACTCGGTCTCGCACGACTTGCGCGCGCCGTTGCGCGCCATCGCCGGCTACTCGCGCATCCTGATCAACCGGTGCGCTCCAGCGCTTTCCGAGGAAGGGCAGCGTCTTTTGGACAATGTGATCAACAGCGCCCATCGCATGTCGCAATTGATCGACGATCTGCTGCGCTTCTCCCGCCTCTCGCGGCAACCCCTTTCCAAAGGGACGGTCCGCGTCAAACTGCTCGTCCAGGAGATCACGGCGGAATTGCTCAAGGAGCCGGGGGATCGCGTCATCGAGTTTCAGGTCGAAGATCTGCCGGATTGCCAGGGAGATACGCCTTTGCTGCGGCAGGTCTTTTCCAATCTTCTCTCCAACGCGGTCAAGTTCACCCGCGGGAAACAGCCGGCGATCGTGCAGGTGGGCTGCCACGATCATCCGAGCGAGAAATTGTATTTCATCCGCGATAACGGCGCGGGATTCGACATGCAGTACGCGGAGAAGCTCTTCGGCGTCTTTCAAAGGCTGCACACCGCGGAGGAATTCGAGGGCACCGGCATCGGCCTTTCGATCGTTCAGCGCATCATCCAGCGCCATGGCGGCCGCATCTGGGCGGAAGCGACAACGAATGAAGGCGCCACCTTCTACTTTACACTGCCCGGTTCCTGACGAATCTGGCTCGGCGATTGGCTTCACCTGGCTTCGTCTGGCGGCCAGCGCCGCGGATGGAAAAAATCCCGACTGGCAGCCGTCGCGCCTGATATTGCAATTTCCCCTTTCCGCCCACCCGCTGATTACTGCATCTTTCCCGCCCCATGTCCCTGCTGAGCAAGTTTTTCAAGTTTCGTGAAAAGAACGATGGCGATATCGTCAAGCCCTTCCTTGAGCACATGGAGGATCTCCGCTGGACGCTGGTCAAGATGGCCGCCGGCCTGGTGATTGGAATGATCGTCTCCTTCATTTTCGTCGACGACATCAGTTACTTCCTGAAGAAACCGCTGCCGCCAGACATCAAGATCATTTCGACGGGCGTCACTCATGGGTTTGTCGCCTCGATCGAACTGGCCTTTTTTGGCGGGATCGTCGTTTCCCTGCCCTTTCAGATCTATTTCCTGGCGTCTTTTATCCTCCCGGCTCTCACCCGGCAGGAAAGGAAATACCTTTTCCCGGGGATCTGCTCCAGCGCTCTGTTGTTCTCCGCAGGCGCCTTCGCGGCCTATCACTGGATCCTTCCCAAGACGCTCCTGTTCTTCGCGGACTATAATCGGAAGATGGGCATCGAATCCCTTTGGGCGTGGGACGATTACGTCTCGTTCTGCGTCTGGTTGATCATTGGTTTCGGGCTGCTTTGCCAGTTGCCCATCGTCATGATCGTCCTCGCCGTCGTGGGCATTGTGAATTACAAGTTCCTCACGAAGACCCGGGCCTACGCCATCGTCGCGATCCTGATTCTTGCCGCCATCATCGCGCCGACCCCGGATCCGATCACCTTTCTCACCCTGGGCGCCCCCATCATCGTTCTTTACGAGGCGTGCATCTGGATCGTCTGGGCGATGGATCGCAAGAAAAAGAAGCTCGCCGCCGGCCAGGAATTCCCGGATTGATGGCGACGCGCCGGGTGAAAAAGCGAAGGCAACGGAGAAGAATAGATCAGGAATTTAGGATGTAGGGACTCGCTGGCAGCATTCCTGCTATTGCAAAGTTGATTGAGTCGAACCGACCTGTCGGCCGGCCGTTACTTTGCATTTTCATGTCACCTGCATCCATTCCTGATATCGCTGACAAGCCCACCGAGACGACCTATCAAAGCATCGTCGAGCATGCGATCGAGGGGATTTTCCAGACGACCCCCGATGGCCGCTATTTGCTGGCAAACCCTGCTCTGGCGGAAATTTACGGCTATGAGTCCGTCGAGGAATTGAAAGGCGGGGTGAAGGAAATCGCGCGGCAGCTCTATGTCGATCCGGCGCGCCGGGAGGAATTTATCCGGCTAATGAACCAGCAGGACGCGGTGTGGGGATTTGAGTCGCCGATCTATCGCAAGGATGGGAGCGTGATTTGGATTTCTGAAAATGTGCGGGTGATTCGGGCCGGGGACCAGAGCGTCCGCTACTACGAAGGCACCGTGGAAGACATCACCGAACGCAAGCGCGTGGAGGAAGAACTCCGGAGAGCCAAGACGGCCGCCGAGGAAGCCAGCCGCTCGAAGAGCCAGTTCCTGGCCAACATGAGCCACGAGTTGCGGACTCCGCTCAATGCCATCATCGGATATAGCGAACTGATGCGGGAGGAAGCCGAGGATCTGGACCAGCAGAGCTTTGTCCGGGATTTGAAGAAGATCGAATCGGCAGGCAAACATTTGCTCGAGCTCATCAACGGCGTGCTGGACATCGCGAAGATCGAGGCCGGCAAGATGGAAACGCATGCGGAGACATTCGACGTGGAAGCCATGCTGAACGACGTGGCCGCGACCATTGCGCCTGTGGTTGAAAAGAATGGCAACCGTTTCGAAATCGTCGCCGAACCGGCGCTCGGATCCATGCACACGGACCTGACCAAAGTGCGGCAGAGCCTCTTTAACCTTTTGGGGAATGCCGGCAAATTCACGGAGAATGGCGTCATTCGCCTGGAAGCGCACCGCGTTTCCCAGAATGGAAGCGAATTCATTCTCTTTCAGGTCAGCGACACCGGCGTGGGAATGAGCCCCGAACAGTGCGCCAAGATCTTCGAGGCCTTTACCCAGGCGGACGCCTCCACGACGCGCAAATTTGGCGGGACCGGCCTCGGGCTCGCGATCACCCGCGAATTCAGCCGGATCGTGGGCGGCGACATCACGGTCACGAGCGAGTTGGGGAAAGGCTCCACATTCTCGATGCGCGCGCCGGTAACGCTGCCCGGAACGGCCACTGCAGAGCCGGCGGAGGTGCGTTTCGCGGACGACCCGCAATCCGAACTTTCGGGCGATCGACCGCTGGTTCTCTTGATCGATGACGATTTGACGGTTCACGATCTCGTCCGCCGCTTTCTCCACAAGGAAGGTTTTCGCACGGTCTGCGCGCCGAGCGGCCAGGAAGGGCTCGAACTGGCCAAAACTCTCCAGCCGTCCGTCATCGTCCTGGATGTCATGATGCCCACGATGGATGGATGGTCCGTGCTGACCCGGGTGAAGGGCGACCCCGCTTTGGCCAACATCCCCGTGGTGATGCTGACGATGGTGGACAACAAGGAAATGGGGTTCTCGCTCGGGGTGGACGATTACATGCTGAAGCCGATCGAGCGCGGCAGCTTCGTTTCCACGCTGCGCAAGTACGGCTCGCCCAATGCCTCCACCTCTGTGCTGGTGCTTGAGGACGACGCGACGACCCGCGAGCTTCTCCGGACCTCTCTCGAAAAGGACGGCATCTCGGTGGTCGAAGCGACCAACGGCGCGGAAGGCCTGCGAAAGCTCGCCACGATCCGGCCCGCGCTCATTCTGCTCGATCTCATGATGCCGGAAATGGACGGCTTCCAATTCACCCGCGAAGTGCGCTCCCGGCCCGAATGGCGGGATATCCCGATCATCGTCATGACGGCCAAGGACATCGCCGCGGACGATCGCACGCGGCTCGATGGACACGTCAGCCGCATCCTGCAAAAAGGCGCCTGCGGCCGGGAAGAACTTCTCGCCGAAATCAGCAGCCGCATCGCCAGGGCGACTCGGCCAACCCGCGCCGAAACCGAACTCCAGCCTGCTCTCGCATCATGAAAAAACTCCTTTTGGTGGAAGACAACGAGATGAACCGCGACATGCTTTCGCGGCGGCTGGCCCGGCGTGGCTACGAGATTCTGGTCGCGACCGACGGCTCGGAAGGTCTGGCGGAAGCGACGCGGCATTTGCCAGACTTGATCATCATGGATATGAGCCTGCCCGTGCTGGACGGATGGGAATCGACGCGCGCATTGAAGGAACAGCCGGCGACGCGGTCGATCCCGGTCCTGGCGCTCACCGCCCACGCGATGGCGGGCGAGCGCGAGCGCGCCCTGGAAGCAGGCTGCAACGATTACGACACCAAACCCGTGGACTTCACCCGTCTCCTGGGAAAAATCGAAACTCTCCTTTCCGGATCGTCCGCGTGATTATCCAACCCGTGAGCCCGCCCCTCAAATCCCGCACAGAATCCGAGAAGGCAATCGCCGATCGGCTTCACGATCTCCGCACGCCGCTGAACCACATCATTGGCTTGAGCGAGATGCTGATCGAGATCGCCAATGAAGAAGGCTGCCTTGATCTTCTGGAGGGTCTCCACGCGATTCGCGAAGCGGGGCTCGAATTGGCCGGGCTGCTTCTGGATCACCAGCTCATCACCAGTGAATCGCTGCCCGGAAAGGAATACTGGCCGCTGAACGACGCCGTCCGCGCGGCCACGAGCCGCGTCCTGGGTTTTGCCGACCTCGTTCTTTCCGAACCGCCGGTCTCGCGCCTCGAAGGATACCGCAGCGATCTGGCGGCCATTCGCTCGGCGGCCGTCGCCTTTCTCAATCTGGTTCGGACCAGCGGCCTGCTCATCCAGCTCGATGGCGCGCGCAAGGTGGAAACCTACTCCGCGCCGGAGCCGGAGCCGCTGAAGATCTATGCCCCGAGCATTTCCTCGAAGGGCCGCGTCCTCATCGTCGATGACGAGAGCGTGAATCGCGAGGTGCTCTGCCGCCGTCTCCATCGGGAAGGGTACCGGCCAGCCGGAGTGCATTCCGGGCGCGCCGCCTTGCAAATCCTCCGTAACGAGCCGTTCGATGCCGTTCTCCTCGATATCAAGATGCCGGAAATGAACGGCATCGAAGTGCTTCAGGCGCTCCGGATCGATCACGAACTCCGCCATATTCCCGTCATCATGCTTTCCGGTCTGACCGACGTGGAACGCGTCGTGCAATGCATCGAGCTCGGAGCTGAGGACTATCTGCCAAAACCGATCAATTCCGTCCTCCTGCGCGCGCGGCTGGGCGCGTGCCTGGAGAAAAAGCGGCTCCGCGACCAGGAACACGCGCATCTCCAGGCGCTCTCCGCGGAGAAGGAATTGATGAGCGTGACCCTGCGCTCGCTGGCGGACGCCGTGATCACCACGGACGGCGGCGGCCAGATCGTGCTCTTGAATGAAGTCGCCTCCACCATGGCGGGAGTGAAGCCTGAAGACGCGATCGGACGCCCCTTCGCGGAAGTCTTCCCCATCTTCCAACGAATCACGGGCCAGCCCGCGATCAATGTCGCCGCGGAAGCGCTGGCCCAAAACGCCGTCGTCGAATCCGAAGCCGGCGTGGCGATCAAGCCGCCGGGCGGCGCCGAAAGGATTGTCGCGGCGCGCGGGGCGCCGATTCACAACCAGGCCGGCGCGGCCGGCGGCGCGCTGGTGGTGATCCGTGATGTCACCGAAAAGGAGAGAATGGCGGATGAACTCCTGCGGGCCAGCAAGCTCCAGTCGCTCGGCGTCCTCGCGGGCGGTCTCGCGCACGACTACAACAACATGCTCACCGCCGTGATGGGCAATCTCTCGCTGATCCGGAACCGCGCGAATCTTCCGCCCGCCGCGCTGCCGGCCATCCAGGAAGCGGAGCGCGGCGCGGCGCGCGCCCAGGAACTCACCCGCTATCTCCTCACGTTTGCCGAAGGCGGCGCGCCGATGAAGCAGGTCCTGCAGCCGAAGGCTCTGATCGAGGAAACGAGCGCCTGCGTCCTGACGGGTTCGAATGTGCAGGGAGAATTCCATCTGGCGGAGGATCTCTGGAGAACGGAAGCCGACCCCAATCAGTTCATCCAGGTCATCAACCACCTCGTGCTCAATGCCGTCGAAGCCACCCCCGAAACGGGCCGGATCATTCTGCGCGCGGAAAATATCTCCACGCCGCACGAACCCATTCAGCATCTGCCGGCGGGCGATTATCTCCGCGTTTCCGTGCAGGATTTCGGGACCGGCATCGCGTCCGAGCACATGCCCCGCATTTACGATCCATTCTTCACCACGAAGGCGCAGGCGCGGGGGCTCGGTCTCGCCGCCGCGTATTCCGTGATCCAGCGCCACGGCGGCCACATCATCGTCAATTCCACCCTGGGCAGCGGCACCACGGTCACATTTTACCTGCCAGCTCTTCGCCCCTCCGCCTCGGAACAGGGGGAGAATTCGGCCGCCACAGTCGTCGAACCACCGCGCCCCGCGGCGCCGGCTCCGGCCAGAAGCGTCGCGCGAAAGCGCGTGCTCGTGATGGACGACGAGGAGGCGATTCGGCTGCTCGCCGAGACCATGCTCGGCATGCTCGACTACGAGGTCGTCACCGCCGCGGACGGCGACGCGGCGCTGGCCGCGCACGCCGCGGCGCGCGAAGCCGGGCGGCCGTTCGATCTGACGATCATGGATCTGACGATTCCCGGCGGCATGGGCGGCAAGGAAACCATGCGGCGGCTCCGCGAAAAGGACCCCGTGATCCGCGCCATCGTCTCCAGCGGGTACTCGAACGATCCGGTCATGGCCCACTATCAGGACCACGGGTTCGACGGCGTT
>Ga0302319_10011762_pt1 | contig 16575 bp, 15 predicted proteins | sample Bog_T0_2_FD_203319 | JGI IMG/M metagenome (GOLD analysis project Ga0302319, IMG submission 203319) | Peat permafrost microbial communities from Stordalen Mire near Abisko, Sweden - Bog_T0_2 | ecosystem: Environmental > Terrestrial > Soil > Wetlands > Peat | place: Sweden: Abisko, Stordalen Mire...
CTGCCGGTGCAACCGGAAAGGATGGCCAGCAGGGACGCGGCCGCAAGAAAATTGAGCTTCGACATGGGTAGTCTCCTCCGAGGTAAGTTGCGATTATATCCAACTTGCGGCCAAGTCAACGGGTTTGCGGTATTCTTTCATTTCATGACGACAAAATGGATTGCCACCGGCGCCGCCTGCGCACTGGCCTCGGTGCTGCTGGCGGAGGGCTTAGGCGATACGTACCGCGTGCCCGCAAACAAATTGATCGACGCCGCGCTCGCCGACAATGAAGGTTACGCCAAGCTTTCGTACCTCTGCGATCGCATCGGGAACCGCCTTTCCGGATCGGAGAGCCTCGATAAAGCCATCGTTTGGGCTGCCGAGCAAATGAAGAAGGATGGTTTGGAGAATGTCGTAACGCCCAAAGTGAAGGTGCCGCATTGGGTGCGCGGCAACGAGAGCGCGGTGTTAGTAGAGCCCGTGAAGAAGCCTCTCACCATGCTTGGTCTGGGCGGCAGCATCGCCACTCCCAAGGCAGGCATTACCGCGGCCGTGCTTCCCGTCGCCAGCTTTGCGGAACTGGAAAAGAAAGGGCGTACGGCGGTAGAAGGCAAGATCGTACTTTACAACGTGCCGTGGCAAGGCTATGGCCCGACAGTCGCTTACCGCCATGGAGGAGCTTCGCGCGCGGCTGCTCTAGGCGCTGTTGCCGTTCTGGTGCGGTCCATCACTCCGGTATCGCTCCAGACTCCGCATACCGGCGCCATGGAATACGAGGAAAATGCGCCTAAGATCCCGGCGGCTGCGGTGACTATCGAAGATGCTACGCTCATCCAGCGTTTGTCCGATAGCGGGGCGAAGGTGGTGGTTCATCTTGCGATGGAAGCCAAGACTCTGCCCGATGCCGATTCGGCCAACGTGATCGGCGAGATTCCTGGACGGGAGCGCCCACAGGAGATCGTGGTGATGGGTGGGCATATCGATTCGTGGGACGTCGGCGCCGGCGCGCAGGACGACGGCTCCGGCATCATCACATGTTTGCAGGCGGCGGCGCTGATCAAGAAGCTTGGGTTGCAGCCGCGGCGGACTTTACGGGTGGTCTTCTGGACGAATGAAGAAAATGGCGGCGCGGGCGGAAAGGCGTATCGCGAATGGGCCGGCGACAGCGTGAAGAATCACGTTGCCGCAATCGAGATGGATGGGGGCGCGGAGAAGCCTGCGGGCTTTGGTGTGAGCGCCGGTGCCAATACGCAGGCGTATCTGGCGCGTATTCACGATCTGGGAAGCCTGCTGGAGCGTGTGGATGCGGGATCGCTGACGGCCGGCGGGGGCGGAGCGGATATCAGCCCGTTGATCCATGACGGCGTTCCGGGGATTGGCGTGCATACCGTGGGTACGCATTATTTCGACTGGCACCACACCAGGGCGGATACGACGGACAAGGTGAAGCTGGAGGATTTTCGGTTGAATGTGGCGGCCATGGCGGTGCTGTCGTACGTTTTGGCAGATATGCCGTAGGTTGGTAAACCGTAGGTTGGTAAACCTGGGGAAGTCGAGCCTCTGGCGATGATCCGGGACGCGAACGAGAGGCGGTCGCCGCTGCGGATTTGTCTCGTGGCGACCGGGTTGGCCAAGGGGGCCGCCACCAACCGGTGGATGGTGCGGTTCAGGTGGCGGGTGCCATACTTAAGCTCGGTCCTTTCGCATAGCAGAAACAGCTTGGAGTTGTCCGTGGCCAACTGCGGTGGTACCAAGGGCGGATAGCGTCTTGATGCAGCCAGGGCGACACGGACGCGCCTACTCCTCCAATCCGCTTACGCCAGCGACCGACGATCTCACGGCGGCTGTCGAGCCGGGCGGCAAGCGCGTCGTCGTTGAATCCCTCGGCGGCCAACAAAATCATCTTGCCTCGCTGGACCTGAAAAAACGGCATCGTATACCCCCGCGGCTCGCCTCTGCAACTCGGCGACATTTCGGCAAGATAAACGCGAGACCATTATGAAACGAGGTACACGGTGGTATGCCGCGAAAGGAATCGGGCCGGATTCCGCGTAAAACGGATCCGGCCCTTTGTGAGAACTGACGGACCAGCGTCAGCTACTGCACAGCCACTGTAATGGTTTGCTGCTTATTCGTACCTGTACCGACAGTCAGGACCACGGGCTGAGGTCCCGATCCGGCAGCCGTGGGAACGATGGCGTTGATTTGAAGGACACCGGAAACCAAGCCCGGGGCCTCGCCGGCATATAGAACCTGGGCGGGAAGACCTCCGATGGTCAGCGAAACCATGCCTGCCGGCATGGGGAATGGCGCGGTGAGAGTTGTAACGCTCCCGGTAACGCCGGCTGGTTCCAGCATCCCTTCCCCGGTCGCGTAGATCGAAATCACAGCACCGGGCACCGCTGGGTTGGAGGCACCATTCACCGTGCTATTGAAGTTAAGAATCGCACCCTGACCGTTGCCTCCCTGGCTCAGCGAGAAGATCGCCGGGGCGGTGTCGGTCACATTCAGCGTAAGCGCGGCCGAAATGACGCCGTTGTTCATAACCGCCACATTGGTGGTGGCACGGCCGGCGATTTCATAGGGCACGATGGCATTGATTTGTCCGCTCGAGACGTAGATCAGCGGGCTGGGAATCCCATCGAAGGTCACTTCGGTGGTGCCCAGAGTGGTCGGGACTTTTCCGGCTGAGGTTAATTGGAAGTTAGCCGGTGTCAACGGCCCGATGCTGGTCCCGTATATCGAAATGATCTCACCAGGGGCAATGGCCCCCGACAGATTACTGGCCGCGTTCACCACGGTAGTGATGACCGGCGTTTGCGCGGGCTGCACCGTAAGCGCGACGTTTACGATCACGCTGGTGCCAGGAAGGCTGGATGAGGTAAGCGTCACAGTACCGGAATAGGTACCCGCCGACAGCGTGGCAAGCACGGTTGGATTTAGACCGATCGACAGCGTGCCACTGGTGGTGCCGCTGGTTGGGGTAAAAGTGAGCAGTCCAGCCGGAGTAGAGGCGGCCGCCGCGGCGAAAGGCAGAGATCCCGAGGTGCTGGTAACCTGCACGGCTTGAGGCGCGGGAGCGGTCCCGCCTACCTGGTAAGTGAAGCTTACCGCCGCTGGGGTGGCGGTGAGGCTAAGCGGCGGTCCGACAGTCAAAGTGACAGAGATATTCAACGGAGTATTGGCAGCGCCGGGGATCACGACGGTAACTACGCCGCTATAGCTGCCTTGGCTGAGGCCGGTGCCATCCACCGAGACCATCAGCGCGCCGGGCGTGGTACCGTTGCCCGGAGTGACGGTAAGCCACGTGCCGCCGCTGGGTGTCAATACAGTGGCAGATGTCGAAAAGCTCAAACCAACCGTGGAGCTGGAAATCTGCAAGGTCTGCGCGGCCGGAGCCGAGCCGGTATAAGGCTGGTTGAAAGTGAGTGTAGCAGGAGATACCGCCGCTGTGGCGCCGGAGGAGATTATAACGGTCACTGGAATCACCGTGGGAACGCTGCCTGCCGCCGTGGGCGTAACTGTAACGCTCCCGGTATAAGTGCCCATACCTAAGCCAGTAGTCTGGAAGCCGAGAGTCAGATTATTGGGAGTCGATCCGCTAGTAGGACCAACGAGGAGCCATCCCGATCCGTTATTGGTGGTCGATGTAACGTTGAACGGTAGGGCGACCGTTGGATCGGTGCTGGTCAGCGCTATCGTTTGCGAGGCTGGACTGGTACCGAGCTGTGCGCTCACGTTTACCACAGACGGACTGACATTCAACAACGGAGAGTTGCTGACGTTCAGAGTCACGGGAATGGTCAGCGGACTGTTCCCCACAGTAATGTCGGCATCCGTGCTGGTGATCGTGATGGACCCTTTACAGGTTCCCACCGCAACACCTTGGGTGCTAATGGCCACCGCGACCGTTCCAGGCGTCGTTCCGGAGGATGGGGAGGCGCTCAGGAACTGGCCGCCACAATTGCTGGATATCGCCGATACCGAGTAATCGACAGGCGATCCGTTACTGGTGATAGTGAAGGTTTGTATCGCCGGTACGGCCTTGCCGATTTCATAATTGAAAAGAAGCTCCGTCTGGCTGGGAGTTAGCAGCGTGTTGTTTCCAATAACGAGGTACACGTTGATGTTCACCGGGCTGTTCCCGGCGGCCGGGGCGGTGACGGTGACGGTTTCCGAGTAAGTGCCGGCGGCCAAGACGGCCAGAGCCGACGGATTGACAGAAAGATTTAGAGATTGCGGCGTGGTACCGCTGGAAGGCGTAGCCATCAGCCAGCTACCGCCGCTGCCGGGCGCTACGGACGCGGTAAAGCTTAGCGGATTTCCCGAACTCGTGATGGCCACCTGTTGCTGCACTGGAAGAGTGGCGCTGGTGTATTCATAATTGAATGTGACCGATGAACTCCCGATTGTGAGGATCGGCTGGCTACTGACCAGCAAGGTCACGGGAATCGCTTGTGTGGGATCGGAAGCACTGCTGGCGGTGATGGTGATGGTCCCTTTATACGTGCCGGGCGCTAATCCGTTGGGTGTCACATAGACGGTCAGGTTGGTAGCGCCGCCCCCGCTCGCCGCGGTAGCCCCGGACTGTTCAGAAACTACCAGCCAGCTGCCGCCCGTGATGGTGCTCTCGGCGACGCTAAACGGAATCATTCCGCCGGAACTGGTCAACGACAAGGTCTGGGCCGGCGGAGACGCAGTGCCCGTCTGATAGGCGAACGACAGCGCGGGAGGCGCTATCGTTAGGGCAGGCGCGCTCCCGAACGTGACGGTCACTGGAATGGTCAAGGCGGTGGATCCGTCGCTCGGCGTTAGAATGACGCTGCCGGAATAATCTCCCGTTGTCAATTGCGTCGGATCTACACTAACGACCAGACTCGACGGAGAGTTATAGGTCACCAACGCGCTGTCTGGATTGACTGTCAACCAGGTGCCGCCGTCAACGGTGCTGGTCGCAGCCGTAAAACTTACGGTTGTCCCGAGGGCGGTCGTTTTTACCGTCAAAGTCTGATTGATCAAGGCTTGGCTGCCGCTTGATCCCGACGGAATGTTGAATATGATCGGATTGGGGCTGGCTGTTAGTTCGCTGACCGTGTTGAATCCGACATTGACCGTTACAGGTACCGTGAGTGGGGTATTTTGACCGGAAATGGTAAGTATGACGTTTCCACTGTAGGTTCCAGTGGCCAAGCTGGTAGGATTTACCGCGACCACAAACTGGCCCGCGGCGGACGAGGTGATGTTCAGTTGCGAAGTATTTACGGAAAGCCAACCCGCTCCCTCGAGCACTTGGATGGTGGCGGACACGTACATTACGAGATTTGAGGTAGTGCTTACATTCAAATCCATCAGCTGTTGTGCCGTGCTGCCGCTATTGAAATTGAACGTTAATGCCGCCGGAGTCACCGATACGTTCGCGCTGGTCGACGTGGTTCCAACATTCAGAGTGACGGGGATTGTTAGCGACGAAGTGGTCGATGAATTTTGGTAGACGTTCAGCTGGCCCGTGTACGTTCCCGCCGCCAAATGTCCAGCGCTCACAGACACAGTTATGAGTTGTGCCATCGAGGAACTGACTGGCACGCTTGCGGGATTCACCGATAGCCAGGTTCCGCCGGTCGGCGAAGTCACCATCGGCGTCACGGTAATAGTGACCGCCGCCCCCGTCGTTGAGATGTCTACCGTTTGCGCGGGGACCGTTCCTCCCACGGCAACGTTAAACGTCAGCGCCGTCGGACTGGCCGCAATGGGGCCTAAACTTTGGCCTCCTCCTCCCGAGTTCGTCCCGTAATAATAAGTGACGTTGATCGGCACGGATTGCGAACCCGAACTCAAAGTAATTACGCCGGTATAGGTGCCAATCGCCAGAGTCACGCCGCTCTTGATAAAAACCTGGATCAGCGTACCGGTCACAGTGGCGGTTCCCGCGGTCACCGACACTCCCAGGAAGCTGCTGCCGGACGTAACAGTCGCGGTAAATGGCAGCGTCCCGGACGAACTGAAGACCGTCACGAACTGCGAAGCCGGGGTTCCTTGATTCGTGTTGAATGCCAAACTATCCGTGCTGGCGGAAAGTGTGGCGCTCTGCGCCAGAGCTGTGTCTGCCGAACACACCAACGCCGACATTGCAACAAATAGAGACAATACTGTTTTGCGAAGCGTTATCAAGTGGATGTCCACGGAGTCCTCCAACTTTCTTAATAGACCTGTACTTTCGCGATGCACGCTACTAGCCAAGCTGAATAGCGCGGTTGGTAAGTGCGTCAGACTCCCGTAAGCGGGGGTGGAAGTGCCGGATTTTCCAGTGCCGCGTGCGTCGGCAAAGGAACCCGCTGCACGCCGTTGATCTGGTTAAGATCCAGCACCAGGTCGCCTCGCGGATCCACGCGGAAGGCGGGTAGGAACTTCGCCCCCCACAGGATTTCATCGTGACGGTAGGAAAACCGGGCATTAACGGATTGGCTGAATGTTTCGTCGAAGCCTTTGACGATTACCAGGAACTCGGCTTCCCTCTGGTCTAAGTCGTCCTGTGTCAGGCCGTACAGCGGGCTGCTGTTGTCGATCGGATGTACGATGGTCCAAGTCAGCGGGATGAAATAAACCTTATCGCGTTCCAGCGGCAACTCGGAGAATTTCCGGCGCAGTTCGCCGTTCGACCTTTCCACGGTCATCAGCATCACTGTTGCTTGCAGTTCCATAAGAACGTTCGTGCGCTGGTTGGCGATTCGGAACTGCAAGGCTGTGCCGTCTTGGTATGGCGCAATCAGGATGCGCTGGCTGAAAAGGATGCGCGCCGACGGCCGCGAGAAACGCGCGTACAGCAGCCCGGTGGCGAGAGCGAAACCCATCAGACCCACCATCGCCTCGATCGACGCCACCCAGTTCGCCGCCATCCCTTTCGGATACACATCGCCATAGCCGACAGTAGTCAGTGTGTGAACGCTAAAGAAGAAGGCGCTCATGAACGGACCGACGCCGGTGTTGGTGGCCTCGCCGACCAGGTGTTCGATTCCGATCAGAATGAACATCTCGGCAAATAACACGTTCACCAGCAGGTAGCCGGCCAGAAGGCAGACGATGAACTTGGGCCAACTGGTGTCGACCAAGAACAAGTACGGGTTGCGGCTCGAGAGCGGAGCACCCCGGCGGTGGACGTTGAAAGAACCGTCTTTATTGATGGCGCGGCGCAGTTCGCCGGTGAACTGCTGCGTCAATCCAGGATCGAAGGTTTGCTTTGCCGCCGCCATAGGTTTATGGTACTCGGCCCGGCGCCAAAGCGATGACGAGGTGTATGCTTTACCTATGCGCCTGGTCCGATTCGTAACTTTTATTGCTCTAATGGTTGTTTTTAGCGCGCTGGTGTCCGCGCAGCAGGCACCCCCTAAGAAGCACCTGCTGGCCATCGGCGAAGTAGATGGCTTCCAGCACGACTCGGTATCGCATGCCCTGGCCACCATCGAGCGTCTGGGGCGTGAATCCGGCATCTACGACACTTACATCCGCACCGATAGCGAGTTGCTGACCAAACAAAAACTCACCGCGAACGCCAAAAACCTCGATTACTTCGACGCAGTCCTGTTCTACACCACAGGCGAGCTGCACATGTCCCCGCAACAAAAGGCGGACTTTATGTCGTTTATCAAACAGGACGGCAAGGGGTTCATTGGCGTCCACAGCGCGCTTGATACCAACTATGCGTGGCACGAATACGGCGACATGATTGGCGGCTACTTCAACGAACACCCCTGGGGAGTGTTCGACGCGCCAGTAATTGTCGAGGATCCCAATTTCCCGGCCATGAAGGCCTTTGCTCCCACGTTCACGATGCATGACGAGATCTATCAGGCGATGGATTGGTCGCGGGACAAGGTAAGGGTGCTGGCCCGTCTGGATGCCTCGAAACTGGATGTGAAGAATCCTCGAGTACACCGCACGGATCGCGATTTCGCGGTCGCCTGGGCCAAGATGTACGGCAACGGACGGGTGTTTTATTCGACGTTCGGCCATACCGAGCAGGCGTGGGACATGCCGGAGATTCAGAAGATGTACCTGGAGGCGATCAAGTGGGCGCTGAAGCTCACTGACGCCGACGTCACGCCCCGGCCAATGCCGGCAGTATCTGGCGGCGGACAATAGCAACGGCTACTTGGCGTCGTGAAATATGACGCCCAGGGTATACCGCGCGCCGCTGAGTACGCGGCTGACTCCGTGCTTCACGTCGCCGCGATAGTAGCCGCGGCTTCCTTTCACGGGCCTGTATCGCGTAGTGAAAACGACGGCTTCCCCCTTCCGCCCGCGCACCGCTTCTCCCACCGATTGGGCGCGCGGCCGCTGCTCCACCAGCAGAAAGTCGCCGCCTGAGTAGTCCTGGTCCGGCTCGCTGAGAAAACATACCATCTGCATCGGAAACGCCACATCCCCATAGAGGTCCTGATGGAGACAGTTGTATCCGCCAGCCTCATAATGCAGCAGCAGCGGAGTTGGCTTGGTCTGACCAGCCGCGCGACAGATCTCCTGCAACCCGCCAAGGTTGGCGGGATAACGGGCCCCGAGGCCCAGCGCCTCCATCCAGGCGTTGGCGATGCGCGCCAGCGGCGGATAGCTCTGCCGCCGGATCTCTACCACCATGTCCGGCAGCGGATCCGCGAAATACTTATAGTCGCCTACACCAAAACGATAGCGCGCCATGTCGATGCGGGACCGAAATGGATCATCCTGTCCGTACAACTGGATCAGGTGATTGCACTCGTCCGGTGTCAGGATCGCGCCCAGCTTCGCATAGCCGAACTCCCAGAGCGACGCTTCCGCCGCCTCCCAATTCACGTTTTTCAGCCGCTCTCCGGTGCTAATGGGCATTTACCTCCAGCCTAGCTTTCCCTCTGAACGGCGGCTATCCGAATGTTGCTCTCAAAAGTCGCGTCAAGCGATATAATCGCTCTAATCATGAAACTACAGCGTCGTACGTTTCTCACCGGCCTGTCCGCTCCCCTGATCCTCGGCGCGGCCGACAAGTCCGGCTCGAAAAAGCCGGTCCTCGGCGAAGGCGATCACGTCTACGAGGTCACCCACGATTGGGGTGAACTGCCACGCACCATTCAGTATGGCAACACGCACGGGGTCTGCGAGGATTCTCAGGGGCGTATCTACATCCATCACACCGTGAACGCGGCGTCCGAAAGCAGCGACACCATGGTGGTGTTCGACGGCCAGGGAAAGTTCATCAAGTCCTGGGGAAAGCAGTTCAAAGGCGGCGCTCATGGCCTCCATATACGCAAGGAGGGAAGCACCGAGTTTCTTTATTTGTGCGACACTAAGCGAGCTCTGGTCGTGAAGACTACGCTCGATGGAGAAGAAGTCTTTACCCTCGGCTATCCCAAGCAATCTGAAGTCTATGCCAAAGGAATGCCCGATGGAAGCCCGCTCAAATACAGTCCCACGAACTTGGCCATCGCGCCCAATGGCGACATCTACGTGGGCGATGGGTATGGCTCCAGCTACGTCAATCAGTACGATAGCAAGGGCAATTACATCCGTACGTTTGGCGGTCCCGGCAAAGAAGCCGGCCAGTTGCTGTGTCCGCACGGCATCATCTGCGACACGCGCGGCGCCGAGCCCAACCTTACCGTCGCCGACCGCAGCAATAAGCGGCTCCAGCGCTTCACACTCGATGGCAAACACATCGATTTTATTGAGAATTTGCCAGCCCCCTGCTACTTCAGCATTTACAAGAACGGCGACATAGTGATCCCGGATCTGTTCGCGCGGGTGACGCTGCTGGATAAGGACAACCGGGTGATCACTCAACTGGGAGACGACTCGACCAGCGATTATATGAAAGTCCGCAAAGAGCCGCGCGACCGCTTCACGCCCGGAAAGTTTGTGTGTCCTCATGGCGCCTGCTTCGATCACGCGGGGAACATCTACGTGGTGGAGTGGGTGGAAGTAGGACGCGTCAGCCGGCTGCGCAAGGTTGCATAGAAAAGACTGCTTAGATATGACCAAACAGGAAGTTCGGAGTCAAATCGAAGAATTTGGTATTATCCCGGCCGTTCGTGTTTCCACCGCGGCCGACGTCTTGTTTGCAGCCGAAACGATCACCAGGGCGGGCATCCCGATCCTCGAAATCACCATGACGGTTCCGGATGCGATTCACGTTATTTTTGAACTCACGCAGAGCCGGCCCGACATCGTGGTGGGGGCCGGGAGCATCCTGGACGCGAAAACCGCGCGCCTGTGCATCGAAGCAGGGGCGCACTTCCTGACCAGCACAGGGCTCGACCTGGATGTGATGAAAACCGCGACGGAAAAAGATGTGTTGATCTTTCCGGGGGTGCTGACGCCGACTGAAATCATCGCCGCCGTCAAAGCCGGCAGTGACTTGGTGAAGATCTTCCCCTGCGCGCAGGTCGGCGGCCCAGGGTATATTCGCGCCATGAAGAAGCCGTTTCCACAGGTGCCGATGATCGCTTCCGGAGGTGTAAACCAGCAGACGGCGGCCGAGTTTATACTAGCCGGATGCGCCGCCATTGGTATCGGACATGAATTGATCCCGCTGCAGGCGATTCGCAAGCGGCAGCGCGATTGGATTGAAGAATTGGCCCGCCGCTTCGTCAATATTGTGAAGCAAGCGCGGACGCAACTGCAAAGCAATCACGCCGTCCGCGCTTCCCGTTAGCCCCGTTACTTTGTTCCGGCCGCCGCGGGCTTAATGAACTTCGCATCATCGACCGGGACATTCTGCTTGATATCGTTAACCTGAATCGTGAACCGCCCGTTCGGACGCGCCAATGTCCACTTCAGCGGGACCTGCACGCCATCCACGTTCTTGTAATCCGCATAATCGATCTGGGTCGGCATCCGGCCCAGCGGGTTTTGAGTGTAGCGGATCTGCCGCACCATCAACCCGGATTTCTCGTCGAAGTAAAACCTCACCGGAGGCTCGTCCGGCCGAATCCCAATTAAGGTGAAACATTCCGCGTCCTCGATCTTCTCCGGCCGACCGGTGCGAAGTTGCTTGAAGGTCGTTTTCAGGTCAAGCGGAAGATACAGATCCGCGTCCAGGCGGAAGGCGTCGGATTCCGCCGGCGACATGTCCCTTGCCGGTCTGCCGGTGTTTCCTAACCAACCCGCGCTACCGTCGAATGCAGTGATGCTATCGCCGTTGGGCGCGTGCATTATAGAGGCCCGCTTGTTCGGCGCTTTGGCGTACACATCGATCGGCGTCTCTTGACCGCCCGCCACAATGACGCCGCTCTCAACGCGGCTGGTCACGCCCTTAATGGCCGCTTCACCCCCCAGCGCCGCTACATATTTGTCCAGGATTTGATCGGCTGTAATCGGCGGGCCTGCCGGCGAGGCGGGCGGCTTCTCGGGATGCTCCGGCATATCGGCCATAAGGACGGCGGGCGTCCCTGCGGGATGCTCCGCGCCACGATGGCAGGAATAGCAGGTCACCTCCTGGTGGCCCCCGAAGCTATCCTTGTTAATCGCATTCTGCATGGCGATCATTTGCCGCGCGGTCTGCTTCGGCTTCTTTTCATCGAGATCCATCTTGCCCTGCACGTGGCAAAAACTGCATTCCACACCCAAAGAAGCTGAGATGAACTGCATCGCCGGAAGCACCTGATCGGCAGGTACTCCCTTTAGCGACTGAATGTTCTTGAAAACTTGTTCGGCGGTTTTCCCGCTGGCCGGCGCGGGTTGTGCAAACGACAGCCCGGCCGTTAATCCCATGCCGACCGTCGCAATGACGACGGCATCCATCCTTGCCCTTGTTGGCGTACGCATTCCGCCATTATGACGCATGGCGCTTCAGCGCTTCCCGGATTGCGCCAGACTCAGTAATTTGGCGCTGATACGCAATCCGGCGCGCTTCGCTGCCACCGCGTTGATTTCCATCCCCACTCCGTTATCTTCCAACCTGAACTCGATAACGCCCCCGGCGGCAACGAAGCTCTCCGATTCCCCCACGGTCAAGACACTGTCGGCCTGCACTGCTTCCACCACCGCGCGCATCTTTTTACGCTCGGACGCGCTCACGAACACAATGTGGCACTGGTGGGCCTGTTCCACGTCCGATCTGCCGTACGATAACGACCGGCTATCGGCGACAACCCCCTGCGCCGCCTTTTCCAGCGCCGCTGTAAACGGATTCGCCCCCAGGATGCAAATCGCGATCGGGTCTCCCGGACCTTTGAACGAATTGGCAGGCCATTCGACGAACCTGGTGAAATTCAACAGGAACGCCCCCTTGACGCGATATTCTTCGGCCAATTGCATGCCGGGAGTTTGCGGGACGTCAGATCTTTCCAGAATATGACCGTGTCGCACCACGTCCCATCCGGATACAGCGCATATCTGGGAATCACTCCAGCCGGCTTCCAACCCAAACGCAGGTACAGCTTTTCGGCGCTGCCCCCGGCGCACGTATCTAGCACCAGCAAAGTCTTGCCCGCCTGGCGGCCCTCTCGTTCTACCTGCTCCATCAGAAGCTCGCCGATACCTTGCCGCCGTGCCGCTCGCGCCACCAGCAACTTCGCCACGTCCGCCCGGTGCGGCTGGTTGGGAGGCGTCGCCGTCACGATCTGCACCGTTCCCACCAGTTGAGAACCATCGAAGGCTGCCAGCAGGATACGGTCTCCGTTATTCACGTCATCCAGTATTCCGCGGAAGAAGGACTCGGCCGTGGCCGGCGAAAGTGGCGTCATGAAGCTGACTGAGGCGCCTCCCTCCACGCAGTCGATCAGCACTGCCGCGAGAGCTTCTAACGACCGGCGTCCCTCAGCCGCGTTTAAGCGGCGGATTTCAATCACCAGAACAGTTTACGCTAGCCGGCAAAGACTGGATTGTTACAAAGTGAATGAAAAGACGAAAACAATTTGCTGCCGGCGCATCTAACGTTTCAAATGGCCCTGCCAAGATTGCGCCGATTTACGTTCACAGCCGCGCTCTGCTCCGCGTACCTGTTTTTCGTCCCCCTCACATTTTCTCAGCAGGCCGCGACCGCCCCGCAAACCGCTGCCACCCCGCCGAAGAGCAACGTCACCGCTGCGGATCTTACACGCGAGCAGATGGAGCATTTTCTCATTAGTGCTCGCATCGTGGCGGAGCGGCCGGCCGGAAAAGGGATTACCGGCACGCGCCGAGTCACCCTCACCGACGGGCAGTATACGCACGACGCTCATATCCAGGACATCGACGTGTACCAGGCGGAGTACCGCACCAAGACGGGCATCGAAAAGAATTTTCGCGATTCCTACAAGTTCAACATCGCCGCCTACCGGCTGGACAAGATCATGGACCTCAACATCGTGCCGGTGTGCGTGCCTCGAGAAGTGAACGGCAAGCCGGCGGCGGTGGACTGGTGGGTGGACGATGTCCTGTTTGACGAGGAGGGCCGCCGCGATAAGAATGCGGAGCCACCGGATGAGAATGAATGGACCCGCCAACTGAACACCATTCGCGATTTTGACCAGCTCATTTATAACGACGACCGTAATCAGGGAAATCTTCTGATCGACAAAGCTTGGAAGCTGTGGGCGATCGACCATTCCCGGGCGTTTCGGGACAAGCACGCCTTGCGGGATCCCGATGTGCTCCGGCGCATCAGCGCCAAAATGCTCGCCGCCATGCGCACGCTCACCGAACAGCAACTCGTGGACAGCCTGGAACCTTACATCACGCAGGAAGATATCGACGCGCTGCTAGTCCGGCGCGACTTGCTGGTGAAGTTCTTCGAATCGGAGATTACCAGCAAGGGTGAGGACTCCATCCTCACCGACATACCGCGCCACACGCAACGAGTGACCATTCCTTAGGCTGGAGGGATGAAGCTCGCCGCGCTGTTGCTTCCTCTACTTCTCGCGGTTCCATCGCGGGCTCAAAAGTTCTATACTTACTTGCTCGATCTCGGGCCGGATTACGTCGAGTTGGCCTGGGGCACAGTCGATGGCGTCAACACCATTGGCCGGAGTTCCGTATCGCATGGGCCCGCCATCATCCACATTGCCGGACGGACCATCAGTTCCGTTCCCAACTACGTGACCGTGGGAGGGCTTGACCCGAACCACGATTACACCTACGACATCAGCATCGGACCCACGAAGGTGGGCGAGGGCACTTTTCGTACTTGGCCCGCGCAGACCGGTAAGTTGTCTTTCTTCGTTATCGGCGATTTCGGTACCGGGCACGAGCCGCAGTTCAGCGTGGCGCGGGCTATGTGGGAAGAGTTCCAGCGCCGCGCCCAGACAGACCATCCGGTCCGCTTCATATTAAGCGTGGGCGACAACATATACGGCAACATCAACACCTTCCTGATCGGCGTGTCGCATACCGGCGCCGACGATGCGGACTGGGGCCCCAAGTTCTTCGGACCCTATGAGCCTCTACTGGCTCGCATTCCGTTCTTCGGAACACTGGGAAACCACGACGGAAACGAAACGGAATCGCATCGCGATTTACCGGCCTTTCTCGATAATTTTCCATTTCCCGGGGGTAAGCCCGGCCGCTATTACGCGTTCACATTCGGGGGGCTGGCGAAATTCGTAGGTCTCGACAGCACCAGGAACACGGAGTCGGGACCGCCGCGCCCGTTCTACCTCGAGGATGGCGCGCAGTTTCAATGGATGAAAAAGGAATTCGCCAAGCCGCATCCGGCTTGGATCATTCCTTTTTATCACCATCCGATTTTCAACGCGGGTCCGTTTCATCCTCCCGCTATACACGATCTGCAACACTGGCTCGACCTCTTTGCAGCCTCTGGCGTGAAGGTTGTCTTTAGCGGTCACGAGCACAATTTCCAGGTGAGCGAAGCCAATGACCGGAGCCGCGGCATTCGTTTCGTAGTCAGTGGCGCTGGTGGCGAACTACGCCCCGGAAGTGTGCAATCCGTAATGAAACAGGCCAATATCGCGCTGTGGGCACCGCAAAATCACTTCCTGGAAGTCGACATAGACGGCAAGACCATGACGATCACCCCGCTGTCGTTCGTCCCCATGCAGGTCCACGATGCGAATGGTCAAATCGCTAAGTTGCCTGTGGTAGTTACGCTACCCTGAGCGCGGGGGTGCGCGGGAAACGCTATGTTATCGTAGAAAAAGACCGCACGCGCGCGTTCAGGGCCGGTAGCTCAGTTGGTAGAGCATCGCACTTTTAATGCGGTGGTCGCGGGTTCGAGCCCCGCCCGGCTCACCAAAACCTATTGAAGGCAGTTTATTCTTGCGATAAACTTTGCGGAGTATCGCACCTTATTCCGCCGCCGTCACTCGACTTCGGTCTTGAAGCGCTTGACGCAACAGCGCGTTATCATGCTTCTGTGATACGGCGCCTTTACGTTCATAATTTTCGATGCCTTGAGAACTTCGACCTGCCGGTCTCGCGCCAGTCGTCTGTTCTTCTAATCGGAAAGAACGGGTCGGGCAAGACAACCGTCGGGCTCGCGCTCCAGATTTTACAAAAGATCGCCCGGGGGGCGAACCGGGTGAGCGATTTGATAGAGGCGAAAGATCTGGCTGGCGGGCGCACGGATGTGCCGGTGCGATTCGAAATCGAGATCGAAGTAGGGCAAGAAAGCTATCAGTATGCGATCGCTTTCGATTGTCAGAAAGGATTCAAGGAACTTCGCGTGGCCGAAGAGAAGCTCTCGGTGGGAGGTCAGCCGATTTATAGCCGGGAACTCGCGCAGGTGCATCTGGCCAGATCCGGCAAGGAAAAGGCAGCCGAGTTCCGGATTGATTGGCACCTGGTGGCTTTGCCAATAATCCAAGAGCAGTCGACCAACGATCCCATCTTTATCTGCAAGCAATGGCTCGCTCGCATGTTAGTTCTCCGGCCTACCCCAAGCCTCATTTCAGGTGGCTCGAAAGAAGAGACCCTGCAGCCGAATGTACAAGTCACCGATTTTGGCGCTTGGTTTTCAGGCCTCCTTGCGCATGCGCCATCCGCATACGCCAAAATCGACACCTATCTTAAAGAGGTTATGCCCGACCTCAAGGACATTAAGAATCCGACGGTAGGAAAGGATTCTCGTAGCTTGGTGGTGCAGTTTTCCAATCACCAAGGAACCTTAACCCTTCCCTTTGAGGATCTCTCCGATGGGGAGAAGTGCTTTATGGTGTGCGCCCTTGTGCTCGCCGCCAATGATGCTTATGGACCTGTACTCTGCTTTTGGGATGAGCCGGATAACTTCCTGGCGCTCTCTGAAGTCAGCCAGTTCATCCTGGCCCTCCGCAAGGCCTTCCAAAGTGGCGGACAATTTATCGCCACGTCTCACAACGCCGAAGCGATCAGTAGTTTCTCCGAGGAAACCACGCTTGTTCTCTATCGCGAAAGCCATCTCGAGCCCACGAGAGTCCGCCGTCTCGACGAGATGAAGACCAGCGGAGATCTTATTGGCGCGCTAGTTCGCGGCGACATCGCATGGTATGGGCGTCAATAAACACCAGCCGCACGTTCTCGTGCTTCCCGAAGACGATGCTAACCACCAATTGGCGACTGGATTTTGCCTCAGTTTAGATGCGAGCATGCTGAGGAGAATACAGGTGCTGCCGGCAGCAGGGGGATGGACCCGGGTCCTGGACGGATTTTTAGTGGACC
>Ga0302319_10011763_pt1 | contig 16574 bp, 18 predicted proteins | sample Bog_T0_2_FD_203319 | JGI IMG/M metagenome (GOLD analysis project Ga0302319, IMG submission 203319) | Peat permafrost microbial communities from Stordalen Mire near Abisko, Sweden - Bog_T0_2 | ecosystem: Environmental > Terrestrial > Soil > Wetlands > Peat | place: Sweden: Abisko, Stordalen Mire...
CAGGCAATCTATGGCAATTCAGGAGCGCAAAAGCCTGCTGCGATATCTAAGAGGCTAAAGGCTCACGTTCATTTGAAATGCCTGGCAACTCGCTCCGCCGCCTCCCGGCATTTTGGATCGCCCGTGATCTGCTCGCCGAGCACCAGCGCCATCAGCAGCACCTTGTAATCCATGGTCTTCGGCTTGCCCGAGCGTCCTGTTTCCAGCGGCGTCCGGGTGCTGCCTTCGAGTGACACTTCTCCGTTGGCGTCGATCTTGGTCATCTCCTTGTCGAGCGCCTTGGCGATCATCGCCTTCAGCGCCACCCGGGTGGTTGCGTCCGGGCAGTGGAGGTAATAGCGGCTTGCAAACATGATGCCTACTCCCTGGTAACTGGCGTCGAATCCGCCGCGTTCCGGATTAGTCCCGTCGGCTTGCTGGCGCCCGAGGCCTTCCACGGCGTAGTTGTGCGCCCATGTCTGAAACTCCGCTTCCCCGGTGACCGCCGCTGCCTCGGAGTAGCCGGCGGCCAGCAGATAAAAGCGGTGCGTATAAGGATCCAGCGATTTTGCCCGGCCCTTCTCCGCGATCTCCGGGCGATTCAGCCAACGGCCCATCGCGGCGATCTTTGGTTTCCACGCCTGCGCGACCGCGAGGTATTTTTCCGCGCGCGCCTGCTCCAGCAGCAGGACGGAACGCGAGGCGGCTTCCAGGAAAAAGGATGTGCTGTGATGCGGGTCGCCGACACCGGGGAAACCGCCGTCCGCCGCCTGTTGTTGGAAGCCCCACTCCAGCACTTTCATGCCCTCGCCAATGAGGGAATCGTTCTTCATGACCACACCCGCTTGCAGCAAATCCGCGCCATACCGTTGTTGCTCAATGTACCAGACCCCGGTCTTTCCTCTCTTCTCCCAATCTGCGTTCACACTGATCGCGCCGTCCGGCGTGATGCCACCGGCGATCCTGTGCGGCTCTTTGTAGAGTGTATCGATGAGCAGCCTGTCGTTGGCGCAGGAAAAAAGCGTGAGTCTCTTTTCATTGGACGCCGGCGGCGTATCCTGCGCCGGCGCCACGGCAAACGCCACGATCAAAAACAGAACTAGCAAGGCGGCGCAAAACAACTGAGGCGATCTCTTCACGCCGCCACCTTGCGCGAAATCCCCACGGACCGCGACTTATTTTCGCTCGCTCTCCGCCTTGGCCGCTTGCACGGCCTTTACTTCGGCCGTCAGACCCCTCACGAATTGCTGGGCCTCGGTAAGTCCCTTGCTCGTCGCCGATATATATAGACTCGTCGCCTTGATCCTGTCCCCGCTTCGAATGGCCGCGGTGATTTCTTCAAGCTCGTCCTGCTTTAGTTCATCTCTCATCTTAAGGTGGGTTTAAATCGTCCCGGCGTTGCGGCTCTCTTCGTGGAGTGGGAGGCGCCGGCGTCTTTGTTCCGAACGATGACAGAGACGGCTTCCCCGGTCGATTCATTCAACGCCCGATCGCCATTTTCCGCCAGGTAGATGCGGTGCGCGGCTCGCTTGGCGCGCTCGTGAGCCCTGGCTTCGAAAGATCTCACCTGGAGGCCTTCCCGTTGGAGCCGCTCGAAAAACGGCTTGTCTTCGTCGGCAGACCAAATGGCAAGCCGGCCTCCAGGCTTCAGGGCGCGCGCAATGGTGGCGATGCCCCGGCGGCTATACAGCCGCTGATTTCCCGTGGACACCATGGCCACCGGTCCATTGTCCACATCCAGGAGAATGGCGTCGTAGCGATCCGCCTCGCGGGTCGTTTTTTTGATCACGCTGAAGACGTCGGCGACTATGACCGAGACCCGCCGGTCTTTCAGCATCGCCTGGTTCTCAGGGGCGAGCAGATCTCGATTCCAGGCGACAACCTCGGGAATGGACTCCACCACCTGCACCGTGGCATGCGCACCGACCAACTCCAGCACGCGACGGAGGGTATACCCAAACCCGAGTCCGCCGACGAGGATGCGCGGATTCCCCAGACGCGGATAAAAGTCGCACGCGATCTCCGCCAATTGCACCTCCGACGCTGTGGCGGCGCTGCTCATCACCTGCCGGCCATTGAGCTTTAGCAGGATGTCGCCGTCGTGCTCATGCAGCGTGAGCCGCGAACCATCGGGGGTTCGTGTTTCGGCAAGGGTACGGAGCGGTTTCATCAGAGGGCAGTGCGCGGTTGTCCACCGCCATCACATCTCAACGTAAGTACATGCGAAAATCGAGAAGTCCTGCTTTATTTTTTCGCCGATCGCCTGCGCAGGGCGTCCGCTCCCCACGTCAGAGCTAGCTGCGTAGAATGGCAAGGCTGGGGCGGAAACGGGGATTTGACGTGATCATTGCGTTTCAGCGGAAGATCTCCTCAAAAAAGACCGGGAAAAACGGCGGCGGCTGAAGCAGAGAATGGCGGCATCGACGCACGCGCGATTCTCCGCGTGCCGAGCCCGGAAATTGCATTTGGAGGATGCACCGAATCCCTCCGCGTAAGGAACAGGATGCCGCCATGCCCGACACGTCCCCCAGCCTGCGAATTCAAAAACCGTTGCCATAAAACCACCAAATTCGATGCGAAAGACGACTCACCCGGGCGGAACGCAGAGTATTACAAATATGGAAAATATTAAATCGCTTGATAATGCCCGTTCCCTGATCGATAGAGCCCGCGTGATCGATCGCGTCCATGTTATTCTATGCACCGTTTGCGTCCTGACCGGCGCATTCTGGCTGCTCATTATTGCCACCGCCATCCACCATTTCTGGCCGGCCACGCTCCCGGCGCGGTCTTCGGAAAGCCAGCAGGCAATCGTCGCCAAGACCCCTGCCTCCAAGACATTGTGAAATAAATGCGCGGGAACCTCATCCCCTTGTTTCGCAGCCTCTAAAGTTCGCCCGGATTCGGAAACCGCTGGATGGTGGGGTCGTGCCGCACCGGCTGCAAGAATCCAAGCGCCAGCTTGAAAAGCGGATTGAACAGCGGCGAAGTGTGCCGGCTGTAAAGATCGAGCGGCGCCAGCTTCATGCGAAAATGCAGCTTCGGATCGTAGTTGAGCTGCCCGGTTTCGTAGCGCTTCAAGCCTTGCTCGAGCGCCCACCGGAAGAGATCGCGCATCGTCACGTAGTAGAGCTGCAGGTCCAGCGAGACCGCGTAATCAAAGCCGATATTCAAATGATGCATCGCGCCGCCATGCACCAGGAAGAGCGCGAATGCGGCGATCTTCCCTTCCACCCGCCAGATGAAATAGCGCGCGCGATCCCCCATCTCGCGTCCGATCCGGGCAAAAAACTCCGGCGTCAATTCCTCGAACCGCATCTTTGAGCGGTCATGCGTGTTTTTGTAAAGCGCGTGGAGCTCCGCGGCGATCGGCGTCACGTCCGTCAGCATCTCCCACGCGATCGGCGGCCGTTTGTTCAGCTTGATATATTTGTAGCGCAGTTTCCGCCCCAGCCGCGCGCTCATAAACTCCTCGAAACTCGCAAAATCCAGATCGAGCGAGCATCCCGGCATGCTCGGCACTCGCCGGTACTCGCCCGAAGTGAATGGCTCGAGCGCCGTGCGATACTTGGCCGGAAAATCCTTGAGCACCACCACGGCGGCTTTCGTCCGCCGCGCATAAATCCCCAGCGCCTCGCGCAGGGTCGCCACCGCCCACGGCTCCGTGCAATCCAGCGCGCCATCCCCCGCGGGGCAACCGACAAAGAGCACCTTCATCTTCAGCCAGCCCGGGAAGAACTTGCGCGGCCAGGTCAGCGCCGCGCTCACACTGGCGGGAAGTCCTTCCAAAACGTCCTGATTCGCAAAAAACACCGGCTGCAACGCCGTCCGCCCCGTGGCCTTGTCCTGTAAAACGAGATAGTGGCAATCGAATTCTCCGTCCAGTGTCTCCGCCGAGATCTCGTAATAGCGAAAATCCTTCGATTGTTCCGCAAACGCCCTCGCCCTAAGCTCTTGCGGCAAATCAGCGACCGCCGAATAGACACTCACCCAGCCGGCGGAAGTTTCGATGACGTTCGCGTTTCCGGAACGGGATGGTTCCTTCGTGGGAAACTGGTAGTTTTGCTGCCGCGCGTCCAGTGTTGCGTGATTCATGGTATCGCACCCATGTAATCATTCCCGCGCCGCGTTGAAAAGCTCTTCCGGTCAGAAGAATTCTCCGCGCCGCTGCCATCGGGAAAAGCCGGCATCAACGCCACGAAGAGCCGGCCCAGCGAAACAACCAGAGACTCGCCCAGGCTCCGTCAACCACGGAATCTACCGTGGAGGATCGAAGGGCATGGAACTGCGGCCCAGCCGCTCACACCTGGATTTGCGCTTCACGGTCGCGCCTTCACCCTTTGCCCGAGCACCGCTTTGATGGCCATCACCGTTTCCTCGTCTTTCGCGAATCGCTCATACGACGCCCGGAGGATCTGGGCCACGCTTTTGCGCCGCCTCGAAGACCCGCTGGCCTCGATTTTGTTGACCGTGCGTTTCATGAAATAGGGACGAGGAACTCGAAGTTCATGGGAATCCGACACCCAATTCCGGAAATCGTTCGGCGCCTTTTCCTTAAATCTTTCACAGTTTCGATGATTCGCTACGCCTCCCGGAGGCTCAGGCTCGCTCGCTTTTTTGCAGGTGCTCCTCGATCGCCTCCACCAATTCATGCATCCCCACGGGCTTGGCGATCGCCGGGAACCCGGAGATCTCCTGCTGCCCATCCCGCTTCATGATGAACGCCGAGAAAAAAAGAATCGGTGTGTCCCGCACCCGGGGATCCGCCCGAATCTGTTCCGCAACCTCGCCGCCGGTGATCTTTGGCATGATCCAATCCAGAACGAGCAAGTCAGGTTTAAAATTCACCGCCGCCTCCAATACTAAAGCCGGGTCCTCAACCGTCCGGACTTCATAGCGATCCATTTTCTCCAAATTCAGCGACAGCAGACGGATCAGTCCCGGCTCATCATCCACAATCAAAATTCTCGGCTTTGGCATGATTTTTATGGTATCTGCGGCGTCTATTGGACACCCTCTCCAGAAAAGCGTTGAAAATACGGAATCACATTCCATTACCCCGAACGCGGCCCATTTCTTGGAAGATAAATAAAAATATTGTCATCTCCGGGAATACGTATATCCCTCCTGTCCCCCCTCTGTGACTCCTCCCCAAATTCGCTACTACGACTTCAACGGCATTCCCTGCGCGCACGTCCTTGAATTGGGTGTGTTCAATTGCGCCCACGAGCCGCCGATCAAAGTGGGCACTTCCGAGATTCTGGACGACTGGCAGGAAATCTCCCTGGAACTGTTTGAGAGTCTGCGGCATCGCTTTTTGATGCCCACAGGGCCTGGCCTCGGATTCCAATAGAGCGATTCTGCGACGCTGCGGTCCCCGGGCAACGCCGGCGGCGAAACACCAGCCCGCACACTTGCGGGACAAGGCAGGTGGCGCGAAGAGCCCTGCGCGTGATGATCAATAGGCCCCTGCGTGGACGCCTGCCCCGCTGCAGGCTGCCCGGCGATTTCCTGGATCAAAATGCTCCGGCGGGCCTCCAAACCGCGGGACGTTTCACCAATCATCCATCATCCGTCCTGACGGTCTCGATTACGGGTTCGTCTTCTTGGTTTGCGGCGTCGTCTTTGAAGTCGTCGGGTTGCCTTGATTCTGCCTTGGCGCGCCCGTGGACGGCACGTTGATATGATCAATCGACGGACCCTGCCGTTTGGGCGGTTGATTGGCGGGAATTTTATTCTGTTGCGCGGCGATTTGCGCCGCAGTCACAGTCGTCGTCGAAGTTTGCGGGCGCACCGGCGCAACATAATTCCGCCCATCGAAAGTTTGCCCCGCAGTTTTATTTCCGGTGGCCACATTATTCAGCTCTTTTTTGGTATTTTGTTTCGAGCTATCCTGGCCTCGCGTCAAGGCATTCGAACTCGCTAATGCCGCAACAACGAAGAGGAGCGTGGCCAGTCTGCTTTTGCTCAGGGAGATCATGATGCGGTAATGCTATCCCCTGCCCCCTTGGATAGCAAGCATTCAAATGTTGTCTTGGAAGACACAAAATCCGAGCGTCTTGGTTTTTCCGGCGGCACGATTCTTATTGTTACCCCGGCCGTTTAGACAGCCCGTAGTCATCCCTTGCAGACTCCATCCAATCCCTCAGTGGGAAACACACGCGCTCCCTCGGCAAGATCACGCTTCGCTGGCGGCGCGTTCGATCAAGCGGGTGGCCACGGATTGCGTGCCGGTGTGGCCAAAGTAGTGGACGCTGACATCCAGGAACGCGGCCAGATACTCCAGCTTGTCCTCCGAGAAATCGATGAACCCCCGCAGCTTTCCGGCGATCCCTTCGCGGCTGAGCTGGTGGGCATTCACAAAGCCCTCCATCCAGCCGGTGGTCGCTTCGAACCCGCGCTGCACGAAGTCCAGGCTGCTTCCGCCAGGCAGATATCCCTTCAGTTTCTGGAATCCCCCGTGCTGGTCCAGCCGATCCGTGGTCAGCGATTTGACGGCATCCGCGCTCTTGTTCAGAAACTCCGGCCCGAGCGGGATAATCCCGTCAAAGGCGACGATTGCCGCCATTCGAATCCGGGCCTCCCCGGCATATTCCTCGAGCGCCTTCACGAAGTCCCCGATTCCGTCGCCCGGTATCCCGTTCAGCTTGGTGAAGCCGAGCAATTCGGAAATAATCTTCACGGCGAGATCGATCGTTTGGCTCGTCTCAGCCTTGGGGGTGAGCTTTTCGAGAAACGACAGGAGCTTGACGCTCTCGCCGATTTTGTCCGCGAAAGTGGCCAGCCCAACCGCCTCGGCCGCGGTATCCACTCGCGTATAGATATCGAGCGCCTTCTGGTAGCCCTGGTGTTGATCATGCCACAGCGTCATCGCCCGTTTCTTCACTCCATCGAGGAAGGCGGCGTCGGCTTCCCGAGTCACGGTCCGAAGCAATTGATCGAAGTTCGTCGGGTTGTCCCATGTGCCAGGGACGACGAAGTCGAGGGCTTGAAGCGCCTTCACCGTAACACCGCCGGTGGGAAGCTTGTTGATGTGATCCTCGATGGTTTTATCTTTGAAGAGGCCGAAGAGCATGGGACGTAAGGGTTGGGAATTGGGTGTGAAATCCGAGAAGAAAAGGAGCCCGTCAAACGCGCCCTCAGGGCGCGAGCGCCTTGAGATCGCCGAGCGAGAATCGCTCGATCCACGCTTTCCTATCGTCCGCGGTGAAGCTGTCCGCCTTCGAGCGAACCTGGACCTGAAAGCGATTTGCGACCAGAATCGCGGTTCCTTGCGAGCCGTTCGCCACCGCCGGCTGATCCGCGATCTTCTCGGCGCTCTGGGCAAACTTGGCCGTCGCGTCGCCATTGCCCACGACGTCAGAGATCGAGAGCATGGCCACCTCCGAACCCGCTTTCTTCAGCGCCGCCTGGGCGAAGCCCTCCTTCTCCTGCGTAAAGACCACATCGTAACCCGCTTGAGCTTTCGGAAAAAGTTTGTTGAAAACGCCGCCCGGAAGTGGCTTCGCCAAAGCCTGTTTGGAACAGGCCGTAGTCGCGACGACGGCAAACGCCAGGGCGGTGGCCAGAGTGAGTCGGAGGAGAACAAGCGAGCGCATACCCCAATTGGATCAATAAATTGCCGCGATACGCCAGCGCCAGTTTGTGAAATTTCGGTGTCTTGCGGTGCATTGTGAACCCGCGCCTCACGCGCGCCGTCCAAAAAGCTCTGTCATCCTGCGAGCCTCTCGGGGGGAGGCGCCGGCGGCGGTCTTGAAAAGGGGCGAGAAAATATCATGTTTTCTTCCAGCGCGGACGCAATCGACATCGATCGTAAAACAGCCTTAAATCGTTGCACGCTGCTCTTAAAGAATATTCGAGCTGCTCTGGAGTGACCTTAAGATAGATGATAGCTGCAACATCCTTCTCGGCGGCTAAGCTGACACCCGAGAAAGTAAATAGAGAGAGGAGCACTATCACCCGGAGCTCATGTATTTTCATTGCTCCTCGTCGCTTACACCAAAGGGTTGAGCAGCGCAGATGCCCCCCTTCTGTGCGGTCTTTTTGGAAATGCCTCTGACGCATAATACGAGAAAGCACGATTCCCCGTTCATGCCAACTCCTCGATCATCGGAGGCGCTAAATCGGCTGGACGAACATTTCGAGAAATGGTCGAATCCGGGATAAAGATGATAATTCTGATCGTTCTTTCGCTGGCCATCCTTCTATGCGGGATCGTTTCACTCGTGTCGCGCCAACACACCGCACGCCTTCGAAGCCGCGGTTTGTTGCCGCAGGCTGGCCATATCCCCACCATGGAGCATGTTAGGCAGCTCGTCGCGGCGGGTGAAACAATCCAGGCCATTAAAATCTATCGCGAGATTCACCGCGTAGGATTGAAGGAGGCAAAGGAGATGGTCGATAAATTTTCCGTGCGCTGACGCCGCCGCGCCCGTTCTTGATGTGACGAGACCGTGACCATAATCCACCCGCTCTTGTAGCTTCACCGGGACAAACCTCATGCCCAGTGAATTCACAAATGGCCTTTCCTTCGTCGCTGTTTTCCTGCCGAACCGCAATCCAGCAGATCGGAGTTAAATGCCCAACACAGCCTTCCTCGATACAGACTGCGGCCGTTCTGTAACGCGATCCCTTGGAAAGCGCCCAGATACCCTGCGCCGAATGATCACTTCAGCGCGCCTCCGGCGACGAATTGCTTGCCGGACGCAGTTTCGCCGTAGTAGGCCCAAAGAACAGGCGGTGCGCCATAGTTGTTCGGATCGGTCACTGCCTGGCCGGGCTCCAGCCATTCGCTGGGACCCAAGCCATACCATTCCCGAAACTCTTCCGCAGAGTAAAACTGGCGGGTAACCGTCGCCAGTCTCCAGCCTTTCCCGCTTCGTCTGTAACCAGCGAAGCGATGAACCCGAATCCGCTCGGCCGAAATGTTCTTCAAGGTCGTCGCATAATGATTCCGATCCTTCGGACGCGTAGCGCTTGGCCCATACGTAATCTGGACGTATGCCCTGCCTTGCTCCAGGTCGCCGGGGAGTAGCGAGTCGGACTCCGCTCGTAAAGCGGGGGAGAGGCCATCCAGTCCTTCCGGCAGCGGCAATCCGCAGCGCTCGCAATCCAGCATTTGACCGTTGGCGTAAGCCACAATGAACGCCCGCACCTCGGAAATTCGCACGGCGCCATAGCTTCCTGCGGCCAGGGAATCCGCGCCCTGGCGCGTGGCGGCTGACCATTCTTTCGGCGCTGCAAACGGAACTCCGATAAATATCAGGTAATCGGGACGCTGCGCAATCAAGTTGCTCAACCGAACTGCCGGAGACCGTAATCCTCTCCTTTTGAACATCACCGCACTATAGGCCACCAGCAGGACAATAGCTAGGACGACGGGATACATAGTTCTTCCTTTCACTAACCCAAAAACTCAGCAACGGAGAGGAGGAAAGCAAGCTTTGTGAGTCCCCGGCAGAGCCCGGAGACTTGCTATTGGGAAAATTAAGGAGCCTTTTTCGGAATCTTCCTCAGTCGAACTGCCTCGCGGAGACCGGTTGCGACACGCCTACGTTTGTGGCTCGAGGACCGCGGGCGCGGCGGCATCCATCTTATTTGCGAAGGTGGCGTATACAATGAAGGCGTAGAGGACCGCGGCGAAGATGGCCGAGGAGGTCCCGACGCCCAGATCCAGCCAGCCGTCATCCGCGGGCTTGGTGAGCAGATCGCTCAGCATGGAGCCGAAGGGACGCGAGAGAATAAAGGCCGCCCAGAAGAGCAGCACTCGCGGCGCCTTGGTGAAATAGTAGCAGAGCGCGACGATCCCCAGCAGGCCGGTCAGGAGAATGGCGCGTCCGCCGAAATGGAGCCCGGATTTATCCGTGAGGAAATCACTCATGCCATCGCCCAGGGTATTGGTAAAGAGGAGGGCGCCGCAGAACAAAAGCTCCACCTTGGACGATTTGATGTCCGAAAGGGAAAGCGAGCCGGCCGTGGAACGCCAGTAGCCGAAGATGGCCGCCAACACGACGATGACGATCAATGCGCTCATCAGATAGCTCAGGCCGAAGGTGCTGTTGAACAGGTCGGTCAGGGTCGTGGCCGCGGTGCTGGTCGAAAAGACGACAGCCCAAAAGAATACCGGATGACAGCGCCTGGAGATCAGTTGCAGCACCAGCGAGGTGGCAACGATCGAGGACAGGATCAACGAGCTGACGATATAGCCGATATTTAGGTCGATGGAGAGAACATCGCCGACCGTCTCGCCCAGGATCGTGGCGCAGATTTTCATGACCCAAAAGGCGAGCGTGATTTGGGGGATTTTGTTCGCGGTCGCGGATGTCCAAAAGATGTTCATAGGAAGGGATGCAGGCGGCCAAGGCTAAACCTCGATTGTGGCGAAGAAGCGGAGGCAACATGAACAATCTGAAAGGATGACGCCGCAGATGCCATCGAGAGCGCCGCCAGATCCAGGAACCAACGACCAGCCTGAAGGGGGGTTCCACTTGACGGTTTACACCGCCGATGGCGCCCTCGACAGGAAAAAAGCGCTTCCCGCGGCAACTAGAGCGCTCGCGCGGAGTTCCAGTCTGGTCATGACTTTCCGCACGAACCCGGAGCCTCGCCTCCCCCACCGCCATACGTCCCGGCCATCGATCTCGAGACCCGCGGCGCCACGACCGTCCGTGGGCCGCTCGATAAACATCGTTCGCAAGCCACTTGCGCTGCGCGCCACGCAAAGATTATCTCCTTTATGAACCATCCCGGCTCCTTCGTTTCCACCCAGCGCGCCTGTTCGCGCCGCACCTTCCTCCGCGCTTCCGGCGTGGCCCTCGCCCTGCCCCTGCTCGAAGCCATGCGGCCCGCCTTCAGCCGCGCCGCGGCGCCGCCGAAGCCCCGCCGCATGCTCGCCGTTTGCAATAACCTCGGCCTGCTCTCGGACCAGTTTTTCCCCACCGCCGCCGGCCGCGATTACCCGCTCTCTCCCTATCTCCAGTTGCTCGCCGAACACCGCCAGGACTTCACGGTCTTCAGCGGCGTCTGGCATCCTGACGTGGACGGCGGCCACCCGGCGGACAATTGCTTCCTCACCGCCGCGCCGCACCCGGGCAATGGCGGCTTCCGCAACTCCATCTCCCTCGATCAATTCATGGCGCAGCAGTTGGGCAACGTCACCCGTTTCCCGGCGCTGACGCTGGGCGTGAACACCGCGCAGGGCTCAAAGAGTCTTTCCTGGACGGGCGGCGGCGTGCTCATCCCGTGCGCCGACAAAGCCTCGGAAGTCTTCAAGAAGCTCTTCCTCCAGGGCACCCCCGCCGAGGTCAATGAGCAGATCCGCAAATTGGAAGTGGGGCGCAGCATCATGGACGCCGTCGCCGACCAGACGCGCAGCCTCGAGCGCGACCTCGGCGCCCGCGACCGCGAGCGGCTCGACCAATATTTCACCGGTGTCCGCGACCTCGAAAAGCGCCTCGAAGCCTCCAAGGACTGGGAGCGCAAGCCGAAGCCCGTCGTGAAAGTCGCGCCGCCCAAGGATGCGACCGACCCCCGCGAATACATGGAGAAGGCCCGCCTCATGTACGACATGGCCCGCCTGGCTTTCGAGACCGACTCCACCCGCGCCGTCACCCTCATGCTCGACAGCGCCAACTCCCCCGTGCTCGACATCCCCGGCGTCGAGATCACCGATGGCTACCACAGCCTCTCGCACCATGGCAAAAATCCCGCCAAGCTCAGCCAGCTCGAAGCCATCGACCACGAGCACATGAAGCTCCTCGCCCAGCTCTTCACCGCCCTGAAAGCCACGCACGAAGGCGGCGATACCCTCTTCGACCGCACCATGATCCTCTACGGCTCGAACCTCGGCAACGCCAACACCCACGTCACCACAAACCTGCCCGTGCTCCTTGCCGGCGGCGGCTTCAAGCATGGCCAGCACCTCGTCTTCGACAAGGAGCGCAACTACCCTCTGCCCAACCTCTTCGTCTCCATGCTCCACCGCATGGGCATCGAAATCGACAAATTCGCCAGCTCCACCGGCGCCATGCGCGGCCTCGACCTCGCCTAGACTAAGCGTCCCATGCTTTTGCGAGCGAATCCCCGCCGGAAGCGCCGAAGGCGCGCAATTCGATAGCGGTCCGTCGCAACCTATTTTATATCTTCCATTGAGCCGAGGAGCGTCCATTCTCCGCCATTACGTCGGAAGTAAAGACGGGGATTCTGCATCTCCTTATCATCGACAAAAACCTCGAATCCTCTTTCTTTCACAGATGCAATAATGGTGCCAGAGAATCCATCGACAATGCCGCGTCCATTCGTCTTGAATCGGTTTACTTTGCCCGATGGTTGTTTCTCTTTCCAATAATCACCGACATGTATCCAGAGGCGGTAACCAGGATCGTCGAAGCGGTAATAGTATCGAAAGGCGGAGGGAGCATTGTTCACAGTATCGGAGCCTTTATTCAAATCGGGTTGCCCCTTACGACGCTCAAGCACAGAGGAAGAGTCGCCTGATGCCGTTGAACTCAGATATTTTGGCCGAGTCCAGCCAGTTCCTCCTTCAAATGAAATCGGAACCCAGTCATCACTCCCGTTCCATACTTTAGCTCCTGTAATACGGATTCCACCAGCGCCATTTGAAAGCCGAGTCACGACTGGGTATCGTGATCCTGCCCCTGCACGAATACTCAGCATATCGTTTTCATTTATTCCGGTGATGGAATACGTTTGCCCGTCAGCATCATTCATCGCCGGGGTTTCAATACGACGGGGTGCACTCTCTATTACGTTCCCAGAGCTATCGTTCGCAGGGTTTTGCCTGAAATTGCGCAGCGATTGAAGAACTCTAGTTGCCGCCGCAGGATCGTCGGAAGAAGGTCCCTTATCAATTAATAGCTGTTCGGCTTTCTCATATTGGCCCTTTTGAAGCAGCTCGTTAAACTCATCCCGCAGGTCCGCCGCCCTCATAAGTGAACCGCTCAGCGCAAGCGTAATTAAAAGAAATAACGTCCACGTGCTTCTATGCTTTTGATCCATATTCAATTTTATCGGTTTTGCCAGGTAACGTCCGCGCCGGGCTCGATCAGATGCTCAGCATCAAAATCCCAACGCAAAGTCGGTTTCCCGGAAGCTTCACGCTTATTTGCGGTTACGATCTTGTATTGATTAAATGATTCAAATCCATAGCCTTTCCACTTGCTACTAATTGTCGTCGCGATAGTGTCCCCGTTTTGAGTCCACGTACCAATTGCCCTTCGCATCCATCTACCGTCTTCGATCTGCGTTAGTTGCATTTCCCGAATCGATCGAAGTATTGTAGCAAAAGGAATTGTGGTCGACTTGATTGCGCCATTTTCGAAAAACTCTTGGAATTCAAAAGTTCCGTCTCGCGAAAAGGCAAATCGCTGCTCTTTAAGAAAACCTGTATTATCTTTATAGCTGAGACTCCAATTACCAGAAACTAACCGAGGAGAAGGCCCTCCTGGGGTTTCACTGGAACTTTGCTTCATGGCAGTCATCGCGGTTCCGTCACTGGAAGCCCCATCCAAATCCTTCTCCGGAGCGAAGTTTTTGCCAGCGAGCAACATCTTTAAATCCTTGGGATCTCCCTTGGGCATGCCTTGAGCGAACTCGATATCGAGGTCATCAATCGGCTTCCCCCCCTCCATCATGTTGTAAGCCTTGATGCTATACCCACCACCACTGCCGGGTGCGGCAAATGTTCCCTTCCAGTAAACAACCGGTTCGCCAATGCCCGTGATCGCCACTGTAACCACTTCAGCAGGGCTGGATGGCGACCATCCACCGTAGGCTCTTTTCTGGTAAAGCGTGCCATCCGGCAGCCACCGGCTGTCTGGGGTCACAAAACCCTCCACTGGCATGTATTTTATTGTGTGGGCTGGTATAACGCCCTGATACTCCCCGTTCACCCAGCAATCGACCGCCTGAGAGTAGTTGTTTTTGTAGTAGAGCATCCCGTAAGAGCCAGCATGCGACTGTATTGGAAACATCCACCACAGCAGCGTGATCCACACTGGGACCAAATCGCGGATCTTCAGGAGCGAGTGTAAACGGTCACCCTTGAATAAAAGTGGCAAGGGCCTCTTGAAAAAGCCCAACAGACCGGCTGAGCACGGCCCTGCTTTTGGAATCTTATAAGCATTCATCGGTATGGGATTGGCGTTTCAGGCCCTGGCCCGAAAAAAGACAATTAACGAGGCCGGACTCTGCCTAACGCTCCACTCGCGCATTAACTTGTTAGGCACTTCACACCGGCAACGCAAGCGCTTTTTTCCCGATTTTGCGTATTTTCGATGCGAGCTGCGCCGATCGCCGCAAACTCAAAATGGAGGAAACATGCCCGCGGGGAATACGGGCGTCCCGAGCGGGATCATCAAAGCCCTCGGTGATCAGACACCACCAGATGCGCTGGAACGATTAGAGAACCACTTCAAGGTCTTCCGCCAGTGTTCCGGCAGAAGCATCTTCGCACAACCATTATTCACACCTCGGCAATTTCAAATGTTCCAATGCAGCGAACAGGCAACAAGTGCGGCGCCGTCAAAGACGCTGCCGCGACGCCAACGCGCCAGCAACTAAAAGGCGATGGGGTCATAGTTGCGATGGTATCCGTGGCGCTGCGGCGCCTTCAGTCAGGCAATCGATCCGCCGTGATATGCCTGCCCTTCTGGTTTTTGCCGGACAGCTTGGCGCCGCTCCTCTCCAAATACAGGGTATCGATATTAAGCTCTTCTTTCCAATCGATGACATACTTGCGCGGAATCTGATTGGGGCTAACGCACTTCCAATGACCTTCATTTGGCGTAGTCGTTCCGTCCGCATTGAAGACAAAGATCCTGTTATTGAACCACCTCCAACGTCCGACAATCGGATCGGTGTCCGTTGAATCAGCAGCAATTGCGCTGAAAGCCAGGAGTGCGCATAAAACGGTTCCGAGAAGATTTCCATGGGAGAACATAATCACACCCCTTAAATCGTATGCGGTCGAAGGATGCAACCGAAAACGGAAGAACTGCCGCGCTTCCGCCCTGGGCAAGCCCTTCACACCACAAGGTATCGCTCGGGTTGGACGCAGTCCAGCCATGAAAACGCAATGGAAGGCGAGAGCGTTGGCGCTGGAAAGTCGAGCACAGACGTCGGAAGCGTAGCCGAAACCGTGAAATGGGAACCAGGGCATGAGCCCAAGCTTCCAAGCGTTCAGCCAATTCCTCCCGAAATTTGTTTGGCAAGGTCCTCCCGCCCCGTCAACCCAGCTCCTCTGACATCGACCGCCAGCCCCATACGGGGAGTCATGAGACCCCCCGGGTTCACTTGATCGTGAAATCCGAAAATCCGGTGGCAACATATTTGTCACTCACAGGGTCATATCGGTAAGCGTAGGTCCTACAAGGGCTGCCGTTTATCTCAATTGCGAGTTCCGCAGTGGGAATCAATGATGGAGGCGCACACACACAGATTCGCAATTTTGCCCGGTCTTTCGGCGGCAATATCTGTCGCGCGAACTCACAGGTCTGTCCGCGGCCCGTCGTTTGATTATGCCCCCCTATTCCGTGCAGGTTGAAGCCCGTCGCGCGAATGTTGACACTGATGGCCGTCGCGAACGGGCTCATATTCTCCACCTCGATTGCAACCTCGTTGCAGGAATTATTAATGGTCCGGAGTTTGTTCTCCGATTCGGGTACCATCACCGCGCTATAACCACTTAAGAGATCCACTTGCTCTTTCAGCGAATTGACCTGATCGCGCAATATTTCCGCAGTAACCTGTGAATCTCGCGCCTGGGACTTGGACAGCGCCAACGACGATAAGGCCACCCCAACCGAAAAGACGGAAACAATGACCGCCACCCAATCAACTAGCGAGGCAGATTGAAGGATGCGCGTGAGATTCTGGCGAAGGGCCGTAATGGATTTCATGGCTCCGGCTCCACAAGAATCATCACCTTCCGGTCGAGCGCCCGCGCTTCGTCGGAATCGTCGCTACTCGCCGTCGCCGCGGTGCTGCCAACGCCCATCGGCAGGAACGATCGCGTGATGTGCCTATTCCTCAATTCATCAGTCAATAACCTCACCACAGTTTGAGCGCGACGCAGGGATATCCTCTCACAAGATTCTGCCCTTCCCTTGCGGTCGGAAAATCCCACGACGATTATCCTTCGTCCGCTATATCTTTCGTCCGCCAATCGCGAGACAATGTCGGGCAGGAAATCCAGGGCCGTCGCGGTCAATTCGCCCTCTCTCATCGGCCCGGCGCCCGGGGCGCTGGAACTGTTAAACCCAAAATAGAGAGCGTGGGGAAAAATCGTCGTCGGCTGCGTCGAACGGGGCGCATTCGCAGGGGGTTTGATCGTATCCTGAATCATCGTCCGTGTTTCCGGTGGGAGCACCGGAGAGTCGGGAGGTAACGGTTGCGAGTCAGGAACTCGTTGGACGAATTGCTCTCCAAATACCACCTTTTGTCCGGCGTCCGATTTGACAAAATCCACAAACTTCTGGATGCGACTGTTTGCCATTGGCGTCTCTTTTAAGTAGAAATAGAGCGGCCGCATGAAAGGGTAGACATTATGATTCCCCATGTTGGCAGGATCAGGCAAC
>Ga0302319_10011764_pt1 | contig 16573 bp, 14 predicted proteins | sample Bog_T0_2_FD_203319 | JGI IMG/M metagenome (GOLD analysis project Ga0302319, IMG submission 203319) | Peat permafrost microbial communities from Stordalen Mire near Abisko, Sweden - Bog_T0_2 | ecosystem: Environmental > Terrestrial > Soil > Wetlands > Peat | place: Sweden: Abisko, Stordalen Mire...
GAATGTCCATGCGCGGGGCGGATGGGTGGGGATAGGGGGAATTAACGGGGAGGGAGGAGGGATGAGTTCAAGTGAAAGTGAAAGTGTAGGTGCAAGTGGGAGAGCGGACCATGGGGGCGTTTGCGCGGGAACGGGGGGAGGGTTTCGCGCGGAGACGCCGAGGCGCGGAGGAGGAAAAAATGTATGCGGCGCGCGGAAACTTTCGGAGTTTGCAATGCAGAGAGGAAGACGGCAGATGTTTTGCGAGACGTGCCGGACTTGGAATAGGGAAAGTCAGTTCATGTCGTCGTCATAGGGGAGTTTACATGGCTTCGCCTTCCGCATCTGCAAGGTATCGCCGTTCCAGATGAGTTCGCAGGATCGCAGGCCGTTTACGTAATAGAAACCTGGGCCAGCGAAGTTCTTCACTCGAACCCATGGCGCAACGTCGATGATAGGAGACAATCGGCGAGGAAAGTACGCCATATTGGTATTGAACCGCTTCGGCATCATTTGAGAAGTAACATCCCGCCATTCATCACCCCAGCGTTCCAGGACGAATGTCCGGTTTCGATTGTCGTTGACCAAAGTTTTTGGCATGTGGACGAATACGAGCGGCGGCCCGTCAATTCCCTTATCTCGGGGAAGCAATTTTAGATAAAACATCGACGTACCGAAATCTCCAGCTGGTCCGTCGCTGGAGTAGGTGAGCCAGCCGTGAACATAATCCAGTTCCTGATCGAGCGTTCCGTCGGACAGACGAGTAAGGAATGCGTTCCGTTGGGACATCGGGATATCGTCGAGGTAACGGGGCGGCAATTCGAGAATCGCGAGATTCATGAACGAGGCATCGAATGCCTTCAAAACCAGTCCGCTTTCCGATGCAAACAGCATCGTGGCATGCATCATGGCAATGAGGAGGATATGACGCCGGATCATGGGAAGGGCCGCGCAATTTACCGTTGGCGCTTAGCCACTCTGCCAACGGGTTATAAAATCGCAATAGGATATGGGTTCGCGGGATTCCACGGCGTGGGTGATGAGGGTTTGGATTTGGCGCCAGATTTTTGGGTGGGTGATGTCGGGGGGATGGATGGAGACGCGGAGGAGGGGGTTGGGGCGCAGGGATGCGAAGAGGAATTGGTTCCATGCGAGGCTTACGAGGCGGCGCCAGGGGGCGCGGACGCTCCAGCAGAGGGATTGGGAATGATGGATTCGGCCGGAGGGGAGATGGGTGATGGCCTTGAGGCGGGTGGTGTATTGGAAACCGAGGTCGCGCACGGCAGTTTCGGCTTCGGCGTTGAGGAGCCACGCGGGGGCGATGAAGCCGGTGGGCTGGATGCCGGCGCATTGGGCGAGTTCTTCGCGGCCACGGAGAAGGAGAGGGCTGGCGTCTGCGGCGGTGATGTCGAAGAATTCGCCTTCGCCGGCGGTGTAGATGCGGGTGACGAGGCGGGTGCGGGTGGATTCGTCCGGGTGGCGGGTGCGCTGGTGGAAGTAGCCGTGGAGGACGGGCTCGTGGCCGGCGGCGATGCAATCGCGCAGCCATGGGGTAAAGGAGGGATCGGCGTTGATGGGAGCGCGGTGATGGTGATCCGGCACGACCAGGAGGGAGGTGCGCGTGACGCCGATGGCGGCGAGTGCGGCGAGGATGGAGGTAACGGGCGCGCGGGTGAGGGGTGAGACGTCGTGGATGCTGACCACCAGGGTGGGCGCGGTCATTTGTGAGGAGGAGGAATGGGGCTGACGGGACTGATGGGACGTATGAGGTGCAGGGTGAGGGCGAGCAGGAGTGTGAGGGCGGTGATGGCTGCGGAGGCGTAGGCCACCCAATCGCCGTGGCGCATGTAGAAGGTGATGGGCGGGTTGCGCGGGACATTGACGGTGCCGAAGAGGATGCCCTCGAGGAATGGGGTGCCATCGGGGTTGCGCAGGGATTGGGCGATGCGGCCCTGGGCATCGATGACGCACGAGATGCCGGTATTGGCGTCGCGGATGAGGGGACGCCGGGTTTCGATGCTGCTGAAGATGGCGTTGGCGACGTGCTGAGTTGAGCCGGGGGAAAGGCCGAACCATGAGTCGTTGGTGATATTGACGAGGAGCTGTGCGGTGCCTGAGCCGGTGCCGCTGGCCATGAGGCGGGTGAGATCGCCGACGGTGTCCTCAAAGCAGATGAGTGGGGCGACGCGGATGGGGGGATTGTCGAGCTGGAAGAGCGTGTGCTGGGTGCCGGCACTAAGGTCGCTGGGGACGAGGCCGCCGGCGATTTTTGCGAAGAGGGGGAAGGAGTTGCGCGCGGGGATGTACTCGCCAAAGGGGACGAGGTGCATCTTGCGATAGATCTGGAGGTTCTTCCCGTGCCGGGTGAAGCAGGCGGCGATGTTGTAGTCGCCATCACCAGGCGGGGAAAGGATGGAGCCGAGCAGGAAGGTGGCGTCGGTGGAAGCGGCGATTTCCTTGAGCCATGTGAAGGTACCGGAGTCGAAGAGATCGGTGAGCGTGGCGGCCTCCGGCCAGAGGAGGAGTTGGGGGTCCCAAGCGATGGCGGTGTGGGTGAGGGAATCGTACCGGTCGTAGATGAGTTGGGCATGGGCGCCATCGAATTTTTCCGAGTCGGGGACATCGGGTTGCACCGCGGCGAAGCGCAGCGGGATGCTGTCGCTGACCGCGGCCGGATGCTGAATGGCGTGAACGCCATAGGAGAATGTGGCGACGATGCAGGCCATCATGGCGGAGAAATCGTAATGGGGACGGATGCGGACGCGGCCGACCTCCGCGATGAGGCGGCGGACGGTGATGAAGGCGATGACATTCGAGAAGGCGACCAGGAAGGAGATGCCGAACAGGCCGCAGAGGTCGGCGATCTGGATGAGCGCGAGGTTCTGGTGGAGGGCAACGCCGAGGCCATTCCAGCCGAAGCCGCCGAGGAGCCAACCGCGCGTCCACTCCTGGGCCACCCATGCGGCAGCGGCCAGGAAGGCGATGAGGACATTGCGGCCGGAGGAGAGGAATTTTGTGTCACCCCGCGGAAGGAGACCGATGAACCATGACCAGAAGGCGAAGTAGAGACCAAGATAGGTGGAGAGAAGCGGGGGGATGCCGATGAGCCACGAATTCTTGAAGAGATCGGCCAGGGGGGAGCCAAGCCAACGGAAGGTGATGGAGAAGAAGACGATGCCGGCGACGTAGCCAAGAAGGGCGTGGCGGAGCCACGGGTGGCGGCTAGGCCGCGGGGAGAGCCAGACGGCGGCGATAAGCGGGGTGAGGGCGAGCCACACGAGCCAACCCTGATCCCAGCCGGGATAGCAAAGGACGAGGAGGAATCCTGAGAGGGCAGCGCACGCCCATGGCCATAGGGCGAGGAGACGGGAAGGGATACCGGGCGGGGCCACGGATGGGGAAGCGGTGTCGGCTGTTTTCAGTGGTGAGGGTCCGGATTGGCTCTCGAATTTAGCCGGGTGGCGGGGATGGAACAGAGCAATTTGTGTGGATGACCACGGATCAACAGGGATGGGGATTGGGGCATCCGTGAAATCCTGTCATCCGTGGTCAAGAAAAAGAGGTTTAACCAAGGATTACACGGATGGGCACGGATGGGGAGTTCAGGTCCAAAATATCCGTGCAATCCGGGGCTCCCGTGGTTCACTGCACGGGGATGAAGCATGAGGAGCTTAGTCGGGAGATAATCGGTGCGGCGATGGCGGTTTTGAATGAATTGAAGCCGGGACTGGATGAGAAGCTTTATGAGAATGCCTTGATCCTAGAATTGGCCGATCGCGGCTACGTGGTGGAACAACAGAGAGAATATCCGGTTCATTACCGCGGGCATTTTATAGGTAAGCTTATTCCGGATCTGATCGTGAATGACCGGCTCATTGTGGATCCCAAGGTCGTCACCGGATTCAGCGAGAGCCACAAGGCTCAGATGCCTGGATATCTGAACATCACCGGGCTGGAAGTAGCCCTGATTCTGAATTTCAAGGATGCCAAGCTTGCCTAGAAACGGTTCGTGACCGGAAAGGAAGCCGACCCTTTCACGGGAAAGGTTCAGAATCGCATGGAGGCGCGAGTATTGCGTCACTCCATCCGTGCCCATCCGTGCCCATCCGTGGTAATCCGTGGTTAAATCCTCCTACTCCCGGCGGACGCGGCGTTTTTTTTGCTCTTTGCGCTCGGCCTTGAGGCGGGGGTCGAGGGCTTCCTTGAGGTCGCGGGCGTAGCCGGCGTTGACGCGGAACTCGGAGTTGCCGACGTCCTTGAGGTCGTGGAAGGATTGTTTATCCGCAAGGATGTAGCCCATCATCAGGAGGCCCTTGAGGACTGAGATGAACTCGGCTTCCTCCATGCCGTTGACGCTGGCGAGGAGTTGTTTGCCTGAAATAGCGGAGCCACCGATGCCGATGGCCTTGAGCATTTGTTTTTCTCCGCCGTCGAGCTTGATGTCCATAGGGGGGTTATGAGGCGATTCGGATGTTTACGTCTTCCTTAATCGCCGACCAAAGCTTATCGACCGATGATATAACTTGCTCTTTGACCGAGCGCAACTCTTCCGCCGAGAACTTTGCGCCGGCGGGAGGGATGCGGTGGGCGAAGAGGTAGAATTTGATTTTTGGCTCGGTGCCGGAGGGACGGACGGCGGCGCGGCGGCCATCGGCGAGGGTGATCATGAGCATCTTCTCGGGCGGGAGGCGGTTGCCTTCGATGTCGATGATTTCCTCCGTGGCGAAATTGAGGGTGGAGGTGACGGTGGTGTTGTCGAGGGAGAGAGGGGGGGTTGAAGCGTAGGATGCGACGAGATGTGTTATCTGTGCGGCACCTTCCGCGCCTTCCATGGTGAGGGATTGGCCTTGCTCGATGAAGAAACCGAACTCTGAATAGATCTCGTCGAGAAGACCGGGGAGGGTGAGGTTGAGCGATTTTGCATATGCGGCGACCTCGGCGAACATGACTGCGGCGCCGTTGCCGTCCTTGTCGCGGACGAAATCGGCGCCGCTGTACCCGTAGCTTTCCTCGCCGCCGAAGACGTAGAAGGAGGAATGCTGGAGGCGGAGGGCGCGGGTTTCCGCCTCGGGAAGGGAGCGGTAATCCTTGCGGAGCTCCGCGGGGATGGCGGCTTCGTAATTGCCGAGTTTCTCGCCGATATACTTGAAGCCGGTGAGGGTCTCGACGCAGCGGAGGTTGAAGTGGGCGGCGATGGCTTTCTGGAGATCGGTGGTGACGAGGGTCTTGATGATGACGCCGTGCGAGGCGTTTTGAGGGGTGAGGATGCCCTGCTGGAAGAAAGTGCGGGCACGGTACCAGGCCATGAGGGAGCCGATCTGGTTGCCGGTGAAGAGCTGGAGCTTGCCATCGGTGCCGCGGACGGCGACGCCCATGCGGTCGCAATCGGGATCGGTGGCGATGACGAGGTCGGCGTTGTCGGAATCGGCGAGGGCCATGGCCATCTTGAGAGCCTCGGCATTCTCGGGATTGGGGGATTTGACGGTTGGGAAGCGGCCGTCGAATTGATCCTGCTCGGGAACGGTGGAGGCGTGGAAGCCGAGGCGCTGGAGCATGGGCCTGATGATCACGCCGCCTGTACCGTGGATGGGGGAATAGACGATGCGCAGGCTGGATTGCGCGCGGACCATGGCGGGATCGAGCACGAGGGTCTCGAGGCGGGCCATGAAGGCGTCGTCGATTTCCGCGCCCAAAGCCGTGAGGACGCCGCGCTGATCCTCGGGGAAGGGGGTGTAGGCGTCGGACTCGATGGCGTTGACTTTTTGGATGATGCCGGTGGCGTGGGGCTCGACGACCTGGGCGCCATCGGAGAAGTAGCATTTGAAGCCGTTGTCGTGGCTGGGATTGTGGCTGGCGGTGAGGACGACGCCGGCATCGGAGGCGGTGTAGCGGACGGCGAAGGAAAGCTCCGGGGTGGAGCGGGGCCCCTCGAAGAGGAAGGCATCGCAGCCATTCTCGACGGCGACCTTTGCGCAGAGCTCCGCGAAGGAGCGGGAAAAATGGCGGGTATCGTGGGCGATGCAGAGCCGCGGGCGCTGGGTGCGGCCCTCGGCGGCGAGGTGCTGCTTGAGATACGCGATGAGGCCCTGGGTGGCGCGCGAGATATTGAAGTAATTCATCGCGTTGGTGCCGACGCATGGGAATTCCGGGCGTCCCAGCTCCTGGGGCGTGCCGGTCTCGGCCTTGGTGACGACCTTGCCGATGGTGCGTCCGCGGAGACCGCCGGTGCCGAAGGCCAGGGTGCGAAAGAAGCGGTCGTTGAGCTCAGGCCATTGGCTGCCGTGGACGAGTTCCTCGATACTGGCGCGGTCCACGGTGGAGCTTGTGCGGGCGAGCAGGTTTTGGATGTTCAGCGCGCTGCTGGCGAGGAGATTGCCCGAGGCGACGGCGGTGTCCAATTCTGAGGAAAGATCGGTCATAGATGGAGATGGAGGAGATTGGGAAAATTGGGGTGAGAAAGCAATCGTGTTGCGCTGGAACCCGGTGCGGGGGGTAGCTTGGACGGGATTCATTTTAACCGCAGGTCGATGATCGACTCCACTATCACAGATTGACGCAGATTAAGTAAGAGCGGTTCGGGCGGGGCAGGGGCATGCCAAGTTTTGGATAGGGGGGCATGGGAACGGCTAATCAGGGGGGTGATGGCCCCAAAACTTTCAGAGCGTGTTTCGCCGCGGACGCTGGTGTTGCTGCTGCTCGGGTTGGCGACGGGGGTGAAGATTCTCTGGGCGCTGAACAGCGTCGGATCCTGCGACGTGATCCTGTTCCGGGCCTTCGGGAAGGCGATGGTGAGCAGGGGATTGACCCAGCTCTATATTGGCACACCCACTTTCAATCACACCCCGTTGACAGGCTGGCTGGTGAAGGAACTGTACCTTGCAACCGGCCCGGACGGATTGAAGTTCGCGGCTATTCTCCGGTTCGGGAGCATCCTGGCCGATATTGGACTGGTCCTCGGCCTGCTCCAAGTCCGCAAGCTAACCGGCAAACCGCCATGGTGGGCGCTGTGCCTGTTTGCGGTGAGCCCGGTATCGATCATGGTGTCGGGCTTCCATGGGAATATAGACCCGATCATGGTGATGCTGCTTTTCTTTGCGGCGATGGCGGTGCTGACGGACCGGCCGATGCTGTGCGGGGTACTGTTCGCGGCGGCGTGCAATATCAAGATCGTGCCGGTGCTGGTGGCGCCGGTGTTTATATTTTACTGGGTTGCACGGGGTTGGCGGCCGGCGGTGCGATTCATGGGCAGTTCAGGCGCGCTGATGCTGGCGGGGGCTTCATGGGGATTGATCCATTGCCCGGCGGCGTTCCTCAAGAATGTGTTCGGGTATGGGAGTTACTGGGGTGAGTGGGGAATTACCTATTGGCTGCGGGAGACCGGGATGAAGGGATTCGAGACGATGGATTTTACGGGCCTTAGCGTGGCGCAAAACCGTGTGGTATTGGTGTTGAAAGTGGTAACGCTGGCGGGGGTGCTCGCGCTGGCGTGGCGGCGCAGAAAGCTGGGTGGGATGGAATTTTTTACGACTCTGGGAGCGGCGTTTACGTGGATCTTCGTTTTCGCGCCGGGTGCGGCGGTGCAATACATGGTTTGGTTTGCGCCATTCGTGCTGCTGATGTCGCCGAAGTGGTGGGTGCCGGTGACGGCGGGGTCGGCGATTTACATGGTCCAATTTTACCAAGCGGCGTCGCACTTTGAGTTTCCGTGGCATTTGGCGTTCCCCATGGGGCCGGAGATTGCCTATTGGGGGCCGTGGATGAATGGAGCGTGGGGGGTGTTCATTGCGCTCTTATGCTGGCGGGGGATGGGGTGGTTTTTGGGGGAGCGGGGAGAAGGGGGGAGAGATGGGACTTATAAGAGAGATGGGACGGACGGGACTTATCAAGGCGAGGGGCGTACGTGTATTGCGTGAAAATTGAATTTTGCCCTTTCGAGTAGGCGGAGTTTTCGCTTTTGTTGCAGGCCCCCATGGGTACGCAACGCATTGTTTTTAAGTTCGGTTCAGGAATTTTGGCCCAGCCGGCTGGGGATGCGCTGGATGAGATCCAGTTCAAGGAACTCGCGGATGCGGTGGCGGGACTGGTGAAGGGGGGAATGCAATGTATCATTGTCTCGAGCGGAGCGGTGGCGGCGGGGATGCCTGTGCTGGGGCTGAAGGAGCGGCCGGCGGACTTGAGCGCGCGGCAGGCTTGCGCGGCAGCGGGTCAGCCGCGCCTGATGGGGCTGTACTCGGAGAAATTTTCGGAGCATGGGCTTCAGGTTGCGCAATTGCTCCTGACGCATGGGGACCTCGATAGCCGGATGCGGCGGGAGAATGCGGGGAATACGCTGGAGCGGCTGCTGGAGCGTGGGAATGTGGTGCCGGTGGTGAATGAGAACGACTCGGTAGCGGTGGAGGAGCTGCGCTTTGGGGATAACGATCATCTCTCTGCGGAAGTGGCGATGCTCGCGCGGGCGGATTTGCTGGTGATCCTGACGAGTGTGGATGGGTTGATGGACGCGAACGGGGATGTGGTGCCGGTGGTGCGGGATATCGAGGCGGTGTCGGGCCTGGTGCGGGACGATAAGGGGAAGTTGTCGGTGGGGGGAATGGTGACGAAGCTTGGGGCGGTGAGACTGGCGGTGGGGGCGGGGATTACGACGGTGATTGCGAATGGACGAAAGGCGGGGAGGGTTGCGGGCATTGTGGGGGGGAAGGCGGGGGGGACGCGGTTTTTGGCGGGGGGTTAGCTTTTCGGGAGGCGTGCGGCGGGTGACGGTTCTCTTTTTAACCGCAGATTTACACAGATTGACGCCGATTTGGGTTTTCTGAATCTGTGTCGATCTGTGTTCATTCGCGGTTTTTCTTGGGGATTTTGAACAGAAGGGAGCAAAGGGGGCAAAGGGGGCACGGCGTGGTCTTCGGCTATGCCGGGGCGAGCGTTGATTTTTTGGGGGGATGGGGGCAGTGTTGGGACGTTATGACTGAATTGAAGGATCTGATCCTCGAATATGGGAAGCGGGCGCGGGCCGCGGCGCGGGTGCTGGCGCAGTTGAGCACGGAGCAGAAGAATGCGGCTTTACTGGCGATGGCGGATCAGTTGGTGGCGAAGACGGAGGGGATCCTGGAGGCGAACAAGTCAGATTTGGAGAAGGCGGGGCACTCGGGTTTGACGGGGTCAATGGTGGAGCGGCTCACGCTGAGTCCGAAACGGGTACAGGCTATGGCGGACGGGGTTCGGCAGGTTGCGGCGCTGGAAGATCCGGTGGGGACGGTGATCAAGGAATGGACGCGGCCCAATGGGTTACGGATTTCGAAGGTGCGGGTGCCGATTGGAGTGATCGGGATTATTTATGAGTCGCGGCCGAATGTGACCAGCGATGCGGCGGTGCTATGCACGAAGACGGGGAATGCGACGATTTTGCGGGGGGGATCGGAGTCGATTCAATCGAATGTCGCGATTGCGGAAGCATTGCAGGCGGGGGCGGCCGAGGCGGGGCTGCCGGGGGATAGTGTGCTGCTAATTCCGCGGACGGACCGGGAGGCTGTGAAGCACATGGCGGAGATGGATAAGTATATCGATATGATCGTGCCGCGTGGGGGCCATCAGTTGATCGAGACGGTGATGGAGTATGCGCGGATGCCGGTGATCAAGCATTACCACGGGGTGTGCATTACCTATGTGGATAAGGATGCGGACCTGGAAATGGCGGTGGAGGTGGTGCTGAATGCGAAGACGCAGCGGCCGGGGGTCTGCAATGCGCTGGAGACGTTGTTGGTGCACAACGGGATTGCGGAATCGTTTTTTGCCAAGGCGGCGGGGCGCCTTGCGGAGAAGCACGTCGAAGTGCGCGGGGATGAGACGGTGCGGGAATTACTGGGGCGCGGGAGTTATCCGTATGTCAAGGAGGTGACGGAGGAGGATTATACTGCGGAGTATCTCGATTATATCATGGCGGCGAAGGTGGTGGGATCAGCGGAGGAGGCGACGGAGCACATCGAGAAGTATGGATCGCATCATTCGGATTGCATCGTGACGGCGAATGAGGCGACGGCGGAGGCGTTTTTGAATGGGGTGGATTCGGCGACGGTCTATTGGAATGCGTCGACGCGGTTTACGGATGGGGCGGAGTTTGGGTTCGGGGCGGAGATCGGGATCTCGACGGATAAGTTGCATGCGCGCGGGCCGATGGCGCTGGAGGAGTTGACGACTTATAAGTATTTGATTCGCGGGACGGGGCAGGTGAAGAATTGACCAGTGATGATCTGAAAGTGCTGATTTGAAGGTTTGCCGGGAGAGAATGCCGGAATCGGGGAGGGGGAATTTTTAACGCAGAGACGCAGAGGCGCAGAGGCGCAGAGCGAGGGGAAGCTTGGTAGAGCTGGGTTCATGTTCAAGTTCAAGTGTAGGTTCAAGTCGTGCCTGAGGCAGATCCGTCCTTAGGCGGATACACGCTGGCGCGCTACCGAATCTCCCAGCTCATTTGGATCGCGCTTTGGCGATTTCTACTGCGAAGACCTGGGTGGGGCCGAACATGTTGGAGCGGAAGAGGATCCATTTCATGTCGGGGGAGAAGGTTACGTTTGGCTCGAGGTGGTAGTCGTGTTTGGACAGGTTTACGAGGCGCTCGGCTTTGAAGTAGCCGGGGTTGATGAGGTTGGCGGAATTGGGGGCGGAGATGCCGGCTACGTCGGGGATGGGTTCGGGGTGGAAGAGGTAGATCCATTTGCCGTCTGGGGCGTGGGCGACCATTTCGGGGTCGCCGCCGTCGCCGGCGAAGAGGGCGCCATCGGGGGAGACGTTGTAGTGGACGGACCATTCGTTCCGGTCGAGGTGGTATTGGGAGCGGGCGCCGGTGATGATGTTATAACCTGCGACCCAAAAATCTTCGCCGCGCGGGGTCTGGAGGTCGTACCAGATGGTTTTTCCATCCGCGCTCCAGAACTCGTGGCCGGCGATTTCCATGTTCATGGTGCGGGTGTGGATTTTGGTTAGCTGCGTGCCATCGGTGCGGATGGTCCAGATGCGATCCACTTTGTGCCACGGGCCTTCGTGGCAGAACATGAGCAAGGTGGGATCGGTGGGAGAAAACTGGAGGTGATTGAGCCAGTCGGTGGAATGATGGAAGGTTTTTACTTCACCGGTTTTTGTATTGAGGGTGAAGAGGGTCATCGGGAGATGCTGCTCGAGCCGTTTGTTGAGCATCTGGTCCTTGGCCTCGGCATAAGTGAGCCGTTTGCCATCGGGGCCGATCAAGTCGGCCGTTCCAGTGATGGCGGGAGCGGGGCCGTTGACGGTGGCGCCGCTGGATTGCCACGGAGCGCCCCCAATGACGGTGGTGCCGGCGAGGAGGGTTTCGTCGGCGTTGAGTGTGGAGACGCCGCCATGGGGCGGGGGTTTGCCGATGGTGCGGGTGGCGCGTGTGTCAAGGTTGGTGGCGTAGATGATGCCATCCTTGAGGTAATAGACTTCGTTGGTCTTGCGGGCGGCGGTGATGACCTTGATTTTGCCTTGAACGACCGGGTCGATGGCGCGGGTTTTGAGGTTGATCGTGGAGATGCCCTCTGGAGTGGTGATGATGACCCTGGTGCCGTCAGCGGTGTAGGCGTTCTGGTTGAAGTAGAGGCTGGCGCTGCCAGGTTCGCGGGAGAGGCGGACGACGCGGTGGCCTGTGTCGGGGTCCACCCAATCGGTGGGAGGTTGGTCGGCGGCGCGGAGGGTGAGAGTGGTGAGGAGGATGGCGAAAAAGGCGAGCTTGCGGGGGGTAGGTTGCGACATACGCGTGGGAGGTACGATCAGATTCACTTAGGAACCGGAGGGTTCAAGTGAAAGTGAAAGAGTAGGTGCAAGTTGGCGGAATGGACCGCGGGCGCCGTACCGCAATCGACGCCGCCAGAGGGACACTCGGGCTATGCTTATGATGACCGGGCGATTAGCCGGCGTACTCGCGGACGATGATGGTGGCGTTGTGGCCGCCGAAACCGAAGGAGTTGTTGAGGGCGATCCGGACTTTTTTCTCGCGCGCCGTGTGTGGGACGTAGTCGAGGTCGCACTCGGGGTCGGGGTTGTCGAGATTGATGGTGGGGGGAACGATGGAGTCGCGGATGGCGAGCGCGCAGACGGCAGTCTCGACGGCGCCGGCCGCGCCAAGGAGATGGCCGGTCATGGACTTGGAGGAGCTGACGAGGAGGCCGTCCTTTGCGTGGTTGCCAAAGACGGTCTTGATGGCCTTGGTCTCGCAGATGTCGCCGACGCCGGTGGAGGTGCCGTGGGCGTTGACGTAATCGACGTCGTCCGGGTTGATACCGGCTTTGTCCATGGCCATGCGCATGCAGCGGACAGCGCCCTCGCCCTCGGGGAGCGGAGAGGTCATGTGGTAGGCATCGGCGCTGAGGCCGTAGCCGGCGATCTCGCAATAGATGCGGGCATTGCGGGCAAGGGCGTGGCTGAGCTCCTCGATGAGGACGACGCCCGCGCCTTCGCTCATCACGAAGCCGTCGCGGTCCTTATCGAAGGGACGCGAGGCGCGAGTGGGATCGTCGTTGCGGGTGGACATGGCTTTCATGGCGGCGAAGCCGCCGACGCCGAGCGGGACGATGGAGGCTTCGGCACCGCCCGCGAGGAAGGCGTCGGCTTCATCGCAACGGATCATGCGCCATGCCTCGCCGATGGCATGGCAGGCAGTGGCGCAGGCGGAGACGGTGGCGAAATTGGGGCCCTGGAGGCCGTATTCCATGGAGACAAAGCCGCTGGCCATGTTCGAGATGAGCATGGGGATCATGAAAGGGGAGATGCGGCTGGGCCCTTTGTTCATGAGGATGGTGTGTTGCTCGGAAAGGGATTTGAGGCCGCCAATGCCGCTGCCGATGATGCAGCCGAAGCGTTCCGGGTGGGGATAGGTGGTAGCGTCGAGGCTGCCATCTGCCAGGGCATGGCGGGCGGCGGCCATCGTGAGCTGGGTATAGCGGTCGGTGCGGCGGACGTCCTTGGCGTTCCTGAAATACTTGAGAGGCTCGAAGTTTTTGACTTCGCCGGCGATGCGGCAGTCGAACTCGGTGGCGTCGAACGCGGTGATGGGGCCGATGCCGCTGACGCCGGAGGTGATGTTGCTCCAGAATGTCTGGATATCAATGCCGAGGGGGGTTGTGACCCCCAGGCCGGTGATGACGACTCTGCGTTCGTTAGGCATAGGACGGGGTTAGGAGCACAGCGCTAATGTTGGGCGGATGCAATCCGAATTTAGAAAAGCGGATTGGAGCCGGGAGTTGGCCCTAGCCGCATGCGCGGCTGGGGTTCAAGTTCAGGTGCAAGTTCAGGTTCAAGAGGGCGGCGCCTGTGCGCCGCGATTAGCCGGGGAGGGGGAAGCGGCTGGTGAGGCCGCGGACCTGGGCGCGGATGCCGGCGATGACGGTTTCGTCGCCGCCGCTACGGAGGGCGTCGTGGATGTAATCGGCGATGTCCATCATCTCCTCCTCGAGCATGCCGCGAGTGGTGACGGCAGGTGTGCCGATGCGGATCCCGCCGCCCTTGAAGACGGAGACGGTGTCGAAGGGGATGGAGTTTTTGTTTACCGTGATGCCGGCGCGGTCGAGGATGTCCGAGGCGTCCTTGCCGGTGATATTAAGCGGGCGCAGATCGGCGAGCATAAGGTGGTTATCGGTGCCGCCGCTGACGAGGCGGAAACCGTGGTGGGTGAGCTGCGCGGCGAGGGCCTTGGCATTGATGACGATCTGCCGCTGGTAATCGCGGAAGCCAGGTTGCAAGGCTTCGTGGAAGCAGACGGCCTTAGCGGCGATGACGTGCATGAGAGGACCGCCCTGGATGCCGGGGAACATCTGTGCGTCGATGCCCTTTGCGAATTGCTCGCGGCACATGACGATGCCGCCGCGCGGCCCGCGAAGGCTTTTGTGGGTGGTGGTGGTGACGAAATCGGCGTACGGGACGGGGCTGGGATGGACGCCGCCGGCTACAAGGCCGGCGATGTGGGCCATATCGACGAAGAGGAGGGCGCCGGAGGCATCGGCGATCTCGCGAAGGCGGGCGAAATCGATGATACGGGGGTAAGCCGAGGCACCGGCGGTGATCATCCTGGGTTTGAACTCCAGGGCGTGCTGGGCGAGGAGATCGTAGTCGATGACCTCGGTATCGTGGCGGACACCGTAGTGGCTGACCTCGAAGAAGCGGCCGGAGAAATTGGCTTTGTTGCCATGGGTAAGATGGCCGCCATGGGAGAGGTCCATGGTAAGGATGCGGTCGCCGGGCTGGAGGACGGAGAAATAAACGGCCATGTTTGCCTGGCTGCCGGAATGGGCCTGGACGTTGATGTGGTCGGCATTGAAGAGCTGGCGGGCGCGGTCGATGGCGAGCTGCTCGATGACGTCAACATACTCGCAGCCGCCATACCAGCGGCGGCCGGGGTAGCCCTCGGCGTATTTGTTGGTGAGACAGGAGCCCTGGGCCTCCATGACGGCGCGGGAGGTGAAATTTTCCGAGGCGATGAGCTCGATGTTCTCAAATTGGCGCTGGGCCTCGTGGCGGATGGCCTCAGCGACCTGTGGGTCAACCTCCTCGAGGGAGGGATTGGCTGAGCGTGCGGTAGTGGCGGTTATGGGTGTGTTCATGGACGCGGAGTGCTGGTTGATGAAAGTGAGGATGCTCGGGAGGGCATGGTTGAGGATATCGCGGGTGCGCTCGTAGGCATCGATCCCGAGGCCGATGGGGTCGGGAATATCGAGGCACTTCGAGGCCAACTCCGGGTCGAGCTCGCAAACAAGGAAGGTCTTGTCCGCGGCCTGCGGGAAGAGGAACTGGATGGTATCGAGGTGGGACCGGGTCATGGCGAAGATCCAGTCGGCCTGGTCGACCAGTGCCTCGGTGAGGGGCTGGCTGCGAAAGCGGGAGAGCTCGATGCCCATGCGCCGGAGAACCTCTGCGGTGTGAGGGCTGGGGGGCTGGCCGCGGATGGCGCTGACCCCAGCGCTGGCGACATCCAGGTCCGGACGGGTACCGATGAGCTTGCGGAAAAGCGCCTCGGCCATGGGGCTGCGGCAGATGTTGCCGGTGCAAACGAAGAGGACGGTCCTTGGAGCGAGGCTTTCGGTCATGAAGAGGAGGTGCAACGTGCCAGAAATGAGGGGGTAATCAAGTCCTTGGGATGGATGAATGCGGATCGGGGCTTCCTGAGTTGGTGCGGGGAAGGCGTTTTTCCGAGTGTTTCGGCCTTGTGAAGGTGGCCGGGTAATTTTACACTAAACCCTTGGACCTCCCTATTTCGACAGAGGATCTGACGCGCCTTTACCGATTTACCCTGCTGCTGACGGGGGATGAGGTTGCGGCACAGCAGGTGTTTTATGAGGCGTGCGTGGATGCGGCGCCGCGGCTGGGTACCATCCGGGATGAGGATAAGCTATTGGCCGTAATGATCGGGAGTCTGCGCCAAAGGGCAAGGACGACGACTGGCGGCGGGGTAGGGACGGGAATCGCGAGGGCATTCGCGACGTTGCCGGAGGAGGAGCGGGTGGCATTGGCGGGATTGTACACGGGGCTGCTGCCGGCACGGGCGCTGGCGGAGACGCTGAAGCTGTCGCTGGAACAAATGGGCCGGGTGCTAAAGAGCGCCCGGGAACGCCTGGGACGCGCGGGGCTGGAATTGGGTGAGCCAAGCCTGGAGCAGGCGCTGTGAAGAGCGAAGAAGCGGCGATTTTCATGCAATGCCACTGCCCGGGCCTCCCGGGCACGGAGGATCCACGCGTCGGGAAGGCGGTGCGGATCGGGGAGAAAGACGTGGCTTTGCAGGGCGAATTGACGCGGATGAGGGCACTGGATGAGCGATGCCTGACGGCGGTGGAGCAGGTCATGCTGCCTGCTGCGCTTCTGGCGAGGTTGGCGGCGAGCGACGGGGCGGGGGTGCCGAAATTGTCCGGCAAGGCAGTGCTGCTCCAGCCGGTGGTGGTTGCGATTGTGATCGGGGCGGCGACGCTGCTGGGATGGGGCGGGGTGACGCTGTACAACCGGGCAAGTTCCTTCCCGGGCAAGGACAGCGTCATGCGGATGGTGGAGGTGAACGACGAGATGACGGGGATGGAAATGGAGCCGAAGAAGGATACGGCGGCGGCGCTGGACGACTGGTTTTTCGACAAGTACGGGTTCGAGGATTATTGGTTGCCGAAGGGATTTGGGGATTACGAAACGGCGGGGGCGCGGCTCTTCAAACAGGACGATGAGCCTGTGGCGCAGGTTGCGATCCCGGACCACAATATGGTTTTCTTCAGCTTCAAGGCTGAGGATTTCGGGGTGAACCTGCCGAATGACAAGTGGCACACGTTCAATGACGGGGAATGGGTGGCGGCGGTGCGGCAGCACGATGAGGAGTGCTTTATGGTGACGTTCCGGGGATCGGCGGGGGATATGAAGGATTTCCTGAAGGGGAAGGAGTAGGGGGGATTCGGTCCTTCGGGGACCCCGCCGGGTTTGAAGCGGGCAGAGGGTTCATGTTCAAGTTCAAGTGCAGGTTCAAGTCGTGCCTGAGGCAGATCCGTCCTTAGCCGTAACCATGCAGTTGGGGTGCGAAGCGAGGCACTTTCGAATTGTGTAAGCGCTTGATCTACTGCTA
>Ga0302319_10011765_pt1 | contig 16573 bp, 14 predicted proteins | sample Bog_T0_2_FD_203319 | JGI IMG/M metagenome (GOLD analysis project Ga0302319, IMG submission 203319) | Peat permafrost microbial communities from Stordalen Mire near Abisko, Sweden - Bog_T0_2 | ecosystem: Environmental > Terrestrial > Soil > Wetlands > Peat | place: Sweden: Abisko, Stordalen Mire...
GCGCGTGATCGACCCGCTCGGGCGGCCGCTCGATGGCCGCGGGCCGGTGGCTTCGAGCAAGCGCCTGCCTATCGAGCGGCCAGCCCCGGCCATTATGGACCGCGCGCCCGTCACCGTGCCGCTGCAGACTGGCCTCACGGTGATCGATGCGCTGATACCGGTTGGGCGCGGCCAGCGCGAGTTGATTCTGGGCGACCGCCAGACGGGCAAGACCGCTATCGCTCTGGACGCCATCTTCAGCCAGAAAGGGCGCAACGTGGTCTGCGTCTACTGCGCCATCGGCCAGCGCGCGTCGGCCGTGGCCAAGACCGTCGCCACCCTGGCGGCAAAGGGCGCGCTGGACTATAGCGTGGTGGTGGTGGCGGAAGGCAACGACCCGCCGGGGCTGGCCTACATCGCCCCCTACGCCGCCACCAGCATCGCGGAATGGTTCATGGAGGCCGGCCGGGACGTGCTGATCGTCTATGACGATCTCACCCATCACGCCCGCGCCTACCGTGAACTGTCGCTGCTTCTGCGCCGGCCGCCGGGACGGGAGGCCTTTCCGGGGGACATCTTCTACATCCATTCCCGCCTGCTGGAGCGGTCCACCCACCTGCGCCACGACAAGGGCGGCGGCTCCCTGACGGCCCTGCCTGTCATCGAGACCGAAGCCCAGGACATTTCGGCGTACATCCCCACCAACCTCATCTCCATCACGGACGGCCAGATCTATCTCTCCCCCACCCTCTTTGAACTGGGCGCGCTGCCGGCCGTGGACGTGGCCAGGTCGGTTTCGCGCGTGGGAGGCCAGGCCCAGCATCCCGCCTATCGGGCGGTGGCCGGGGACCTGAAGCTGGCCTACTCCCAGTTCGAGGAGCTCGAGACCTTCGCCCGCTTCGGCACCCACATGGACGAGAACACCCGCGCCGTCATTGACCACGGCCGGCGCATCCGCGCCTGCCTGAAGCAGGCCGAGTTCCAACCGGTGGCGGTCCCGGTGCAGATCGCGATCCTTCTGGCGCTGGGGGCGAAATTATTCGATTCGGTGCCCCTGGGCAGGATGGACGAGGCGGAGCGGGCCGTCCGCGACGCGGCCATCGGGTATCCCGCCGACATGAATGCCCGGCTGGAGGGCGGCGCAAAACTGGGCGATGAGGACCGGAAGACCATCCTGAACAGCGCCCGGGCGGCATTGGCCCCCTTTGAGCCGAAGGCCGCGGTCAAGCCGGACGCCAAACCTAAGGCCAAATCCGAGGCCAAATCCGAGGCCAAACCCGAGGCCAAACCCGAGGCCAAACCCGAGGCCAAACCCGAGGCCAAATCCGAGGCCAAATCCGAGGCCAAACCGTGAGCAACAGCACAGTCTGGCTGCGGGAAAAGATCCGCAGTGCCGGGGAGCTGCAGGGGGTGGTCAGCGCCATGAAGGCCCTGGCCGCTTCGAGCATCGGCCAATATGAACGTTCCGTGGCCGCCTTGGGCGATTACAGCCGTGCCCTGGAACTGTCCCTGGGTGTCTGTCTCCGGGCGGGCGGGCTCCTGCCTGCCGCGGGGCGGACCCTGAGGCCGGATGCCCGGGTCACCGCCTGCGCGGTGGTGTTTGGCTCAGACCAGGGCCTGGTGGGCCAATTCAACGAGGTGGTCGCGGCGTATGCCGCCAGGGCCCTGGCCGCACGCTCCGGCCCCATTGAGGTCTGGGCGGTCGGTGAAAGGGCCCAGGCCCGGCTGCAGGAGGCCGGTAGGCTTCCTCTGCGGAGCTTTCCGGTTCCGGGGACGGTCAAGGCCATCGTGCCCCTGGTGGGGCAGATTCTCGCCGCCACTGAGGACTTCCAGGCCCGGGATGCCGCAGGCGAGCTGTGGCTCTTCCACAACCGGCCCGCGCAAGGGGCGGCCTTCGCTCCGGTCGGCCTGCGGCTGCTGCCCCTGGACGAAGGCTGGGCCCGCCGGATGGCCGCCGTTCCCTGGCCGAACCGGCTTCCGCCTCAGACCCTGGGCGACGCACCCGGCGTCTTCCTGCACCTCATCCGCGGCTACTTGTTCGTGTCGCTCTTCCGCGCCTGCGCCGAATCGCTCGCCAGCGAGAACGCCAGCCGCCTGGCGGCCATGCAGCGCGCCGAAAAGAACATAGGGGAACGGCTGACGGAGCTCCAGGTCACCTTCCATCGCCTGCGGCAAAGCGGCATCGACGAGGAGCTGTTCGACGTCATCTCGGGCTTCGAGGCCCTCAGCCATACCGGACGGATTCACCCACCTTTTTTGAGGACAAGCCCATGAGAAAGACCAATCCCATCTCGGGTCTGCTGTTCGTCCTGATTCTGGGGGCGGGCGGGATGGCGGCGTATTCCCTGCAGGATGCGCCCAATCACCTCGCGCCCGCCATCGGGGCCGCCACGGTTGTGCTGGCGTTCTTCCTGTCTTCCGCGATCCGGATCGCGGACCAGTGGGAAAAGGCGGTGGTCCTGCGCCTCGGCAAATTCCGCTCCCTTGAGGGTCCGGGCCTGTTCTTCATCATCCCGGTCATCGAGGCCATTCCGTACTGGGTCGACACCCGGGTCATCACGGCTTCCTTCAAGGCCGAGAAAACCCTCACCAAGGACACCGTGCCCGTCGATGTGGACGCGGTCCTGTTCTGGAAGGTGCTTGACCCCAAGAAGGCGGCCCTCGAAGTGGCCGACTACCAGACGGCGATCAGCTGGGCGTCCCAGACCGCACTGCGGGACGTCATCGGCAAGACCATGCTTTCGGAAATGCTTGAAGGAAGGGACAAGATCAGCAAGGAACTTCAGGTCATCATCGACGAACGGACGGAGCCCTGGGGCATCAACGTGAACTCGGTCGAGGTCAAAGACGTGCTGATCCCGGCTGCGCTGGAGAGCGCCATGTCCATGCAGGCCCAGGCGGAGCGGGAACGCCAGGCCAGGGTGATCCTCGGGGATTCCGAGCGCCAGGTGGCCGAAAAGTTCGGCGAGGCGGCCAAGACCTACATCAACAACCCGGTGGCGCTGCACCTGAGGGCGATGAACATGCTCTATGAAGGGCTGAAGCAGAATTCCACGATCGTCATCGTTCCCAGCTCGGCCCTTGAGTCGATGCAATTGGGCGGCCTGGCAGGCATGACGGCCCTGTCCATGGGCATGGGCCATGAAGGGGCGAATCCGGCCGGCAAGGAAGCCTCTGATCAGAAGGACTGAGGCCGCCATACATACCTGCATCGGAAAGCCCGCCATGGAAAAAGCATTCCCGTTCTCGTTCTCGCTCGCCCTCGCCGGATCACTTGCCCAGGCAAGGGCAGGGGACTCAGCTTCCGCCGGCAACCGGCGAAGCCCGGCATCATCGCCAAAATGGAATCCCATCACAGGATCTTCCGTCTCGAGGGCCGGATCGACAGCCAACGGAAGCGGATCGACGACGGCCTGAAGGATGGAGGCCTGGACTACGACCGGTTTAGCTGCTGGAACGACGACCCGCCGCTTCCGGCGCAAATGGGATGCCGTGCGGGATAGGCCCGCCCGGTTTGAAGTCGCCTACGGAGTCCAGGGATGGAGCACTATCGCGTCAAGCCTGATTCGGCCGTGGACCTGGGTGACCATGACGCCGGGGATTCCGGCGATGCCGAAACCAAGGAGGGGGCGGCTGAACGTTCCGCCGTCCTTGCGAAGAAGCTGGACGTGCTGCAGGAACGCCTCTATGCCGAAAGCAGCCGCTCGGTCCTGGTGGTCCTGCAGGGCATCGACGCGGCAGGAAAGGACGGGACCATCAGGCACGTCATGGGGGCCCTCAACCCGCAGGGCTGTGTGGTCACCTCGTTCAAGGCGCCCACGCCGCAGGAGACGGCCCATGATTTTCTCTGGCGCATCCACAACGCGTGCCCTGCCGCCGGGTACATCGGCATCTTCAACCGTTCCCATTACGAAGACGTGATCGTCACCAGGGTCCACGGGCTGATCACGCGCAAGGAAGCCGAGGTCCGCTTCGGGCTGATCAGGGATTTCGAAAAGATCCTAGCGGATCGGGGCGTGCGCGTCCTGAAGTTCCTGCTGCATTTGTCCGAGGCCGAGCAGAAGAAGCGCCTGCTCGAGCGCCTGGACGATCCCAGCAAGCGGTGGAAATTCAGCGCCGGCGACCTCAAAGAACGGGGCTTTTGGAAGGCGTACCAGAAGGCCTTTGAGGAAGTCCTTTCCGAAACCAGCACCCGGCAGGCCCCGTGGTTTGTGGTGCCGGCGGACCGCAAATGGTACAGAAACCTGGTGGTGGCGGACGTGCTTGTCGACGCCCTTGAGGAGATGGACCCCCGGGCGCCAAAAAAGGGGGGCATGGATTGGAAGGGACTTCGCCGGGCCGTTTCCGGAACCGAATAAAGGGCACCAGGCGCACATTCCAAACGAGGCGCCTTTCGGACTTGCCATGGAGATCGGGCGGGCACTGGCCCATGGGTGCGGCCAGAGAGCCTGCGCCATGGCGAGGCCGGCAGGGGCCTGCATGTGCCGTATTGATCCTGGGGGGCAGAGGCATGAGGGAGTCGCGCTCGGAACGGGTTCTGGAGGCCGCTAAGGCGGCTGAGGCCCTGGTTGCAGGCATGGCCATGGATGAAGGGGTGGCCCTGCAGCGTTCGCGGGAAGCGGCGGAACGGATGGGCACGGCGGCCGTCGGGCCGCTGGTCCGCGCCCTGAGCGGTGCTCCGCGCTGGCAGGTCCGCTGGGCCGCGGCCAAGGCACTGGGAAGCATCTCGGATCCCTCGACGGCGGCGGCCTTGGTCGCGGCCCTGGAGGACGCCAACACGGATGTCGGTTGGGTGGCGGGCGAGTCGCTGGCGACCCTGGGGGATGCCGCGCTTCCGCCGCTCATGGAGGCCATGATCGCACGCCCGCGGTCCCTCGGGGTGCGGGTGGGCGCGCGCCACGTCCTGCGCGCGCGGAAGCTCGCGGATCATGGCGACAGGACCGTCGCTCTTCTGGCCGCGATCGAGGACGGCTTGACGGACGAGGCAGCGGCGGTGGCGGCTCTTGCCGTGCTGGAGGCGGGGCAGAAGGCGGCCGGCATTGCGGGCGGAGGGCCGGCCAGGAAGGCGGGCCGAAGGGCGGCCCAGGGCGCCGGCGGATTGCCGGCCAGGAAGGCGGGCCGAGGGGCCGCCAGCAAGACCATGCCGAAGCCGGCCAAGCGGGCGCCAAAGGCGAAGCCGCGGGCGGGTTCCTGAGCCCCGGACTGCACGATCCCTATTGGCTACGGGCGCACCGGGATTGGCGTTTCTTGGCCGTGGTGTTCCTGATGCTCGCCGCCATGGGAACCTACCTGTACACGCTGGACCTTGCCTGGTGGCCCCGCCACCAGGCTGTGGCGGCGGTTCCCGCAGTCATGCCGCCGAGGTGAGCGGGATTTTCCCTTTGGCTAGGAGCGAGAACCATGGATCAGTTCGACGTGGTCCGGGAGATGGACGCCGCCGCCGGTGAAGATGCGGATGCGGCATTGGAGCGGCTTGAAGCGGACAAGGAAAAGACGCGCGCGCGTGACCGGCGCCTGGTCCGGCTGGATGTCGGTCATTATTTCGATCCGAAGGACGGCTGGGTGCTTGCCAAGCAGGGGAGTCAATACAGGCGGCTCACCTGCGATCGGCTCGGTTCCGCATTGGCCGAGTCCAAGGTCGAAGCCGAGGCCGCAGCCCGGGGCTTCCGCAGGGTCAAGGACGGCCTCCATTGGAACGAATCAACCTGCCAACTCTACGTGAAGAGCGAGGCTGGTTACGCGCTCTTCAGCATTCAAGCCCTTCCGGAGGCGCCATGAGCTCGAAGATCCGGTCCATTGCCGCCATGGAGGTGCTCGATTCCAGGGGCTTTCCCACGGTGCGTGTCATGGCCGGTCTTGAGAGCGGCCTGTGCGCGGAGGCATCGGTGCCCTCGGGGGCCTCCACCGGGGAGCGAGAGGCGGTCGAGCTCCGGGACGGCGATCCCAGACGTTACGGCGGAAAGGGCGTTCTCAAGGCGGTGGCGAACGTCAACACGGTGATCGCTCCGGCGCTGGTGGGCAAGCCCGTCCGGGAACAGGTCGCGATCGACCAGTTGATGGTGTCCCTGGACGGCACGCCCAACAAGGCCAAGTTGGGGGCCAACGCGATCCTGGGGGTGTCGACGGCGGTGGCGCGCCTGGGAGCGATGGACGCGGGCCTGCCGCTTTACGCCTACCTGGGCGGGGCGGGCGCCCGCCGCCTGCCCGTGCCGCAGATGAACATCCTCAACGGCGGCAAACACGCCGACAACAGCGTCGATCTGCAGGAATTCATGATCGTGCCGCGGGGGGCGCCGAGCTTCAGGGAGGCGCTGCGCTACGGGGCCGAAACCTTCCATGCGCTCAAGGGGATTCTGAAGGCGAAGAACTACGCCACCTCGGTGGGGGACGAAGGCGGCTTCGCCCCGGAGCTCAGGAGCAACGAGGAAGCCTGCGAGCTGATCGTCGACGCCATCCATGCGGCCGGCTACACCCCCGGCAAGGACATCGTCCTGGCCCTGGACGCGGCCGCGAGCAGCTTCTTCAGGGACGGCGACTACGATCTGGCGAAATCGGGGCAGGGCAGAAGGACCAGCCAGCAGATGCTGGCCATGTATGGCGCGTGGATCGCCAAGTATCCCATCCTTTCGATCGAGGATGGGCTGGACGAGAATGATTGGGCAGGCTTCGCCGAGATGACCCGGACCATCGGCGGCAAGGTGCAGGTGGTGGGCGACGACCTGCTCGTCACCAATCCGGTCTACGTGGCCAAGGGGATCAGGGAAAAGTCCGTCAATTCGGCGTTGATCAAGCTGAACCAGATCGGGACCGTGACCGAGACCATCGCCGCGATCGAGCTGTGCCGCCGGGCCGGGTGGACCTACGTGGTCTCGCACCGTTCCGGCGAGACCGAGGACGCCTTCATCGCGGATTTTGCCGTGGCCATGGGCGGCGGCCAGATCAAGACCGGCTCGGCGTGCCGAAGCGAGCGCATCGCCAAATACAACCGCCTGCTCGAGATCGAGCAGGCGCTCGGCAGCGCGGCCGTGTTCCTGGACCCATTTGCTTTCTGGTCCTAGCCGGATCCGGCGTCAAAAACGGCCTCTGGGCAAAAAAGAGGGGCCCGTCCATGGGACGGGCCCCTCTTCGTGTTCAGGTTCCGGTCTGGTCTTACTTCGCCGGGGCGGCGGCGGCAGGCGCGGCCGGGGCGGTCTTCTTGTGGTGGTGGTGCACCTTGTGGATCTTCTTCGGGGCGGCCTTGGGGGCCGGGGCGCCCGCGGCCGGGGCGGCCGTGTCCGCGTATCCGAGGCTGGCGATGCCGATGCACAGGGCAGCGGCGAGGGTCAGGATCTTCTTCATGGTGTCCTCCGTTGTAGGGCGCGACTGTGCGCCAATCTGAGCTCGACTCCTGCTCATAGGTAATGCAATTCACGTGCCAGATTCGGCGCCCTGAAAAGCTCGCCTTTCCAAGGGTTTGTTGCTGGCGGGACCCTTCCCAAGCGCGGTTAATTTGCCGCAGGGGGGCAACTTTGCCGCAGGACAAGCCGAGCGCCTTTCATTATGCTTCCCCCATGATTGATCTTCCCATCGACGCCCACATTCCCCGTCTGCTCGAACTGCTGGCCTCCACGGATGTGGCGCTGCTGACCGCCGAGCCCGGGGCCGGCAAGACCACTCGGGTGCCCCCGGCCCTGGCCCGGGAACCCTGGGCCCAGGGACGCGCCATCTGGGTGCTGCAGCCCCGGCGGCTGGCGGCTCTGGTCGCGGCCTGGCGGGTGTCCGAGGAGCAGGGAGAGGGCGAGCCCGGCGGCTGGGTGGGCTACCATTTCCGCTTCGACCGCAAGGAATCCCGCAGCACGCGGGTGCTCTTCCTCACCGAGGGCATGTTCCTCCGCCGCCTGCAGGCGGACCCCGGGCTGCAGGACGTGGCCGCGGTGGTCCTGGACGAGTTCCACGAGCGGTCCCTGGACGTGGATCTTGGCCTGGCGCTGCTGCGCCGCCTGCGCGAGCGCCGGCCGGACCTCAAGCTGCTGCTGATGTCCGCGACCCTGGACGCCCCCACGGTGAGCGCCCAGCTGGGGGGCTGCCCGGTCTTGGAATGCCCCGGCCGCGCCTATCCGGTCACGGTATCGTACCTCGAGAAGGACCGCAGCGACCCCCAGGAGCACCTGGAGCGCCGGGCCGTGCGCGGACTGCGCGAGGTGGTGTCCGATCCCGGGGATATCCTGGTGTTCCTGCCCGGGACCGCCGAGATCCGCCGCACCCAGGAACGCCTGGCCGGGGACCCACTCTTCGACAGCCGCCGGGTCCTGCCCCTGCACGGCCAGCTCAGCCCCCAGGAGCAGAAGCGCGCTCTGGACAAGGCCGACAAGCCCAAGATCATCCTGTCCACCAACGTCGCCGAAACCTCGCTGACCGTTCCCGGAGTGCGGGTGGTGGTGGACTCGGGCGTCACCCGCAGGGACGCCTTCAATCCGTTCAGCGGGCTCAGCGCCCTGGTCACCCTTGAAGCCAGCCAGGCAGCCATGGCCCAGCGGGCCGGCCGTGCCGGGCGGGAAGCGCCCGGGCGCTGCCTGCGGCTGTGCTCCTCAGCAGAGTTTCAGGCGCGCATCCGCTTCGACGATCCCGAACTCAAGCGCGCGGACCTGGCCACGGCGCTGCTGCAGGCCCTGGCCTCAGGCTTTGGGGACCTCGGGTCCCTGCCCTGGCTCGAGGCGCCTCCGCCGGGACACATTGAGGCTGCCCGGGCCCTCTTGGCTGAGCTGGGGGCCCTGGACCCTGAGGGCGGGCTCAGCCCCAAAGGCAAAGCCCTGGCGCGGGCGCCGCTGCATCCCCGCCTTGCCGCTTCCGCCTGGGAGGCACGCGCCGGCAGCAGGCAGGAATGGGACGAGCTGCTGGCCTGCCTGGCCCTGCTCGACGCCGAGCGCCTGCGCGAGCTGGACTTCTTCACGGCCCTGCGGCGCTTCGAGCCCCAGGGCACGGGCCGCCAGCTCCTGCGCCAGGTCTCGGACTGGCTGGACACCGAGAAGGAGCGGCCCGCCGCCACCCAGGGGCCCTGGCCCCTGCGCCTGAGCCTGGCCCTGCTGCGCGCCTTCCCGGACCAGGTGGCCCAAACCCGCCAGGGCACGGACAAATCCGGCGAGACCAAGTTCGTGCTGGCCGGCGGAGGCGAGGCCAGCTGCCGCAGCGACAGCTTCGGCGCGCCGCCGGGCTTCTACCTGCTCATCGAGATCGTGGAAAGCCGCGGCCTGGGGCGTACGGCGGGCATGCCGCGCGTGCAGAGCCTGCTGCCCCTGCAGCCGGATTGGCTGCTGGACGCCATGCCCCAAAGGGTGAAGGAAGAGGCCATCGTCAGCTTCGACCCGGGCGGCAAGCGGGTGCAGGTGCGCGAGCGCCTGGCCTACGGCGTCCTGGTCCTCGACGAAGGGGAGGCCCGCTCCCAGGCGGCCCGCGATGCCGCCGCCGCCCTGCTGATCAAGGAGGCCCGCAAAGCCGGCCTGCAGGCCTTTTGCGGCGAGGGCCAGCCGGCCCGCTACCTGGCGCGGCGCGCCCATGTGCTGGGCCTGCGGCCGGACGCGCCCCTGCCGGGCGAGGACGAGCTGTGGGCCCTGGCCACCGAGCTTGCGGCGGGCGGCGCCCTGAGCTTCGAGGCCCTGCGCCAGGCCGACCCCCTGCGCCTGGCCCTGGAACGCGAGCCCCAGGCCCGCCGGATCCTGGAGGAGGCGGCGCCCGCCAAGCTGCGCCTGCCCAGTGGCCGCGAGACCAGCATCCACTATGCGCCGGACCAGCCCCCCTGGGTGGCCTCGCGGCTGCAGGACTTCTTCGGCCTGCGCGAAACGCCCAAGGTCGCCGGCCGGCCGCTCACCGTGCACCTGCTGGCCCCGAACCAGCGTCCGCAGCAGGTCACCCAGGACCTGCAGGGATTCTGGGAGCGGGAATATCCACGCCTGCGCAAGGAACTGATGCGCAAGTATCCGCGCCACGCCTGGCCCGAGGATCCGCTGCAAGCCGGCCGTTAGCCGGCGGCCCTCCGTCAGCACGGGCAGCCGTCAAACAGAACGCCCGGCCCCTTTCAGGGCCGGGCGTTCTGTTTGCGGCTGCCCCAGGATTCCTAGTGCGCCGGTCCCGCGTCCGAGGCAGGCGGAGGCGCCGTGGCGCTGTCGGGGTTGCCGGCGTTTGCGGTCGGGCTTGCGGCTTCAGCCTGGGCCGTGGAGCTGCCCGCGGATGCGGCCTGGGCCGTGGCAGTGGACATGTCCGGGGCCAGGGAGGCAGTGGCTCCTGCGGCCCGGGGCGTGCCGGATTCGGAGCTGGCCTGGGCCGTGGCGCTGGCCGCGGCCGCTGAGGCGTCCGTGGGAAGGCCCGTTGGCGCAGCCGGTGTGGCGGTGGGGGTAGGGGAGGCTTCCTCGAGCAGCTTGGCCGCCTCCGACGAGGAGGCCTCAGCCTGCTGGGTCTTCGACGGGTTCATGGCCAGCGCCACCAAGCCTGCGATCACCAGGGCCGCCAGCGCTCCCGCAGGGATCCAGCCCGAGGGAAAGAGCGGGGCTTCCACCGGCAGGGAGGCTTCAGGGGCGATGAGGGCGCGCAGGCGCGGGCGCAGGTCCGGGGCCTGCTCAGACTCCGGTGCCTCGCCCTCGTTGAACTCGGCCAGCTCCAGCGCGAGGCAACGCAACTCCTCGTCGCGCCGCAGCCCCCAGGCCAGCAGCCGGGCCTGCCACCCGGGCAAAGGCTGTTCGGTGGCCTTCATCAGCCAGGCTTCGAAGAGGGGGCGCAGCAGATCCACGGTTCAGTCCATCCGCTTGCTGAGGTAGGCCTTCAGCTTCTTGTACGATCTGGAGGCTGCGGCCCGGGCGGCTTCCGGCCCCAGGCCCACGCGCTTGCCGGCCTCTTCCAGGGTCAGATCCTCGGTGCTGCGCTGGCGCAGCAGCTCGGCGCTCTGGGCGGGCAGGTGCCCGAGGGCCTCAAGCAGCAGCGCCGAGAGCTCGTGTCCGGAGGCCTGCTCGCTGGCGTCGCCTTCGCGGTGCCGCAGGCTGCTGAACTCGGCGGCCATGGCCACCTCAGGGCGCTCCATCGAGCTTTCCGGCTTGGCCTTGCGCCAGTGGTCGCGGACCAGGTTCAGGCTCAGGGCGAAGATCCAAGTGCTCAGGCGCGAGCCGTGCCGGAAGCTGTCCTTATGGCGCCAGACCTTCAGCAGGGTCTCCTGGACCAGATCCTCAGCGACCTGGCGGTCGCGGACACGGCGCAGGATGAAGTGGAAGAGCCTGGTCTGGAAACGCCCGGCCAGCTCGTCAAAGGCCTGGGCGTCCTCGGAACAGACAGCCCGCATCAGGTCTTCGTCGCTGAGGGCGGTCAGATCCACGGCTCGTATCCTTGATACGGGGTCAGGGGTCCGCCTGTGACGATGATTCGGCTCAGTTTTTCACGACCAGGTCCAGGATGACCTGGTCCCCCTTGCGGGAAGGACGCACGTAATAATGGCCGGCATCGACCGGGTTGCCGGAATCGTCCTTTCCGTCCCAGGCCAGCACCAGCCAGCCGGAAGGTCCGGAATCCGAAACAATCGAACGCACCTTGTGATTATGGGGCCCGATCACGTCCATGCGGGCCGGATCGTCCTCGTTGCGCCAGCAGCGCAGGGCCAGTTCCTTGCCTGAGGAAAGCTTCAGGTGCAGGACTCCGTCCGGATCTGCGGCGCTTACCCGCACCGAGCTGGAAGCCGCCTCGGAAGGCGCAGCCGGAGCCGCAGCCGGAGCCGCAGCCGGAGCCGCTTCTGGGGCGCTGGCCTGGGCTGCCTCCGTAGGTGCGGCGTTCGCTGAAGGCTCTTCCGTCGTTTCAGAAGACGAAATTTCAGCCTTTTTCTTGTGCTTGTGTTCCGTGGGTTCGCCGGCCGGTTCCCGATGCACGCCAGCCATGTGCGGCTGATGGTCGACCGAGGGAGGCGGAGGCAGTGCCGGCGCCGCGGCCACGTCCCGTCCCTGGGCAGCGTTGGGATTGGCCGGCGCGGCAGGGGCGGCCGCAGCCGGAACCGGGGCGGGCGCAGGAGCGGCCGCTGCGGCCATAGCCGCTGCATCCTGGTCCGCATGGTGCCGGTGGACAAACCAGCCGGCCAGGGCACCCAGGACCAGGACGCCGAACACGACCGGCAACAGCCAGTTCACACCGTTGCTCACTGGCTCCAGGATCGTGGTGTCCTTGGCATCCGGGGCCACCAGCTCTGCCTTGCGGGGGGAGACGCGGCGGGGGCGCCGGGAAGGCGCCTTCGAAGCACTCTTTTTAGGCGGCATGTCAGTCTCCTACTGATTTTGAATTGCGATGGGTTCCACGCGCGAGAACCAGGGGGTCATCACGCGGAGGTAATAGTTGCCGGGCGCCAGCGCCCCGCCGGTATCCCCGCGGGCATCCAGGGGGAAATGCTGGATCCCAGGGCCAAAGGCCCCCTGCGCCAGCAGGCGCACAGAATGCCCTTCCATGTCAAAGAGACGCAGGTCAATGTCCTTGCGCTCGGGCAGGCCGAGCGTGATGTCCAGAGACCCATCCACGGTCAACGACCCTGACGAAAGTGTCAAGCCAGCCGGTGAGCCTTGGATTGCGTCCAGGTTACCGGCCGGGGCCGGTCCTGGGCCGGCCGTCGGCGAAGCCGGGGCAGCGGTGGGGGCCGCCCAGGGCGTCGCAACCCGGGTCGGCGCCGGAGCAGCTACCTGGGTGGGCGCCAGGGCAGGGGCCGGAAGTGGGGCCTGGACAGGGGCCAGGGCGGGGGCCGGCAAAGGGGCCTGGACAGGGGCAAGCCCCATGGCCTGGGCCGCCCCCGCATTCATCAGGGCCGGATAGGCCGTGGGCCAGGGTCTGGGCGTGGACGCCGGCAGGCCCACTGGCTGGGCGACCAGGGCCCGCCGGACCAGGGGTGTGGGCGTCGGCGGAGGGGTGGGGGTGTCGTCCTGGGCCGTGTTGTCGCCCTCGTCCGAGCGCTCGCGGGCGACCGCTTCGTGCAGGTGCTCCCGCAGGATGCGGCGTGCCTGTCGGGCCGCGGCCGGTTCGCTGTGGGTGTCGTCTGCATCGGACTGGGCATCGTTGCCCTGGTCGGCCTTGGACGGCTGGGACAGGGCTGCATCCGCGGGGGTCTGCAGTGGGAATTCAAAGGGCACGGCCTCTTCCTTGCCCGTGGTCAGGGCCGGGGCGGGCGGGGCGTTCCCCGGGGCCTTGCGGTCCAGGCCCAGCCAGTATCCCCATACAGCCATGGCGCCCATGGCCAGGGCGGCGAAGGCCAGCAGGCCCTTCAGCCAGCCTGGAAAGCTGCGCCCGCCGGGGGCCTTGCCCAGCAGGATGGAGCGGGCCAGCTCATCGTCGCCCGTGGCGCGGGCCAGTTGGCGGCCCACCCGTTCGCGCCGGCATTGCAGCAGCACGGCGCGCAGCATCTTTTCGCTGGGCTCGGGCGAGGCCTCCAGGGCCAGCGCCTTCAGCGCCTGGTACTGCTGCCAGCCCGCGCGCAGGCGGGGGTCGCGTTCCAGCATGCGCCGGGGCTCTTCAAACAGGGGACCGGGTGCGTCGCCGCCCTTGTCCAGCTCCAGGAACAGCAGTGCGTCGCGCGGATCGCTCACGCCAGCCCCTCATTGAGGAAGCCGGGCCCCAGGGATTCGGCCAGGGCCGCGTAGCCCTCGGCGCAGAGGCGCTTGGTCTCCGTGGGCAGGCTGCCGAGGCAGCGGCCGGCCTCGTCCACGCTGAGGTTGTCGAAGTACAGCAGGCACAGGGCCGCCCGCTGGCGCGCCGGGACCCCCAGCAGGGCCTGACGCAGGCGCGCGGAGCGCACTTCCAGGCTGGCAGGGTCCCCGGAGGGGCTGCGGAAGAGGGTGGGCACCGGGATTTTCACGCAGACGCGGGTCGCCAGAGCAAAGGCCGCGGTGGCGACCTTGCCGCCCCCGGCCAGGGTGCCCCGCAGACGCCACAATTCGGCCCAGGCCTGCACCCAGAGCTCCCGCGACAGGGAATCGTCCCCGGTCATGCGGCTGTAGAAGGCGAGCAGGCGCTGGCCATGGCGCCGGACCAGCGCCTCCCAGGCGGCAAAATCCTCGTCGCGGGCCGCGGCCGCCAGTTGCTCGTCACTTTGGGTTTCGTAGTCAGGCATCAGGAAAGGTCAAGCCTTCCTTGGCGTGGAAGGGTGCGCTGTGTCAAAATAGAGCTTTCCCCGGGAAGCTCTCCCAAGGGAGCCCTCATCCTAGCACACAAAGAATAGTGAAAGAACTGCCCAAGCTCGTCATCCTTCTGCTGGCCGGCTTCATGGCCGGCTTCGCGTTCCAGAGCGTCCTGGCGATCACCTTCCGCAAGGCCCGCACGGCCGTGTTCCTGGCCGAGGCCGAGGCGCAGATACGCGGCCTGAGGGAAAAGGTGGCCGCCTTCAGGGCCGCCCACGGCCGGCCGCCGCGGGACGTCTCCGAGATGGTGGCCCAGGGCTTCTGGGATCCCAGCCAGCCGCCGGCCGAGCGCCTGCGCGGCAGCGCCAACTGGGTGACGGCCTTCGACGGCGAGGGCGGCTTCCTCTACCTCTCGGCCACGGGGCAGATCTTCCTGAACGACGACCTGAAGCGCGAAAAACTGCGCGCCGAGGACATACGTAAGCTCGAGTCCGGGCAGCTCGTGCCCCCGGGCACTTTCTACTGACCCAGGGATTATGACCACTCAGCCAAACGCCAAGCCCTTCATCGACTCGACCGCGGTCCTCGAGGACCTGCTGCGCCGTCGCATCGTGTTTCTCGACGGCGCCATGGGCTCCATGATCCAGCGCCGCAAGCCCACCGAGGAGGACTACCGCGGCGCCCAGTTCAAGGACTGGCACCGCCCCCTCAAGGGCCTCAACGACCTGCTGGTGCTCACCCGGCCGGACATCGTCGAGGACATCCACCGCAAGTACCTTCGCGTCGGCTGCGACATCGTCGAGACCTGCTCCTTCAACGCGGTGCGCTTCACCTTGGCCGAATACGGCCTTCAGGATCACGTGCGCGAGCTCAACCTGGCCGCGGCCGCCGTGGCCCGCCGGGCCGTGGACGCCGAGATGGCGGCCCAGAAGCGGCCGCTCTTCGTCGCCGGGTCCATCAGCCCCCTGGGCAAGACCCTGAGCATGAGCTCGGACGTCAACCATCCCGAGCAGCGGGCCGTGACCTGGGACGAGGTGGTGGCCGCGTATGAGGAGCAGGTCGAGGCGCTGGTCGACGGCGGCGTGGACCTGCTGCTGCCCGAGACCACCATCGACACCCTGAACCTCAAGGCCTGCCTCTTCGCCATGGAGCGGGTCTTCGACCGCAAGGAGCGGCGGGTCCCGGTGATGCTCAGCCTTACCATCACCGACGCCAGCGGGCGCATCCTGGCGGGCCAGACCATCGATGCCGCCTGGGCCTCGCTGCGCCACTCCCGCCCCTTCTGCATCGGCGTCAACTGCGCCATGGGCGCCGAGGCCATGCGGCCCTTCGTCAAGACCCTGGCGGGCATCGCCGATGCCTACGTGCACTGCTACCCCAACGCCGGCCTGCCCAACCCGCTCAACGACACGGGCTACGACGAGACCCCCGAGATCACCGCCGCGGCCATGGACGGCTTCGGGCGCGAGGGGCTGCTGAACATCGCCGGCGGCTGCTGCGGCACCACACCCGAGCACCTGGCGGCCATCATCGCCAAGCTGCGGGCCTACCCGCCGCGCAGCGTCCCCGCCGAACAGCCGGCGCTGCGCCTCAGCGGGCTGGAGCCCTTCACCCTGGCCGGCTCGGGCACCTTCGTCATGGTGGGCGAGCGCACCAACGTCACCGGCAGCCCGAAGTTCAAGCAGCTGATCCTCGAGGGGCGCTTCGACCAGGCCCTCGAGGTGGCCCGCCAGCAGGTCGTCAACGGCGCCAACATCATCGACATCAACTTCGACGAAGGCCTGCTCGACGGCGAGGCCAGCATGCGCCATTTCCTCAACCTCATCGCCAGCGAGCCGGACATCGCCCGGGTGCCGGTGATGATCGACTCGAGCAAGTGGTCGGTCATCGAGGCGGGACTGAAGTGCCTGCAGGGCAAGGGCGTGGTCAACAGCATCAGCCTCAAGGAGGGCGAGGCCGCCTTCCTGGACAAGGCCCGCCTTCTGCGGCGCTACGGCGCCGCGGCCGTGGTCATGGCCTTTGACGAGAAGGGCCAGGCCGCCACCAAGGACGAGAAGGTGCGCATCGCCAAGCGCGCCTACGCCCTGCTCACCACCCAGGCCGGCTTCCCGGCCGAGGACATCATCTTCGACCTCAACGTGCTGACCGTGGCCACGGGCATGGTCGAGCACGCCGCTTACGCCACCGACTTCTTCGGGGCCGTGGCCGAGGTCAAGGCGGCCTGCCCAAGCGTGCGCTTCTCCGGCGGCATCAGCAACGTCAGTTTCAGCTTCCGCGGCAACAACAAGGTCCGCGAGGCCATGCACAGCAGTTTCCTGTACCACGCCATCAAGGCCGGCCTGGACATGGGCATCGTCAACGCCGGCATGCTGGCCATCTACGACGACATCGAGCCCGGGCTGAAGGAGCGCGTCGAGGACGTGCTGCTCAACCGCCGGCCGGACTCCACCGAGCGCCTGCTGGAGTACGCCGAGCAGTTCAGGGGCCAGTCC
>Ga0302319_10011766_pt1 | contig 16572 bp, 13 predicted proteins | sample Bog_T0_2_FD_203319 | JGI IMG/M metagenome (GOLD analysis project Ga0302319, IMG submission 203319) | Peat permafrost microbial communities from Stordalen Mire near Abisko, Sweden - Bog_T0_2 | ecosystem: Environmental > Terrestrial > Soil > Wetlands > Peat | place: Sweden: Abisko, Stordalen Mire...
AAGGTATTGAGGCCTTTTCGGCCGTTTGGACGGCGTGGCTCTACGGCCAGGAGTGGTGGCGCAAGGAGTTGTGGAAGAACGATTCGCCCGCCGGAACCACGCTCAAGCAGGTGCTCGATGAATACCGCACTCACTTCATTCCCAACGCCGACGCCAACAACCTGATCCTGCAATTGCGCACCTGGGAGCAGCATGACGTCGGCACCACGCCCGGCTTCCACGGTGACGAGCAGAAGGCTCTTGGCAGCATCAAGGCGGCCGTCCTCTATATGCCCTCGGCCACCGATCTTTATTTCCCGGTCGGCGATGCGCAATATGAGGCGCAGTTCATTCCGCACTGCACGCTGCTGCCGATTCCGTCGCTATGGGGCCATCCGGCGGGAGCGGGAGCAAGCCCTGCCGATTTGAAGTTTCTCAACGAGCATATTGCGGCGTTTCTCACGACAACGCCGAAATAGCAAGCTTTAGTTCGCGCTACGTCCAGTCCGCACCCAGACCTCGACGCGACGGTTCTTCGCGCGCCCATCCGGAGTGGCGTTGCTCGCCACCGGCAGTTCGTCGCCGAGGCCAAAAACGCGTGCTGAGACGCCGCTGCGGGTCAATTCCTCGGCAACGCTTTGGGCGCGATCCATGGAGAGATCCTTGTTCGACCGGACTGCACTACGCAAACTGTCGGTATAACCGATCAGGGTGAGTTCCTCGTTGGGATGCTCTTCAACGTAGCTCTTGAGGCGGAGGATGTTGTCCTGCGCCAGGCTGTCGAGCGCGTAGCCGTTGTTGCCTTGCAGATTTCCATTTCCGCTAGTGAACCGGAAGCTCACTCCAAGGCGACCTAGGCCGCTGACGGCCGCGCGATAATCCGCTGGAGCGTCGGCCGGGATCGGCTCGTCATGCACCTTGGGCACCAGAGACACAAAGTCGTTCGAGTTGACGACGGTCTGTCCGTCCTGGCTTTGGATGAAGCTGACAAAGTCCTCTGCCATCTTGCTGGAATCGCGGGGCTGATAGAGATAAAGCCGGCGCGTGAGCACGTAATCTTCGGTAGAAACGGTAAGAGCATTGGGATAGAGCGGCATCGTGCCTTGATCCGAAACAGCCACCACCCGGACGCCGGAGGCTTGGGTGAAGGTGACATAGCCGATGCCATCCGGGTCGCCGGCGATCTTTTCGACCAGCGCTTTGCCGTCGGAGTATTGGTCGCTGGAGTCGATGGCGTTCAGGGTTCCCTTGCTGCCGACGACCTTATTGCGAAACATCTCAAAGGTTCCCGAAGTCGATTCGCGCCCGTAACAATGGATGTGGCCGCCCGTGCCGCCAACCTCGCTCCAGGAGGTGACGCCGCCAGTAAAGATGCTCTTCAACTGCGCGAGCGAAAGCGCCGACACGCGGTTGGCGGAGTTGACGATGACCGCGATGCCGTCCAGCGCGATTACATGCTCATTACCGTTTGAAGACGGAAGGTAGCTCAGTTCCGCAGGATCTGAACTGTTGTAAGGGCGCGAAGACATGCCCAGATCGGCCTTCTGCGCGGCCAGCGCGGTGAAGGATTTGCCCGAGCCGTTGGAGACGATCTGGATCACCTTGCGCGTGCCGTCGATGCGTCCGCTTATCTCAAAAATCTGGTAGCTGGTGCCATCTGGTAGCTTCCTGGTCGTGACTTCCGTCTTGACGCCGCTGGCGTGCATACTCTTGTCCAGGAACTCCGAAGCCAGCGCCGGCGCAAGTTTATCGCCGACTGAAGTCGACCCTTCCAGCTTGAGGATCACTTCGCTGCGGGTGAACCACCAGACCGAAGCTGCTATCAAGAGCAGGACCACGGCTGCCGAAGCAATCAGCAACAGCGGCTTGCGCGAGGCAGACTTGCCGGGCTTGGAGGGAGGGCCAGGAATTACGCCAGGTTGTGAGACCGGCGGTAGCGCAGGCGGCATGTAGGGCGGATTCGTCGTGGCGGAATTGGGAGGCGTGATGCTGGCGGAACCGGACGGAAATCCCGCCGGAGGATTGGTCGGCCAGGTGCTGGGAACCGGAGTCTGGATCTGTGTCGGCGCATGGACCGGGAATCCGGGCTGTGCGCCGGCAGGCGACCATTAGGAGGTCAGTCCGCCGCGATACGAGCGCAGCATTTCCGTAGGCAAGCCCTCTTCCCGATAGGCGACCAACAGCGCCGCCGCCATCTCATGACAACTGGGAAAGCGATACGCGGGGTCCTTGGCCAGCGCCTTGAGCACGATCCATTCAAAGCGCTCGGGGATGCCGGAGTTGAACTTGCGCATCGGCTCGGGCATCTGGTTCACATGGGCGGTCTGGACGGTGAAATCGGTCTCCGATTCGGTGCCGAAAGGAGGGTGGCCGGTCAGCATCTCATAGAGCACGCAGGCAAAGCTGTAAATGTCAGTCTGCGGGCCGACTCGCGATGGAGACACGATCTGCTCCGGACTCATGTAGAGCGAGGTGCCTAGCACCTGGCCGGTGACCGTCTTGCGCGCCTCCTTCGTTGCAAGGGCGATGCCGAAATCAGTCAGGCGAACCCCGCCATCGGCCTTGATGAGGATATTGGAGGGCTTGATGTCGCGATGAATCAGTGCACCCTCTGGCAGAGTGTGCGTGTATTCCAGCGCGTCGAGCACCTGGAGGGCGATGTCGATTGACTCTGGGACCGGCAGCGGACGGCCAGCGAGCGCCTGAAGATGCTGGTCCAGGCCGCTTTCGACGTACTCCATCACGATGTAGTTCTGAACTCCGTCGCTAATCACGGTGTAGATCTGCACGATATTCGGATGGTGGAGTCCGGATTGCCGCCAAGCTTCGTCGCGAAAGCGCGCCTGGATTTCACGGTTGGCCGCCAACTGCGGCAGGATAAACTTGATCGCGAAAGGCCGCTTCATGTTGGGATTGCGGGCCAGCCACACCTCCGCCATGCCGCCTGCGCCCAACGGGCGGATCATCTCGTAGTCTCCAATGCGCGTTCCAGGTTGCATCATTACCCCCACACTCTCTTCAGCGTGTTTCCTGCCTATCTATGCGCGAAAAATCCTCAAAAGCTACAAATTTACCGATGAATCTGCGTGTTCGAGTAGGGAACCACGGGGATGCAGCGAGGGATTTTTCGGCCATCCGAATACTGTGTCCTCCCGAAAGAGTGTTCTATATGAAAATCCGATGAAAGATGCCGCTACCCGGTAAATGCAACTGCTCAGGGAACCGGATGGGGACCAGACTACGTATCTCCCTCACCATGGAATGCCGGGTCGCCGATCGCAGCGGCGCCGGCCTTCGTGGAACTCCCGCATGCATGGGTTAAAATCGAAGAGCAATGGCCACTTCCCCAACCAAACCCGCAACCGCATCCAGCACCAAATCCTCTGGATTTATTTACGGCCCGTTGCTGGCGGGTTGGCTGATCCCAGGCGGGGGCCATTTCCTTCAGCGCAAATGGATTCGCGGGTCTTTGCTGCTGGTTGCGATCGGCACCATGTTCGTGCTGGGAATCCTGATGCAAGGCAAGCTTTACACCAGCGCGCAGTCAATACTGGACATGCTCGGTCTGGCTGGCGACATGGGCAGCGGGCTCTTTTACTTGGTGAGCCGGCAGATGGGCCTAGGCACCGACGCCATTCAGGTGACTACCGCCGACTACGGGACGCGATTCCTGGTCTTCGCCGGCCTGCTGAATATCATTGCCGCCGTGGACGCGCATAACTTATATACAGGCAGGAAGAAATGACCTATTCGCCCTCACATTTCACCGCCGTGCTGGAATTCGCCTTGTGCGTCTCGGTCGTTTTTGGGATCACCCAGCGCGACACGCCCAAGCGGATGTTGCGCTATGGCGCGGCGGCTTTCGGGCTGTTTGCCGGGTCGGCTATTGTGCTGAGCTGGTTGATGTTTTTCCTCGCGAGGTAGTCCTTCAAAACCTAATCTCTTTAAGGCCTGACCCACACCGCCGCATTGAAGCTGTGCGCCAGCTCGTACCCCTCGGAATAATAGAGATCCACAGCGCGGGAGTTGGCCTCGGTGACGGTGAGCGTCAGCTCGGTCATGCCCAGGCGCTGGAACTGCAGCGCGGCCAGGCGCAGCAGCAGGCGGCCCAGGCCCAGATGCCGGTATTGGGGATGGACGCAGACCTGGGTAATGTGTCCGCAGCGGGGACTGACTCGCGAGCCGAGGATCAGGGCTACCGGTTCGCGCCGGGCGCGATCCACGATCACGTACGAGGCTTGCGGGGTAAAGACACCGCAGCCGGGAAAGCGGACGATATTCTGCAGGAACCGTTGCGAGCCATGCACCGACCGGTACTGGTCGTTGATCCGGCTGTCGGGGTGGTCGCGATAGGCTTCCGAGATCAACTTTCCAGCCGAATTCAGGTCCTGGTCGAGCCAGGGGCGCAACTCCAGGTCGCGCGGTAGCTCCAGCGTGGCCTCGATCTGGCGATGGACCAGTCCCAGGCGCAGGTAAAGCCGGCAGTAGACTTCGAATCCGGCGCGCAGAAAGGTCTCCGAGTGCTCGCCGGCTGGATGCAGCAACAATTGCGACTCAATGCGGTCCACGCCGGGCGAATGCAGCAGTAGCTCGAGTAGCCGCTGCAGCAGGCTCTCCTCGACCTCGCGGCCAGGCCGATACTGGCCTGGTTTGGGAGGAGTGGAATCGCCGGAAAATCCTTCGGGCAGCGCAAACACGTCGCCGATCACGGCCTTGGAGTCTTCATACACGCAGAAGACATAGCCGGTAACGCGGCCTGCGTCGAGCGCCACATAGCCGGGCAGCGAACGGGAATCGAGATATTGCAACAGCAGCTTGGCCGAGGCCAGATAATCCCAGTTGAGGCGGTCCCGCCAGATCGCGCTTTCCGCATCCAGTACCGGCCTCAGGGTCGGTGCGGCAAAGTGCCGCAAGTCCAGGATTTCGAGAGAAAGACTGGAAGCCATGCCGTGCCTCGGATACAGATACCTGTTGTTATCGACGCTGGGCTACGTCCGCAAACTCTGCTCGACCGACCATGACGAGCTCAACAATCCAATGCTGAAAGGATTGTGAATGAAGAATACAGCAGATTTGGCATCAAGCCGCTAACAGATTCGCGTCTCTCACCCGAATTCTGGCCTGTACCGTTAGACTCGCAGCCGGCAATTCCGATTCGGTAAATGCCTTGCTGCGCGAGGATCGTCGATTGGCCTCGGAAAAGTTAGCGGCTGCCCACCAGATAAACCACCAGTTCCTGCTCCGGCCAGGCGAAAATCTCCTCGTAGTGCCGGCCTTCCAGATACTCGTTCAAAGCTGCCTGGGTCCCCAGGTCCCTGCCGCCTTTGCCGGTAACGCGCGCCACCAGAATATGCTCCTCAGGGGGCACGCCAACTGCTTCGTAATTGGCCACCTCGTGGTTACGATAAAAGGCCAGGCCGTACTCCATATCGCGGCGAACGCGAAAGACGGCCACCGTGGTGATCCAGGGATACTGGGCAGCGATTTTCTCCGCCAGCGGCCGCGCCGAATAGGAACGATCCAGAAATTGGATGGTCCGCTTGCTGGCCGCTACTTCGGGAAGGATCCAGAATGGACCTACGCCGTAAAGGAAAAGCATCAGCACCACCATGACCCCGCAGGTCGCGGTGCGCAGCCTCTCCACCCCCCAGCGCTGCACCACTAGCAGAATCAGCACAGAAGCCGAGAGCGCCGAAACGCCGGCGACGAGGGACGCATGGGCGGGCGGGATGGTCTTCCATCCATGGGCAACGAACCATGGCAGCAGCAGCACTGCCGCGGTGATGACCCCGACCAGCAGCGCATGGCCCAGCAGCACCCAGCGCTGCAATCCCCGGCCGCGGGAGCGGAATAGGTAGTCGCCGGTAAGGATGGTAATGGGCGGAATGGCCGGAAGGATATACCCCGGCAGCTTGGATTGCGAGATTGAAAAGAAGGCGATCGGTATCAGCGCCCACAGCACCAGAAACTCGGGAAAGGCGTCACCGGGGCGGCTCTCGACGATCTTTCCGGTATGCAGCTTGAGAGTCTGGCCGGGGCCCAGGCGAGCATGGCGAACGCGCCACTCGAGGATCGATACGCGAATGCCGTCGTAGAGTGCACGTATGGCCACCACCGTCCAGGGCATGGTAGCCAGCAGCACCACCGCCAGGTAATACCAGACCGGCTGCTCGTGCTGATACTTGTTCGTGGCAAAGCGCTCCAGGTTGTGCTCCAGGAAAAATTCCTGGAAAAATGTCGGATTCTGGTGCTGCACCGCGATAAACCAGGGCAGAACAATGGCGAAGTAGAGCGCGATGCCCGGCCACCAAAGCGACTTCCAGAAGATCCACCACTCCTTGCGCAGCACGGCAAAGGCACCCACGATCACCAGCACTAGAAACGGCGCCACCGGACCCTTAGCCAGCGTAGCCACGGCGGTGAAGAAGTAAATGTCGAAAAGCCAGAACTTGGACTTGGTCTCATACCAGGCATACCAGCCAAGCAGGCCAATCGAGAGCGGCGCGGCCAGTTGCATGTCCGTCGACGCGCCGCGGGAGAAGCCAAGAATTCCCACGCAGGCCGCGGTAATCAGAGCCGAGTCCAGGTGGCCGCCGGGACGGAATCTGCGCATATGAAGATACGTTAGCCCTACCAGCCACAGTGCAAAGCTGACGGATGGTAGCCGCGCCACCCAGTCCCACACCCCAAATTCCTTGAAGACGTACATGGCGCGCCAATAGTAGAGTGCCGGCTTCTCCAGCCACGGTCTGCCGTAGAGGTAAGGCGTGACGCAGGCGCTCAACTGCTCACGCAGCGTGTGCGCGCTGTTGAGCTTTTGCAACATCTCGTGGGCGATCTGCGCATAGCGAGGCTCATCGGCGCCAACCAGCCCCATGCCGGCTCCGCCAAAGATCGGCGTCACCCCATAGAGCAGGAAGAACACCATAAATCCGAAGAGGCTGGCGATCTCCCACCAGGTAGCCGTGTCCGGAAGCCTGGTACGCAGCCAGAGCCAGCCCAATTGCCGGCCGGACTGCCTGCCGGGCACAGGAGTCGTATTCGAAGGGGGTTGGGTCAGAAACATCTCCGCTGGGGTCAGTCCCAAGTCGCTGGTTCCATTTTAAAATTCCGGCCACGGGGGGAGGAGATTGGCCCGCACTTAGCCTACCAGATTTGCGGAGGCAGTCTGGAAACAGACACAGGCCAACCGGCCCGCCGGTATCAAACTCGCTCTCGATTTCGCAGTCGTCGCTCTTAGTAAACGGGGGGCGGTCCGACGCGTACGATATACAACGTCCTTCGGTCCATCCAGAGAAATCGGTGCGGATTTCTCCATTCTAGCCGCGAACGGGAATCCGCATCTCGACGGCATCGCAGGCTTTGGCGATGGCATCTTCGCCCTGGATCACTGCGCCCATCTCCGCCGCGCGCGCCGCGAACCTGCCGTCTTCGAGCAGAGTTTTCAGCATGGCAGCAGCAGTTTCGGCGCGATACCGCGTGCGCTCGAGGACCAACCCCGCGCCAAGCCGCGCAATCCGGGCGCCATTGTCCGGCTGGTCCCACCCGTAGGGGACGATCAGTTGCGGCCGGCCTGCCCGCATAGCCTGACCCGTGGTTCCCGATCCGCCCTGGTGCACAACCGCCGAGGCTTTAGAAAAAATCTCAGAATACCGCGCGTAAGGCACCGCTAGTATTCCCGGAGCAACTATTCCCTGCCGGTCTTTCGCCCCCACCAGCAGCGCCCGCCTGCCCAACTGCAAAGCCGCGGCTTGGCTCGCCTCAAAGAAATTGCCGGGGTTGTGCACCGCCGCCGAGCCGAGCGTAAAGACGATCGGAGCCTCGCCCGCGGAGAGGAATTCCGCAACCTCGGGCAGATCCTTCCCATGTTGGTCGAAGAAGATGAACCCCGGCTGGACGGTCTGTGTGGGCCAATCCGGCTGCGGCTCGGCCAGCACGTGCGAGAACAGGGCCAGCACCAGATGGGGCGAGAATTTGTCGTGGAAAATGGGGTCGCACTCGACGCGAATGCCCAGTTCCCGACGCAATTCCCGGACCGGCTGCCACCAGTGCCGCGTTCCCAGCCTTCCCAGTTCCAGAATGGCCCGGTTCACCAACGGCCCCGCCTTCCTCAGCCCATATGCCTCGGGAATATTCGCCAGCAGCGACGGATCGTACGCGGAAAGGAACGAGCAGGGGGACAAAATCGCGGAAACCCAGGGAAGCCCAAGCTTTTCTGCCGCCAGCGGCGCGGCAAAGAGTAATTCGGTGGCAATCATCATGTCGGCGTCGGCGGCCGCGGCGATAAGGTCCATCGTCATGTCGCGCAGATGCGGCAGCACCAGCTTGCGGACCAGCACTTCAGGACCGGTGCGCATGTCTTCGCACTGCGCGATGATGGCCGGATCGGTTGGATCCCAATTCGGACGCAGCGGGTGGAAGCCGAATCCCAGCGCTTCGACTTTCGCCCGGTAATACTCGGAGGAAGCAACCGTGACGCGATGTCCGCGACGTTGCAGTTCGAGTCCCAGGGCGAGCACCGGATGCAGATCGCCCAGCGACCCGATGGCGGCGACCAGAACTCTTGCTTGCTCGGCCACTGCCGAACTGTTCCGAAACTCAACCATCCCGATCCCCCGAACGATTTTGCGCCTGTGATGGGTAGATGCTGCGAGAAACGAAGGCGATTCATGCAAGTTGTTCTTGAAACTTCCGTGACCGCTTTCACACGCATTCGACGCCCATCGAAGGAAAAAAGCATTCCGAAAACTGCGCTTTCCCGCATTAGGATGATTGCGAGCCGAACATGGGGCGGGTCTACGATGGATGGGAATTGAAGTCCACAAATAGGACTTCATTTATCCATACTACGGCTATGGCATCTGCATGAAGATGGAAGTTTCGAGTGCAGTGGGTCGGTTTCTGACGCCCGAAGTGGCCGCGGCAGCTTAAGCCCCCGCGAAATGTTTACTGCGCCCCGTGCATCTCCCGGCTTAACGCCGCCAGAATTTCTTCGGCAGCTCTTGGGATCGGCCCATCCAGCGTGCACCCGGCGGCATTTTCATGGCCACCGCCGCCAAGGACGGCACTGATGGCCGCCACGTTTATTTTGCCCTTGCTGCGCAGGCTCAGCCGGATGCGCCCCTCGGGCAACTCGCGGAGGAAGACCGCTGCCTCCACCCCTGCCACGGAGAGCGCGTAATTCACCACGCCTTCGCAGTCTTCTTCGACAGCGCGGGTTTCGACCATATCCTCATGCGTGACCCAAAGCCACGCTAGTGGACCGTCGCCTTCCGGTGACCTGCGCAGATTGCCGAGCGCCCGGCCCAACAGAAGTACCTTGGCAAACGGATTGTTGAAGTAAACCTCGCGCGCAATGCGCACCGGGTCCGCGCCGGCCTCGACCAGTTCGCCTGCCAGGCGGAAGGTGTTGGCGCGGATGCCACCGTAGCAGAATCCGCCGGTGTCGGTGAGCAGCGTGACGTAGAGGCAGGTAGCCATCTCCGGCGTAACCGAGCCGCCCGCGGCCTTCACCAGGCGATAGACCAGTTCGCCCACCGAGCAGGCATCGCGGTCGATCCAGTTCAGCGCGCCGAAGGGCTTGCCGCTGGCATGGTGATCGATATTGATGTGAAACATCCGCTCCAGTCCGCGCAGCCGGGTCCGGGCGAGGCTGTCGCACTCCAGCAGAATCACCGCATCGTAGGGAGCCTCGAAGGAGCTCGGCACACGCATTACGGTGCGAATGGCCTCCGCGCCGGGCAGGCTGCGATACACCGCCGGAATGCGGTCGGCGGCGATAATCTCAGCGCGTTTCCCCATCTGCCGCAGCAGCATCCCCACCGCCAGCATCGAACCGATGGCGTCGCCATCCGGCCGCGAGTGCGAGCAGATCAGGAATCGCTCGCCCTCCTGCAATGCCGACAGGATGGCCAGCATCTCCTCCGGCTGAGGAGGAATCGCGGCCTGCGCCTGAGGAGCGTTGCGCGTCTTGCGGAACCGAATTGGCTGCGGGCTGGCCATCAAGACTCTCGTTAATTCATTTGGACGCGGAAGCGTCGGTTGCGGCTGAACTGCTCACGTGGTCACCTGCCGGTGCGGGCGAAACAGCCTTTTGCCGCTTCTTTGAGCGCCCCAGCAACTCGTCGATACGCGACTGGAATTTCTCCGACTTGTCCACGTGAAAGCTGAGATCGGGCACGCGCCGCACGCCCATCCGCTCCAGCAGTTCATGGCGGATGTAACCCTTGGCCGCCAGCAGCGCCGCGACCGTGTTCTTTTCCGCTTCCTCGCCGCCATCCACGGCAATGTACACACGCGCCGACTTCGAGCCGGGATTCATCGCCACTTCGGTGACGTAACAAAAGGCGATTCGCGGGTCGGAAAGCTGACCCTCCAGCATGGTGCCGATCTCCTCGCGCAGCGTCTCCGCCACACGGTTCCGGTGGTACACACGCGATCTTGGTTCTGCCATGGCGTTTCCTCCGGGTAAACCACTTAGGATACCAGAGAGTTTGCCACTCGCTTCAAGTCAGCCTGAGGATTGCCGATAAGCACTGCGACTTCCGGACATGGAACCGGCTCCGCCAGAAGTCGAATTGTGCGCTGGGATTGAAATTCAGTCGAAAAACTTCATAAAACAACTTGGACTCGCGATTTTGTCGTGAAAAATGAGGTTCGATACATCTTTCTGCCATTTTGCGACGTAACCTCTCTAGGATTACTAAAGTTACAGGTAGACCCATGACTACAAATGCGCTTCTTCAAGATCGCGAATCATCCCTCCCAATGGTGGACGAGCAGAAACTTGCGCTATCCGAGGTCATTTCTGCGCTCTCCTTCGCGCTGGACCTCACCGAGGACGCCGTTCCCGGCCACGCCGTCCGCAGTTGCCTGATCGGCATGCGCATTGGCAGCAAACTGGGCCTGGACGGGCCACAGCTCCGGGATCTCTATTACGCGCTGCTGCTCAAAGACATCGGCTGCAGCAGCAACTCGGCGCGCATGTGCCAGATTCTGGGTGCCGACGACCGCACCGCCAAGCGCAGCGTGAAGACCGTGGACTGGACCCGAGTAACACTCGAAGGCTTGAAGCTGGCCTGGGTGAACTCACTCCCCGAAGCCGGCAAATTGCAAAAGGCACTGCGCGTCGTCGAGCTGGGCCTGGGCCGCGAACGAAACAATGCTGAAGTGATCGGCATCCGCTGTGAGCGCGGCGCCGATATTGTGCGCAAGATCGGCCTCAGCGAGCCATGCGCCGACGCCATCTATTCGCTCGATGAGCATTGGAACGGCAGCGGCTATCCCCGGCGGCTGAAAGGCGCCGCAATTCCTCCGCTGGCGCGAATCCTGAGCCTTTCCCAGCACCTGGATGTGTTTGCATCAGAACAAGGCCGGGAGCGGGCGCTGGCCACCATGGTTGAGCGTAGCGGAAGCTGGTTCGATCCGGAATTGGTCAGGATTGCCGCGTCTCTTTACCGTTCTGGCGACCTATGGATCGGCTGCAATACTCGCGAGGAACGCGACCTGGTGGTTGCGTTGGAACCGGGCATAACCACCATCCTCGGCTCGGATCAAGTCGATCGCGTCTGCGAGGCCTTCGCCGATGTGGTCGACGCAAAGTCTCCCTTCACGTATCGCCATTCGATAGGGGTCACCGATGCCGCAGTCGGCCTGGCCACGCAATTCGGATTCGATGCGGAACACAGGCAGCGCATCCATCGCGCCGCCCTGCTGCATGACCTGGGCAAACTACGCGTCTCCAACACCATCCTCGACAAGCCGGGCAAGCTGGACGCCGCGGAATGGCAAATCGTCCAGGAGCATCCTGAGCTCTCGCAACAGATCCTCGCGCGAATCCCGTCTTTTGCGGCCATCTCTCAAATCGCAGGCCGCCACCATGAAAAACTCGACGGCAGCGGCTACCCGCACCGCCTGACCGCAGACCAACTCACCCTGGACGACCGCATTGTCGCCATGGCCGACATCTACGGCGCACTTTCCGAAGACCGCCCCTACCGCGCCGGCCTCCCGCCGGAGCAGATTCTCGCGATCATCGGCAAAGAAGTGCCCAGCAAACTCGACCCGGATGTATTCGAGGCGCTCAATCGCTACCTGGATACCAGGGGCACCAATTCCCCTATTCCTCTTGCAGTCTGATCCCGCAGTTTTCCGGGACTCCCTTCCCAAAAAAGGAATGCGATCTCACAGAATTCTCTTCTCATCTCTGCCTCGCGCCAGTTAAGCTCTTTTTAAATCTTCCAATATGCTGAGCTGCACGCGGTAGGAAGAGAATCTCCGGAGTTCCCCGGAGCCTTGGCCATTGAGCCGAGTGCTTCCTGTTGACCGGAGCCCGGAACGAATCATCCTCTTTCGGTCGGGACTACCGGTACATTTGTTTCCCTTTGCTGTTGCCTCCATCACCACCTGATGTAAACAACCTTCCATAGCGTTCGCCCAGTTGCGCTTTCTGGCTGTCGTCAATTTCCTCACCCCCTGGAGGAGAATTGCATGATTTCCCTTGAAGTCAATGGAGTGGTACATCAAGTCAACGTCGCCAACCCCGATATGCCCCTGCTGTGGGTACTGCGTGACGTAATCGGCCTGACCGGAACGAAGTACGGTTGCGGGATTGAGGTCTGCGGCGCCTGCACGGTGCTGGTGGACGGCGAAGCGCAGCGTTCCTGCCAGATCAACGCCAGCTCGGTGGTCGGATCGAAGATCACCACGGTCGAGGGCCTTTCGCCCGATGGCAAGAGCCATCCGTTGCAAAAGGCGTGGATTGAGCTGCAGGTACCCCAGTGCGGCTACTGCCAGAGCGGCATGCTGATGGCTGCCTGCTCGGCGCTAAACGGCAATGACGATGGCATCACCAACGTCTGCGTCTGCGGAACTTACCAGCGTATTGGCGCTGCCATCCAGCTCGCCAAAACACTGTAAAGCTTGCGCCTTCTCATTTCCAACTCGCACAGCGACAGGAGCACTCCCCATGCCCGCGATCGAAGAAGTTGAAGTAGCTCATGCAACCACCATACGGCCCAGCAGAAGGCAGTTCATCGTCAGCGCCACCGGCGGCTTTATGCTGCAGTTCTGCCTGCCGGGACTGTCCCGCGTTGCCCTCGCGGCAACTACGACACCCCCACCCACCTCTGTAAACTCGTATATCCAGATCGGCGTCGACAGCACGGTAACTGTGCTCTTCGGCGGCTGCGAACTCGGCCAGGGAGCCATGTCCGGGCTGGCGCAGCTTGCCGCTGAAGAACTGATGGTGGCCTGGACCGCCGTCAAGACCGTCACTGCTCCGCCTGGAGCCATCTCCTACATCACTGGCGGCAGCAGCGCAATCCGCACCAACTATCTGCCGCTGCGCCAGGCCGGAGCCGCCGTCCGCACCATGCTGATTCAGGCCGCGGCGAACACGTGGAAGGTTCCTGTAACGCAGTGCGTCGCCAGTAACGGAACAGTGATTCATACGCCAACGAAGCGAGTCCTCACCTATGGCGCGCTGGCCCCGGCAGCCGCAAAATTGAAACCTCCGGCCAATCCCGTTCTGATTCCCGACGCACAGTTGCGCCTCATCGGCAAGCCGTTGCAACGGCTTGACCTGGCCAGCAAGGTCAATGGCAGCGCCATTTACGGCATCGACGTTCGCTTGCCGAACATGGTTTATGCGGCAGTCCGGCACGCACCCAATCTCGGAGGCAAGCTGGTGAGCACTCCGCGCAATGGCGGCACTTCCGGCGTAACGTACGTCTCCCTTGGCAACGCCGTTGCCGCTGTAGCTGCCACAACTTATGACGCCATGTCCGCGGTCGGCTATCAGGGCGACGACGGTGGTGGCGGCGGGGGCGGAGGCTTCCAATGGACCACGCCTGCCGGAGCGGCCAACATCGACAGCACCGTCTTCGCCACCGAAGCAGCCTCTCTCATGCTCACCGGCCAAGCCGTGAACGCCGAGACGATCGGAAACCCCGCAACAGGCATGGCCGGCGCCAAGACCACGCTGGAGGCGACCTACTCATTCCCGTACCTGGCCCATGCCTGCATGGAAGTGCTCAACTGCACCGTCAACCTGACGGCCACTGCCTGCGAAATCTGGGCGCCTACCCAAGCGTCATCCTGGGTGCAGGCGACTGCTGCGGCGCTCACCGGACTGCCGCTCACAAGCATTGTCGTCAATACCACGCTGCTGGGAGGCGGACTGGGCCGCAAGATTGAGCAGGACTACATCGCACAGGCCGTGCAGGTAGCCATGGCCATCAAGAAGCCGGTGAAGCTCACCTGGCCCAGGGAGGAAGACTTCGGGAACGACATGTACCGGCCGATGGCCGTCTCCCGCGTCATCGCCGGGCTGGACGCGAAGCACAACATTACGGACTGGGAAAATCGCATCGTAACTCCCTCGATCCTCGCCCAGCGCGGCTGGATCGCAGCAGGCGCGGAGGACGGCCAGGCCACCGAAGGCGCAACCGGACTGCCCTACGCGATGCTCAACCGGCTGGTCGAGTTTGTCGCCCACCCCTCGCCGGTCCCCATCGGCTTCTGGCGATCGGTCGGCTCCTCCTATAACGCCTTTGTCGTCGAGAGTTTCATCGATGAACTGGCCCATTCGATTGGAGAAGACCCGTATACCTACCGCAGGCAATTGCTGGCCAACAATCCGCGCTTTCTGGATGTACTCGACGAGGCCGCTTACCTCGGTGGGTGGACGACTGCGCTTCCGGCCGGTCACGCCCGGGGCATCGCTATCGCCGAGGCCTTCGGAACCGTTGTTGCGGAGGTCGTCGAAATCTCCGGAGCATCCGCGACCGGCCTGAAAGTGGTCAGCGTCGCTTGCGCCGTCGATTGCGGCCGCGCCATCAACCCCGACTCGGTCACGGCGCAGATGGAGGGAGGCATCGTGCACGGGCTCAGCGCCGCGCTCTGGGGACACATCACCTTTACCAAAGGTGCGATCAGCACCCATAACTTCAACAACTACCGGCTTGTCCGCATGGCCGACATGCCAAAGATCACCGTCAAAATCATGCCCGGAGTCAACCCTCCCTCGGGAGCGGGCGAGCCGGGAGTCCCGCCTCTTGGACCGGCACTCGCCAACGCCTATTTCCGGGCAACAAGCATTCGGGTCCGAGCACTACCCTTCTTCCCGGCCGCCAGCAAGATGGGCGACGGCTAGCGCCGAAACGGCTCGTCTTCCCCGGCTAGTTTTCCGAGCTGGCCGGGGAATCGTCGGCCGGATCGTATCCTTCCACAAAATCCCACCAGGAATCGACAACTTCCGCGCCAAGTTCGCGGATCATCCGCTGCGCTGCACGCTCCACTTCTTCGATTTGACCGCGGAGATAGTCCCGCGAATTCGAAATCGCCACCACCCCGACTGTCGCGCTCTGCCACGTCACCGCCTCGTCCAACTCGGAAACGGAAATATTGAACCCTTGGCGCAACTGATCCTTCAAGGAACGCACCACCTGCCGACGGTCCTTGAGCGACCGGGCGTGTTCGATGCGAATTTCCAGCGTAAGCTGCGCAATGGCCATGGTCTTAGCCTAACGCGTTGCATCGGAGTTCCGGCGCAGCGTCAGCACAGTGATGTCGTCATCCTGCCCAAAGGCGATGGCCGCCTCAGTGGCCTGCTCGGCCGTTGGCCTGGTCGCAAACAGTGTCTTCAGCCTCTCAAAGCTATAAAGCTCGCCAGCGGAATTTCGTGCTTCGAGAAGACCGTCGGTGTAGAGGGAGAGCTGATCTCCAGGGTCAAGGTGGATGATGCACTCCTCGTAGCTTGCGGTTACAAATAGGCCGAGAGGCAAAGCGCCAGGAAGGTCAATCTCACTGCCATTGAGGAACGGCGCGGGCTGGCCGGCGCTGCTTGCTTCGCAGCTGCCGTCCTCGCGCAGCCGCAGGGCGATGCATGTTGCAAATCCTCCTTGCAGTTGCCCTTGCAGCCGCCGATTGAGGCCAGCCAGGATTTCCGCGGGACTCGTTGTAAATTCGCTCAGCATGCGTGCTGCGCCGACGATGAGCGAAACTGTCATAGCTGCTTTGAGGCCTTTGCCGCTGACATCACCAAGCAGGATCAATGTCGAGCTTGCGTTGATTTCACTGCCGCGGATGGGGATGATCTGAAAGAAATCCCCGCCAACTTCCATGGCCGGACGGTACGCGCTGGTGAGCGCAAAGCCGGGTACGACTGGCTGGGTTGCGGGAATGAGCGCCTGTTGCAACTCCCGAGCGCTCATGAACTCATGCTCGAGCACGATTTGACGCCGGCGGCCTTCGACGGAGGCCTGGTATACCGCGTAGACGATGGAGAGCAACAGCAGCGTATTGAAAATATCCGGCGCGGTGACGCGATTTCCGAAGACGGTAAAGAGCGGGGCCAGCAGCTTTTCCCAAAGGGTCCAATGCGTAAAGCGGCTGCCCTTGTCCAGGGCATAGCTTGCAGTGATGATCGTCTGCGAAAAGAATGCAAAGAAACCGACACTCCAACGAGCGGGCTTCAAACGCTGCCTGCGCACAACCGCGATCGCGATCAAGACGATCGAAAAGAATTCAAAGGCTATGCAAACAAGCTGAAGCCCAAGATCGACCCGTTGAAACGGCGCGGGGGTATTTGAG
>Ga0302319_10011767_pt1 | contig 16571 bp, 12 predicted proteins | sample Bog_T0_2_FD_203319 | JGI IMG/M metagenome (GOLD analysis project Ga0302319, IMG submission 203319) | Peat permafrost microbial communities from Stordalen Mire near Abisko, Sweden - Bog_T0_2 | ecosystem: Environmental > Terrestrial > Soil > Wetlands > Peat | place: Sweden: Abisko, Stordalen Mire...
GTGACCGCCGGTGGCGGCGGCATCCGAGAAGACCAGGTTGCCGTTGGCGATCTGCACCACGCGCGAACCCATCGTGCTGGAACTGATCGTGGGAATCCCCGAGCCCGTGGCATAGGCCGTGTTCGTGGCGCTCACCGCTTTTACCCCGCCCACTGACCCCGCCTGGCCCGTCGTCCAGAAATTCGTCCCATCCAGCGTCACCGCCGAGCGAATGGTGTGGTTGCCGCCGCTGTACAGCCCGTAATTCGTATAAGCCAGGGTTGGATACCCATAGGCATTCACGTCGTAAATGCCCCGCACGTAAGTCGCCCCGCCGGCCGTCACATCCGAACCGGTGTAAGGCCAGGCCAGTTGGTAGCCGGCCAGCGTGATAAACTGTTGGTTGCCCGACAGCGTCAGCGCGCCTTGATTGATCGCGTCGCTGCCGGCCCCGGGCAGGATCACCGATGGGCTGCCCACCGGCGTCTTGCTGCTCCCCGTCCCATAGGTTTGGCCCGCCACCTCGTCCGGGATCTGCACCGTGCTGACATAAACCCCGTTCGTGGTGTATTGATCCAGGTAAATGGTGTTCCCCGTGGCGGCGCTCAGGGTTTGCACCCCGTCGCCCAGCCGCGCCACCACCAGGTTGGTCGGATACAGCGGCAGGTACGTGCTGGAAACATTTAACGCCGCTGAGTTGCTCGCGGAAGTTGCCGAACTGTCCACCACCGTCACCCCGTACTGGCCGCTGTTGGCGGGCTGGATGTTGGTGATCACCACGCTGGCACTGGTCTGGTTCGCCAGGGCCGTGCCATTAAAATACCATTGGTATTGCAACGTCCCGCTGCCGGTGGCCTTCACCGTGAAGGCCACATGGTCCCCGGCATGTTCATTCAAAACCGGCGGATAAAGTCCGGTGATCACCGGTGCCGCCACCACCGCCCGGGCGCCCAGGAGCAGCAGGGCGAGAATGGGCAAAGCACCCCGGCCGGTCCATCGCCGGCCGGTTCCCCGCGCACTCGCTGGCGATTGCCCTCCATTAGCGGGCTTTGGTTTGGTTGACTTAAGGAACTTTAGTTTCATACTTGATAATATGGTGGGTTGATGGAGCAGGATTGGAACAAGGTTGAGTTATCACTTACAGCACGGGCACCGGTCCGGCCGGCAGCGCCTCCGTGGTGTTTTGCAAAATCCACTCGTAATCGGTGTTGTCCGGGGCACTGACCGTGCCCAGCGAAACCGTGGGCGGGGTCTGGAAGAGCGACGTCGTCCATTTGTGAATCGCGGCATGACCGTCCGCAAAGGAAAATCCGGCCGCCAGCCCGTGGTAGTTGGCCGGCATATTGTTCACTTGGATGGAATCATAATTCGCGGTCTCCAGGACTTCAAAATACCCGTCATCAACCGTGGTCGCGCGCTCATCCAAAAACACAAACCGGTCGGATGGATGCTTGATGTCCGTGTCATGATAATACAGTCTGAATTGATTGCTCTGAATGTCCCCGCCAATGCCGTTCATGTAATTGTTCATGGAGACACTCCGCACCCGGGCCGTGCCCACCGGATTGCCGGGATCCGCCGGGCACTTGTAAATCCCCACATTCTTCGTGTATTGCCCGAGCAACGACTCCGTCAGCAACGCCGCGTTCGTTTCATCGGGGGGGGAACTGACATTGCCATACGCCCAGGTGTTCAGCGGCGACCAGCTCGCCTGTGCAAAACCGATGTTATGCACCAGGGTGTCGTGATTGTCGTCCGTGTACATCTGCCAGCACAAGGCCAGTTGCTTTTCATTATTCATGCAAAAGGTCCCCTGTGCCCGGATTTTGGCCTTGCTCAAGGCCGGCAGCAGCATGGCCGCCAAAATCGCAATGATGGCGATGACGACCAGCAGCTCGATCAAAGTGAAACCCTCCGCCCGGCGGCAGTTGGGGGTTGTCCAGAATTTTTGCCAACGTAAAGTGCGCATTAAGTCCCACGGCTTTTTGCGGTCACTTCTGGTGGTCCAGTCAGCACCCCAATTTAATTTTTTAACGAAATATTTTTAATGACGATCCAACCAATGTTGATAATCATTAAAACCAACTAATTCATGAGCATTTGTCAGCCGATACGAATTAGTTCAATTTCTCAATAACGATTTACTGTGTCGTTATTATGAATCCATTTCCGCTTTTGTCAAACGTTATTTTTCAAACAAATTAATTCCCCCCGTCTTTTGCCCTGCGCAACCCAATTTATCAGTGTTCGGATCCAAGCTTAAAAACTCCGGCCGGACGCATCTGCTCCCACGCTATAAAAACCGGCGAACGGAACCCCAGCCTCCGTTGCTTGATCTTGTCCCGCCGCAACGACGTCAATGCGCCGGTTTCCACTCATGCACGGCCAATGCTGCCGCCCCCATGGCCCCGCTGTATTCCCCCATGTTGGAATGGATAATCAAGGGTACCCCCGCCCCGGAAGCCTGCAAAATCTCTCCCACCCGCTGGCGCAAGGGCGTTAACAAAGTGTCGCCCAGCAGGGTGAGCGGGCCCGCCAGGATCACGCGAGAAGGATTCAGGGCCAGCGCCAATTGCGCCACCGCCCAGCCCAGCATTTCCGCCGCGAACTCCACAATCGCCAGAATCTCCCTGTCCTGCTGCCCCGCCGCGCGCACGACATCCTCAAAAACCAGGGGGGCCGCCTTTGCCGAAAGCACGCTTTCACCCTTCAAACGCGCCTGTTCCGCCGCCGCCAGAATCGCCCGTACCGAGGCCACCTCCTGCAATTCCAGGCCGCCCGACGGCAGTTCCGGTGGCGTGAAAAATTGCGCCGCCGGCTGCCGCGAAACCGGACAGAGCCAGCGGCCGACTTCCCCCGCCCGATGATCCGATCCCCGTAATAATTGCCCCCCGGTGACAATCCCGGCGCCAATCCCACTGCGAATCCCCAGACAAAACCAGTCCTTCAGCCCCCGCCCCTGCCCAAACCACAATTCCGCCAGCGCCATCGAGCGCACATTGTTTTCCAAATACACCGGCACCCCAAAACGCTCCGCCAGCGGGGCCACCAGCGGCACGTTCCGCCATTGGTTGATGTATTTGTAATTAATCGCGATCCCCGCCGCCGGATCGATCAGCCCCGGCACCGCCACCCCGATCGCCAGTAACCGCCGCCGGGGCGCGGGCAGCACCTCCGTGATCGCCTGCTCAATCTTCGCAATCACCTCCGACACCGAATCCGACTTCTGGATTTGCCGGTGCGCGTGCTTGATCGGCCGGTCCGAAAAATCCACCGCCATCGCCATGATGTTTCGCGCCTCAAAATCCACCCCGATGAACTGGCCCCCCTCCGGCCGCAGCCGCAAGGCCGTCGGTGGACGCCCCGCCTCGCTCTCCGCCGCCCGGGATTCCAGCAAAAATCCCTCCACAATCAAACGCCCCACATAATTGCCCACCGTCGAGGGGGCGATTTGCAATACCCGCGCCAGTTCCACCCGCGAAATGCCCGGACGCGCGCGCACTTCCTTTAAAATGCCCGATTCCAGACTCGCCATTTGGTCACTGCCAAGTTTCATCGCCGCCCATGATTCCAAGGAATCCGTCCGTCTTCAACCCAATTGCATCACGGATTGAGTTGCTTCATCCGCTTCAAAGTGGGACAAATTGGCTGGATTGGTTTGCATAGTACTTATGATGCCTGATAATCAAATTAAAAGGCCGGGGCATGGCATTTCCCTGATTGTCGCGATGTTTATCGGCGGCATTTTTATTGCAAGTATTTATCTCCATCCGGTTCAGCATTATCAACGTGCGCAGTGCCGTGAAGCTTTAAGGCTGCTAGGCAACGCCATTCAAATTTATGGAGGTGAACACCAAGGACAGCTTCCACGCCAACTGACTTTGTTATCAAACGAATTGAGCAACCCGGCTTTTCTTGTCTGCCCTGGCAGTGGGCATAAACCGGGCAGTTATGCCGATGCTGAAGTATGGAAAGATTACCAAATGATTGACTGGTTTTTAGTCTTTGGTACGAACGCCGTCCCCGGCAATTATCCAATAGCTTATGACCGTTTCATGAAAAACCATGGCGGTGAAGGCGCCAATGTATTTACCGTGGACGGCGTTGTCCGATGGGACTTGCATGCCGGAGGATTAAAGAGATTTTCTATCGAGCATCCTGACGTGCACTTGATATTGCCGGAGTGAAAGGTCGTTTAGGGGGCGATTGGGGGTCAGTTGATATGATGCCCACGACCATTTCAAATTCCCTCCCGCACTCCGGCTGACGTTTCCCCGCCGCTTCACTTAAAAACTCCCGCCTGCCCCTCCGCTCCGACCGCCCGGATGATCTCTTTGATATCCTCCTTGAGCCGGTCCTTCGCCGCCTGTGCAATGCGCCAGGCGTGATGCTCGTGATTCAGAGTGGCGCTGTATTCGTTGAAATACCTGATGTAATTCATGCGGAGCCCCTCGCCAAAATTGATCTTCGTCATGCCGGCGCGCACCGCGCGGGTAATGTCCGCCAGGGAAATGCCACACGTGCCATGCTGCACCAGCGGCCTTGGCACCGCTTCGCGAAGCTCGGATATCAACGCAAAATCCAGCCCGGTTTGTTCCCGGAAAATACCGTGCGTGCTGCCCACCGCCACCGCGAGTAAATCCACGTCCACCCGTGCCGCGAATTCCCGCGCCTCCGCCACACTCACCTTGGGGGCCGCGCCACTAGTATCACCGGTCCCCATCTGGATATGGCCAATCTCAGCTTCCACACTCATGCCCAGCGGCCGGACCAAATCAATAATCGCCTGGGTGCCGCGCACATTCTCGTCCAGCGACCGGTCCGCATAATCAATCATCACATGGGTGAATCCCGCGCGCACGGCCCGCAACACCGATTCCGGGCTTTTGCCGTGATCCAACGCAATCGCGATGGGAATCGTCGTGTCAGCCGCCAGAAACTTGATCAACTGTCCGGCGTAATCATGCCCGCAGTACGCCAGATTGGGCTCGTAACACTGGATGATCAACGGCGCGTCCAGTTCCTGCGCCGCCTCAATGATGGCCCGGGCAATGTCATAGCTACCGCCGTTGTTGTTCAGCGCCGGAACGCCAAATCCCCGGTCGGCCGCCACGTCGCAGATGTATTTGGCATTAACGAGCTTCATATTATAGAAACGGAATGCGCAGCGCCCGGACCAGCCGCTTGAACGCCGCCGCGTGATGCCCCTCCACCACACTGACGTGATGCGGCATTCCGGCATGGCACATTCCCTCGAACCATTCGCGCGGATCGCAATCCATTTGCGCCAGCCCGTTCGTCGCCATCAAATGCCGCTTGGGCTTGAGCGTCCGGCCTTCACGCGCCGTCAGAAAATATTTTCCGCCCAGCCGCCAAAAGCGGAACACCGTCACCGGCATGTCCGCGCGAATCGTCGCTTCGAGCACCGCCGGTTTCTTGATGTTAAAATGCCGGGCTATGCGTGGTCCGCCTGCTTGCCCCACTGGTTCGCACAGCGAGGCCGGTGCCGCCCCGACATGCCACAGCGTGATGGTTTCCGCATCGTGCTCCAGCCAGTCGCTCAAACAGCACCGGCCCAGCCCCAGGCTTTCCGCGATCCACGCGCCCAGCGCGCCGTCGGCATCGCCTTCCACTCCCACCGCCCGGCCTTCCTCCGTCAACCGCGCCACACCCAGCAACGGCCATTGCCCAAACGTGTTCGGCATTTCCGGCCAGTCGCGAATGGTCAGCGCATCCAAATGTTCATTCTCAAAGAACGCCTGCATCGCCAGGTATAGGCGCGAGGCCATCGCCAAATCAGCATCCGTCGTGTCCTTGTGCGGCCAGCCGAGGGCAAGCACCCGGGCCACATCGGCTGCCACCGCTTCCTCGGACAATTCATTCACCACCGTGGCAAATTCCAACAGACTGTGATTTTGCACCTGCGCCCCCAATCCCTGTTGTATCGCAAACGGATCGGCGTTCATTGCATAATAACCTGGTGCCTGCCCGCCAATGATTCCGAGCCGCACCGATCGCAACCGTCGCACGGTCGCCGCCATGCGCACTGCCGCGCCGAGCTGTTCCATCACTGCCTGATCATCTGGATCGCCATAGACCACTTCAAACGCATGCTCCAGATGCCGCAAGGTCGAGGCCCAAACGTGCGTGCCCACCAGCGAACATGAGCTGATCATGTCACCCTCGTGATTTTCCGGCGTCGCCCACAAAATCAGCGGGTCCCGCCACAGGTGCGCCACCGTCGGTGCGAGTCGTCCATCACTCAACGTAGTTTGCAGCAGCAGTAGCACCTCCACTCCCTGAGCTTCGCATTCCGCCACCACCCGCCGCAGCGAAGCCTCGTCAATCGCCTTTTCCGCCGGCTCAAACCAGGCGAACCCCGCGTCCTGCAGCCGGGCCCGCACGCGCTCTTCCATCCGCCGGCCCCAGTCCATGTCGAAACCCGGACGTCGCCGTCCCAAAAACACCACTCCGACTTTGGGTGCTCGGTTCATATGCCCAATCCCAATGAAACGTGTTTGGTCTCCAGAAAAGCGTCCAACCCCTCCTGGCCCAGTTCCCGGCCCCAACCACTTTCTTTGACGCCGCCAAACGGACACTGGCTGGTGGTCGGCACCGCGTCATTAATACCGATGGTCCCCGCCTCCAGCGCCTCCATCACCCGGAATGCGCGCGCCAGATCGCGGGTAAAAGCATAAGCGCTCAAGCCATAAACCGAATCGTTCGCGCGCTCAATGGCCTCCGCCTCCGTGTCAAACGCGCACACCGGCGCCACCGGGGCAAAGGTTTCCTCGTGCAGACAGACCGCGTCGGCCGGCACATCCGCCAGAATCGTGGGCTCGAGAAACCACCCCGGCCGGTCCACTCGCCGGCCGCCGCACAGCCGCCGCGCGCCGCGTTGCGTGGCATCTTCAATATGTTCCAGTGCCTTGTTCAATCCCAGTTCATTGATGAGCGGTCCAATCTGAACACCGTCCTCCAGGCCATTGCCGATTTTCAAAGCCTCCGTTTGCCGCCTCAATCTCTCCAGAAATGTCTCGTATATCGAGCGCTGCACATAAATCCGATTAGACGCGATGCAAGACTGGCCGGTGTTGCGAAACTTGGTGATGATCACCCCGGCCACCGCCGCGTCCACATCCGCGTCTTCAAACACCAGCACCGGCGCGTGCCCGCCTAGTTCCAGCGAGAGCGGCTTGATGTGCCGCGCCGCGCCTTGGATCAAATTCCGGCCCACCTCGGTCGAGCCCGTAAACGTGATTTTGCGGCAGCGCCGATTCTCCAGAAATTCATCCGCAATTTCCGCCGCCGGGCCCGCCACCAGTTGAAATACTCCCTTGGGTATTTTGCCGTGGTCGAAGCATTCCGCCAATGCCACCGCGCAGAGCGGCGTGGCACTGGCCGGTTTTAAAATCACCGTGCACCCGGCCGCCAGGGCGGGCGCGATTTTGCGCACCGCCAGCACCAGCGGAAAATTCCAGGGACTGATCGCCGCCACCACCCCCAGCGGGGATTTAATGACCAGATGGCGCTTCCCCATGGCTTGCGGCGGCACCACCCGGCCATAAACCCGCCGGGCTTCCTCTGCAAACCAGCGCAAATGATCCACCGACATTCCAACTTCCCCCCGGCTCTGCGCCAGAGGCTTGCCGTTTTCCAGGGTGATGATGCGGGCAATCTCCTCCGTGCGCCGTTCCAATTCATTGGCCACAGCGAAAAGATACGCTCCCCGCGCCAGCCCCGTAAGCGCGTGCCAACCCGCCCCGGCCACGTGCGCATCCTCAATCGCCCGGGCCACCGCCGCCCGGTCCACCGTGCTGACTTCGGCAATGACTTCCGTGGTGGCGGGATTGACCACCCGGATGGATTTGGCCGTGTGCACCCACTGGCCATTCAGATAAAGCGGCTGCGGTTTCATGCTTTCGGCACTTTCTCCCAGTCATTCAGAAACTGCTCAATGACAATGTCCGTCAGTGGATGATCGTATAGTTGCTTGAGCACATCAAAACTCATCGTGCAAATGTCCGCCCCGACCAGTCCCGCCTCCAGCACATGCAACGGATGCCGCACGGCGGCCACGATGATCTCCGTTTTGTAGCCGTAATTCCCGTAAATCGTCTTGATCTGCCGCACTAAATCCATGCCCACGTGCCCGATGGCATCCAGCCGGCCCACAAACGGACTGACGTAACCAGCCCCGACTTTCGCCGCCAACAACGCCTGCAAAGGGGAAAACGTCACCGTGACGTTGGTCTTGATCCCCTCGGCGGTAAACTGTTTCACCGCCTTCAATCCTTCGCGCGTGTTCACCACTTTGACCACGGCGTTCGGGTGAACTTTCGCCAGTTCCCGCCCTTCGGCCAGAACGTCCTCTGCGGTCAGACCCAGGGTTTCCAGGCTGATTGGTCCGTCCACCAGCCCGCAAATCTCGCGATATACGTCCACCGCCCGCCGGCCGGTTTTGGCCACATGGCTGGGGTTGGTGGTGACCCCGTCAACGATGCCCCACGTGCTGGCTTCCCTGATTTGAGCCACATCCGCCGTATCAATAAATAATTTCATAATTGGTTGATCACCGGAGCCAGCCCCCGTGGTTTCGGAAAATTAACAAAATTCTTGGCTGCCCGCCCTTCCAGCACCGCGGTCACATCCTGGCACACCGCCGCCACGACCCGGTCCTGGGCCTCCCGCGTGAATGCAGCGATATGCGGTGTTAAAATCACGTTCGCCATGGCCGCCAGCGCACTAGCCGCCGGCGGTTCCTGCGCGCGCACATCCAGCGCCGCGCCCGCCAGCCGCTTTTCCTGCAACGCCCGGATCAAACCGGTCTCGTCCACCACTTCCCCCCGCGCCAGATTCAGAAAAAATGCGCCGGGCTTCATCCGGCAAAACCGCTCGTAATTGAAAAAATGCGTCGTCTTCGGCGTCAATGGCAGGTGACAGGAAATAAAGTCCGCTTGCGCCAGCAACTCGTCCAAACCAAGCAATTGCGCCCGGGTTTCCGCCACCGCCACTGCATCCGGGCTCAGATAATTGTCATGTACCAGGATGTTCATGCCAAAGGCCCGCGCCCGCAGGGCAGTCAACAGCCCGATGCGCCCCAAACCAATGATCCCCAAATTCTTTCCGTACAGTTCCGTGCCGACAAACCGCTGCCGTTCCCAGCCGCCGTCATGCGCGTGCTGGTTGGCCGCCGGCAGTTTTCGCGCCAGCGCCAGCAGCATCGCCAGCGTCAGCTCCGCCACGGAAATCGAATTTTGATCCGGCGTGCTCACCACCACGATCCCGGCCGCCGTCGCCGCCGGCACCTCGATATTGTCGAGTCCCGCCCCCGCGCGCCCCACCACCTGCAAGTTAGGACCCGCCGCCAGTATTTCGGCATTCACGCGGGTCTGATTTCGCACCACCAGGGCGCGGCAATGCGGCAGAAGCGCCTTTATTTTGTCCGGCGACCGCCACAGTTCCGGCTCCACTACCACCGTAAATTTGGCCCGAAGCTCCTCCAGCCAGCGTCCGCTGAGGTTCTCGGTGATTAATATATCCGGTGTCATGACGATGCTTTCAAAGGGGAAAGGCCACCCCAAGTTCGTTACAGAGCACGGTTAGTTCCTTGCGCGTGGCCTCCTCAATAAAGATGCCGCGCTGTTGATTTTCCAGCGCCATCCGATGCGAGCGCTCGCCCGGCACCAGAATCTCCGTCACTCCGGGCCGTTTCCGGCAGACTTTGATTTCCGCCACCGCATGGTCCAACCGCAACTTGAATTCCGCCACGTCCATGAACGCCGCGATGTCCAGCAGACAGAAAAAGTGTCCCGCATTCTGTTTTCGCTCCATCTGCTTGTACATCGAGCCCACACCCGGCCCCACCGCCGCGCCGGATAACACCCCGGAAAAAATCTCCACCATCAATGCCAGCGCGTAGCCTTTGTGCCCCGCCATGGCCAGCACCGTTCCTGCGAGCGCCGCCGCCGCGTCTGTGGTGGGTTCACCATCCGGGGTCAATCCCCAACCGAGGGGAATCGGCTGACCGCGCTTTTGCGCCGCAATAATATTCCCGCGCGCCACCACCGAGGTGGCCAGGTCAATTTTTACCGGCCAGCCCAAACCCGTCGGAAAGGACGCCGCCAGGGGATTGGTCCCGAAATAAGCTTGGCAAGACCCGTCCGGCGACATGGCCGGCTCGCCATTGGTCGTGGCAAACAAAATCATGTCCTGCGCCGCCGCCCGGTTGCAGTAATACGAAAGCGCGCCAAAATGCTGGGAATTATGGATGGTCGCCGCCGCCAGGCCATTCTCCCGGGCCAGCGAAATCAGCAAGTCCAGGGTTTTGACCGCCTGCACCTGGCCGAGTCCGTTGGCCGCATCCACCACCAGCGTCCCGCCCCGCCGGCGTTCCACCACTAGCGCGGCTTTCGGATTGATCACACCCTTCTGGATGCGACGAATGTAAATATTTAACCGCGAAACCCCGTGCGTGCTCGTGCCCTGCACATCCGCATCCACCAGCGCATCCGCCAGGATGACGGCATCCTCCCGGCCCACCCCGGCTGCGACCGCCAGGTCCGCCGCCAGTTGCCGGACCAGCTCCGGGGCATGTCGATTGGTTGCCATGATGATGCTCCTAGGCGCTGCGATAAAGCTTGGTCAGCGCAAACTCGCGATGTCCTAGGCCCTCTGCCGCCGTCAACCGCCCGTTGCACGTGCGCAAGATGACCTCGATCAACTCGTCTCCCGCCTCGTCCACGGTCAGTTCCCCGCGCAGAATCGCCGAAACATCCAGGTCAATGTGCTCGCTCATCGTCGAGCACGTAATGGGATTGCCGGAGAGTTTGATCACCGGCTCGATGGGATTGCCAATGACGTTGCCTTGCCCCGTCGGGAATAAATGCACCACCGCCCCCGAAGCCGCCCATAAGGTCACCGCCTCGGCTGCGGCCGAAGACGTGTCCATGAACCACAATCCCTTGCCGGACGGTGCCTCCGCCGGCTTGAGCACGCCCACAAATTTGGTTTTCTTGCCGAGCTTCTCAATATTCCCCAGCGCCTTCTCCTCAATGGTGGTCAGGCCCCCGCGAATATTGCCCTTCGTGGGCTGCGACTCGGACAGATCGTCCGTCTTTTCCTTCAGGATCATTGCCGTGTAGTCCTCCCACACCCGCATGAATTCCGCCGCCACCTTCGCATTGGCCGCCTTGGCCTTGACAATGTGCTCCCCGCCCGTCAATTCCGAGGTTTCCCCAAAGGAAGCCGTGCCCCCCCGAGCCACCGTTTTGTCAATCACATTGCCCACCGTTGGGCACGAGGAAAGCCCCGTCGTCGTGTCGGATTCCCCGCATTTCACCGAAATGTAAACCTCGCTGAGCCGGCAATCCTCGCGCTGCAACTCGCTCGCCCATTGCACATATTCCAGGGCCTTGCGCGAAGCCGTGGCAATCGTTTGCAAATCCCCGTGCCGCTCGATCGAAAACCCCGCCACCGGCTTCCCGGTTTTGGCGATGCCGTCCACAATGCGCTGCGTCCAGCCTGGTTCAATCCCAATCACCACCACCGCCGCCACATTGGGATTCGCCCCCGTGCCAATCATCGTGCGGAAAAACAATTCGAGATCCTCCCCGAACTGCAACCGGCCGTAAGCATGCGGCAGCGCCAGCGTGCCCTTGATGTTGTTCGCCACCGCCTCGGCCGCCGCGTTGGAAATGTCATCCACCGGCAGAATAATCACATGGTTCCGAATCCCAACGCGCCCATTCTCCCGCCGATACCCCTTAAATTTTGGATCTTTCATGAGTTTTCAGCCTCTTTTTTACCACCGCTTGGTCTTGAGATTATGCACATGCACCAATTCCCCCTGCTTAATCGGGACCACTACCTTGCCAATGTCCTCGCCATATTTGACGACTGTGTCGCCCGGTTTAAAATCCCGCAACGCGATCTTGTGCCCCAGGGGAATGTCCGCGCGCGCCCGCACCTTCGGGCTCGCCGCCCCGTGCAATATCCGCCCGGTGACCCGGCGCCCCGCCTTGATATCCACCACGGCGACCCCCACCGTGTCCTGCTCCACATGCATTAAAAATTCGATCATGATGTTTTCCTGTTGTTGCCACCGGCCGCCGCCCCCAATTTCCCGGGCCCCCGCCTTCAGCCGACTTATTTCTAATGCGAAATAAGTACGCCCATATAAGTTTCAAATCAACCTAATTTAATTTTTATTCGCTCTCCTAATTTTAAAAGAAAGGCCGTCGCATACCCACCAGCACTCGCCGTGCTTCCTGTTTGATAAATTTCCCTTTGAAAACTCATCAACCTGTGATACAAAACGTGTGTGGTTTAGACCTTCCGGTCTGGACTCGAATGGCCCAGCCATTAGGAGGCAAGTCCGCCGCGTTCTATCGCCGGCGCCGCTCATTGACATAAGCACCCCCAACCGGGTGTCCGCGCGACATCACTCGTCGCCCGCCAGCCGTCTGGACTGGCTCCCCAAAACACGACCAGCCAGCCCGTTACACACTGCAACCTGCTGCCAGGCAAACATTTAACAAATTGACCAAATAACCGATTAACCAGTTAACGCGAAAAAACTTCAAGTTTCCCGAACTTTGCCTCCCGATCCCCATTCAAGGTTTAATCAAGGCGATTCAAGCTGTTTCAAGGTAAATCAAGGTAAAAAAATTTTCTGAATGGCTTAATTCCCGGTTCTTCCAGGCTGCCGCCCGAATTAAATAGTTGTTCCCCGGCCGGGGTGGACAAAAAGCGACTCAAAACCTAAACTCCCTCCCGACTCGAGGCCGGCACCATTCCACAAACCAGGAAATGTCGGCCGGTCACTCGGACACAACCCCAAAAGAAATTCAACTGCCCGGCCACCATCTACTACCAAAATGTCGATTTCGTTAAGCACCAAATATTGGTTGATGGTCTTGTCCATCCTGTTGGCCACCGCTCAGCTCCAGGCCGATCTGGCCACCAATGCCGAAGCGCGGATCAATCACCTCATCAGCCAGATGACTCTGGAAGAAAAAGTGGCCATGTGCCTCGGCGCGGGCGTGGGTGGCCCCAACCTCCACGGTGTGCCACGTTTGCATATCCCGGACCTGGTCGCCACCGATGGCCCCTTCGGCCCGCATCACGGCACCGCCTTTCCCTGTGGTGTGGCGCTGGGTGCCACTTGGGATCCCGCGATACTGGAACAAGCCGCATCCGTCATGGGCGCGGAGACCCGCGCCAACGGTGCCACCATGCTGCTGGGCCCGGCCGTTAATATTCAACGCGACCCCCTCGGTGGCCGGTTCTTTGAATATTATACCGAGGATCCGTTTCTCAATTCCCGGTTAACCGTGGCCTTTGTCAAAGGCCTCCAGAGCCAGCGGGTGGCGGCCTGCCTCAAACACTTCGCCTGCAATAATCGGGAGCGCAACCGGAACAATTATATGTCCATGGTCAGCCCGCGCGCCTTGCAAGAAATCTATTTTCCCGCCTTTCAAGCCGGGGTGGAGGAAGGCGGCGCCTGGGCGCTCATGACCGCCGCCAACGGCGTCAATGGCGAATTTGTGAGCGACAGCCACCTGCTCTTGACCGATACCCTTAAAGACCAGTGGGGCTTTGATGGCCTGTCCCGAACCGACGGTCTCGGTACCCGCTCGACCGTTCCTGCGGCCTTGGCGGGATTGGATGTCTCCATCCCATTCCAACCCCACTCCCTGTTCGGCCAACCGCTAATGGCCGCGGTGCAAGATGGCCAGGTACCCACGTCCATTTTGGACGACAAAGTCCGCCGGGTATTGCGTACCATGGACCGCGTAGGCCTGTTGGATGGTATTTCCCCCGCCCAAGGCGGCGTGATGGATACGTCCGCCCATCACGATTTGTCCCGGCAGGTTGCGGAAGACAGTTTGGTGCTGCTCAAAAACGAAAATAATACCCTCCCGTTGGATATGTCCAAAATCCACAAACTCATCGTCGTCGGCCCGAATGCCGACCGTCGTTTCTGCCTCGTGGGCCTCGGGGGCAGTTCCTGGCAGGATCCCCGTTACGAAATCACCCCGTTGCAAGGTGTGCGCCAGATGGCCGGCACCAATGTGGCCATCCAGTTTTTTTCCTCGGAAGAACTGGGCGGATATGAACTCATTCCCAACTCCGTGCTGGCGGAACAAAATGGCCGGCGCGGTTTCTCGGCCAAATATTTTAATCCCGGCGAAAAACTCCCCGCCCTCCAGCGCGTGGAACCCGATTTGAACATTCTCTGGGAAATGCGCTCTCCCGAATTCGGCAAAGTCCAGGTCGAGGGCTTTCGCGTGGAATTCACCGCCCGCATCATCCCGCCCGTCAGCGGCACCTATGCCCTCCGCGTCACCGCCGGGGCCGGTTCGGCCTGGATGTTTGCGGACCCTGTCGGTGGCGCACCCCTGGCGGTGGCCGACTCCACCCGGGGCATTCCGACCGCCACGGCCAGCGTGCAGATGACCGCCGGCCAGCCGTTTTTCCTGCGCATTCAATACACCAAAACCAGCGGTGACGCCGCGTGCCGGCTGGAATGGTCGCTGCCCGCCAGCGCCGAACAAATGCAGGCCGCGTACGCCAAACTATCCGCCGCCGCCAAATCAGCCGATGCCGTGCTGGTCTTTGCCGGCATTGACCACAGCTTGGATTCCGAGGGCAGCGACCGCACCAGCCTGGAGTTCCCGCAATTGCAGACCGCCCTCATCCGGCAACTCGCGCGGGCCAATCCCCGTACCATCGTCACCCTCATCAACGGCTCGCCCTTGGAGCTCGATCCCTGGCTGGACCAGGTTCCCGCCGTCCTCGAAGCCTGGTATCCCGGCATGGAGGGCGGCTCAGCCATCGCCGCCGCGCTCTTCGGCCAAATAAATCCTTCAGGCAAGCTGCCGTTTTCCTGGCCCAAACACCTGGCGGATTCCCCGGCCCACGCCCTCGGCACCGAAAGCAATGACCGCGTGAACTACCTGGAGGACGTCTTCGTCGGCTATCGCTATTTCGATACCAAAAACGTGGCGACCCAGTTTCCCTTTGGCTTCGGCCTGAGCTATACAACTTTTGCCTTTGATAATCTTCAAGTTTCGCGTAGTGGCGACCAGGTGGAAGTCAGCTTTGACGTCACCAATACCGGCCTGCGAGCCGGAGCCGAGGTGGCGCAAATTTATACCGCCCCACCGCCCGGAGAGGTGATCCGGCCGGCTCATGAACTTAAAGGATTTAAAAAGTTTTCACTGTTACCAGGCCAAAAACAAACTCTAAAAGTGACCTTGCCGGCCATGGCCTTTGCGCGTTTTGACGAATCAAAGAACCGTTGGCTCATACCTCCGGGCACCTATGCCATTCAAGTTGGAAAAAGTTCGCGAGAATTGCCACTTTTCAGTTCCATTACTTGGTAATTCGTTTTTGCATACCAAATTCCAATTAAAAATCTTCTGATTTGGGTGTGAATATTCGTGTTTAAAATTACCTGTTATATTTAAATTTTGCGGATCTGAATCAGTCAACTTATCTCCGTTTACAGGCCGGAGCCACTCCTCCCCCCGGTCAGGCTCTCAAAACTTGCAACCCTTTTTTGCAACCCGGCTTGTCACCCCGGGCGGAAATCGGGGAGGACCGGAGATAATTTTGCGAATTTGGTCTGTTCGTTTTCGGAGACCGACACTGTATCCAGTTGAGCTATGCGCGCATCGCGTTTTAACCAACGACCTGCCGACAAAAATTGCCAGGCTCAGTCGGCTCCGGCAGCAATCGTCAGAAGGCACCGTGCCTTGTTAATTCGGGCGGACAAACAAATTCGCCAGCCTCTAAAACAACCACGAACATGGTGTTGAACATGCTATAGCCTGGTCCCGCCCGGAGGAGTTTTGCCAATGCCTCTACCATCTCCGGCGGCGCGGGGGCGAACTTCTGGCAGGCCGGCTCAACGCCTACCGCCATCGCCCGCTGGAGCAAATTGCGAAACAGGCGCAGGCGGATCAGGCTGGCCTGGGGGAATCCCCGGTCGTGCCAACCGCGGATGAAGGCATTCGCGGCGACAATGGCTGGCTGGGACAGCAATTCCGGGTGAGCCTCAAGGAAGCGCTGTCTGGCCGGCAGGTCGTGAAAGCCACTGGCGAACTGAACGAAGACGGTCGTCAGGTCGTTGCTGGTGGTGGGGTGGATCATTGGGGGGCTGCCGATTACGAACGAAGCCAGATAATCAACCAGATACACGCTGAAACCAGCAGGTAGCTGCAAATCGCCGCGCCAGCGATGTAGTGGAGCTGGTCTTTGCTGATAATCATTGCACGATAGTTGGAGGTATGGGAAGCCGCTTCCAGCCGGATTATCACTAACGCGCATCGCATCAACGAAGGCCATATGCCTGAATGGGAGGCCAGGGACTCGGACTTTTACTTCGTCGAACGCGATACCCCCGAAGCCATCTCCGAAACGTTGCTCAAAATGGTCAGAGAACGAATTCCCGGAAAGTTTGGTTTCGACCCCATCCGGGACGTTCAGGTGCTCTGTCCCATGAACCGGGGCTCCCTTGGCGTCCGTGAGTTGAACCTGCAACTGCAGAACGCCCTCAATCCTTTCCAACAAAACAAGCCCTTCGT
>Ga0302319_10011768_pt1 | contig 16570 bp, 3 predicted proteins | sample Bog_T0_2_FD_203319 | JGI IMG/M metagenome (GOLD analysis project Ga0302319, IMG submission 203319) | Peat permafrost microbial communities from Stordalen Mire near Abisko, Sweden - Bog_T0_2 | ecosystem: Environmental > Terrestrial > Soil > Wetlands > Peat | place: Sweden: Abisko, Stordalen Mire...
CGTAACGAGGGTTCGATTCCCCTCACCCGCTCCAACCCTGATAAACACAGGGTGCAGGGGTAATTTCAGAGACGGGAACACCTGAAACGGGAACAATTGAGCTGGTTTTCCACCTTTGTTCGCCGCAGTTCGCCTCTGATCGAAAAGCAAGGTATCCGTGTCGCGTGCCAGTTCATTCACCTTGCGTACGGCTTCGTCCATACTTCTCCGGGTGAATCTTTCCCGAAGAGTGCCGCCGCGGACCGGGCGGAAATACGCCGCAGGAACGGCCTCATCGCGGGCAAACCGGTTTCGGAAACCGAACCTCGTGTGATCCGGAACCAGTGGGGGCGACCGATAGATCCCTGCCGCGCCGAAGAATGCGTAAGCCATAAAGGCAAACCACTTCTGCTCATCGAACCCCGCCCATCGATCGCCGGGCGCGAAAAGACCGCTCTATTTCGAAGCCTGGCTTGGGCCAAGCTGGATGAAATACGGTTCGTCCGCCAACTCCCGGTGAACAAGCGGCACAACGCAAAGATCGATTACCCCGCGTTGTGCCGGATGCTTACGTGAATCAGAAGCTGATCCGGATGCCGCCGAAGAACGAGTTGCTGTTGTAGTGGCTGCGGCCGAGTTCACCCTGGTAACCGAGGTAAGTCGAGACGCGCTCACTCCAGTTCACGGTCATGCCGAGGTCGAGCAGGATCCCGTCGCGACCGAAGGCTGTCGATTCCACATTGAAATTCTGGCCTTCCAGCGCCGCTCCGATGGCACGATCTCCGTCGAGGTACTCGTGCTCCCATTGGACGCTCACGTATGGCACCACGGTCTGAGTCTCATTCGGGCGCAAAACGCAGCTCGCGTGGAAGCCGATGAGGCTCTGCAGCGACTGGGCAGTCTGGGGACGGAGGCTCAGGTCGAGCGTGTCGGCGCCGGTTTCGTTGTAGCCATTGATGCCGATGTAATCATATTGCACTCCGGCCGTCGGTCCGATGATGAGATGGCCGAACTTCCAATCGTGACCAACGGTAAGGTTGGCGTTCGCTTCCCCGCCATTGGTATCGCCCCGCGCAACGCGATATGCGGCGTCGCCGGGATTCGAGCCGCCGGTCGCACCCGGCGTCACGCCCCCGCCCATGTAACCCGGGAGGACGATCGTGCGGTGGGTATCGAAGCTGTCGAAGCCGCCACCGGCATAACCCTGCACGTATGTCCCTTCCTTCCACCACGTCCCGTAGACACCGAGTTTTCCACCGTTCACGTCAACGTTGTCTCCGTCGCTTGAGGAGCTGTGGGCGTTCACATAAGTGCCCACAAGACCAAAGACCAGATGGTCCCCGGCGCGGTAATCGGCGCCGATCATGGTGCCGCCGCTGTTGAAGCTGTAGCCGGGCTGATTGGATGTGGGGTATACATTGCCAAACCCGCCGATCCCGCTCAACCAGACGCTCCAGTGGTTCACCGTTTCCAGTTCCATCACCGGCTGCACGTCCTTCCCCCCATCCTTGCTGCTGTCCTTGCTCATATCGACAGGCACCTTCGAGACGCTCTGGCTGAAGCCGTCCACCCCGCTGCGGATATCATTGAAGCGTCCGTTCAGGTTTCCAAACATCGCGTTGTCTTCCGCGATCGATACCTCGGTCATTCCGGCAAGGCCGATCGGGCCGATCTCATCAAGGTTATTCTTCAGCGTGCCCGGATCATCGCCGAGCAACGAAAAGATGACATTGATGAAATCCTGGTTCTTGGATCCGCCTCCACCGCTATTGTAGATCGTGTCGATCGTAGTGGCGACGTTGGTTTGGTTGGTTGAAAGAAAGGTAAAGCGCCTGAAGTTGCTTGAGCCGAGCAGGAGCCAGATGTCGTCGGGATAATAGATCGTGTCGTACTGCGGGATGATGTTGTTGATCACCACGTTGTTAAACTCTCCGGTAACGCCGCCCGAAGTTTGCACGATGTGATACCGCTCCAGGTTATCAAGCCCGGCGGGGCTGCCGAACGGCTGCACTGTGAGCGTTCCGGTGATGAGCGCGCTGCCCCCGATTACGAGCTTGCTGTAAACGGTGGGCGACGCGATCTCGACGAGCAGATTACTGCCATTCGCGGCGCTGACATAGTTGCCGCCGATGGTCAGGACACCCGGATCGTCACCTCCGTAAACCGTGCCGTGATTGTAGACGTTGCCGCCGACCAATCCGATGCCACCAAGCAGCGCCCCTGGATCCACGGTCGTGAGCGGAGACGCGATCGCGCCATCGACGAAGAGCGTGCCCGCCGCCACCTCCGTGTTGCCCGTGTAGGTGCTCTTTCCGGTGAGCGTGAGGGTGCCACCGCCGATCTTCGTAAACGAGCCGCCGGTTCCCCCGTTCGCCCCGCCATCCTGGATTACGCCGCTGATCGTGTCGTTCGTGCCGAGGGCTCCGACCGTGAGGTTCTTGCTGCCGAGGAAGACGTCGCCCGCGCCTTCGAGCTCGCCGATCGACGCGCTCGTGTTCTGTCCCGAGATGTCGACGCTCGCCCCGGCCCCGTTGTGGGCCACGCCAGCCGCGCCGTTGCTCGTGCCGGTGAAATAGACGACGTCATGCAAGCCGGTGTTCGCGATGGTGGCGCTAAGCAAAACTCCGCCTACCGTCACAGCATTCGAAGTTCCCAAGTTGAGGATCGTGGCATCAACCGCCCTGCCTACGATTCCGATCGTGCCGCTCGTCCCGGTGTTTTCGGCCATCGAACCCGCATCGAGATCGATGAAGTTGGCCTGGTTCCCCGAGCCGGTATTCACGATGAGGGAATTGGTCACCGTGCCGAGGAAGTTCGCGATGCTGCCCGCGCCCGTGTTGAGAACGAGATCGTTGTTCACGATCACCCCCGCGTCCGTCTGGAATGAGCCGGAGTTCATCACCGGCGTTCCGAAATCGCCCGAGCCGCCGATTTCCAGCGAGGCGAGCAAGCTTGAGACTGTGGCTGTTCCACTGCCCAACGCCAGCGGATTGTTTGCCAGCACATGAATTTCCCCCGGGAACGTGCCGCCGACAATCGTGCCGCCGGTATAGGTGTTCGTAGCCGTGAGAATGAAGGAAGCCGGCGCGCTGCCGCTGCTGTTCACAAATACCAGCGGGCCGCTGCTTCCGCTGCTAGTGATTGGAGTGGCCAGCGTGATACCGGTGTTGCCGTTCGCATCGAGGACGCCGCCAAACTCGCCGAGTGGATTGAGCAGCCCCGAAACGTCTCCCGTAAAGCCGGTAGCCCACTGCAGGCCGCCCCCATCGAGCGTGATTTTGCCGGTGCCAAATACGCCGAGGCTGTCGAAGTTGATGAAGCCGTCGTAGATGATCGTGAGCTTCTGGTTCAGGTCGACGTCGAGCGACCAGGTCCCACTCCCTTGCTTGACGAGCGTGCCGGCAAACTGCGTCGTGCCGGTGACCGAGAGGCTGTAGGTGGCATTGTTGCTGCCATCTAGGATGAGCGTCGAGTCAGTGTTCGTGCCAATGAGCAGATTGCCGTTGATCAGCGAGCCGGCAAAGAGCTGGGCCAGGTTCACGGAATTATCCATCTGCACGGTTCCCTGGATGTTGCCGGTTTCCTCGTTGGCAAATTGCGTCATGCCGGTCGCGAAAACGGCATCGGTAATCGCGGAGGCACTCGTGGCGGACGCTGTGATGAAGCCGCTGTTATCGAGCACATTCATGCCTGTGCCAGTCGTCGTGAAATAGACGCCGTAAGCACTGGCCGTTCCGGAATTGGCCACGGCGACTGCGTTAATCGAGCCGCTGTTGATGACCTGGCTGATCCCGTCAACTCCGTTCAAGGCGATGCCGAAGGCGTTGGCCAGCGTGCTCCCGGCAGCCCCGCTGGCGCCCGAAGTTCCTCCGCTACCGGTATTCCCATTGCCACCGGCGTGTCCCGGGCCCTCGCCGACTTGGGCGATGCTGCTATTTTGCGGTCCGGCCGCACCACCGTTGCCAGCCGCGCCTGCATCACCTGCCGTGCCCGCCGTGCCGCCGCTGCCCGCGACTGCCGTCGCGCTGACGACGATCGCGCCCTGGTTGGTGACCCCGTTAAATCCGGTGCCGCTCGCCGTCAACAAGATGCCGTAAGCGGCAGCCGTCGCGCCGCCGCCAGTCCCGCCATCGCCTCCGTTCCCTCCGGCTCCGCCATTGCCGCCAGTGCCACCATTACCGCCAGTTCCATCAAAAGGCCCGCTTCCCCCGCTGCCGCCAGTGCCGCCAGCGCCGCCGGCACCGCCCGTGCCACCGGTCCCACCCGTGCCCCCCACTGCAGTAGCATTCACATAAATCACCGACGACGACCCGGTCATCACAATGTTGGATCCGCTTTGGGCGGTGGCAAAAATGCCATAGGCCAGCGCGCTGGCATTGCCCCCTGCGCCACCTTGTCCGCCATTGCCGCCCTGTCCGCCTTGTCCGCCAGTGCCGCCGTTGCCGCCATTCGTATTTCCAGCGCTGTTATGAATCCCGAGGGTCACGGAACTCCCGCCGTTGCCGCCGGTTCCGCCTGTTCCACCGGTTCCGCCGATCCCACCGGTCCCACCGGTCCCACCGCTGGCATTCACAAATACCCCCATGGAACCGCTGTTGGAGACGAAATTGTTCCCCGAATTCGTCGCGGACTCGTCGACGCCATAGCCGGTCGAAATGCCGTCTCCCCCGTTTCCTCCAGCTCCGCCATATCCGCCGGCTCCCGTGGAATATTGGGCCGATGTGGTTGTAATAACCTGAGTACCTGTTAAATTCACTGCGGTATAATACGAGCTTCCATCAGAAATAATCGTTTCGTTGGTCGAAATATTCGAACTGGTTGAAGTAATCGTATAAAGCCCCGCGGTCGTATTGATGTAAAGGTCACCGGAATCCTGATAAGCATTACCGGCAAACGTGTTAGTCCCGCCAGAAGTGACAACAGAGATTGCCGATCCCGCAATGATATACGTGCCAGTGGAGGAGATATAGGTGCCGGAAACCTCGAGCGCCGACGTACCGTTGGGTATCGTACTGCTCACTTCCGGATAAGTATAGGTGGAAGTGCTTGTTGTTATTACAATGTCTGTTTCAGCCGTTGTCGCGCCATTGCCTCCGTCGCCACCTCTTCCCGCGCCTCCAGTATATGCGTGTCCTCCATTTCCGCCGTTTCCGCCGGCGCCACTGAAACCACCAGTGCCGCCATTGCCACCCGCGCCACCGGAAGAACTCGTGGTAACGCTGATCGTCCCGCTGTTGATGGAAATATTGAGTCCCAGGTCATTAACAGCATTAATGCCATAGCTGACGGCAGTTCCCGTGGCTCCCGCTCCCCCGATTCCACCCACGCTCCCACTTCCTCCATTGCCGCCAGCGCCTGCGTCGCGGCCCGGCGTTCCTGCACCACCATCGCCACCAGTAGCTCCGCTTCCACCGTTGCCCCCAGTACCGGCGCCGGTTCCGGCTCCGCCGGTCACTGTATTATTGAGAAAAACTGTTCCTTCATTGGTGGCTTGATTTAATCCAGTGCCTGAATCAACGGCGTAAAGTCCGTAATCGGTGGCCATCGCGGTTCCGCCATTACCTCCCAGGCCTGCAGCCAGTGCGCTGGCAAAACCGCCATTACCTCCTCCTCCTCCTCCGGCCCCGGAACTCCCTCCAGCCCCATTTCCCCCACTCCCGCCGCCGCCGCCCGCACCGCCGGTGCCACCCGATGCACCCGCTCCGCCCAGACCGCCGGTCGTGGTTGTGGCAATGGAAATTCCCCCGGAGTTGTCCAAAAGATCCGCCCCATTGATTCCGGAAAGCGAAATCCCGAAAACCGTCGAATAGGCATTCCCACCAGTGCCGCCATTACCTCCGTAATCCGACGGTCCTCCGCTTCCTCCGGCACTGCCGCTGGAGGAGACAAGCCCGCTGCCGCCGCTTCCACCGCCACCGCCGCCACCGCCCAGCCCACCTGTGGACGCAACGCCGCCAACACCACCGACTGTCGTGGCGTTCAGCGAAATTGTCCCGGACGATGAGGCTTGGTTAATACCGGTTCCACTATTCACCAGATCAATGCCGTAAATGGCTGTGTTTGCGATGCCACCAGCGCCACCGCCTCCGCCGGCATCGGCCGCTCCGCCTCCCTGTCCGTCAGCCCCGCTCCCCGCAACCAGACCCGCTCCGCCGGATCCGCCGCTCCCGCCATTGCCGCCACTGCCTCCCAACCCGCCGGCGCCACCCGTGCCACCGAGGGCCGTTCCTGTAATCTGAATCAGCCCGCTATTCGAACCGCTGTTGAAAGCTCCATTGCTGCCATTTAATACAATTCCAAAATCGGCAATGCTGGCAACGCCGCCTGTGCCGCCAACTCCGCCCTGGTCACCTGCGCCGCCCAATGCCGCGCTGCCGCCGCTTCCTCCACCTACTCCGCCGCCTCCACCTCCTCCGCTTCCACCCGTACCACCACTTCCACCTTCGCCACCAATGCCGCCAACTCCGCCATGTGCCGTCTCAACCATGGAAATCGTTCCGCTATTCACCGCTGCATTGTAGCCCGCGGCAGAGGTATCGCTGGTCACCAATGCCATTCCGTAGATGCTGATAATTGATTCGCCACCGGTTCCGCCGACACCGCCTTGATCCCCCGAACCGCCGAGTCCGGCGCCACCGCCGTCCCCGCCGCCCAAGCCGCCGCCGCCGCCGCCGCCCACGCCGCCCGCGCCGCCGCTGCCACCCATGCCGCCGGTGCCCCCGGCGCCACCGGTCGTATTTGCCATTAATTGAATGCTTCCACCATTTGTGCCGGAATTATTTCCGGAGCCGCTGTTGACCAGTGAAATTCCATAAACCGCGGCACTCGCCGCCCCACCATCGCCACCGTTACCGCCGAGGTTTCCAGCGCCGCCCGTGCTTCCCGCGCCGCCATTACCAGCGAGGAAGCCACCGCCGCCATTGCCACCGCCGCCGCCCGCGCCTCCGTTTCCACCCTGGCTCTGGGCGGTACCTGTAACCACGCCACCCGTACTGCCTGCGCCACCGATCGCGACGCCATTGATCGTGATGAGGCCGGTGTTGCCCGCGCTATTCATACCACCTGTATTCGCCAAAAGAATGCCAAACCCCTCCGCACCGCCAAGTCCGCCGACTCCGCCCACGCCACCCGCGCCTCCACTTCCACCCGTGCCGCCGTCGCCACCGTTGCTGTAAGCGTAAGTGGGAGGTGCGCTGAGGCTGAGACTGAAACTTCCGAGCAATCCGCTTCCGCCGGCGCCACCATTTCCACCCGAGCCGCCGCTGCTTCCCGCGCCGCCGCTGCTGGCGTCGCCGCCCGTTCCCTGCATGGAGAACGAGACCGTGCCGCTATTAATCACAAAATTTCCGCCAGCATTCGATCCACTGTTGGTCAAGGTGATTCCATACCCGAACGATTCCCCGAATCCACCCCACGCCCCAGCCCCGCCGTCGTTGCCGTTGCCACCCGCACCGCCGTTCTGGGCTGCTCCGGAAACCACCCCGCTGCCGCCGTTGCCTCCCTGTCCTCCCGAGCCACCGGAGGCTGCATTGCCCGCGAACCCCGCATTGCCGCCCAATGCGACCGACGTTCCCGAAATCAAGCCGCTGTTGTTCACCATATTCAGGCTCGATCCAATATTTGTGAGAATGATTCCGTAGGTCTGGGCCTGGGCCGCGCCGCCGTCTCCACCGTCGCCGCCGCGCCCGCCGTTTCCGCCGTTGCCACCCAGGCCGCCTGTGCTGCCGGCCGCCTGGATGCTGTCGCCCGCGCTACCGAAGCTGGCGGACACCTGCGCTGCAAATCCGTCGCCGCCATTGCCGCCATTTCCACCGGCCCCGCCGCCGCCGCCCGATGTGCCGCTGCCGCCGACACCGCCCGTGGAGATGGTGTACAGGGTGATCGTGCCGCTGTTCATCACGGCGTTCGTCGCGTTCGTTCCGCTATTTGAGAGCGCAATACCGAATCCCTGGTTGTTCGAGGCCCCGCCGAATCCACCCCATCCCCCCGAGTTGCCGTCTCCGCCCGCCGCCCCGGTGCCACCGTTTCCCGAAAAGAGTCCTTCACTGCCTCCGCCGCCAGCTCCGCCTTGGCCGCCGGCTCCCGCCGCGCCGCCGTTGCCGCCACCGCCACCGGTGCCGGAAGTGAATACGGAGATGAACCCGCTGTTCCAGGCGCTATTCGTCCCACCGGTGTTGGCCAGCGTCATGCCATAGCCCACGGCAACCGCTTCGCCGCCGTCGTTGCCGTTGCCGCCCGCGCCACCGTCGCCACCCACGCCGCCATCGCCACCGGGACTGCCCGAACCGCTGACATTCCCGCTGAGATCAATGCTGACGCTCCCCGCGACACCGTCGCCGCCGCTCGCGCCGCTGCCCCCGATTCCCCCGCCCAATGCAAAACCACCCACGCCACCGTTGCCGCCCACCGCCACGGTTGTGATCATGATCGTTCCGCCGTTTGTGCCGCTGTTGAATCCGCCGCCGCTGTTGGTCAGCGATATTCCATAGTTGGTCGCCGTTGCAGCACCGCCAAAATTTCCGTCGCCACCGGCCCCGCCGGCTCCACCCGCGCCACCATTGCCACCCGCGCCCGTGAATATGCCCACGCTTCCCTGCCCGCCGGCTCCGCCATTGCCGCCTGCGCCGCCCGTTCCTGAAGTCCCTGCGTTTCCGGCCAGGGCGGTTCCCGTGAGCACGAGCGTCCCGGTATTCGAAGCAACATTGGTTCCGCCGCCGCCATTGGTCAGCGAGATTCCGTAGCCCAGCGTCACAGCCACTCCACCCTGGCCACCCATTCCCCCCGTATTGCCCGATCCGCCGTCGCCGCCATTACCGCCATTACTGCCGCCGGCCCCGATGGTTTGAGGGATCGGACTCCCGCCTCCAAAGGTCGCGCTGAAACTGCCGGCCACACCAAAGCCCGCATCGCCGCCGCCGCCACCCGTTCCGCCGCCACCGCCGCTGCCACCGCCGCCGCCGTTGCCTGCGGTCGCACTCGTTGACACGGCGATCGTGCCGCTGCTGGCAAACCAGTTGTTGCCCGTGCCGGTGATAATGAATGAAATGCCGTAAGCGTTCGCCGTGGCGCTCCCGCCCCCGCCGCCCGTGCCGCCGGTGTTGCCGCTTCCACCGCTCCCGCCATTGCCGCCGACTCCGCTGATGAATCCGATCGAGCCCTGGCCGCCGCCGCCGCCCTGGCCGCCGAAGAGCGCATCGCCCCCGCCGCCGCCGGACGTCGCCAGCGCATTTGCAGATACGGAAATTACCCCGCCATTCGTGCCGCTGTTACCTGCTGTTCCGACGTTCAATAACGCCATGCCATAACTTGTGGCCTGAGTCGTCGCCCCGTTGCCACCGTTTCCTCCCTGGCCGCCGGCACCACCGGCGCCCCCATCGCCACCGGGGCTGCCCGAGGCCGAAATATCCTCACCCACCCCTCCCGAAGCGCCGCCGGAGGGCCCGATCTTCGCCTTGACTGACGTCGTGCCGCTAAGGGGGGAAGAATTCGTGCCAGTTGACTCTGTGCCGCTGAAGCTGGCGCTCGCGCTCGCTGCCGCACCGACAAATCCGTTTGCTTCACCCTGCACTGTCACCCCGGCATCCACGGTTCCCGCCAGGCCTATGCCGCCGGCGCCGCCGTTCCCGCCGGATCCTCCACCGCCGCCGTCTCCGCCCGAACCCGCGCCGCCGCCGATGGCCGTGGAGAAGACGTTCAAGGTGCCTGTATTCATCACCATGTTCGTCCCCGTTCCCTGATTAACCAGCATGATCCCCGCTCCGTACGCATCGGCAAAGCCGCCGTTGCCGCCGGCGCCGCCACTGTTGCCCGCACCGCCCGCGCCGCCGGTGTTGCCGGCTCCCGCGAGGAGGCCGTCGCCGCCACCGCCGCCCGTGCCACCGGAGCCACCGGAGAGGGCATTTCCACCGTTGCCAGCCCCCCCGCCGATCGCGGTGCTGCTGAGCGTGATGATTCCTCCATTCGAAACGAAATTCAAAACCGCTCCCGAACCCGACAATGCGATACCATGGCCAATCGTGGTGGCCGCCCCGCCGTCACCACCCGCGCCGCCGATTCCGCCTGCGCCACCCGCGCCACCCACGCCGCCAGGGCTGCCATCCGCGCTTATGCCGATGCGCGCGGAACCGCTCACAGACGCGCTCAATCCCGCGCTGCCGGAAACTCCCACCGAACCATGGGTATGTGCGCTCGCCATCTTGCCACTCGTGCCGACACTGGCATCCGTCCCGGCGTCGACTCCCGCTCCGGCATTGCCGCCCACACCAACCCCTGCGCTCGCCTGGGCGCCGCCCACGGCGCTCACCGTGGTCGGCCCCGCCAGACCGGCGCCGCCCTTTCCGCCATCGCCGCCCTGGCCACCCAGGTTTCCGATACCACCCTGTCCGCCCGTGCCGCCCGTCGCCGTCGAGTTGATGGTGATGCTTCCAATGTTCATTACACTGTTCGTGCCGGTGCCGAAATTAACGCCGATGATTCCGTAGCCCGTCACGATTGCCGTGCCGCCAGAGCCGCCGGCCCCGCCCACGGCGCTCGCGCCGCCGTTGCCACCCGCGCTCCCCTCGCCCGCAAAAAATCCGTCACCGCCCGCGCCACCCGTGCCGCCGCCGCCGCCCGTGCCGGCCGTGCCGCCCGTGCCGGCGATCCCGCCGCCGGCCGTGGTGGTGATCGAGATCATCCCGCTGTTCGTCACGCCGTTCGAACCGCCGCCGGTGTTTGACAATGTGATACCATAGCCCGTGGCGATGGCGGTTCCGCCATTGCCGCCCAGGCCGCCCACCCCGCCGCCGCCGCCGTTTCCGGCGGTGCCGCCCGACGCGCCCTGCAATTCGACCCCCGCGCTGCCCGACAGGGAACCACCCACTCCGGCGCTCGCCCCCGCGTCGGCGCTGACCCCCGCATTCACATCGGCACTGCCGCCCACGCCGATATTCTGCCCGACGCCCAATCCCGCCGAACCATCCGCGTTCGCGCTCCCGGAGGCATTGACGCTGGCGATCGCTGATGCGGTCCCGATCACGGTGCCCGAAGCGCTCACGGTCACCGATCCCGCGAGACCGTCGCCACCCTTCCCGCCATTACCACCCGTGCCGCCCGTGCCGCCAAAGCCGCCCAGTCCGCCCGTACCGCCCGCCGCCGATGTAACGATTGCGATCGTTCCGCTGTTCACCAGGATGTTGTCCGCTCCCACATTTGACGCAAAAAGGCCGTACCCGGTCGCCAGGGCCAGTCCGCCCGTCCCGCCGCCTCCTCCTATCGTGCTCGCTCCGCCATCACCGCCGCTATTGCCATTCCCGGAGAAAAGACCTGATCCTCCGATGCCGCCCCCGCCGCCGCTGCCCCCGCCGCCGCCGCTCCCTCCGTTTCCGCCATTGCCCGCGGTCGCGGTGGTGGAGATGACAATCAAGCCGGTGTTCCCCGCCATGTTGATCGCGCCGTTGTTGACGAGGTTCAGGCCATATCCCGTTGCCACCGACCCGCCGCCCGCCGCGCCGGAACCGCCCGCCCCGCCGGCGCCACCCCCGCCGCCCACGCCGCCCGCTGCGCCGCCTGTCCAGGTTCCCCCGGCACTACCCGATATGATTCCCGTTTCACCCGCGCCCGCTTGGGCGCCCGCCTGGGCCAAAGCGTAGGCGGAGCCGCTGACCTGAATAAATCCAACCGTCCCGCCGGTTGACGCCGTACCACCGGCCTCCACGGTTGCATACGTGGAGTCGCTTGCCGAAAGGCTGCCGCCTGTGTAGCCGCTGAACGACCCGTTCATCGCGGCCAGGCCGCTGCCACCGGTTCCGCCACCGCCGCCGCTACCGCCGGGGAGCGCGTCACCACCGTTCCCGCCTTTGCCGCCAATCGCGACCGAACCGATGATCACCGTTCCGTCATTGGTAATGGTGTTGGCGCTGCCCGAGTTCACGAGCGAGATGCCATAGGTCGATGACGTGCCCGTCCCACCCATGCCGCCGTCGCCGCCCTGGTTGCCATTCGCTCCGGCCGTTCCGTTACCCCCGGGGCTGCTCAACGCACTCGAAGAGCCGCTGGAACCCGAGGCTCCCGAGTTGTTCGAGCCGCTCGTTCCACCGGTTCCGCCGTCCCCGCCGGTCGCCAGCGAATTTACCTGGATCAAACCGCCCACTCCGTTGCTGGAACTGAGCAGCACGTTGGCTCCGGTAAGGTTGATCGCGTAGGCCTGGGCGGAGCCGTTGCCGCCCGCGCCGCCGGTGCCCCCCGCGCCTGCCGCGCCGCTGGTGCCGCTCAACCCGTTACTGCCGGCGCCCCCGGTCGCGCCGGTGTTCGACGCCAGGAGCGACGCGGTGCCGCTGTTGATGATCGAAACCGAGCCCGCGAGGGAGCTGAAAATCGACTGCAAAGCCGTGCCGCTGGTCGTCAAAGTGATCGTCGATGCGGGATTCGTGACCACCACGGAATTGCCGGTGCCTCCAAGGATGAACGCGCTGAACGGAGCCGTGAGCGTGAAGCCACTGCCAATATTAATCGCAAACTGAGTCCCGGTGTCGGTTCCGCTTTGCGTGCTGATGGAACTTACCGCCGAGTTATACCCCGGTTCGTCGGTGACATTAAAACTGGTCTGGCCTCGCGCAATACCGATCCAGCAAGTAACAAGGAGCACAGCCAGCCGCCAATGGAAGTGATCTCTGATTCGACGCGTTGCTACTCGATTTGTCCAGACGCTGTGTTTCGACATAATATAACTCCCGCGTTATCCGGAAAGCCCTTCCAACAAATTCACTGCCATGGCCCCGTTAACAAAAAGGTACTCCGGCGTACATATTTTATTCCCTTGGTGCGCAGTCCTTTTAGGAATTCACCCCGGCAATGTCAATCGGGCATTTGTGACAAATTTTCCTCACACACACACCTCCGGTGTAGGGACAGTCCGGCTGGGGATTGCTCACAGGGCTGCTCGATCATTGAAATTGCGTGGGACCTAATCATTCCTGCAACGGCAATTTGCTTATCTTGTTGATGTCAATACGAAAGGTATAAATAATTACTTTAAAATATTTACTCTGTAAAATTACAAATAACTAAAATTTTTCTTGCATTCGCAAACCGATTGAGCTAGTTTATAGGGATATGCAGAACTATGGTCTGATTCAACCGTTTGACGCTCTTACGGCAATCCGTAAATCCGGAACCCCTCTGTTCCCTCAGTTTTCTCCTGTGAAATGGGCGAGCCCCAGTCTGGACGTCTTGCCCCGCCATCAAACCCAATCAAACAAAAATGGATTAAAAAATAAAAGTCTGTAGCGGCAAACACGACGAGCTACCGGCCTATACCGGGTTAAACCGGCCTAAAAGTCTCATCATTGTTTAAAACTGACCATCGAATTTCTGAAAACCTTGAACTTGAAACTGGGAACTGGCACCCATCCGGGTTAATCCGGGTAAATCCGGCATAAAAGCCTCACTCCTCCATCCAATATCAGCTTTCAGAATCCTTGCCTCTCTAGTTGTTTAAGGCCAGAGTATCTCGCTCCAATGATACGGCCACGGGTTCCTTGATTGCGAATACCTGACCGTTGCCTCAATACAATTTCCAAGAAACACCATCCCGAATCCCATGAAACTCGATCAGCCCATAATTTTTGAACCTCTCTTCATGGAGCGAGTCTGGGGTGGCCGGCGACTGGAAACTTTGTTCGGAAAACACCTGCCTGCCGGACTGCGGATCGGCGAATCATGGGAACTGGTGGACAGGGAAGAGGCACAAAGCGTGGTGCACAATACCCCGTTACGCGGAAAAACGCTGAATGAACTCTGGACCGAATTCCGGGAGCCTGTTTTTGGCGCGAAGACGATATCCTCTTCGTCCCGCTTTCCTCTTTTGTTCAAACTTCTGGATGCACAGGAACGCCTCTCCGTGCAGGTTCATCCGCCGGCACGTGTAGCCGGAATCCTCAACGGGGAACCAAAAACCGAGATGTGGTATGTGGCCGATGCCAGTGAGGACAGCGATATTTTTGCCGGTCTGAAAAAGGGCGTGGGCTATCACGATTTTGAAACCGCCCTTCATGATGGAAAGGTGGCTGAGAAAATACATCGCCTGCCTGTGCATGCAGGCGACGCGATTTTCATCCCGAGCGGTCGCGTTCATGCCATTGGCGCCGGCAACGTGATCGTGGAGGTGCAGCAAAACAGCGACACGACGTATCGTGTGTTTGACTGGAATCGCCTCGGCCTCGATGGCAAACCGCGCGACCTTCATATTGCGGAATCAATGCAGTCGATTGATTTCGACGACATCGAGCCATCCATCACAAAGCCCCGTGGGGACACGCTGGTGGACTGCAATTATTTCCATGTGGAAAAATGGAATCTCGATGCGCCTCGCGACGCTTTCGACGACGGCAGGTTTGCGATTTTTACGACTCTCACCGGAGAGGTGCAATGTGGGCAGGAAAAGTTTCGGCCGGGGGATTTTTTCCTCGTGCCTTCCATCCAGACCGACCGCGCCGTAAGACCTGTGAACGGCACAGCGACATTGCTGCGCACAACCATTCCGTAATTCAATGGATGGATGCAGTGCGGCCGCCGGACTCAGGCGCTACTGCTATCGACAGGAGCGGGTTCGTTGATGATCGCCCAAAAGCAGCCGAGCTGTTTGACTGATTCAATGAATTGCTGGAAGTCCACCGGCTTGACCACATAGGCGTTCACGCCGAGCTCATAGGATCGCACCAGGTCACGCTCTTCGCGGGAGGAGGTGAGCATCACCACGGGGATGTGTTTTAAGGCGGCGTCGGATTTCATCTGGCGCAGCACTTCCAATCCATCGACCTTGGGCATTTTTAAATCGAGCAATACCACGATTGGATTGTCGCCTGTGCGATTGGCAAAGGCGCCCCGGCGATAGAGGTAGTCGAGCGCCTCGGCGCCATCGTGGACGAGGTCCACGTGATTGGCGAGGTGGCATTCCTCGAGGGCTACCATGGTCAGTTCGGCGTCGTGCTGGCTGTCTTCGACGAGGAGGATGCGCTTGATGGTGGCAGGGGCAGGCATGGCGATAAGGTTGGTAAGGGTTGGCAAGGGTTGATAATCGAGGCTTTGCGAGATGATGCCGGGGCGAAGGTGGGCGGCATAACTCGTTCCCCGAGCCCTGACAAATTTACTAAGCCCACGTTTAGCATAGTTTTTAACAAAGTGGTATGAAAATGATATTACCACATTTACAAATGTGGTTTTAGGGAGATTGGGGCGCATCTTTTCATGCAGGGATAAAACATGATCGCTTTTGTGCTTTAGGTATAAATACTATCCATTTTCCCATGGACAAATACCGTAAATGGGGCCTTTGGCTCCGGATTGCTCTTCCGTTCCTTCTCTTCGTGGTTGCGGGGTCGGTGATCCTTTGCGCGTGGTTGTATGGAAGCGCCAGCCGGGAATCGCGGAAGCTTTTCGCCACGCTTGCCCGCACGAATGCGGACTTCATCCGCACCTCGCAGCTTCCGACATCGGAGCGGATGGCGACGGAGTTGAGCCGCATCCTCGATTTGCAGGTGTGTTTCCGCGAGGCTGGCGGCAGGATCATTCCGCCGCTTGCAGAAGACATGGCACAATTTGAGAAACCGCTCGGCCAGCTTGCTCCAGCAATGGGGGCGGTACGTTTGGGAGCGAATTACGATGCGATCGCTACACCCGTTGACCCGTCGCACGATCTGCTGCTCATCCGGCCTGCGCAGGATACCACGCTGTTGCTGCGGCCTGCGACGCTTCTCATGCTGGCGGCATTCTGGGGGCTCTCGCTCGTGCTGGCGTGGACGCTCACGCGTGGCGTCGTGCGCCCGTTGCGAATCCTCGCGTTGCGCCTTCCGCATATTGAGAAGGACGATGCCCCCGTGCTGCCTGGCACGGATCGGAACGACGAGATCGGCCTGCTGGCGCGCGCCTACCTGAACACCCACAACCAGCTCGTCGCCGAGCGGGACCGGCGCGAAAAAGCGGAGCGGCTCGCCCTGCTGGGAAAAATGGCGACCGGCCTCGCCCACGAAATCAACAATCCCCTCTCCTCGATCCGCATGCATGTGCAGCTTATGGAATCCGCCAACCCTGCGGAACTCCCGGCCGCCGCTGCCGATACGATTCCAACCATCCTCGGCGAGACCTCGAAGATCGAGAGCCTCGTCAACCAATGGATGTTCCTCGCACGGCCCGCACCGCCGCAGGTTTCGCCGGTCGGGCTTGGGGAACTGGTCGAGGGCGTGGTGAAATCCTTGCAGCCGCAGGCCAATCATGCGGGCGTGTCCATCGCCACCGAGATCGCCGGTGACCTCCGGGTGCATGTGGATGCGCGCAGGGTGCGCCAGGCCGTGGGCAATATCATCGTCAACGCCATCCAGGCGATGCCGAATGGAGGGACGCTACGCATCACGGGCCACGAAGACGCAGGGAAAACGCGGCTCGATTTCCAGGACTCGGGCGGCGGGTTTTCCGGCGAGGCGCTGCTGCATTATGCCGACCTGTTTTATTCCGAGAAGGAAGGCGGCATGGGCATCGGGCTCAATGTCACTTCCGAAATCATGAAAGCGCACGGCGGCGCGATTGAAGTCGCCAATATTCCCGGGCAGGGAGCGAT
>Ga0302319_10011769_pt1 | contig 16570 bp, 10 predicted proteins | sample Bog_T0_2_FD_203319 | JGI IMG/M metagenome (GOLD analysis project Ga0302319, IMG submission 203319) | Peat permafrost microbial communities from Stordalen Mire near Abisko, Sweden - Bog_T0_2 | ecosystem: Environmental > Terrestrial > Soil > Wetlands > Peat | place: Sweden: Abisko, Stordalen Mire...
AATATCTCAATCCAGCAATTACTTTCTGGCGCTGCATTATGATCCCGCCTGCACCCCCGAACAGATTCATGCCGAACATGCCGCGTGGGGCCGGGCCTTGGAGGCGGCGGTTCCCGCGCCCAACGGGTACGAGAACGACCGTTCGCCCGGCCGTCAATTACGGATCGGTTATGTTTCTCCTCATTTTCGCAGCCATGTGGTCGGCTTGAATCTCCTGCCGCTTTTTCGTCAGCACGACCATGCGGAGTTTGAAATTTATTGCTACTCCGATACGCAGAATCTGGATGAGGTGACCGCTGCCTTGCACCAGCGCGCCAATGTGTGGCGCGATACGGCCGGTCTGCCGGATGCGGAACTGGCCGCGCAGGTCTCGCGAGACCGGATCGATGTGCTGGTGGATCTGGTAATGCACACGGAAGCGGGGCGGCTGGGGGCGTTCGCCCGGAAACCGGCGCCGATCCAAGTGGCTTGGATGGCGTATCCCGGTTCAACCGGCCTGACGCGCATGGATTATCGGTTCACGGATCCGATATTGGATCCACCCGGCGCCACCGACCTTTTTTACACCGAGCAATCCATTCGTTTGGAAACTTTCTGGTGTTTTGAACCGTCGGCCAACAGTCTCGCCGTCAAACCACTGCCGGCCGAAAAGAAAGGCTATGTAACCTTCGGCTGCCTCAACAATTTTGCCAAGATCAATGACGCCGTGCTGGACTTGTGGCGTGAAATACTCGCCGCCGTTCCAAACTCACGGTTGATTCTCATACCGCCCAAAGGAAACACCATCGCCCGGGTGCGGGAAAAACTGGGAGTTGCTCCTGACCGTGTGATTGCCCTGCCGCGGCAATCGCGTCTCGAGTATTTAAAATATTACCAACGTATCGACCTGGCCCTCGACCCGTTTCCCTATACGGGTCACACGACCACGCTCGATGGTTTATGGATGGGTGTGCCGTTGGTTACGATGACCGGGCCGACCGTTGTTTCCCGCGGCAGCTTGAGCATTTTATCCAATCTGGGACTCACGGAACTGGCGGTGAATAACAAGGCCGATTACGTGGCGTTGGCAATCGCTCTGGCGCAGGATCATTCCCGTTTGCGCGAGCTGCGCGCCGGCCTCCGGGTACGATTGGAAACTTCGGTGTTAATGGATGCAAACCGGTTCGCACGGCAGGCCGAATCCGCCTATCGCTCCATGTGGCATAAATGGTGCGCTCAGGGCTGAAGGCCCGGAATGATATAGCCTGGGCTTGTCTCGCCGTAGCCTTGGCGAAGGTGGATTGAAAGCGAGTCCGACGAGCGGAGGCCCAAGTAATCCTACCTTCTCCTGGGGGAGAAGGCCGGGATGAGGGCGAGCAATCCCTCCCGCCACCGGCGCCAATCTCGCAGTTCCGTAGGTGCGACCTAGTTGTAGAAATGCCATCCTCTTCTAAAAAAAGGGCTGGCAGCCATTAATGGCCATCAGCCCGATTTTCTTCCCCAAATCCTGTCTATCCCGTTAATCCTGTCAAAATTCCGCTCTTCCCCTCTCCGCGTGCTCCGCGTCGCCGCGCGAAACATCCCCGCCTTCCTTCATAATTCATACTTCATACTTTCTTCTACGGCGACACCAGTTGGAAATACGTCTGCGAATTGGTCGCCGGATTGGTGTAGCTGAACGTTCCGTTGCTCAAGAACGTGTTCGTGACGACCGGTGTCCAAGTGCTCTGCGTTATATTGGAGAGGGTCAATATCCGGTATTGAACCCCCGCCGGACAATTCGTACCGCTGAGGACAAAATTGCTGCCGGAAAGGCTCGCGCTAATGATTGGGGCCGGAGAGGCCACAATATAATTGGCCTGGGAAACGGTGGCCGATCCGCCGGGACCATTCACGGTCAAGGTGACAGTATAATCGCCGTCGGCGGTGTAGGTATTGGTGACGTCAGCACCGGAGGAGTTGGTGATGATGTTCCCATTGCCAAAGTTCCATACCCAATTGGTGATGCTGCCGCTGGACGTATTGGTGAAAACAATTGTCAGAGGTGAAAATCCATTGGTAACGGCACTGAAAATGGCGCCGACCGACGGTGGGTTGGACACCACCGCCGCTGCTGCACGCGTGAAGGTCATCGTACCATTGGGATTGAGAATAAAATAACCCACAAAATAAGGCGTTTTGTTAGTTAATCCCGTGATGGGATCAATCTCGTTAAAGGGGCAGACTTGGTAAAAATCTGATCGTTGAGCCGCTGTGAAACTGTTTGGGGTGGTGTTTTCTACCGGTTGTGCCAAGGGAGAGCCACCCGAGCCGAAGTCGCCAATGGTGCTGTCAGTGCTATCTCCAATAGCAGTGGTAAGGAGATGGATAACGTCAAGTGCCACCGGCTCTCTTACCAAAAAAGTGTTATTATCCGCATTAGTCACGCCGAGCTCTTGGGAAATCGCCGTCGCCCCGTTACCAGCACCCGCGATTGCGGATTTAGTTGCTTGTTGAGCCTGATAGCTGTTTCGGTACGGAGGTTGGGTTTGAGTGTTTATGTTAGTCCCGGGAACGATGTACCAAAGTGTATCTTTTGGAAAAGAGCCCAAGGGAGTCACCCAAGAGCTGTTTCCTGTAAAATAGGAGAATGCTGACCATTGCAGGTTGCCGTAGCCGTTGGGAAAGGCGTCGGTAAGCTGGCTGGGGGAAAACCGGGTAATGTTGGTCGTGGTGCCGATGGGTAATTTCAGTAAATTGGTGACACTTCCTAAATCCACCACTAGTTCGTAGTTGCCAGCATTCACTCCAGTTTTACGGAAGCCCGCCAGAACGTCACCGTACTCATTATAGCTGAAAAATTGAGCACTGGCCAGCTCCGGCAAAGTGAGGAGAGCTAGCATCATTAGCTGCAAAATCCGTCGGCTAAACTTCTGGTTCTTCATAAATTGCTTTGCGATCATAAAGCATCATAGTATCACTCCCAGTCCGCCTCAACCACGCCGAAAAACGACTGTATTCGGACATGGTTGGCCGCAAAGTGACTATTACAGTATGTTTTATAATGCGTTAATTATAAAGTGAATATGACAAATCAGACCTGATGTGATTTTAGAAACCTTGGCATTTGTTGCTGGATTGTAACAATTCAGGACAACTTGTGACGTTTTGGCTGAATTCGTAACTTGCCCCGCCCCAAACCTGCACTAGGATTTGCGCGATTACGATATGAAAACAAACCGATATAGCAATTTGAAAACGGCCAGTCGGCTGGCGCTCGTTGGGTTGGCGTGTTTTACCATGCAAAGCCGGGGACAAGATACGAATATTGATTTTCAGGCCACCCAGGCGGCGGCAGACAAGGGAGATGCGAAGGCGCAATACGAACTGGCCAGTGATTACGCGCAAGGCGTCGGTCTCGCGCATGACCTCCCCAAAGGCGCTCAATATGCCAAGGCCGTCGAGTACCTGCGGAAAGCGGCGGATCAGGGGTATGCGCCCGCAGAAGTGAATCTCGGTTCTTTATATGGACGAGGCAGGTGGGTTCCGCGTAATTTGCCAACTGCCGTACAGTGGTATCGCAAAGCTGCTGAGCAAGGTGATTCGGTGGCGCAATATGCCATGGGGAACTTTTACGCCGAAGGGCGTGGCGTAACCAACGATATGGTTCAGGCCATCCAGTGGTGGAAAAAGGCTGCCGACCAGAAACAAGTGGATGCCCAAGCCACCTTGGGCCAGCTCTATTTGGTGCGGTCCGTAGAGCACGGCACCAACTATTTGAACTTTCCCGAGGGATTCCGGTTGTCGCGCCTGGCGGCGGATCAGGGTTCGGCGGTGGCCATGAATAATCTGGGCGTTGCTTTCGAGAACGGAATTGGGGTAAAATCTGATCTGGTGGAAGCGGCCTGCTGGTATCGTCCGGCGGCCGAGCAAGGGTACGCTTCGGCTCAAGCCAATTTGGGACAACTCTATTTTGATGGCCGGGGAATGCCCTTCGACTTGGTGCAGGCTTATAAATGGTTCAAATTAAGCGCCAATCAAGGAAATACCATCGGCACCGCCGGGTTTGGCAACTACCAGAGTCATTCTTTGCTCAAGCCGGATCAACTGGCTGCCGCCGAGCAAATGGTGCAGGATTTTAAGCCGCAGCCAATCAAAAAATCGCCCTGAAGATCGCTGTGGATTGATTAAACGCAGAAATGAGTATTAGCCACGGATGGAACACGGAAGCCTGAATATTTAACCGCATAGAGCGCAAAGAAAACAAAAAGACGGGGAGTGTTTCACGCAGAGACGCGGAGGCGCGGAGAACGCCAAATGCTTTTGGGTTTGATCATTCGGAACTGGCCATTCTGGGTCTTAAAATCCGTGTTGCATCCGTGTCAATCCAGGGCGAAAGCTTCGTCTTTTTGCGCCCTTTGCGCTTTTTTGCGGCAGAATTCCTGTTTTCGCGTATTTAGCTTATTTCGCGGTTAAATAATTCTGGTCTTCCTCCGTCGTTCGGTCTATGCGTTCTGTGCGGTTAAAATAATCTGTTTTCTCCCTCCGCGCCTCCGCGTGGAGTTTTTGCCGGTGGGATTCATCGGCAGCCAAAGCATCAATGCTGCTGGCTTTCCAATGACTTCTGGTACTCGGCCGTCTGGACTTTCGTATAAGCATCGTTGCCCAGCATGGCTTCCAACATGTTGTCGGCGATGGATTGTGCCTTTTGCCAGCGGGCCAGATAGGCGGGATCGTTGGGATCTTGGTTCGGGCCGCCAATGTCTCCCATAAACTGCTGGCGCACATTTTCGAAGGCCTGTTTCTGCTGATCATCAAAACTCAATTGGGACAAGTCAATGTTCTGCATGACCATCGGCAGGGCGATCGGCTGTTGCCGCGGCTGCTGGTTTCGACGTGAAGCCACTGTCAGCACGGGTTGCGGCTTCAGGCCGAGCAAATCATCTATTTCCGCTCGTTCTTCCCCGGGCAGCTTCTGCATTTCTATGGTTAAGTCTTGCTGATTGGTATAGGTGGTCAAACGTTCAGACCAGGACGCGTTTTGCAATGCGTTCAATTGCTGTTCCAATTCATCATGTTTGGCGGTGTAAACGCCGTCCACATCCGCCGTGACAATCGCCCGCAGCGTGGCCTCGGGACAGCCAATGCCGCGAAGGCTTCTGACATAAGTGCGGTAGTCGGCGGATTCAAGTTGAGTCCAACGGAAAGGGGCAGACGCCGTCTGCATGGCAATGATTGGGGCGGCTGCTGCTGGCTGCGGCGCTGTGGGTTGCGCAACGGTTGGCCGCGCGACAAGTGTTTCGTGTTTTTCCCGGATGGACCAGGCAAACACGAGGCACGCAATCAAGCCCAGGTTCAGGATCAAAGAGATTTTAAGCGCTGTCTTCATGCCGGTCTTTTAAGAAAAACATGTTAGCAGAATGTAACGGACGATCAAGAATTCAACAGCCGACTGGTTCATGGAAAACCCCGGACGAGGCTGCACCTACGGCTCTTGAGCAGCGTTTGTGAATGGCGTTTCTACAGAGAGGTCGGTCCTACCGGAGCTGCCCCGATGATTTTGCTGCTCAAATCCGTGTTTAATCTGTGTTTAATCCGTGGCTGAAGTCTTCGTTTTGGTTGCGGCTCCTCCGCGTTCTCCGCGCCTCCGCGTGAAACTTCTTTGTCTTTCTGGTTTTTCGCGTATTTCGCGGTTTAAATTCCCCGTCTTCTCTCTTTTCCCTGAGCGTTCCATTGTTCGACTAAAAAACCAGTGCGGATATAAAATCCGCACTGGTCGTAAGATTCAAACCGATCTAAAACAAACTATTAGTTCGTGAAAGTACCGCCTTGTTGCGGGAAACCTGAATCGGTCGTACGACCAACTTGCATCAGGACCGTCGGAATGACGATGCTCTGGCTGGGATTCGTGCTCACATTACCAAGGGCGGCGCCACCAGCAGCAGTACCAGTGACGCTGCCACCGGCAGCAGTCAGGACGTTTTGAATGGCCGTGAAGAGGGAATTGCCGATCTGGAGGTCGGTAGAATTGGGGGTCTTTTGACCGAACAGATGTTCCTGGCCCCAGTAGCTGTAGTTACCCTGAATGACGCTTTGATCACCTTCATACACACCGTTGAAGGTCAGGTACACACCTTTAGCCCCGGTCGCAAACTTGCTAAGCGTGGTGGCGTTTTTGGCGTCACTGACACCAAGATAGCCGACCAGAATGTTGCCGGAAGCGGTTCCGTCAACTTGCATTTCTTCAGCGACGCCGCTGCCAGCATCGAAACCGTCGTTGCCGACGTCCGCGATCGTTTGACCAGAAGCGTAAGAACCGCCAAAGGTAAGGGTGCCGGGGGTGCCAGACGGGTAACTGACGTCATACGCAGATTGATCGACAGCGTTTCCAACCGGAAACGAAGCGGCGTTGAGCAAGGTATTGACACGGGTGCCAGAACCTTCGTTACGACCGACAACATAAACAAAGTCTGAATCGGCAGCATTTCCCGTGTAGATGTTGGCCTGCAACGGTCCAGAGAGGTTCTGGTTGATTTCAGCAGTGGTGACGTTGACCAGGTTGGTATAAGAATCGTCAGCGCCGCCGGTCGAGTTAAAACCTTTCACGAAGGTGAAGGGAACAATGCCAACCAGACCGAAATCATGCTCGGCATAAACAGATTTCAAGGTGAGGGAAACTGCTTGGGAGGTATCCGCCATGGCGAGGTCAGCTTGCGCAACAGTGGCGGCGCTCGTGAAACTGGGCGGGGTCAGGAACGAAGCGGGAGAACCAGGGAGGGCGTAGGTGCCGCCATTTACGTTTTGCGAAATGGTCGAGCCTGCAACGTTCGCGATACCAGCTTCGGAACCGCTCCAGGAGCAATCGATATCAACCGTGCCGAGGCCAGTAATGTTGCCTTCGAATACGACTTGGTTGGCGCCCGTGGTGGTGCCAGAAGGGAGGACGGAGACCGCACCCGTGAAGACCGCGCCGGGCGTATCCAAGGCCGCAGCGACGAGCGAGCGGGCAGCGGTGGAACCGGTCAGGTAAATAACAGTGTTGGCTTGAGCAGCGCTGGCCAGGGAGACGACTCCCAAAGCGATCAACGCAGAGGTGAATTTATTGATTTTCATATTGTTCTTAGTTTTGTTGTTGTTTTGTTGCTTAAGAACCAAAGGAATTAGGCCTTGCGGGTGAACTGACGGCGGAGGCCGAGGAGGAGCATGCCAGCGCCCGAGATCAAACCGTAGGTGGCGGGTTCGGGAACCGCGGAGACATCAGCACCAGTGAAGCTGATCGTGTCGGTGGTTGTGTTGATGTCAAAGGACCCGATCAAGGAAAACGCAGTCGGAGTTCCGGTATTGCTGGCTTGGGTGGCTTCATACAGATTTTCTGTGACGGTGCCATTGACCAATGAGGAAATGACAGGAGCGCCCGTATCACTCTGAATCAAACCAAAAGAGGCAGAAGAGCCCACTTCAGCGGTCCAAGCTTGCGAACTGCTGGTGGAACCGTATTCACCAGTTGCAATGCCCGAGCCGGCAGAGAGGGTGTTATTGAAAGGAGTTCTCGCAATATTGCCAGGTTGGACTTGACCGCTCAAGTAAACGGTTCTGGCGGAAGAGCCGTTATAGACTCCGGTGACACCAGCATACACGTCGTTCGCGGCGCTCGTATCGGCGCCGAACGCAGTCGTGTACAAGCTGCTGCTGAAATCCACGGTGAAGCTGCTGTTTACAGTGATACTGTTCGCCTGACCAGCCTGAGCGGTGTAGCCCAAGTCAACGACATAGTCGTTTTGAGCATTCGCCGGACCATTGGCATCGTTGAACCCGACCAAAATGTCATTGTTGTCGGCTTGAGCTGAGGTGATGCTGACCAAGCCGAGGGCGGCGAGGAGAGCCAATTTGTACATATTCTTCATATTATTTTAGTTTTGTCTTATATCTGTACCGCCCCTTTTCGGAACGGTTCGGATGATGTTTGGTGTTTGTACCGGCCCAATACTTTGGGTCAGTGGAAAGACTTTACCTGAATTAGCTGCTTTACGCGTCATGGTATGAGACACGCAGAGACTGTTTTGTGACACAAAAAATGACATTATACTATGTTTATAATTAAGTATTTGTGATTATTTTAGGCCGGAGAAGACATTTATCGGGCCGAGTGTTGCAGGAAGGTAACCTAAAGGGGACCTGGAAAAGAAAAGAATTTCACGCGTGGTGGCGCGGAGGGAGCGAAAATTGACAGGATTAATAGGGTTGACGGGATGGGGGATCGTGGCAGCCGCTAATCATGCGAACCACACGAAAATCCTATTAATCACGTCAATCCTGTCGGAAAGTTTGGTCTTTGTGTTCTATGTTCCTTGCGGTTAAAAAATCCGTTTTTTCCCTTAGCGTCTCCGAGTCTCCGCGTGAAATGTAAATTCCCCGCCTTCGCTTTAATTGCGGCTCCACTTTTTTCATAATCCATACTTCATACTTTACTTCACATCTGCCGCCTCTATTGATAAGGACATGATGGCATGTTTTATTTGTCCGAGGGCAAAACGCGTTTTCACCTTGCTGGCGTTGGTCGCGTGTTCGATTTCGACGGTTTGGGGCAGCAGCCATGTCGTAGGGTGGGGGGCCGGCACGTTTGTTTCGCAACCGGCGGATTATAACGATTACGGCCAGTCGATTGTGCCGACCAGTTTGACGAATGCGGTTCAGGTGGCGGGCAGTTGGCGGGTCAGTCTGGCATTGCTTCCGAACGGCACGGTGTCCGGCTGGGGCGTTGATTATTTTGGACAGACGAATTTGTTGGTGACTTCGAATTATGTGGCGATCGCGTGCGGCCGGCAGCACAGCCTGGCGCTGGAATCGAATGGCCTGGTGCAGGCGGCGGGGGATGACACTTACGGTCAAATCGATATACCGACGAATCTGACGCGGGTGGCGGCGGTGGCGGGCGGCTTTTATCACAGCCTGGTTTTGCAGGCGAACGGTACGGTGGCGGCGTGGGGCACGAGCACGAACAGCAGTCTCTACGGCTCGGATAACGTGAGTTACGGTCAGGCGGCGGTGCCTCCGGGACTTTCCAATGTGGTGGCAATTGCCGCAGGCGGTTTTCACAATTTGGTCCTTAAGTCGGACGGTTCGCTGCTGGCGTGGGGGTTGAATGACAGCGGCCAAACAAATATCCCGTCGGGATTGAGCAATGTGGTGGCCATTGCGGCGGGGGCGGGCCACAACCTGGTGTTGAACGGGAACGGCACGGTATCCGCCTGGGGGCAGAATCTCTACGGTCAGGCGACGGTGCCACCGGGGCTGAGCAATGTAGTGGCGATTGCGTGTGGCGGCTGGCATAGCCTGGCGTTGAAGCGGGATGGAACGGTGGTGGGGTGGGGCGCGGTGAGTACGAACAAGCTGATCGCCTGCGGTCAAGCGAAAGTGCCGGCCGGGTTGACCAATGTAGTGCAGGTTGCGGGCGGGGCGGTGCACAGTCTGGCGCTGGTGGGCAGCGCGCCGCCGGTGACGCAGGCGGTATTGTCCGCGCCGATGCGTGGGACGAACGGATTTAGTGTCAAGTTGGCTGCGACGCGCAATGGGCGGGTTTATCAGTTGGAATTCAAAAATTCGCTGACGGACGCCGCGTGGCAATCGTTGCCGCTGCAGGCGGGCACGGGCGGCAGCTTATCCTTCGTCGATCCAACAAATACGAGCCAACGCTATTACCGCGTGGTTCAATGGTGACTGGGATTTGTACCCGTTGTCACCCATTTGTAACACGAGTGTCATGGATACGTCGCCTGCGTTCTTCAGCATGCCGCCCCTATGCAATCGGATGACATGCACCGCCATTTTTCACGTATGATGAGCCCGCTGACGCTGCTGACGCTGACGCTTTTGGCGGCCACCGGGGCGCGGTGCGCCGATGCCACGGATTCATCCGATCCGCTGCTGAATTTGTTCATTCAAAAGGGTTACGTCAGCAAGGAAGAAGCCGACAAGGTGAAGGCCGAAGCCGATTACGACCGGACCAACGCCCTGGCTGCCTCCCTGCCGCCCTCCAAATGGGTCATCAGCAACGCGATCAAGAGCGTGGAATTGTTCGGCGATATCCGGGTGCGCTATGAAGACCGGCAAGCGACGACTCCTGCCGACGGGCGGCTTGAATTGGGGCGCGATCGTTACGCTTTACGTTTTGGTTTGCGCGGGGATGTGCTCGATGATTTCTATTACGGCCTGCGGCTGGAGACGTCATCCAATCCCCGGTCGAGCTGGGTGACCTTTGGGAGTTCCACCAGCGGCACCTATCAGGGGCCGTTCGGTAAATCCACCTCCACCATCGGTATCGGCCAGATTTATCTCGGCTGGCGGCCGGCGCAATGGGATTGGTTGGATCTGACGGTCGGGAAAATGCCCAACCCGCTTTATACGACGCCGATGGTGTGGAGTCCGTCGCTCAATCCTGAAGGCTTGGCTGAACGGTTCAAGTACAAGGTGGGTGACGCGGAATTCTTCGCCAATTTCGGACAATTCTGGTACCAGGACACAAATCCGGATTATTCCTCCAGCGGTCTGGAGGGGCTTGGTGTGATTGGCCAGTCCGATAAGCCTTTGATCATGACCGCCTCGCAGTTGGGGGTGAATTATAATGTCAGTAAAAACATTACCGCCAAAATCGCCGCGACTCTTTATAATTATATTGGAGTGCAGACAGGAGTTTCTCCCTACTTTGGCGATACGTATATCGGCGAGGGCGAATACACCGGCCCGGGCAGTGCTTATCCGGTTAACGGTGCTAGCGGCTATCTCACTTCGAGCGCCAATCCATCGTTTCCTAGTTTGAACTATCCCAACAATCAGGTTGGCATCAACGACCTTTTGGTCGTTGATGTGCCGTTTGAAGTGACGGTCAAGCTGAAGTCCGTGGATGTGCGCGGTTTTGGTGATGTGGCTTACAACTTAAATGGTCGCGAGCGCGCCGAGGCGGCGGCGGCCGGTTATGCAGCTTACTTGTCGAACGTGACGGGCGGCTCGACCATCTCAGGATTCTCGCCGCAAACCAGCGATGTCATGGCCTATCAATTCGGCGTCGCGGTCGGCAGCCATAACAACCTCGGCCAGGTTTATGGAACCACCGCCGCGAAGCACGCCTGGGAATTCCGGACCTACTGGCAGCACGTGGAGCAGTATTCGCTGGATCCCAATCTGCCGGACACTGATTTCTTTGAAGGCGACGAGAACTTGCAAGGTATTTACACGGCCCTGTCTTATAGCCCGTTTGCCAACGTCATTGCGACCATTCGCTATGGCTATGCCAGCCGCATCAACGACAAACTGGGCACCGGCGGCAGCGGACAGGATATTCCCCAGATGAATCCCATCAACACCTTTAGCATTTTGCAATTGGATCTGGGGCTTAAATTTTAAGGCGGTTCATTATCTGCCTTCGTGAAAGCTTGTGTGTGAGAATCTCTTGAAATAGAATTTGCTCATTTAGCCCTCGAACTGATTGATGTGTGCTGGCGGGAGGCATTGGAAATACCTTGAAATATCCCAACGCGGCGCCCTCTCCTCTCAACGAGGAGACTATCGTTGCTTGGGAAAGTGGCGATAGGAATTCGGCACAGCCGGAGGCCTGTTAGGGCCGAGCGAGCGGGTCCGCGGCAGGGGTGAGGAGTGAGACCTTGATAACAAATATTTGAGATTCATGGAGACGGCGAGCGTTCAACCATTTTTCGAGGTAAGAGATTATTATCCGTGTGAATGCATTCGCTAAGAGTCTGTCTGACAAGGATCATCGGACGGCGCGAAAAAAGCAGACTCGCGCCGCCCATCGTGGGTTGTGTTTGGGTTGCTGGTCAGCCGCGTTGCTGTTGCCACTGGTCTCGGTGCGGGGGCAGGAAGCCCTGACGAGCGCGGTTTCCCTCGACAAAGCCGTCGCCGTTCCCACCAATGATGTGGCCGTCCAGCCCGCTTCCGGCATCCAAATAGGCCCCGCGCAATTAGGCCTGGGTTTTGTCGGCTCGACGACGTATAACGATAATATCAATAGCTCCCAATTCGCTCCCGAGGCCGATATTTTGACCGAATTGCTCGCGGATATTCAGCTGGATTGGGCGGCGACCTACCGTTCAGATCTCCACCTCGACACCGGTATCGGCTATCTCTACTATGCCCACTATCGTAACAATAACGGGTTGGTCATCTCTCCTGATTCTGCCTTGACATACGCGGTATCTTGGGATGATCTTACCGTCACATTCTACGATCAGCTAAGCTACACGCGGGAGGTCAGCAACGAGGCGGCCCTTTCAAATATTTCAACACTGCCCCGGCTGGACAATGTTTCCGGTGTTAGAGCCGAATATGATCCCGGCAAATGGACTTTCCAGGCCAGTTACAGCCATGACGAATACATCACCGACGCGTCCACTGAATATTTGAACCATTCGTCGGAATATTTCTTTGGCCGGATTGGGAGATTTATCGCGCCCCTGTCGCAGTTTGGGATGGAAGTGAGTGAAAGTCTGACCTCATATGAGGTGCCCAGCGAGCCGAATAGCGATAATTTCAGCATCGGTGTTTATGCCGAATTGCAACTGCTATCCTCGTTGCAGCTTACCGTGCGTGGTGGACCGTCGATTGACCACTACATGTATCCCCCCGGCGCCGGCGAGGGCAATTCAACGTTGACATCTTACTACTTCACCGTTTCACTCACCCATCAACTGACCGATTACCTGAGCCAAAGCCTGGAAATCGATCGTAGCACCCAACTTGGCCTCGCTCAGGGAACCGCCTATATCCAGCAATTATCCGCCAGCTATTCGCTGTCTTATAATGCCAGCCAATTCATCTCGCTGAATGGGACGCTGACCGTGGAAGATGGCAGCCAGCCCTATACAGAATATGTTTATATCGGGCCTTATCAATTTCCGAGTGGGCAAGGCACGGAAAACTACACCCGCTACGGCGTGGGTCTCTCAGCGGCGTGGCAGATGACCAAACACTGGAGCGCCAACATCAGCCTCAATCGCTGGCAGCGGAACTCCAACCTGCTCGGCGACACTTATAATGAGAATTCGGTGGCCGCGTCAATCAACTACACTTTTTAATATGCGCGAATCCTCCGCCACGTTACGGTTGGGTGACTTTGATGGCCGGCAACGTTTGACGCTTGCGGTGGAGCTGGCGGCTCGTTAGACATCTATTGATATTTATGCAAACCCTGTTAAAGCTTCAAATAAAACAGCCGAAAATCGCCATCCGGCGTCGGGCTGTGACCGGCGGCCTACTCATGCTGGCTGCGGCAATGTTATTGGCGATTGTGGGCGCGGGCTGCCAGTCCGAAAATCAACGCGCCGATTATGAATATTATGTAAACGGCGCGGGGCGGCCGCCCGCCTTGTCCACGCCGGAAACGCTGGGGGCAGTGGACTATTCCACGAACCTGCTGCACGAAGGTGATGTGGTGGACATCAATTTTCAATATTCCACCAACTTCAATACCGTCCAGAAAATCAATTTGGATGGCGAACTGAACCTGAGTTCGGTCGGGACGGTAAAGGCTTCCGGGCGGACGGTCATGGGATTGCAGGAAGAAATTACGCGGCTCTATAAGCCACAGGTTAAAGACGACATCATTACGGTGAAATTGATTACTTCCGGCGCCACCGTGTCAGTGGGAGGCTCGGTTTTGCGCCCCGGTCCGGTGGAATTGAACCGTCCATTGACCGTCTTGGAGGCGGTAATGGGGGCGGGCGGGTTCGACACGACCCGTGCGAAATTGTCTGATGTAAAAGTATTACGGATCAAGAATGGCAGGCAAACCGTCTACACGGTCAACCTGAAGCGGGTTTTGAACGGCCGGGAGGCGGAACCTTTTTACCTGGAGCCGTTCGATATCATTTACGTGCCAACCAAGACATTTAATTACTAAGTGAAATAAGCCACCGCCTGACGGTGACCGGAACCGCGAATGCGGAACCCTCGATGCCGTGGCGGTGGCGTCGGCAACTCGCCTTTAATATAGATCAGTGACCTTCGGGTTTCTTGGGCTCACCCTTGGCCGGCCTGCCGCTGTGACTGGGCTGAACACGCCCGTGCGTATCCGTCCGGAAACGGTCGTTGCGGATGCCGTGTCCGCGCCAGTCGCCATGGCCTCTTTCCCATCCATGGAAACGTTCCAACCGCCACGGTTCACAAACCAGCCAGACGTTGCCCGGGCCCAAATACAGATATTGGTCGCCAACGACGCCGACGAACTCGACGCCATCCCAGACGTACTCATCGGGGACCATCACTGGTTCCACCACAACTGGCGGCGCCACTTCGACGGGAGCCGGAGCAATGACGAAAGGCTGAAACGCCACCGCCCCATTTGGTTGGACCACACAGCCGGACACTAACGCTAATCCCCCTGCGGCGATGGATAGTGTGCACGCGCGCAAGAATTTGTTTTTCATTTTTAATCTTTGTTTAGTTTTGTTTTGACCTTGAAACCCTGAATTTAAGAATGTTTGTCACGCCATTGTCCTGGGTGATCCACTGCTTTTGAATAAGACATCAGCAAACTTAAACAGTCGCATGAAATCTGAAACAGTGTTTTTGCGCCAACCGGTTTGTGTTCAGGAGTTCGCTTTTTTTGGCATCCTCCGCGATGAGAAAAAGGGTTTGCACGCCGTTTTCGATGTATGATGTCCCCCCGGGGGGCCTCGGATCGGATCAAAACATTTATCGCCTGGATCGTTCGGTTATTCGTAAAGATACTTACTCCCGACATCACCCGACATCGCAGGGGCGCAGGACAGATTTCTTCTACCCCTTCTCCTGGGGGAGAAGGCCGGGATGAGGGCGAGCAGCTTTTTCCGCCGCAGGCGCCACATTATATCGGTCAGAAGAAATCTGTCGTGCGCCCCATCGCAAGTGAATTAAAAATAAGTATTTGACCGGCCTGTGATTTAGAATTAGTTTGTTTTCGTCTTGAATATTTCCTTTGAATCAGTGGCTGCCATGCCGGTTTGGCTGACCTTAGTATCTGGGTTTATCATGTTACTCTGCTTGCTCTGCGAGGACCAGTGCCGTCGTTTGGATTCCTTCGCCAAAGCATCGCGCGGGGAGCTGTTTTTTGTGGTGGTCTAATAGTGTTATGGCAGACTTTTTGATTTTGTTTACCATCCTTTTTGTGGTAGTTGTTGGCCTCGCCGGATTCGTAATCTGGCGGAAATTATCTTTCAGGGAGGGCGGTAAATCCCGCCATAAGCGTGGCAGACGCCGCCGGGGTCATCCAAATGCCGACAATGGGGCCGCGCTTCCCATGAGAGGCACAGGACGAACTCTGGCCGAGTTGGGGACGAGAACATGAAAAACGAGAGCGCCTTTAATTCAGCGATCCATCCGCTGGACAGTGAAAAACGAACTTTTGGATGCCGTCACGCCACTCCCGACTTTTGCGGGAAGAATGGCACTCCCAAGATTTGTGCTTTTGTCCGAGCTGACAAGCTCTGTCTCGCTCCGCCCCAAGGCTGGTCGAAACAATTTCAAAAGCTCAGGCAGGCAAAATTAAACCAAGTTTCCTGAGACCAGGGCGACGCTGGCTCCAGTAGCGCGCGCCAAAATCCCTCGCCGGTCGTTTAGTTCCGATTTTTTAGGCAGACTGTGCAATTTTGAGTCTGATCGCCGTCTTGGTTTGCCCCTTTCCTTTTCGACACAAGCCCTCTGGAAGCAAAGTTTCAAAACTCCGGTCCGCTCCCCATGGCAGGCGAAAATGATCCGGGGCTCCATCTCGGGGAAAACGTCACGAGAATGTTGCTTAAGTCGCCTGAACGTCACTTGTTATTATTTTGCCGGAGGTGGTATTGTGCTTTCTCTGGCGGAGGCGCAGGTGCGCCCCGCACTTTATCCTGAATTTTATGCTATGAACGGTTTTATTAAGAAAACGGTCATCTTTGTCGCGGTAATAATGGCGGTTGGCCTGGTTGGCTGGTTTGGACGGAAAGTATACCTCAAAGCCACTGAGGGCCATTTGGTGGCCGAAGCCAGGACTTTTTTGGCGAAAAAGGATCTGCGAAACGCGAGTCTGTGCTTGCAACGGGCGATTCAAATGAATTCGTTGAACCCCGAGACGTGCAGTTTATCCGCCGACATGTTAGAAGCGGACGGTTCCCCGGCGGCTTTGAGCTGGCGAATCCGCGCGTCACAACTGCGCACCAACAACGTGGCATACCGTCTGGCTTGGGCCGAGACAGCGCTGCGAATGAACGAGTTGCCGAGCGCCGTGCTGGCTTTGCGCGGAATTGATGAGAAATACCGCACGACCGCCGCCTTCCATAAGCTGGCCGGAACTCTGGCCTGGGACTACCACGGCGCCGCCGATGCGGAAAAGGAGTTCTCCGCCGCGTTGAAACTGGAACCCACCAATCAGGTTGTCCTTTTGAATTTGGCCACGATTCACCTCGCTTCGACCAACCAAACGGTGGTCGAGGGCGCGCGGCAGTATCTGGATCAAGTCCCGCATACTTCCCCCCTCTACTTGACGTCGATCCGATACCTGGCGGCGGACGCCGTATTGCACAAATCACCGGACCGCGCGCTGTTCTATTCCCGGGAAATTGTAGCCGATACCAATTCTAACTTTGCT
>Ga0302319_10011771_pt1 | contig 16569 bp, 11 predicted proteins | sample Bog_T0_2_FD_203319 | JGI IMG/M metagenome (GOLD analysis project Ga0302319, IMG submission 203319) | Peat permafrost microbial communities from Stordalen Mire near Abisko, Sweden - Bog_T0_2 | ecosystem: Environmental > Terrestrial > Soil > Wetlands > Peat | place: Sweden: Abisko, Stordalen Mire...
CCATTCGTGCAACCCGGACGGGCGGGCCGCCCGTCCCTACCTGCCGTTGGTTCCGCCGGTGGTCGCCCGTCCGCCCCTACGCGAGGGCCGCGGAGATCCGGTCCAGCGCCGTCACCACGTTTTCGCGGGAATTGAAGGCGCTGATGCGCACGTGACCCTGTCCGCACCGGCCGAACCCAACCCCGGGCGTGCAGACGACCTGGGCCTTGGTGAGCAGCAGGTCGAAGAATTCCCAGGAATCATGGCCCGTGTTGACCCACAGGTAGGGGGCGTTCTCACCGCCTGAGCACGGGAGCCCCAGCTTGGCCATGGCCGAGCGGATGAGCTGCGCGTTGGAGAGGTAGAAGTCGGTGAGCTTGCGGGCCTGTCGCCTGCCGGCTTCGGTGTAAACCGCGGCGGCGGCCTTTTGTACGATATAGGCCGTGCCGTTGAACTTCGTCGTGTGGCGCCGGTTCCACAGCGGGTGAAGCGCATGCTCCCGCCCCGAGGCATCCCAGGCCTTCAGGCTCCTTGGGACCACCGTGTAGGCGCATCGGACGCCCGTGAAGCCCGCGGTCTTTGAGAAACTCCGGAACTCGATCGCCACGTCGCGGGCTCCGGGAATCTCGTAGATGCTGCGGGGAATCTCCGGATCCCGGATGTACGCCTCGTATGCGGAGTCGAAGAGGAGGATCGCCCGGTTGCGCCGGGCGTAGTCGACCCACGCGGCGAGCTGCGCCCGCGTGGCCACCGCCCCGGTCGGGTTGTTCGGGAAGCAGAGGTAGATGAGGTCCGCGGGCGCGTCCGGGATGGCGGGCACATACCCGTTCCCCGGGGTGCTTTCCAGGTACATCACGCCCTCGTAGCGGCCGTCCACGCTGGCGCCCGTCCGTCCCGCCATTACGTTGGTGTCGAGGTACACGGGGTACACGGGGTCCGGGATCGCGAGGCGAAGATCGCTGGAGAAAATCTCCTGGATGTTGGCGCAGTCGCACTTGGCCCCGTCCGAGATGAACACCTCATCGGGTTCCACCGGGCATCCCCGGTCGGCGTAATCGTGGCGGGCCACGGCCTCGCGGAGAAACGCGTATCCCTGCTCGGGGCCGTACCCCTTGAAGGTGGCCCGCGCGGCCATCTCGTCGGTCGCGGCATGGAGCGCCTCGATGCAGGCCGGGGGGAGTGGTTCGGTCACGTCACCGATGCCGAGGCGGATGACCGGCCTGCCCGGGTTGGCCGCGACGTATGCCCCCACCCGCCGCGCGATGTCGGCGAAGAGGTAGGAGGCCGTGAGCTTGGAGTAGTTTTCGTTGATGCGGATCATTCGGGGAGCCGGGCATCTTGGCGGGGGTCGATGCGCAGGACAAGACCGCAGGGGACCCATCGACGGCACTCATGGCGGGCTTGTAACCTCCCGGAGCCGCTCTTATCGATGCCGTCATGAAGGTCCTTGAAACTGCATCCGATATGAGCGCGCGGTCTGCCCAGCTGCGGGCCGAGGGGAGGACGATTGCGCTGGTCTCCACGATGGGCGCGCTCCACGACGGGAAGACCGGGCTGATCCGCGCCGCGGCGGCCAAGGCGGACGTCGTCATTGTCGCGATCTTCGTCAACCCGCTCCAGTTCGGCCCCAGCGAGGCGATCGCCAACTATCCGCGCAGCCTCCCGGAGGACATCGCCCGGTGCGAGGAGGCGGGGGCGCACATCGTGTTCGCCCCGCCGGTGGAGGAAATTTTCCCCACGGGCTACTCGACGTTCGTCACCGAGGACATCCTGGCGAAGCCGCTCTGCGGCGCCTCGCGTCCGGCGCACTTCCGGGGCGTGGCCACCCTCATGGTGAAGCTGTTCAATCTCACGCGGCCGCACTTTGTATTCTTCGGCCAGAAGACCGCGCAGCGCGCGGCGGTCGTCCGCAAGCTGTCCGACGACCTTGCCTTCGGGGTCGAGGTTGTCGTCGTACCCACCGTGCGGGAGCCGGACGGTCTGGCGGCAGGGGTGCGCAATTCCGCGCTGACGGGAAACCAGCGGCAGGGAGCCCTGGCCTTCAGCCAGGCGCTCAGGCGGGCGAAGGAGATGGTGGAGGGGGGGGTGCGCAGCCCCGACCGGCTCATCGCCGAGGTGACCCACATCCTCTCCGAGCACCGCAGCGTCCGCGTGATCTACGTCTCGATCGTGGACAGCACGACCATGGAGGCGGTGCGCGAGGTTGTCCCCGGCAGGACCATCCTGGCGATCGCGGCCTGGATCAACGAGGCGCGATTCATCGACAACGCGGTCCTATGACTCCTCGACCACCGGGTTGGAAAGGGAGCCGATCTTTTCGATCTCAACGACGACCGTGTCGCCGGGCTTGAGGTACACGGGGGGCTTGCGGGCGTAGCCCACCCCGTGCGGCGTGCCCGTGAGGATCACGGTGCCGGGAAGCAGCGTCTTGCTGCCGCTCAGGAATTCAACGAGGGTGGCGACGTCGAAGATCATGTCGCCGGTGCCCCAGTCCTGCATCACCGCGCCGTTCAGGAGGGTGCGCAGGCGAAGCGAGTTCGGGTTTGGAATCTCGTCCGGGGTCACGAGCACGGGCCCGAGCGGGCAGAAGGTGTCGAAGCTCTTGCCCTGGCTGAACTGGCCCCCGCTCTGGTGGAACTGCCAGTCGCGCGCCGAAACGTCGTTGGCGCAGGTGTAGCCCAGCACGTGTTCCAGCGCCCGGGCGCGCGGGACGTTCTTGCAGGCGCGGCCGATCACCACGGCCAGTTCGCCCTCGTAGTCGACCTTCGTGCTGGCGAGCCGTCGCGGAAGCTCAATCGGTCCGCCGGGATCCTGGAGGGAACTGGTGCTCTTGAGGAAAAGCATGGGACGCTCCGGCAGGCCCCTTCCCCCTTCCTCCGCGTGCTTCTTGTAGTTGAGCCCGATTGCGAGGATGTTGGGAGGGTCGATGGGCGCGAGGAGCCGGCCCGGCTGGACCGTCCGCCCGGAAACGCGGAAGTCCCCGGTAATGGAGCCGTCAATCGCAAGCGCCGAGCCGTCGTCCTGGAGGGCGGCATAGGCGGGGCCGGAAGGGCCGAGGTGGCGGAGGATCTTCATTTTTGGGGGGAGCTGGCTTCCGCATAGGCGTCCATGCCGACGCAGGAACAGACGAGGTTCCGGTCGCCATAAACATTGTCCACGCGCCCTACGGCGGGCCAGAACTTTGCGGAACGGGTCCACGGCGCCGGGAAGGCCGCAAGCTCGCGCGAATAGGCGTGGTGCCACTCGTCGGCGCACACGGCCTCCGCCGTGTGAGGGGCGTTCTTGAGGGGATTGTCCGCCCGGTCGGCCTCGCCGGTGGCGACCGCCTGCATCTCGCCGTGGATCGAGATCAGCGCATCGCAGAAGCGGTCGAGCTCGGTCTTGGCCTCGCTCTCGGTGGGCTCGATCATGAACGTTCCCGGCACCGGGAACGACATTGTCGGCGCGTGGTAGCCGTAGTCCATGAGCCTCTTGGCGGCGTCCTCGACCTCGATGCCGTGCCGCTTCCAGCCGCGCAGGTCGACGATGCACTCGTGGGCGACCAGCCCCGAGGCTCCCCGGTACAGCACAGGGAAGAACTCCTCCAGCCTGTGGGCGACATAGTTTGCGTTGAGGATGGCGGCCTTTGCCGCTCCCGTGAGGCCGTCCGGGCCCATCATGCGGATGAACATCCACGGGATGACGAGGATGGAGGCGCTCCCCCAGGGGGCGGCGGACACGGGTCCCGAGCCGCGTCCCGGCAGGAACCCCGCAAGGTGGGGGGCCACGGCGATGGGCCCGACTCCCGGGCCGCCGCCGCCGTGCGGGATGCAGAACGTCTTGTGCAGGTTGATGTGGCAGACGTCGGCCCCGATCCTGCCCGGCGAGGTGAGCCCCATCTGGGCGTTCAGGTTTGCGCCGTCCATGTACACCTGCCCGCCGCGGCGGTGGATGACCGCGCAGATCCCGGCGATGGATTCCTCGAACACCCCGTGGGTCGAGGGGTAGGTGACCATGAGGGCGGCGAGGTTCCCGCTGTGCGCGGCCGCCTTGGCCTCCAGGTCGGCTACGTCGATGTTCCCCCGCTCGTCGCACGCCACCGGCACGACCTTGAGCCCGCACATGGCGGCGCTGGCCGGGTTGGTCCCGTGCGCGCTCGTTGGGATGAGGCAGACGTTGCGACCGCCCTGGCCGCGCGACTCGTGGTACGATCGGATGGCAAGCAGACCCGCATACTCGCCCTGCGAGCCCGCGTTGGGTTGGAGCGAAACGGCGGACAAACCGGTGATCTCCGCAAGCCACGACTCCAGGTCGCTGAACAACTTCCTGTAGCCGAGAGCCTGGTTTTCGGGAGCGAATGGGTGCAGCGCTGCGAATTCCGGCCACGACACGGGCAGCATCTCGCTCGTGGCGTTGAGCTTCATCGTGCAGGAACCCAGTGAAATCATCGAGTGGCAGAGCGAGAGGTCCCTGGACTCGAGCCGCCTCATGTAACGGAGCATCTCGTGCTCGGTGTGGTGGGTGTTGAAGACCGGGTGCGCAAGGTACGGGGACGTCCGCGCGTGCGGAGAGGGGAACCGGAGCTCGGGAACCCCGGCGGCCGCCCCCGGCGAGGCCCCGAATACGCCGAGCAGCTCCGCAACGTCCTCCCCGGTGGACGTCTCGTCCAGGGAGACTCCCACCGAATGGGCGTCGATGCGCCTCAGGTTGATCCGCCTTGCGGCGGCGGCGGCGTGGATGCGCTCCGCATCGACGCCGGTCGCCGTGACCGTGTCGAAGAACGGCTCGCTGCCAACGGCAACGCCCGCCGATCGAAGGCCGGAGGCAAGCAGGTCGGTGAGGCGTTTCACCCGGGATGCGATGTCGCGGAGGCCGCCGGGCCCGTGATAGACCGCGTACATGGAGGCCATGACGGCCAGCAGGACCTGGGCGGTGCAGATGTTCGAAGTGGCCTTGTCGCGGCGGATGTGCTGCTCGCGGGTTCCCAGGGCCAGGCGCAGCGCCGGGTTGCCGCGGGAGTCCCTCGACACGCCGACCAACCGGCCGGGCATCTGGCGCTTGAAGGCGTCCCGGGTGGCCAGGTAGGCGGCGTGCGGACCACCGAACCCCATGGGCACCCCGAAGCGCTGGGCCGAGCCAACGGCCACGTCGGCGCCGAACTCCCCCGGGGGGCGCAGGAGCGTGAGGGCAAGGAGGTCGGCGGCGACGATGCCGAGGGCGCCCGCATCCCGCGCCTGCGACAGGAAGGGGGAGAAGTCGTGGATGGAGCCGCGGGTGTCGGGGTATTGCACCAGCACGCCAAAGAATCCCGCTCCGACTTGGAAGGTGCGGTGGTCGCCCACCACCACTTCGATCCCGAGGGGCCGGGCCCGCGTCCTCACGATGTCAATCGTCTGGGGGTGGCAGGCCTCGGAGACGAAAAACAGGTGGTGAGCGGCCGCTTCGCCCTCCTTCAGGCGGTGGCACATCATCATGGCCTCCGCAGCGGCGGTGCCCTCGTCGAGCATGGATGCGTTTGCGATTTCCATCCCGGTCAGGTCGCAAACCATCGTCTGGAAATTGAGGAGGCCCTCTAGGCGCCCCTGGGAAATCTCCGCCTGGTAGGGCGTGTAGGCCGTGTACCAGCCCGGGTTCTCGAGGATGTTCCGCTGGATGACCGGCGGTGTGTGGGTGCCGTGGTAGCCCTGCCCGAGAAAGCTCCGGAACACCTGGTTGGCGGAGGCGATCCCGCGAAGCTCCGCGAGCGCCGCGCTTTCGCCCGCGGCCGCGGGCAGCGAAAGGGGGGGGCGCCGGATTGCCGCGGGCACGGCGGCGTCCGCCAGGGCGTCCAGCGAGGGATAGCCGAGCAGGCTCAGCATCTCTGCGGTGGCCGCGGCGTCGTCGCCGGAGTGTCGCCTTGCAAAGGAATCGGTCGGGGCAGGGGAGTCGCTGTTCAGGGACATGGGCTTCCGGTCAGTGCCGGTGGCGGAAATAGTAGATCGCGTAGGCCAGAACCGCCAGCTCGGCGAGCACGATGCCCGCGATGAGCTTCCACTTGGCCCGCTTTCCGCTCCAGGGCTGCGGCGCCCGCAGCCGGTGGGCGCGATCGGTGATCGCGACCTTGTCCAGGTTCTCCAGGTCTGCCTTCATGGCCCCGGCGGTCTCATAGCGCATCTTGGGTTCCCGCTCCAGCGCGTGCAGGATGATCTCCTCGATGGCCGGCGACACCTCGGTCCTCACCTTGCGGGGCGCAGGTGGATCGCCCGTCACCCGGGCGTTCATGATCACGTAGGGGCTTTCGCCCTCGAACGGGGTGACTCCCGTGACCATCTCGTAGAGCATCGCGCCGAGGCTGTAGATGTCGCTCCGGTGGTCGCCGCGCTTCCCTTTCACCTGTTCGGGGGAGATGTAGTCGGGCGTTCCGAGGGTCGGGGTCAGGCCGACAAAGGTGAGTCGGCGGGCCTGCTCGACGCGGGCGATGCCAAAGTCAAAGAGGCGGAGCGAGCCGTCTCGGCAGATCATCACGTTCTGGGGCTTGAGATCGCGGTGAACGATGCCGTTGGCGTGAAGGTAGTCGAGCGCCTCGCAAATCTTGCAGGCGTACGACACCGCGTCGGCCTCCGGGAGGGGCTTTTCCTTGGCAAGGACCTCGGCGAGCGTCTTCCCGTCGAGAAACTCCATGACCAGGTAGGGGCGGCTCTTCTTTTCCTCGACCTTCACCACCTTGAGGATGGCCGGGTGGTTGAGCCGCGCCCCGATTTCCTCCTCGCGGTTGAAGCGCTCGAAGCCGGCGATGTCGCTTTCCAGGGCCATGAGGGGCACCTTCAGGGCGACGCTCTCCCCGGTCTTCCGGTCGTTGGCCTTGAAGATCGACGCCATGTTGCTTCGGGCCACGAGGTCGGTCAGCTCAAACCGGCCGTCCACCAACATCCCAGGGGCAAGGTCCCCATTGCCGGCGGCGACCACGGCGGCGGGCGCAGCGGCCTCGGCCTTGCTCTTGGGAAGAGTGGCAGCCCGCGCAGCCGAGGCCTGCGCCACCTTTTCCCAATCGCGGATCTCGATCATCTGCAGCGAGATGTTGTCGTCGCTTCCCCTCTTCTCGGCGAGGGCCACGAGCTCCCGGCATGCGTCAAAGGGATGGTTGCGCGAGACGATCTCCCGGATCTCCTCGTCGAGCACGTAGGCGTGCAGCCCGTCGGTGCAGTGCAGGATAAAGTCGCCGTGCTGGAGAAACTGGGTCGTGAATTCCGGCTGGCAGAAGGGCTCCCCGCCCACGGTTCGCGTAAGCTGGCTCCGCTGGGGGCTTGCCATGGCCTGGCGCTCGAGCATGAGGCCCAGCTTCACAGGAAGGGCCGTGGCCGAATGGTCCTTGGTCAGGCGGCGGATCGTCTTCTGCCGGATGAAGTAGGCCCGCGTGTCGCCGACGTGCGCGACGCACACAGTTCGGTCGCGGAACAGGGATGCGACCAGGGTCGTCGCCATCATCCTTCCCTTGAACTGCACCAGGCCGGTGTCGTGCACCCGGGCGCACGCGGTTGCGAACATCTGCCTCAGCAGCTCGTAGGCCTTGGTGTCCTGCGGGGCCTCCTGAAAGACGCGGATGGCCTCGTCGATCGCAAGCTTGCTTGCGACCTCCCCGTTTTCCTGCCCGCCGACTCCGTCCGCCAGCAGGGCAATGCTGCCCTGCTTCTCGCGAACCAGGGGGTCGGGCGACTCCCAGAAGTCCAGCCAGTCCTCATTGTGCGGCCGAACGGGGCCGGTGGTCGTGAGTCGGGCGTAGCGGAGTCGCATGGATGGGTTTCGGTTGGCCTGGAGCGCGGCTGCTCGGCGGCCAAAAACAAACTAGGCTCCGCCGCGCGGAAGCGCGATCGGAGCCTAGGATTTTAGCGGGCTGCGGTTAGGTCAAATCAAACCGCAGGCTTCGAGGAGAGGAGGATCTCCCTGCCCTTCTTCTTGCTCCCGCTGGCGAAGTAGAACCAGCCGTACAGGCCCCAGAGGAACGCCGCCCCAAGGGCGATGTAGCTCTCGTGCCAGCTCATGCCGGCCACCGAGAAGGGGCCGATGAGGTAGAACAGCATGCAGGCGAGGTTCGCCAGAAGCCCGAAGATCGGGATCACGAAGTGCTTGATGCCGTTGAACGAGTGGTGCTCCTTGAAGGCCACGATCGCCACGATGCAGGTCGTCATGTACAGGAGGAAGGTGCCGAAGTTGCTGACCAACGTGGTGATCAGGAACGAGTTGGGCACCGTGGTGTAGAACGACGGGCTGAAGATCCCGAAGCTGTACCAGATGTTGTGCTTGTCCAGCGGCGCCGGTGAGGTGCCCCCGAGGTAGGTTGTCACCGTGATGATGCCGATGACGATCGACAGGATGGACAAGGTCCAGATCGCCCGGTGGGGCGTCAGGTTCTTGCCGTGGAGGAGCCCAAAGTGCGAACCGACCTCCTCGTCGCGGCCCATGGCGTAGGTAACCCGGGCGCCCGTGTTCAGGCAGGCGAGCGTGGTGCCGATGAGGGCGAGGAACACGGTGGCGGCCTGCACGAGCATGAAGGCCTTGCCCGCGGCGTAGCTGCCGAAGAGCCAGGTTCCGGTAATGACCATCAGGTCGCCGATCGGGGCCGAGGAGGCACCCGCCTGGGACATGGTGTAACCGGGGTTCAGCAGGTAGTTGGTCGCGAAGTACTCGAACAGGTAGCAGATCGCGCCCTGGATGGTGAGGGACAGGAGGATGGCCCAGGGAAGGTGCCTCTTCGGGTCCTTTGCCTCCTCACCCATGGCCGTCACGGACTCGAAGCCGACCAGGATCAGGATGGCCACGCAGGCTTGGACGAAGACGAAGCTGAACTTGTGCGACCCGATGACCGACTTGGCCGTCGGATGGAAGTTGAACGTCGTCGCGCCGGTGGAGTCGGTCGTGTAGGCGCCCGTGTAATCCAGCGTGTAGGGGGCCGCCTTTGCAACGGTGGTCGCCGCGCCATTGGCATCGGCCGGAAGCGGGCTTCCGTCCTTGTCCGTCCCGTCCTGCATCTGGTAGGCGGGGGTGCCGTCGGCGTTCTTGGTCGGCTTGCCGTTGGCGTCGAGCACGGGGACAGGGTTGCCCTTGTCGTCCGTCTGCGGCACCTGGGCGACCTGGTAGTTGATCGCGACTCCGTTGGAGAGGTGGTACCCGGTCGATCCCTGCGGGTGATCGACCCGGTAGGCGATTGCGATGAACGAGAACACCACGAGGGCGGTGATCTGGATCACGTTGATCGCGATGTTTACGGCCGTGCTTCCGTTGACGCCGCGGTAGGCGATGTAAGAGACACCCAGGGCGAACACGATGCAGAACAGCCACATTTCAAGCGGGCTGTTGTAGATGCCGCTGAAGGTGTCCGGCATCAGGTATCCCGAAAGATAACCGACGAGCATTGCGGTCACTCCCACCATCACGCCGGGGTACACCCAGTAGTATAGATGGCTGGCCCAGCCTGTGAAGAACTTGATCACCCGGGCGTACTTGAAGGCCTTCGACTTCGCAAGGAACGCCTGCTCGGCGTAGAAGTACGAGGAGCCCGCGCCAGGGTAGAGCTTCGAGAGCTCGGCATAGCTCACGGCCGTGGCGTAACACAACGCCAGGGCGAGCAGGATGCCGAACCACATCGAGACGCCGGCCATCGGCGCCCCGTAGAGGGCTTGTTCTTCGAACGTGAGCCACAGGAACGCGCCGGGCGCGATCAGGGCCATTGCATTGACCGTCAGACCGGTGAGGCCCAGGGTGGCCTTCATCGTCGCAGTAGGGGTGGGGGAGGCTTCAGGCATAGGTTTATCGGGTTGTGATTGTCTGAGTTTCGCGTGCTTGGGACGGCTAAGCCCCGACGGCTTTTAGCACGATTGATGCCAATAAATTTAATTTTAATGGCTGTGCCTTCCGATTTTCCTGAAAATATTCATCAAAAAGTGCATCAGGGTAAGGTTGCCATCCACTGGATCGAAGGCATTATCAGCTATCCAACAGGTTGGTAATTAGAAGGATGTCGACCATTCTGAATCGATTTTTCTCATTGCCATGGATGGTCCTGCCGTCTGGAGCCAGTTTTGGCTGCACTCGGCCAATGCAGGGAAAACCCGCCCGTCATTTATCTCGGTTTACTTTCAATTCATGCAAGCGGATTGGCAGTCCTTTTACTAACCGATCGAGAACAGGTTGCATAAACGGGAAGAGATGGAACGGATCATGCTATTTATGTTTTTTTAACGGACTGTCCGCAGCGACTCATGGCGACCTTTCATAAACTGGATTCGGCTGGCAGAGGCGCCCTTTGGGACTGCTTGGAGGCCCTTGCGGTCGTGGCCGTTGTGACGGTCTTCGGCGTCTTTGCCCGCCTGAACTACCACGCGTTGGGCTACATATTCCTGTTGGCCATCATCGCCGTGAGCATGCGGGTCCGGCGCTGGCCGGCGATTTTTGCAGCCGTGGTGGGAAGCCTTTCATGGGACTTTGTCTTCGTACCTCCGAAGTTCTCCTTTTCCATTCTCCACCTCGAAGACAGCCTGTTGTTGTCCTGCTATCTGGCTGTTGCCCTGATCGGGAGCCAACTCAAGGCCCTCAGGTCGGCCGACGACAGGGCCCGGTTGCTGGCCGAGTCCGAGCGCATGCACCAAACCCTGCTCGACAGCGTTTCCCATGAGCTGAAGACACCCATTGCCGTGCTTCGCGCAGCCGTGGAGCAACTCGACACCGAGGACACCGAAAAGCGGAGACGCCTCACCCGGGAAATCCCCGTCGCGGTGCATCGGCTCGAGAACCTCGTCAACAACCTCCTGAACCAGACGCGGCTGGAGTCCGGTGTGCTGCGACCCCATCTTGACTGGTGCGACGCGCGCGACGTTGTTGCCGCGGCAATCCGGTCCGTGGGGAGCCGTCTTGAGGGAAGGCAGGTGCTTGTGGGCATCCCGGTCGACCTGCCGATCTTTCTCGCGGATGCGGCCCTCATGGAGCAGGTGATCGCAAACCTCCTGCTCAACGCCGCCATTCACACGCCCGCCCCTGGCGCCATCCGCGTCTCCGCGGGGTCGAGCGAAGAGGCAAAGCAGGTCTCGATCACGGTCTCCGACGAGGGACCCGGGATCTCCGCTGAGAACCGAGGGAGGATCTTTGAGAAATTCAACCGCGGCCACGCGCCAAGATCGGGCGGCCTCGGTTTGGGTTTGTCCATCGTTCGCGGGTTCATGAACGCCCAGGGCGGCGAGGTGACCGTGGAGGCCCCCGCAGGAGGTGGCGCGATGTTCAGGCTCTCTCTCCCCCTGACGACGCCTGGAGACGTGCCCAACGGATGAACACCGAACGCAGGCACGACATTCTGCTGGTCGACGACGAGGCCCAGCTTCGGCGGCTCCTCCGGTTTACACTGGAGGAAGCCGGGTACCGGGTGAGGGAGGCGGAGTCGGGTCGTGTCGCCCTCGGCGAGGTGGCGTTGGAGTGCCCCGATCTGGTCATCCTCGACCTCGGCCTCCCGGACACCCCGGGCACTGAAGTGCTCCGAGCACTCCGGCAGATTTGCTCCGTGCCGGTCCTGATCCTGTCGATCCTGGGGCACGAGGAGAGCAAGATCGCCGCCCTCGATGCGGGCGCGGACGACTACCTGACGAAGCCCTTCAGCGGCGGGGAATTGCTGGCGCGGCTGCGGGCCGTGTTGCGCAGGGCAAACCTGGAGCAGGCTGCGGAAAGCAGCTTCGAGTTCGGCCCGATCCACGTGGACTTGGAGCGCAGCCGCGTATTGCGCGATGGCCGGATGATCAAGCTCACGACCATGGAATTCCGGCTCCTCCGGCTGCTGGTGACAAACCGGGACAAGGTCCTGACCCACCGGTATATCCTCCGGGAAATCTGGGGGCCGCAATCGACGGGAAACACGAACTACCTGCGGATCTATATGATGCGCATTCGAAAGAAGCTCGGGCAGGACGTGGACTCGGCTGGACACTTTCAAACCGAGTCCGGCGTTGGCTACCGTTTTGTGAGCGATCCCGGGCCCGCGGCTCCGGCTACAGGAGCATGAAAGCCAGTGCCATGACCACGGTCGGGACCACGGCGGCCAGGAAAAGGCGTGCGGGAGAGACCCCGTCCGGAAAAAACCGCTGGAGAATGGCCTGACCTGCCGGATTTGGCGCATTGGCGATCACGGTGAGGCCGCCTCCCGTGACAGCGCCGGCGACGACCGCCAGTTTGAAAGGCTCGGTGAAGCCGGGGACCAGCGTCGCCAGATACGTGATTGCCGCGTTGTCGTTGAAGCCGGTGAGGATGGTCGCCCAGACGAAGAGCGAAACCCGGCCCAGGCTCTTCAGGACCGGCTCAAGCCACCAGCTTTGGAGGCCGCCGTGAACGACAAGCCCGGCGAGGAAGAATCCGACCAGAAGGGGCGGCCTAAGGTCGAGCTTCTTCTGGTAGTGGGCGGTCGCCTGCGCGAAGGCCATGAAGAAAAGGAAGGCGCCAATGAAGAGCGCCGGATAGTGGGCCACGGTCACGACAAAGACCAGGAACGCGATCTGCGCGCCTATGATCCAGCCGGGAATGTAGGCGCCGCCTCCCTGGGTGAGCGCGCGGCCGATCGTTAGGTATTCGTGGTTCAGCTTCGCAAATTCCCTCCGGAAAATCAGGCGGTACAGCGTGGTGGCGCAGACAATCCCGACAAGTGCCTTCCACCCAAAATGGCTGATCATGTAGACAAAGCCCCAATGCCAGGGGCCAGCCGCCATCACCATCGGAGGCGCGGCAAATTGTGTCAGCGTGCCACCGACAGACACGTTGACGAAGAGCAGCCCGATCGTCGCATAGGCGAGGGTCGGGGAGGGCCGATAATGGTAAAACTGGCGGGCGAGCAGCAGGGCGGAGATCGTCATGGCGCCGGGCTCTGTGATCAGCGACCCGAACAGGGGCCCGATGACGAGGATGGCCATCCACCACGCGCTCAGGGTGGCGCCTCCTGCTGCGGCGAACAGGAAGAGGCATTTTTCGGCGAATCGAAGCATGGGCCGCGTGGAGGCGAGCGCCATGATGACCATCACAAACATCGGTTCGGTGAAATCCACCTTGTGGCCGATGTAGTCCACCGCCGTGCCCCAGCCCCTGCAGAGCACGATGGCGATCCCCAGGATCACGGTCCAAATTCCAAACACGGCCTCCACTTCGCTGAGGAAGTGCAGGACCTGGCCTCCGAAGCTGACTTCAGGGATTTGGTTCCCCTCGTCGTCGGCGACGTGCGGCCTGCCGTTTGAACCGTGCCTGGCCTCGACGACGTGGGCCCAGTGTCGGAACTTCGGCGTCAGGAACGTGTGCACGATTGCCAGCAGGAAAATGATGCTGGCAACCAGATTGAATGGGTCCGCATGGACCCTGTCGGAAAGGGTCTGGAGCAGACCGTCCGGCGAAGCAGGCGGGTAGCTGCCCAACGGCAGGGGGAAGCCTCCGGGATGGGAGGCCGCCCCCGCCGGGGCAGGCACCGCAAGAGCGGGTTGGAGCCAGTTCAAGTCAGGCGGTGGCGCAGGTGCCAGTAGAGCGTCACCCCGTAACCGGCAACGACCCCTCCGGCGACACACCACTGGCTGATGCTGCCCGGGGCGAAGAACACCGGACAGATGAACTGGACCAACGCGAGCGCAACGAGGAGGTAGGCCACGCGCCGGAACGATCCCGGCGTTGCCGCCCACCCACTCTTGAACTTTCCCTCGAGTTGCAGCCTTTCATGGCGCCGCTGGGCGGCGCCCTGGATCAGGCCGAAGGCCAGCCCGATCGCCCCGCCCACCAGCAGGGCAGCCGGTGGGCGAAGGATATCGATCCATGGGGTTATCATGGCGTGGTTCCTCAGGAGACCGGTGTCTCGCCAGCCTTGTCCATGACGAAGCCCGCGTAGCCAGGCGCACCCATCTCAGGCATGTCGAGGCCCGCGATCTCCACTTCCTTGCTCACGCGGTTCCCGACCAAGGCTTCGGCGATCTTGTACGCGATCAGCGAGAGGATCGACAGGGTCACGAAGCACACGATCACACCGATGGTTTCCGCCTCGAGCTGACCCCAGCCGCCTCCGTAGAAGAGGCCGGTCACTTTTCCGGGGACGCCGTTCCAGCCGTCCCCGTAAGTGCCGTCCGCGAAAAGGCCCAGGGAAAGGCAGCCCCAGGCTCCGTTCACGCCGTGGACCGAAATGGCCCCGACGCAGTCATCAATGCCAATCTTGTCGAAGAAGAACACCGACTCGACCACCAGGACTCCGGCGATCAGGCCGAGAGCCGAGGCGCCCCAGGCGCTCACGAACGCGCAAGGGCAGGTGATGGCCACCAGGCCTGCGAGCATGCCGTTGCACATCATGGCGGGATCTGGCTTCTTGGTCTTGAACCACCACATCCAGAGCGTGGCTCCGACGGCCCCGGTAGCAGAGGCCAGCATCGTGTTCACCGCGACGACGGCGATGCGGAGGTCGGTGGCCGCAAGGCTGGAGCCCGGGTTGAACCCGAACCAGCCGAAGGCCAGGATGAACGTCCCGAGCATCACAAGGGGGATGCTGTGGGGAATGATGGGATTCACAATTTTCCCGCTGGCGTCATATTTTCCATGACGGGGCCCGATGAGCCAGCAGAAGATGAGCGCTATGACGCCACCCTGCATGTGCACGACGGACGATCCGGCGAAGTCGACGTGGCCGTGCCCTATTCCCCAGTTGACTCCCATCTGGGCGAGCCAGCCGTTGCCCCAGACCCAGTTTCCAAACACCGGGTACATGAAGGTCCCGATACATGCGCCGTAGATCATGAAGGCTGAGAACTTCCATCGTTCCGCGGCGCCTCCGGTTGGTATGGTTGCGGTGGTGTCCATGAACACCATCTGGAAAAGGAAGAGCGCAAACGCCGCGCAGTCATATCCCGCCCCCTTCAGGAGGAATCCCTTTGCACCCAGGAGGCCCAGGAAGTGGCCGCCAAGGGTGATGCCAAGCTCATGGTTGAGGCCGGCGTATCCACCCATTGTCCCAATGCCACCGCCGATCGGGTTGTTGGGATCGGCCATGCCTCCGAACATGAAGGCAAATCCGCAGATGTAGAACCCGAGCATCCCCAGCGGATAAATCATGAAGTTCATCGCCATGGTGTGGCCGGCGTTCTTTGCCCGGCAGAGGCCGGTTTCGACGAGCGCGAAGCCCGCCTGCATGAACATGACAAGGAAGCCGGTCACCAGAGTCCATGTGAAGTTGATCGCGACCCGGTTGTGGCCCACCGAGTCGGACAGCTTGACCGCCAGGGGCTCGACCTTTGCCTGCGCCGTGTAGTCGTCGAATGCCTTCTTGGCGTCCTGGTAGGCCTTGACCTTCGCGGGGTCCTTCTTGTCGTCGTCACTCAGGTCGGAGGGAGCCGATACGACGAACATTGTACCGGCTACCGACTGGGCGTCGGCGGTTCCCCCGGTCGCATAACCACCCGGGTCGGGGGGCGGATCGTCGGCGAGGAGCTTAGCTACGTTAGGGGTGAAGAAAAGCGCCGCTCCGAGGAGAGCCGCGCGAAGCCACTTCGAGCTGAGGGATCGGATTGTCATAGGATAAGGGGCGCCAGCCTTCCCGGAAACGTTGCTGAGCAGGGAAGGCCGAGCCCCATCCCGTTTTAGCATCCATGGTGCCAAAATGTGTAAATATATAATAGTCCATTGTTTACATTATATTAATGTTTTTTTAATGCTACGCTTTTTGCCAAAGCAAAGGGCCCCACTGCGCGGAAGGCGCGAGCGGGGCCCTTGTTTAGCCTACGAACTTTGGTCCTAGGATCTCAGACCGCAGGCTTTGCGGTTAGGAAGACCTCCTTGCCCTTCTTCTTGCTCCCCGTGAGGAAGTAGATGAGGCCGTAGATTCCCCAGAGGGCCACGACGCCGAGCGCGATGTAGGGCTCGTGCCAGCTCATTCCCGAGACCGAGAACGGCCCGACCAGGTAGAACAGCATGCAGGCGAGGTTTGCGACCAGCCCGAAGATCGGGATGACCACGTGCTTGATCCCGCTGAACATGTGGTGCTCCTTGAAAGCCACCATCGCGACGAAGCAGGTCGTCATGTAGAGGAGGAACGTGCCGAAGTTGCTGATCAGCGTCACGTACACCAGGGAATTTGGCAGGGTGGTATAGGTCGCAGGGCTGAAGATCGCGAAGCTGTACCAGAGGTTGTGCTTGTCCAGTGCGGCGGGGGTCGTGCCTCCGAGGTAGCTTGTGACGGTGATCATCCCGATGAAGATCGACAGGACGCAGAGCGTCCAGATCGACTTGTGCGGAGTCAGGTTCTTGCCGTGGAGGAGCCCGAAGTGGGCTCCCACCTCCTGGTCGCGGCCCATCGCGTAGGTGACGCGGGCTCCCGTGTTCAGGCAGGCCAGGGTCGTGCCAATCAGCGCGAGGAAGACCGTCAGGGCCTGGACGAGCATGAAGGCCTTGCCCGCTGATGCGCTGCCGAAGAGCCAGGTGCCGGTGATCAGCATCAGGTCGCCGATGGGCGCGGCCGAGGCACCGGCTGACGACATCGTGTAGGCGCTGCTGAGCAGGTAGTTGGCGGCGAAGTACTCGAACAGGTAGCAGATCGCCCCCTGGATGGTGAGGGAGAGCAGGATCGCCCAAGGGAGATGCTTCTTGGGA
>Ga0302319_10011773_pt1 | contig 16567 bp, 16 predicted proteins | sample Bog_T0_2_FD_203319 | JGI IMG/M metagenome (GOLD analysis project Ga0302319, IMG submission 203319) | Peat permafrost microbial communities from Stordalen Mire near Abisko, Sweden - Bog_T0_2 | ecosystem: Environmental > Terrestrial > Soil > Wetlands > Peat | place: Sweden: Abisko, Stordalen Mire...
AATCTTTATTCGTCGTAGAAACCATCATGGCCCGCGACGGCGAGAAAGCCAGCCCCACAATGCCCGGTCCCGAGAGGAAATGGCTGATCGAGCGGTCCGGCTTGATTTTCACGACACCTTTGCGCCCCATATGCGATGCAGCAGAGTAAAGATTGCCGGCAGAATCGAAGGCCATCCCCTGAGGCCGTCCCAGACCCCGGTAAAAAACCTCGACATCGCCGTTATCGGCAATCCGGTAAATACTGTCGAAGCTCGAAGTCGTTGGGCCGCTCACATACAAGTGGTTATCGGGCCCCCAGGCCAGATGATACGCCGAAATCGACGGTTCCATCGTCGCGTAAACGAAAATCTGCTGGTTGGGCGCAATCTTGAAGATCGTCCCGCTGCGGTCGCCCACATAAAGGTTGCCTTCGGGGTCGAAACAAATCCCGGTCGCAACACCCATCCCTTCCACATACACCGACATGTTGCCGCCATGCGTCACCTGATAAATCATCCCGTCAAAGCGGCTCGAGATATAAATCAAACCGTCTGGTCCAATTGCGATCCCGGTCGCGTTCATCAGATCGTTGATGAACGGCCGCACATTGTAATTCAGATCGATGCGGTAAACCGCCACCGGAACCTTTTGGCCGCGCGATCCGCTGAACGTCGCATAAACATTGCCGAACGAATCGACTGCGGGATTGGCCACCGGATGCAGGTTTTCCGCGATCGGGATTCCGATGTCGCAGACCCAGGCTTCGCTCAGGGCATCGCCGCGCCCCACGATCAACTCGCCCGCGGAAGCGCCTTCGGGGACTTTCACGATCAGAAACGAATCGGAGCCGATCACCACCGGCGCCGAGACGTCGCCGATCGTCACATTGGGCCGGATCATAGCCGCGGCGCCCGCCGAAAGCCCCTTGCCGCGGATGTACAACTCCCCACCTGTGATTGCAGCCTCGGGCTCGACTTGCGAAATGCGGGGTTTTCCGTTGGATTCTTTGCGAAGAGGCATATAACTAGTAAAGATTGAACCTTCCCATCATAAACATCACTAGCGCGGCGTAAACGCCCGCCATCATGTCGTCGAGCACGATGCCCGCGCCGCCCGGCACCCGTTCGATGAGACGTATGGGCGGCGGTTTCAGGATATCGAAAAGCCGGAAGAGCGCGAGCGCGAACAGAAGCGACCGCCAGTTTAGCCGTGTGGCGCCGCCCAAAGTCAGCCACTGGCCGAGGACTTCATCCACCACTACGATCTGCGGGTCTTTCCGACCGGTCTCGACCGCGACAACACCTGCAGCATGGATCGCGGGCCAAAGCGCGACGAGCGACAGCAACACGAAACCAAAATCGTTAACGCCCAGCTTCCAGAGCGGCCACGCGATGAGAATCGCGGCGACCGACCCTGCAGTTCCCGGGCCTTTAGGCCAGTATCCACAGCCAAACCAGGTCCCGATCAGGAACCAGAAGCGCTTCATTCTTCGGTTTCGTCTTCCGGTCTCATGAACTGAGTCGCGGGTGTCGAAATCACGTATTTTTCCATAGCCCAGTTGCCCAGGTCGATCTCGCGGCAGCGTTCGCTGCAAAATGGCGCTTCCGGGTCGGAGAGCTTCACAGGTTTCTTACATATGGGGCACTTCATAAATTCAGCGGGCCGGGATTTGCGAAGCGGGCGAAATGCTGATCAGGTTGGGCGGCGGCGCTGCGATGCCGGACCAGCTTTCGGTCAGCGGCAGCAGTGTGCCGAGGATGTCGTAATCGTGAGTTTCGGTAATCAGCAGCCGCCGGATCTGGCCCGGCTTCGGGTCCTCACCCTCAATATCGTTAATCAGCACGACGCCATCGATCTCCGGCGCCTGAGTCGGCATGCGGCCCTGCCACAGCAGATCGGTATCCGGCGACGGCCCTTCCACAATCACCTGAACCTCACGCCCGACCAGTTCTTTGTTCTTCGCGGCAGAGATTTTTCGCTGAATCGCCATCAGCCGCCGTTTGCGGTTGTTGATCATCCGACCATCCACCTTGCCATCGAGTTCGAAGCTGCGGCTGGTGTCTTCGTCGGAATAAGAGAAGACGCCCAACCGGTCGAAGCGAGCTTCTTTCACGAACTGGCAGAGCGTCTCGAAATCTTCTTCGGTTTCGCCCGGGAAACCGGCAATGAAGCTGGTCCGGATGGCGACGCCGGGAATCGTACTCCGAACCTTTTCCAGCAGTTTCAGGAAAATATCGCCGTTGGCGCCGCGCTTCATCCGTTTCAGGACCGAACCGCTGGCATGCTGTAGCGGCATGTCGATATATTTCACCAGCGCCGCATGCTCGGCAATCGTATCGAGCAGCTTCTGCGTCACGCGATTGGGATAAGCATAGAGAAACCGCACCCATTTCTCCTGCGCGGTCTCGATGGTCGCGAGGCGCGCCAGTAATTGCGCCAAGCCATCCTTAAGGCCGAAATCCTCGCCGTAACAGGTAGTATCCTGGCCAATCAGATCGATCTCGCGAACCCCCTGGGAGAATAATCGCGTAGCCTCGGAAACCACCGATTCAAAGCGCCGGCTGCGAAACTTGCCGCGATACTGCGGGATCACGCAGAACGTGCAGGGATGGTCGCAACCTTCCGCGATTTTGATATAGGCGTAGTGGCGGGGCGTTGCCAGCACCCTCGGAGTCAGATCGTGATAGAGATAAAGCCCCGGGTCCGCGGCGAGCGGTTCGTCGATGCCTTCGCAAACGGCGACAATCCGGTCCACTTCGTTGGTGCCGATGATGGCATCCACCTCGGGCATGTCTTTCCGAATATCGCCGCGGTAACGCTCCACCAGACACCCGGCTACAACCAACCGCTTCGCTCGCCCGACCTTCTTGTACTCGGCCATTTCAAGAATAGTGTCGATGGATTCCTGCTTGGCCGGATCGATAAAGCTGCAGGTATTCACCACCAGCACATCGGCCTGATCGGGATGGGCTGTGAGCTCATGCCCGCGGGCAGAGAGCTGGCCCATCATTACTTCGCTGTCGACCAGATTCTTGGGACAACCGAGACTGACAAAACCTACTTTCAAACTGCGACCTTCTGAATTGTGATGCCGCCGGCAACTTTGACATGCAGTGTGACATGGCGAAGATCGCCCGTTCCTTCGGGCGCGGGTGTCTGGCTCTCACCGATGCCGAGGCGGCGATGGTGGATTGACCCTTCGAAGTCGGAATAGATCGAGCCGAGGTTTGTGGATGCCTGGATCTGATATTTCGCGGGCTCACTCAGTTGAACCAGCACATCGCCCACATTCGTGGTGGCGTCGATATCGCTTTCCACGCCGAACACCACCACGCTGCCGGTGCCGTGGTGGATGACCAGTTTCGTATTGCGAGGCACCCGGATCCGGTAACTCACTTTGATGTCCGTGAAGTGTTTGTGAGCGGTGGTAATGGTGAGTTCGCCGCCTTCGAGCTTTTTGGTTACCTCTACCCGTTTCAGATCTGCTTTGGACCAGGTGTAGCGGTCGGTCTGGATTTCTACCGTCGGCTGATCCCAGCCTTCGATGTTGAGATCGCCTGTCGAGCCTTCGATGCGAACCGTGCCGCCCGGCGCGAAATCCGTCTTGTCGACGGTGGAGAGGTCCACGCGCTGCGCGGCCATCGCGAGCATGGGCACAAATATGGCTGCGACGAGTTTCTTCGAGGGCATAAAGATATTTTAGCGCTTACTTGTCGAGGCCGTTCAGGCCCTTCTTATAATTCGGGTCCATCGCGGCAATATCGGTGCGGTAACTGACCGTGTTCGCGGAAGGGAAAGTGTTCGGGATCTTCTGCGTCACTTTGCCTGTGGCAGCCCATTCGGTGCCGCGCTGTAACGTCGTGATGAAGCCGACGCAGCTTAATGCGTTGATATCGTGGCCCATCGTTGTGTGGAAGATTCGGCCCTTGCCATAACTCACTACCACCAGCATGGGCTCATCGCGTCCGGTGCCGTGATTGGTGGGATCGGAATACGCGGTCGCGAGCACGGTCATGTTTTTGCCCGGCCCACGGAGCGAGTTGTAGAGCTCATCGCCCTGATGCATCCACTCGCGCGGGATCCCTTTCATAATCGGATGATCCGCATCGCGCGTCGTCACCAGAAAGGGCACTCGATTGCCATGCGATCCAGCTTTGCCCGGCGTAGTCTCCGAGGTTAGCTTTCCGTCCTTATAGAACCAAAGCGGCCCGGACTTTTCATCGCGGTCGCGCCAGCCGCCGATGCCGATCATCTCGTTGTATTCAGGCCACTGGCCGAACGAGTTGTCGGCGGCATGAACCGTGACCAGGCCCCCGCCGGCTTTGATGTAGTCCGTGAAAGCCGTTTTGAGCTCGGCAGGCCAGTCGGGCGCATCGTAATTCGACACCACCACCCGATACTTCGCGAAATCCGGTTGTTCAGAGGGGATCGTTACCACATCCACCTGAAACAGGCCGGTCTCTTCGAGCTCTTTCTTCAGTACCGGCGTGGTGAGCTGCCACTTGTGATAGGTTCCCCCGCTCTGGCCGTCTATCAGCAACACGCGAATCGGCGCCGCAGGCTTCTGGGCGAAAAGCCAGGGCCAGGCCATCGCCGCCATCAGGATCAGTTTCTTCATGCAATCAACTCTCTTTCTCGGGCGATTTTCAGGGCTTCAATCGCCGCTCCGCGCGCGCCCGCGGTGTCGCCATGCGGCATGATGTGGATCGGGATATCGGCCTGCTCGACACGCTGCCCGGGCATGCCCGTGCGGATCTCATCGATAAACCAGTTCTGAAATTCGGCTGATGTTTCAATAGCGCCTCCGCCCACGATGAGCGCTTCAGGGTCGAAGGTATTCACCATCTCATCGAAGAACAGCCCCAGGGCATGTGCCTGCACGCGGAAGATTTCCCGGCACATGGTATCGCCGGCTTCGGCTAACCCGCGAACGCGTTTCGCAACATCCGGCAAGCCTGCGAGTTCATGGTTGGGATACTGTTTCAAAAAGAACGGCAGCAATGACCGGTCGATGGCTGTCAGAGAGCAAAGAGCTTCCAGATCTCCCACACGTCCACAATTGCATTCGGGATGCAGTCCTTCAATGCCCTGAATCCGCTGGTACGGGATGAGCACGTGGCCCAGTTCACCGCCAAAACCCTTTCGGCCTTTGATTACCTTGCCCTCAGCAATTACACCGCCGCCGAGGCCTGTGCCGATGATCGCCGAAATCGAAGTGGTCTCGTTCTGGCCGCCGAAGAGTACGAAATGGCCCCAAAGTGCGCCGGCGTTGCCATCGTTGAGATAGGCGACGGGCTTGCCGAGATGCCGCTCCAGCCCATCGCGAATATCGTATCCGGACCATGCGGGATGGGCGAAATTGGTGGATCCACGCGCGCTGAACACGCCCGCGGCGCTGGCGGGACCAGGCGTATCGAGGCCCACAAAAACGATATCGCCCAGCGCATGGCCTGCCTTCTCGACGGCGATCTTGAGACCATCGGCAATTTGCGCCAGGCAAACGTCTGGACCTTCGCGCGAGCGGGCCGGGTGCTCGCACAGCCCCTCGATGAGGAAATGCTCATGCGCGTCGATGAATGTGTAGTTGACGGCGGTGCCGCCGAGGTCTATTCCTGCAACTATCCGCATGGGTTGCTTCATCCTATCAATGGAAGAGCAAGGCGCGGAATGAAACATCGCGTGGTCATTATCGGCGGAGGATTCGGTGGCTTGTATGCCGCCATGTCCCTCAAGCGCGCCGACGTTGACCTTACCGTGATCGACCGGCGCAATTTCCACCTGTTCCAACCCCTGCTCTATCAGGTGGCTACGGGCGCGCTTTCGCCTGGCGAAATCGCCTCGCCGCTTCGCTATGTCCTGAACAGCCAGAAGAACACGCGGGTTCTGCTCGGCGAGATCGTCGATGTCGACGCGGCATCACGCCAGGTGGTTTTCAAAGACCAATCGCGCGTGCCCTATGACACGCTAATCGTGGCCACTGGTTCGACTCATGCCTATTTCGGCCATCCCGAATGGGCCGCGCTGGCACCGGGTCTGAAGACCATCGAAGACGCCACCGAAATCCGAGCCCGCATCCTGCTGGCTTTCGAGCGCGCCGAGAAGGAAACCAACCTCCACGAACGACGGGCCCAGTTAACGTTCGTAGTCGTCGGCGGCGGTCCGACGGGCGTTGAACTTGCCGGCGCCTTAGGCGAAATCTCGCGGGATACGCTGCGCAAGGATTTTCGCGCCATCAATCCCGCCGATGCCCGAATCTTCCTGATCGAAGGCGCCGACCGCGTCCTGCCGCCCTATCCTCCTCAGCTATCGAAGAAGGCCGAGCAATCGCTTATCGACCTTGGTGTGCAGACTCGCGACAACACCAGAGTAACCGGCATTGATGAGCACGGCGTTACGATGCACGGGGCTGACGGGAAGGAAAGCCACATTGAGGCCCGCACCATTCTTTGGGCGGCGGGCGTGCAGGCATCGCCGCTGGGCAAGATCCTCGCCGACCATACCGGCGCGGCTCTGGATAAGATAGGCCGGGTGAAAGTCGGCCCTGACCTTTCGATTCCGGGGCATCCGGAGATCTTTGTTATCGGCGACCTTGCCGGCTTCGAGCAGGATGGCAAGCAGATCCCCGGCCTTGCTCCGGCTGCGATGCAGCAGGGGCATTACGCGGCCCGCCTGATCGCCGCGCGGTTGAAGGGCGGGAAGACCGAGCCGTTCCGCTATTGGGATAAGGGCAGCCTTGCCACCATTGGCCGCAATCATGCGGTGGCCGATATCGGACCGTTCCATTTCAGCGGGTATATCGCGTGGGTGGCGTGGCTGTTCATTCACCTGCTCTATATTGTGGAGTTCGAGAACCGCGTGCTGATTCTGTTTCAGTGGGCTTATGACTACTTCACCCACAATCGAGGCGCGCGTTTAATCACGGGCAATGAATCCGATCACATCGGGTAAGATCGCTCATGGCCCGTTTGAGCTTTCTGTTCCTGGTCGCCTGCCTTGCGGTCGCGCAAAATAAGCCCATCGCCGTGAAAGTGGTCGTGGTCGCCATGTTCGAGCGTGGGGAAGATACCGGCGACGTGCCGGGTGAGTACCAGCTTTGGGTTGAGCGCGAGCATCTGGACCGCGTGATCCCTGTCGCCGCGGCATACCATGCAGCGCGTATGAATGCCGATGGCGTGCTCGGGATGCTGACCGGTATTGGAACGGCCAAGGCTGCAGCGTCCGTGATGGCGCTGGGGACGGATCCGCAGTTCGATCTTTCGAAGGCCTATTGGGTGATCGCGGGGATTGGCGGCGGCGATCCGGCCGATGTTTCTTTAGGGTCTGCCGTCTGGGCCGAGCATGTGATCGATGGCGATCTGTCCTATGAAATCGACGCCCGGGATATTCCTAAAGACTGGCCGACCGGGTATGTTCCGCTGCGTCGCGAGGTGCCTTATGAACAGCCTGTGCGCGCCGAACTGGAAGGCGAGATGTACAGTTTGAGCGCTTCGCTGGTCGACTGGGCTTATCGCCTGACTCGCGATACGCCGCTGAAGGACAGTGAGCAGATGCGGGCCTCGCGGGGGCGTTTTACGGGGTTCCCGAATGCCCTGCGGCCGCCTTTTGTGGCGAAGGGGGACACGATGTCTTCGAGCACCTTCTGGCATGGGGGGCGTCTTGATGCGTGGGCCAATGAGTGGACCCGGTATTACACAGGCGGCAAGGGGAATTACATGATCGCGGCCATGGAGGATTCGGGGACGCTCCAGGCGTTGACGTTTCTGAGCCATGCCGGACGTGTCGACCTGAGCCGCGTGCTGGTGCTTCGGACGGTGAGCAATTACGACCGGGAGGCTCCTGGATCGACTCCGGCCGAGAGCCTGAAGGGGCTGGTGACCGGCAGTTATTCCGCGTATATGCCGGCTCTGGAGGCTGCGGAAACGGTGGGGGATCGGGTGGTGCGGTATTTGGTTGAGCATTGGTCTGAGTGCGCGTTGGCGCCGCCGCGGTAGGGCGGAACTGGCGCGGCGTGCAATTCGAAGCCAATCTCCGGGGGGCCGTTGCGGCGTGCAATTCGAAGCCAATCCGCCGGGGGCCATTGCTCCGTACAATTCGAAGCCAATCCGCCGGGGGCCATTGCTCCGTGCAATTCGAAGCCAATCCGCCGGGGGCCATTGCTCCGTACAATTCGAAGCCAATGCCCCGGGGGCCGTCGCGGCGTGCAATTCGAAGCCAATCCGCCGGCGACGAGATCGCCAGGTGGTCCCCGTGCCATTCCGCCCCGCAGAGCAGCGGAGCCGCAACCAAACTGAAAGGGTGCGCGAACTGCATCGTGTACCCGAGCAACGCAGCTTTCGCTGCGTGTCCATTGCAATAAGCAATGATGGGCAGAACTTCCTACCGTCAGGAATAGCAGACGAACATGAGGTCCCCGCCAAGGAGGCTTGCAGACTATTGAAAGTATTGGGGCGAAATCTGAGAATCGTTGTGATTATTCAAGCGTGGGGCCTATGCCGACCTTCCGCCCTAACCTGAGCCATCGGGACGATTTCAGGGCGCTCAGGAGACTTCGCTGCGGCAGATAGCTGTTCCACGAGTTCCGTCACTCCGCTGGCCCCCAGTGCGAACGGACCTCGCACAGCGATGATGGGCAGTGAGCAGGGGTCGGCGAAGGCAATGCCGAAATCGCGGTTTCCCCTGGCGTCGAAGTGCAAAAGCGGGAGACCGGCGGCGGCCAATCCCTCGCGGATGCTTTGCTCGGAGAAAACGCGCCGTTCGAGGGTGGAGCCGGTGCCGCCGTGGAATTTGAGGCGATCGAACACCCGGTACTCGCCGGTGGCCGATCGCCCTACCAGAACGGTTTGTCCTTCGATTTCCGCGAACCCAGACTCGGCCATCTCCGGATAGTGCTCGGCAATCTCAGGATCGAGTGAGTACGGCACTGTCAGGATCAGGCATCCGGCCGGTTTCAACAGATGAGCCAGGGTGGCGAAGGTGCGGTCGACCGGAGCGGGCACGTGCTCCAGAACTTCGCTACAGATCACGAAGTCGTACTTTCCGAATTCGCGTTCGTCCGGATGCGATAAATCGAAGCCGGGATCGCGGTGATAGAAGGTGTTGAGGTAGCTGAAGCGGCTCTCCAGAGCTTCGGAATAAACGTCCGAATCGCTGAGTCCGAGGCCACGAACGCTCTTTAGTACCGGGAAATCGGGCAGAATAAGGTCGAGCCCGAAGAGGGCACGGGAGAGCGCCAGGATAACGGAACGAAAGCGCATCGATGAATGGCATCGCGAGCAGGTGACGCGCTCGCGGTCGCGCGGATCGGCCGGCGAGATATTTCTGGTGCCGCATATGTTGCAGAGGAATGGTCCGAGGGGCTCGTTCATTGCAGTCTTAATTATGAGCCTGGGTTTCGATGCGAAGGCGACAGGCGGAAGCGCCGGCGAAACCGCCTGTCCTACCTGGTGAACCAGGTGGTTTGGGAGCGTGAACCAGTTCGTTCAGGAAGGCGATCCGGGCCACAGTTATTCCTTTGTTTTCAATAATTCGCTCGTGGCCGGCCGAGTGCATTATGTAATGCGTAACAAGCCTTAAAGGAGGCCAACATGAAGACCATCGCAAATCGCATTATCGTCATCGCCGCCAGCGTAATCGCTCTCGGAACCGTGGCTTTTGGCCAGACTCGCATGACCGCCGAAGTTCCTTTTGCGTTTCGGACCGCAACTGGAACCCTGCCAGCCGGAACCTATGAGTTTTCTCCGGGCACGGCGGTTGGGATGGAGAATATCGTGGCGATTCGCAGCGCCGCGACGCTGCACAGCTCGTTCGCCGGGCACGCTGTTTACAACGTATACAACAAGGCCCACGGTTCGCCCGTTGCCGAGTTCACGTGCGTTAAAGGCAGCTGCACGCTGACCGCGGTGCGGACGTGGAGCGGCTCTTACGAATACGCGGCGGCGCCCAAGCCGAAAGACGTGGAGAAGAATCTTGCCGTGATCTCAATTCCGCTGAAACCCATCGCTACGGATTAAGCGCTGCCGGCTAAGCCGACGATGCCCGGCTCAGCGTCTCCCGCAGCCCCATCAAACGGATCAGGCGTCGCAGGGAGTTCGGGTGCATACCCAGAGCACGCGCCGCCTGATTGTGATCGCCCCCCGCCGTACGCCATGCGCGAACGATAACATCCCTCCGTGTTTCGCCCAGCACAGCCTGGTAAGCGCTGGGAAGGTCGGCGGGGGCGATCCCTTCAATAACGGTTTCCGGAAGGTCCTCAGGTTGAATCCAGTCCGCAGTTCCCAGAATCACCGCATGCTCGATGGCGTTCTGCAGTTCCCTTACATTCCCCGGCCATGAATAACTCAGAAGCAGATTTTCCGTTGCGGGAGCAAGACCGGCGACGCGCCGGCGGCACCGGGCGGCGGCGGCTTCAAGGAAGCGATGCGCGAGCAGGGGAATGTCTTCGGCTCGGTCGCGCAGAGGCGGCGTCTTAAGGGGGACGACGCTGAGGCGATGATAGAGGTCGAGGCGGAAATTGCCGCGTTTGGCTTCGGCGCCGAGATCGCGGTTGGTGGCGGCGATGAGGCGGATATCGAGCGGAATGGTATGAGTGCCACCGACGCGCTCGAAGGTTCGTTCCTGCAGGACTCGCAGAAGTTTGGCCTGCAGCGAGGGCGCGAGTTCGCCGACTTCATCGAGGAAAACGCTGCCGCCCTCGGCCATTTCGAGCTTCCCCTTCTTTTGTGCAACGGCGCCGGTAAACGCTCCGCGCTCGTGGCCGAAGAGTTCGCTTTCGAGCAGAGTTTCGCTGAGCGCGGCGCAGTTGATGGCGATGAACGGCCGGCCGTGGCGTGGGCTGCCGGCGTGGATGGCGCGGGCGACGAGTTCTTTGCCTGTGCCGCTTTCACCGAGCACGAGCACCGTCGCCTGCTGCGGGGCGACACGCGTTATCAAAGTACGGAGCTGGCGGATGCAAGGGCTTTCGCCGAGGATGCCGAAATCGTTCTCGGACACCTGGGCTTTGAGGATGGTGTTTTCGGTTTTGAGCTCTTCGAATTCAATGGCGCTTTCAAGCGCGGTGGAGGCGAGAGTGACGATGGCGCCGAGGACTTCGGAGCAATCGTCGCCCATCACTCCAAGCACTCCATCGATCTTGCCGTGGACATAAAGCGGCGCGGCGGTGATTCCTTCAACGTGGACGATGCCTTCTTTGCAGGCGCGGTCTACGGCGATGGCGAGCTCGGGGAAATCGCGTTCTTTAACCGCTTCGGCGAGGGTTCGGCCGGGTGCGGCCAACAAGACGAAGCCGCCATCGGTGTTCGATACTTCATTGACCAGGCGGACAATGTGAAGCTCGACGGATCGCTGTTGCTCTTCCGATTCGGCCGCTGTAAGCGTGCGGAAGAGGTAGAGCATGGTGGAAGCCCGGAGCAGCGTGGCCTGAACGGGATCGCGGGGCACGCTGTCCGGAATGGCTTCGGGCATTTCGTGAGTCTATCAACAGAGCGGCTAGAACGGCTCGCTGGGCAATGGCGGCAGGACAGGGGTGGTTTTGCCCCAGCCCTGGTCTTTGGCCGACTTCATATCCTTCATCAGCTGCTCCGGCAGTTTCGCGTTGATGGCGGGACGGCCAGGCTGATTGGCAAGCACCCAGCCTACCGCCGAAACCGTCTTCGAAACAATCAGCATTTCTTTGAAATCGATCTTGTCCGGCGTATCGGTGGGGCGATGATAATCCGGATGCAGACCGGTAGTGAAGAAGACGATCGGGATGCCCATCTTGGCAAAGTTGTAGTGGTCGCTGCGATAGAAGATGCGCTGGCCGCGGGGTTGCGGACCAAGATTGTCGTGGGTGGCATCGGGCGCCGTGGCGTCGTAGAAGTGGTTCAGCTCAAGCTTCTGGTAACCGTCGTTGACGGTTTCGATAGTCTTTTCCAACTCGTCGCTGCTGATGTTGGGTCCGACCAGAAGCACCTCGCCCTGTTTGGTGAGGACGTGGGTGGCGTCGGGATCCTTGAAGCCTTCGCCTTTGGTGCGGCCAATCATATCGATGTTGAGATCGGCGACCACCTTAGTGATATCGACAGGCGGATATTCATTGAAGTACTGCGAGCCCCAGAGGCCTTTCTCCTCCCCCGCGTTCCAGAGGAAGATGATGGTGCGTTCGGGGCGCATGCCTTTGGCGGCGCCTTCGGCGTAAGCGTGGGCGATGCCAAGAAGCGCGGTGGAACCGGAGCCATCGTCATCGGCGCCGTTGTTGATGTTGTGCGCGCCGGGGGCGACGTTGGCGAGGCCGATGTGATCGAGATGCGCGCTGATCACGACGTATTCGTTTTTCTTTACCGGGTCGCTGCCTTCGAGAATGCCGACGACGTTTTCGGCATGGCCCTGCTCGCTCTTCACCGCGAGTTTGAGGCTGACCTTCGTATCGGCGGAGAGCGCGAAGGAATCGAGTTTAGTGTTGCTGCCGGCGGCGTAGATAATCTGCGATGCGGATTTCGATTCGGCGGCGAAGATGCTGGTGGCCATGGTGAGTCCGGCGGTAACGTTGGGCACCGCGGGGCAGGCGGGTTTGGCCTGGAGTTTCGGCACCTGATAATTAGGGCCGTTGGCGGAATTGCCGCGTCCTCCGCCACCACCGCCTCCGCGTCCACCGGCAGCCGCGTTGGGGTTGAGCATAGCTTCAATTTGCTGCAGGTTCGCGAGGGTGACAACGGCGACTGCGCCGTTCTTCGCGGCTGCTTCTTCAGGGGTGAGGAAGTCGACGCAGTTTTCGCCGAGAGGGTTGGCGGTCGGGTCGGGAGCAGGTGTCGCGGCAGCCGCTGTCGGCTGCGCAGCCTCAGCGGAGGCTCCACCTCGACCGGCCCGTCCTCCGCCGCGCCCACCACGGCCTCCGCGGCCAGCCTGTTCCTGCTGAGCCGCGAGTTCCGGAGGAAGTCCGGCCACAACCACGATTTTGCCTTTCACATCGAGACCCGAGAAGGGGTCGATTTTGGTTTTGTTGATCACGTAACCATTGCCGACGAAGGCCAGGTTGCCGGAGGCTTCGAAAGGTTCGAGCGGCGGTCCGCCACGGCCTCCGCCAGCCGCGACAGTCCAGTCCTTTCCGTATTCGAAATTGGTGGTTCTGGGACCGGTGGCCGCTGGCGCTGCGTCGGCGCCGCCTGCACCCGCTCCACCACCTCCTCCTCCAAATCCGCCGCGTCCTCCACGACCGCCACCAGCGGGCGCAGGACCCGTAACCGACGCTTTGCTGTCCGCCGGAACAATCGCCTTTGTAACAAGCTCAAACGGCATGAAGTAAGGCTGCAGCGGGCCGTTGGTGCCTTCGGTCGATCCGCCAGGTTTGAGGCCCCACTCGGCCAGGTGGCTGGCAACATAGAGCGCCGCGGTGTCGAAGCCGCGTGAAGGCAGGTTGCGGCCTTCCAGCTGATCGGAGGCGAGGAAGTAATCGTAAACCTTAAGTTCCAGCTCTGTGATAGCGTCGGAATTTCCGTAGCCTGTTGCCGGCGTTTTAGCTTTGGCGGAGGGTTTGGCTCCGGCAGGCGGCGGTGCGGAACTGGCGATTCGCACCCCGAAATACAGGGTGAGGGCTAAAGCGAAGGAACTGCTGAGTACGATACGGCGCATAGTATGGGAATCCTGATTCGCGAATCTATGGAGTTTAGCAGGATATTAACCGGCGATAACAGGTTCGTTACGGTTACTGACAATTTATTGCGGTAAGCGCGCGCCTGCCTTACTCCGGCACATACTGGCGCAGATATCTGTGGGCCATTTTGAAGCCCATGGCGTAGTCGGGATTGAAATCCGGCCCGGGCCTGTTGGGCGATCCGTAGAGCGGATCTTCGTGCTCCAGGCTCATCGCCCCCTGATATCCCGCGCGCTGCAGCACCGTGAAAAACGCCGCCCAATCGATGGAACCGAGCCCTGGCAGACGGTAAACCCACCACTGGGCTCTGTTAACCGGGTTGATGCCGACTTTACGCAGAATGTCCCAACGAACCTCCGTGTCTTTGAGATGGACGTCGTAGATTTTATCGACGAAATCGCGGGCAGTTTGAATGGGGTCCATCATCTGCCAGACCAGGTGCGATGGGTCGTACTGCAGACCTACGTAAGGCGAATCTCCGAAGCCTTTGAAGAGCGCTTCGAAGCCCGCCGGGCTGATGGCAATGTTCGCGCCGCCCGGATACGGTTCCCAGAGGATGCGAACTTTATTGGCCTGGCACGCGGGGAAGTAGCGTTCGGTATAGACGCGCACGATATCGTCCACCTGCTGCTCGAAGGGTTTAGCCGTGTTCTTACCGGATGAAGTACCGATATAGGGGATGCCGAGTTTTCCCGCCAGTTCGATGAGCTTTACGAAATAATCGTTGTCCTGTTTGCGCTTGTCTGGTTCGGGCGCGATGTGGTCCTGCGAAGCCTGAAGCGCGGAGACGTTCATGCCGTAGCGGGCAAGCGTGGTACGCACATTTTCTCTCTGCGCGTCAGTGAGGGTGGTAGGGTCGAGCGTGGTTCGACGGGTGGCGCTGAGGATCATATTGGTGAAGCCTTCCTCTTTGGCGAAGCGCACGTTGGCTTCGGTAAATGGGCCCAGGATGCCGAGGCGCGGCTTCCATTCGGCGGCCTTTGCGATCTGATTCAGTTGGGTGGCGGCGGCGATTCCGCCGAGGAGTTTGCGTCGGGTCATATTGGCTTACCAGGCTGCCGTGAATCGCTTGCGGATGTAATGGGGCTTCTCGGCTTCGTCAGCAATAGCGATGGAGAAATCTTCGGCCGAGATTTCGCTTTCGCCTTTGTCGTTTACGATCAACTGGTCCGTGCCGAGACGGAATTTGCCGGTCCGAACACCGGGATGTATGTAGGCCGCCGGGCTGGCGGATGTCCAGTCGAGCAAACTGGTTTTGAGCAGTTCCAGGGCTTCCCCGTGCGCCAGCGCGATGCTTTTCCACTCTGGCGGAAAGTTCGGCGTATCGACCAGCCTCAATCCGGGCGCGACTTCGAGAGTGCCCGCGCCGCCGACCATGATCAGGCGCTTCACCCCGGAAGACTGCACGCCCGCGATGAGAGCTTGCGTGGCGCTTACCAGCAGTTCCGAGTTGGCCGGACCCGGACCATAGGCGCTGATGACGAGATCCGCGCCACTGGCTGCCTCGGCAACGCTCGCGGGATCGAAGATATTGCCCGCGGTGGCCACGGTATTTTCGTGTGCCTCGATTTTCGCGGGGTCGCGCACGACCGCCGTCAACTGATGGCCGCGCGAGACGAGTTCGGTGAGAAGACGGGAGCCGATCATCCCGCTGGCCCCGAAAAGAACGATATTGATTGGGCCATTCATTCGACGCCACGCTTTTCGACGGGATAGTTTTTGTCGGACCAGTCCGTCTTAAAATTCTCCGGGATCACGACCGCGCGGACGTGCGTGAAGCCCATTTCGCGAAGCGCCGCAAGGGCCGGTTTCACGTTCGGACACTTCTCCCAGGGACAGCAACCGCAATAAAGAACGATGTCGCGATCGTGCGGCTCGGCGGCGACGGCCTTCTTCAGCGTTTCAATGCCTTCCGGCTTAGAACCTGGGCCTGCGTAGACGGAACCGGGAATGTGCGAAGCGCGGTAGAGGACGTTGAAGCCGACATGCAGGATCAGGGCGCCTTTCATATGACCGGCGAAGTCGGCGGGTGTGACCAGTTCGGACTCGCGCGGCGATTGAGCCGGTGCGAAAGCTGCCAGCGCCAGAAGAACGATCGGAATTTTGCGCATGCTCGATTTTAGTCGCATTTGGCCGGTTAACGCTAAACTATAAGTACATGAGGGCCTATTGGGCTGCTGCGACGATCCTCAGTTTTTTTGGATTCGGAGCGGATAATGTCAATTTCGACGGGGTGAAACCGGGGACGCCGCCGCCTAACTGGAGCTTTATCGCGCGCCCCGCGAACAATGTGCGGTGGGAAGTTCGCCACGATCCGGCCGCGCCCAGCCGGGGGAACGTGCTGGAAAAGGTCACGCCGGGAACCATGGACGGCGATAATCCGGTAGCGGTTTTCGATAAGGACGAGTGCCGCGATGGCGACCTGAGCGTTAAGTTTCGCATCGATGGCGGCGGACGAGCACGGACGGCCGGCATCGTGTGGCGCTACCAGGATCCTAATAACTACTACCTGCTGCACTTCAGCGTGGATCAGAAGAATATCGTCCTGTTCAGCGTTCGGAATGGCAGGTACCAGCCGGTGCCGATTCCGGGGGCGAAACCCGGGACTGTGGGGGTTCCGCACGATATTCGCGTGGGCCAGTGGTATGTGGTGAAGGTAATGTTTCGCGGATCGCAGGTCCGGGTGCTCTTCGGAAATCGGAGGCTTTTCGAGGCCGATGATAAGCAGCTGGACTTATCGGGCCGGACTGGCGTTTGGACGCGTGGGCGCACGTCGGCGTCGTTTGACGATTTTCGGGTGGACAAAAAAGGCTAGTGCTGCGTGAATGGATTCACTGGTGGAATTGCCTGTCTATCGACGAAGCGTCCGCTCTTCAGGTGGCTCCACAACGACCCGTTTGACCAGGGACATCGGTCTGTATCCGATGCGGTCGGACGGCGGAGCCCTAAAGTAGATCACG
>Ga0302319_10011775_pt1 | contig 16566 bp, 7 predicted proteins | sample Bog_T0_2_FD_203319 | JGI IMG/M metagenome (GOLD analysis project Ga0302319, IMG submission 203319) | Peat permafrost microbial communities from Stordalen Mire near Abisko, Sweden - Bog_T0_2 | ecosystem: Environmental > Terrestrial > Soil > Wetlands > Peat | place: Sweden: Abisko, Stordalen Mire...
TTGGATGAGTTCGTCGGTATCCAGAAAATCAAAACGCAAATGTTCGGCCACCAACCGGCCAGCAGAGGTCTTGCCCGTACCCATAAAACCAATGAGCGCGAGGTTGTCCAGAAGGCGTCCGTTGTGCATGTCTATGAATTAGCTCAAAACGGACGGACACGCACGCCAAATTGATACACTCGACACCCGGCCATTTTTTGGTAGACTCATATTGTGAAATTGCCGCCGGTCATTTTGGCTTCGGCTTCGCCACGCCGTGTAATACTGCTCCGGCTGTTGAAAGTGAATTTTCAAGTGGTCCCGGGCAATGTGGAAGAAGTCGCGCATGAGCATCTTTCACCGCTTGAGGTGTGCCAGCTCAACGCTCATCGCAAGGCGTTTGCGGTGGCCAAAAAGATCCCCGATGCGCTGGTTCTGGGCGCCGACACGCTGGTTTTTTTGGATAACGAGATTCTGGGCAAGCCGCGCAACCTGTCCGAAGCCAGGGGCATGCTGGCGCGGCTCCAGGGCCGCTCGCATCAAGTGGTGACGGGTGTCAGTCTGATTCACCTGCGCAAGCACCAGGAACGCATTTTTGCGGCCAGCACCGACGTGCGGTTTCATCCGCTGGACACGAAACAAATCGAGGAATACACCACCAGGGTGCGCACGCTGGACAAGGCCGGCGCCTATGCCATCCAGGAATCGGGCGAGATGCTCATTTCGGAGGTTTCCGGTTCGTTTAGCAATGTGGTGGGGCTGCCGGTGGAGTTGCTGCGCGAGGAATTGGAGGCGTGGGACAAGCCGAGGGTGTATCGGCGGGCGGGATTGAGTTCCCCGGGCCGATGATTTTCACCGTAATTCTGGATGCGCAAGGAGGAGTCGATCCAAATTCGTTTTGGCTGCCAGCATCTTGGCATCAAGCAGCAGGGCCTTCCGGAGATGCGGCGCCGCTTCCGCCGCGCGGCCAAGATTCGCCAGCAGCCCGCCCATGGCCAGCTGGGCCTCGGCAAAATCCGGTCGTACGCAAAGGGCGTTGCTGTAACACGTCAAACTGTTGGTCCAACTGCCGTGGTTGGAAAAATAAAGTCCCAAGTCGTATTGAATAACTGCATCGCCGGGTTCCATGCCGGCCGCAATCTCCAAATGCCGCAGCCCTTCGGTAGTCTTGTGGTCATCCAAAAGCGCCATCGCCAGATTGAACTGGCTATAAGGAAAACGCGGTTCGGTCTCCACTGAGAGTTGGTACAGCACCATGGCATGCGCGCTGTCGCCGATTTTTTCATAGGCCTTTCCCAGACAGTTTTCGGCCACATAGTTGTCGGTCGTCACATCGATGGCATGCCGAAATAAGGTGATGCTGTCGCGCCACAGGGCAATTTGACAGAAAGTGGCCACGGCACATCCGAGGAGGACGACACCACCCAGGATCCATAGCAGGAACTCACCGCGTTCGCGCATTAGAAAATATTCCGACGCCCCCCAAACCACGGCAATGAAGAAGCCGATGCTGGGAATATAAGTATAACGGTCAGCCATGGACTGCGCTCCAACTTGAATCAAGCCGATCGTCGGCACCAGCGTGCCCAGAAACCAGAACCAGCCGACGGCGAGAAAGGGCAGCTGGCGCCATTTCCATACGCACAGAAACGTCCAGATCAAAAGCATGCCAGTGGCAACGAGTGCCAGCCCGACCGGCCAGTGTCGCGGATGCGGATAGATGATCGCCAGGTCCGTGGGCCAGAACATTTTGGCGGTGTATTGCGAGTAGGCCAGCACCGCATTGGCCACCCGCTCGGCCCACGGCAGTCGGGCCACCGCCCCGCTGCTGGACTGCACGAAATAAGTGGTAAGGCTCCCCGCCAGCACCAGGACAAAAAACGGGACTTTTTCCCTTATCAGGCGGCCCGTGGAAACCGGCGCGCAACCAGCCGCTCCAGCGTGGGAAACGGGGAAACTCGCAAACCGGTTGAGTGGCCAGAGATCCAGGAGCAATAGGGCGAATGGCAGCGTGACCACCATCGGCTTGCTCATCAACCCACAGGCGCATGCCAGCAGTGCCGCCAGATAAAAAACCGCCGGATGCCTGGCGCGGCCCGGCGGTGAATCAATCGATCCAGGCGGCACACCTCGCGCATAACTCAAATAGGTCAGCAAAGTAAGCAGCCAAAAAAATGTGCTGAGAACGTCCTTCCGTTCGGAGGCCCAGGCGACGGATTCCACGTGCAGCGGGTGCCACGCAAACAAGGCCGCCACCAGGGCACTGCGCCAGAGGGTACCGGTGGCGTTCCGCAAAAAAACGAACAGCAACAGCGTGTTGGCCACGTGAAACAAGAGATTGACCAGATGATGACCGCCAGGATCGCCGCCGAACATTGCATAATCCATCTGATGCGAAAGCCAGGTCAGCGGATGCCAGTTGGCCTGATCGCGGGTGGTGAACGCCCAGACCGCATTGGTGAGGCTCAAGCCACCGATGACATGGGGATTGCCCACGATGTATTCGGGGTCATCAAACTCAAGGAACGGGTGGCGAGTGATGGGCCAGTAAAGCGCCGCCGTGCCCAGCGCCAGCACGAGGCAAATCAAAGCAAACAGTTTCTGGCCGGCAGTCGCGGCTGACCTGGTGGATTCAGATGGGGATGAACTCATGCTGGCGGCGGTTAAAGCGACAGACGGCGGCGTAACCAGCTTTCCGGGCCAGGGCCAAGGCTTCGGCAAAATTCATGCCTACTTCCCCTGGCGCATGCGCGTCGGAGCCGAAAGTAATGGGAACATTGTTTTCCCGGGCAAGCTGAAGCAGCTCAAAGCAGGGGTAAATCTCGCGGCAATCCTTGCGCAGGCCGGCCGTGTTCAACTCCACCGCGCAGCCAGCTTCAGCGGCCGCCTGGACAAAGTCCCGGTACAATGGTCGGCAATCTTGCGCCGGGCGGAGTCCAAATTTTTTCGGCAGATCCGCGTGGCCGATGATCTGAAACAGGCCGGATTTGGCCGCCTGCGCCAGCCGTTCAAAGTAAATGGTCCACACCTCAAATACATCCCGCTTCTTCCATTCCGAAAGCTTGGCCGGATTGTCGATATCCCAGGAATCCGAAATGTAATGCACCGAACCGATGAAATAATCCCACGGGTGGCGGGCGGCCAGCTCGCGAATCCAATTCTCCTGGCCGGGCAGATAATCGACTTCCAAACCCAGCCGGACCGTGAGTTGCGGGAAGGTTTCCTGCGCGAGCCGCACGTTGGCCACGTATTCATCCAATTGGCGCTCGGACATGCGCCAATCGTCAAAATCATCGCGAGGCATGGGCGAATGATCGGTGAACCCAATTTCCGACAGACCGATTTCCACCGCGCGGCGGGCATATTCCACCGGCTCGCCCACGGCATGGCGGCACAGCGGCGTGTGCATATGATAGTCCGCAGGCGGCAGCATGGGTTCCAGTCTTGCGTTTCGGCTCTAAAGTATCAAGTGTTGAATCGGCGTAATGCGTGATGCTTGATCAACCCCTCCAGGCCAACCCCAGCCACCGGCACCGACTGAATGTGGGACCGGTGGTGCCGTCGGCAGACTAAAAGCTCAAACCAATGCTGTCGCAAGCGAGACCGTGACAATTGAACCCGTCAAACCAGCCGATGGCGTGGCTGGTGTCTCTGACCTTGTCGGTCATCAGGACGATCACTCGTGGCGTGACGGACACCTTGCGGTATCACTTCATCGTTAAAACGAATGGATCACCAGAATTAACCTGCCGGTTTCTTGGACACCATTGGACACTTGTGCACACATTTAGTAATTTTAAACATTCATATTATAATTTTTCCTTTTCTTGTAATTGACATTTTCTGCCTGACACAAGATATTGTCGCGTCATTTGAGATGTAACAATTGCAGAGTAAACTTGTGAAAAAAAGAATAGTCAGTTTGTTGGTATCAACCTTGTTCTTAACTTCCGCCCGCCTGACCAAAGCAGACGAGATCTGGATAACGCCAGCCGGCCCGGACAAAACCGGAACCGGAACCGCCGGCAACCCCTATGTCTGCTCCTCCGCTGCCTCTTTTGATGCGTTGCTGCCCACCATCAAGGCCGGCAGCAGCATTCATCTGATGGCAGGCACTTTCGCGACCGAAGGTTTGGTCGCAATTCCGGCGGGTTGCAAACTGCGCGGGGCCGGGATGGATGCGACTACGGTCAGAATGCTGGATAATTTCGCAAATTTTGCCGGCCGCTTTGGCGGGACGGATCCGGCCGCCATCGGCCAGGATTATCCACTCCTGGGATCACAGGGTGATGGCACTGAAGTCTCGGATTTTACCATCGACTGTAATCTCCAAAATCAGAATTACTCTTGGAGTCAGGGCACAAACACCTGGAACGGCATCTGCATCAGCGCCGTGAGTTTGGCTGGCGGCAACGTCAGGTTGAGCCGGCTGAAGGCGATCAACTGGGGAACCACCACCGCCGGTACAGAATGTTTTGTCTTTAACGAGGCAAATCTGCCGGGGGCTGCCTCAACCAATCTGCTCATGGAAGAATGTGTCATTACGGAACCAGCCAATGTTTCGTTCCAGAACGGAGCGGATGGCTTTTGTTTTGGCAGCGCCCCTCTGGATTTGAGCAAGCCCGGCAGCCAGGGATGGTTAAGCAACGTGGAAATCCGGAATTGCAGATGCTTCAATGTCGGCGTTGGCACCTTCGGGAATCCGGCGTATTTTAAGGGCATTTCCCTGGGCAATGCCGTGGACGGCGAGAAGATCGACGGAAACATGTTTTCGAATGTCGGCGGCGACAACATCGGTACTAGTTGTGGTTCGTTGATCAATCTCAGTATTGACAACAACATGCTTCTAAATGCCCTTGTTGGCATTGGCTTTCAAGCCAGCGACTGGTGCGGCGGTACCAATGCCAGCTATTATGTCTCGATAAAACGCAATATCCGCATTAGCAACAATTTGATCACGGTCACTTCCGGCGGCGTGGCCTTGGAGCTTACCGGTTTTTCCGGCCAGCCAGTCCAGGGCTTGGACATAGAAAACAACCTGGTCAAGGCCGCCGATGGCTCCGGGCAAATCATAGCCCTAAGCCTGGATTATGCCGAAAACTTGACCGTTAAAAACAACACCCTTGATGCCAATGGGGGGCCGGTATTTGAAGCGACTACGAATGTGGCCATTTCGCAAATTGCCGGCAATCAAAACCTCTCTGGACTCACGCTGAGTCCCGCCGGCTGGTCAAACACGGCAACCATTTTTGGAAATTATCTGCTCACCAATTCTCTGCAGCTCACGTCTTCACTTAACGGCGGCAGCGCCTATTTGACATATACCAACCCGCTCGGTGGCAACATGAATCTTGGATTTTCGTCCAGCAAAAATATTTCGGGCGCCAATAACACTGTTTTCGGTTGGCCGGGGCTGTTAAACGCCCAATCCAATTGCGGTGATAATGTTGCCTTCGGTAATTTTGCGCTGCAATCCGTGACCAACGGAAGTTTAAACACGGCCATTGGCACCTACAGTATGGCTTGCAACCTGGCCGGGAGTCACAACGTTGGCGTTGGCGTCAACACCTTGGGATTCTCAACCACGTCTTGGAATTCAGCCGTCGGCTGCTTTGCCCTCGACCGGCAGACCACGGGCTGGGGCAACACTGCGCTCGGCTTCTCAGCCATGCAGTGGGTCACCAACGGCAGTGAGAACGTCTCTCTCGGTGCCTGGAGTGGAACCTTTAATTACTCCGGCAGCGGCAATGTGGTGGTCGGCAGTGACAGCGGTCAGTTATTTAACAGCTCCTATAATATTCTGTTGGGGTGCGGCGTGGAAGTGCCGCTGCCTGACATTGGGGGGCAAATGAATATCGGCGGCGTCATCTTCGGCAAGGGCCTTAAGCCAACCGATGCCGACAACGCCTTGGCCTACCCCGGAAATATCGGCCTGTTCACCACCAATCTGGGCGGCGCCAACTTTACGGTCAATGGGACAACACTCTTGACCGGCAATGTGACGGTTAGGGGAGGGGTGACGGCAGCCCAGTTTAGCGGCAATGGTTCCGGCCTCACCAATTTGGTGCTGCCACCGCATCCCCTGCTGTTTGCGGTGCTAACGAATGCCCTGATGATATCGAATAATGTCAATCAACGAATCTGGTTCAACAACAACATTTCCTCTGTTGGCATCAATTACTCTACCAATAGCGGCATCGCAATCACCACCAGCGGCATATATCAGGTCAATGTCACGGTTGCCTGGCAGAACGTGACCAGTTCCCAAGCCTGCATTCTCTCGCTGGTCAAGAACGGTATTGACTACCTGCACGTCGAAATTAACCCTTCGCAAAACACTTCCCAAACCTTGAGTGCGGCAATCCCTCTGTCCGCCGGTGACACAGTCGATTTTCGTGTGTGGCAGAACGGCGCTTCAGTGGTCCAGATTGCCGGGAACCCAACCCCAGCCTATCAATCGTACCTCTCGTTCTTACAGATCCAGTAAACGGTTTTCGCCGGGCTTCAAGACCACGAAATTAAGGTTTCTTGGTCTTTTTTCCTGCCATTTTGCGGGTGAAAATCACGCGCCACGTTACTGTTCATGCGCCGCCGCCACGGCTTTATGACGCGCATTGGGACCATGAATCACGTTCGCACAGGTTCGGTTGACAGCAACCACTTCTGAACCCGGTTCGTGAGTCGTTCTCATTGATTTCCCATCAGTTGTGGCCCCATGAACACCCAGGTTTGTCTTTGGACGCCAAATCTCAAGCGCCATCTGCAGTCCATGCCAGGAACGCACATGCATCTACGACAAAGAATCTTGTCCATCACAAAGCATTTTATTGAATTTTATCCTGCTTGACATTCTTTCCATATTCAGTTTACATTTAAACAGGATGTCTTAATCACCGTTAAGGGCACGAGCACATGCAGGCTTGGCTTGTATGCTTGACGATCATGATTTATTTTCGTGACGGGAAGATTTTCCATTTTTACTTATACACATAAATTAGGCTATTAGGTTGGCATCGAGAAGTAAAGCTATGATTCGGTTGTTTACAGAAGAATGGAGGGAATTGGCGGTGGCCGCGCAGTATGACGCAAATGCGCTTGCGAAATTGCGCAATGTGTCAGTACGTCAATTGCAACGAATATTTCGGCTTCAATTGGGGCGGTCACCTCAGGAATGGCTGAATGAACAACGCATTCTTGCCGCCCAAAAATCATTGGGGGTCGGCAATCCCATCAAGATGGTCGCGCTGGATCTGGGATTTAAACAAAGTTCCCACTTTTGTCGCCAGTTCAAAACGTTGACCGGCTTTACCCCGTCGCAGTTCAAGGAAACCGTAGCCACCCTGGATGTCGCTCCGGGATAATAACTGTCGCTGCCAGATAATTGATAAAATTTGCGGCAAACAGTCCCCTCCAGATAACTTCTCGTCGATTCAACAAGAACGTAATTGCATTAAACAAGGATCACAATGAAAGCCAAACCAAACCACATCCACCTCGTGCTATCGTGCATCCACCGAATGCGCGTGCCACTTTTACTCATTTTGCTCACACTCTCCATTGAGGCGTTTGCAGCAACTCCCATACCAAACGAATTCTGGGTTTCCACGAATGCCACCGGTAATTTTTATCCTAGCGCAGCGGGAACAATTGACAGCCCGCTCGATGGATCCACCCAGGTGAATTTTGATGCCAACCTGAACGGCTTGCCGGCCAATTCAACCATCCATATTTTGGCGGGCACTTACACAACAAAAGGGATCCAGATCAAATCCACTCAGAGAATATGCGGTAGCGGTATCGATATAACAGTTCTTCAGTTTCCACCTGGATTTAGCGTGGGCGGATCCGGGGCATCCGTTATCTCCAGCGGCGGCCCGGTGACGAACAGCGAGGTGTGCGACCTCACCTGCGATTGCAATATTGCGAACAATAGTGACACTTATAGTGGCATTGTCATCAATGGCACGGAGAACGCCGTGCGCCGTGTCAAAGTGGTTCACTGCGGAAAATTCGGCGGCAATTCGGAAGCATGGGGCATAGAACTGGCGAACTGGTCGCTACCCGACAGCACCGGTAACATCATTGAAGAATGCGAAGTTTCACAGTATGATGGCGGCGGTGGCATCTCATGCATCGTACTAGACTGCAGCGGGGTGGCGCGCAACAACCGTGTAATCCTGGTCAATAACGGCTCACCCATCGCAAAAGGCGGATGGTTTGGCGTCGACGCCGGGAGTCATGACTGCCTGATTGAAGGCAACTACGTCGAAGGCGCCGACGTTGGCAGCTACGGAGACACGGCTAATGCCCAGAATATTCAGATTATAAACAACCAATTTCTGGACGTGAGCTACGGGGTTAATTATAATGACATAGGTCTAAATAACATCACCATTGCCGACAATCACGTCCGGCTCCTTGACTTTTATGGTCCGACTAATCCCGGATCGTATCCGAATCCCTGCATTGCGTTTTACTTTTATCCCCTCGGCACCAACCCTAACGTCGGCTACACCAACATTGCCGTGATTGGTAATATCGTGGAGCACATTGCGGCCACGCCGAGCGCCCACTATCAGGGCTTTGTTGAAGGTGGAAGTTTCAACGGCTTGCTCGTGCTTAACAACCGCTATGACAGTTCGTTGGGATATAATTTTGGGTGGGGAAACAATAATAACTTGAACATTCACAATAATTACGATCTCAATGGCAATCCCCTGCCCGGCCAGGGGGCTTACGCATTTAACGACGGCCCATTTAACATTGGCAACAATTTGACTGTCAGCGGGATGATTTCCGGTAACGGAAGCGGCCTGACCGGCCTGAACGCAGCGCAGTTAACCACCGGTACGGTCCCCCTTGCCAGCTTGCCCAGTTCGGTGGTTTTGAATAATTTGTCCAAGGTCACCTTCAGCAACAGTCTCGCGGTCAATGGGACATTATATTATTCCAACATGGTGGCCGCGCTGATAGCGAGCAACGGCATTTCCATAGCGACGCAATATACACCCACCGGACAAATTGCCACCTTCAGCGCAAACCCCGCGACGATCCCGAACGAATTCTGGATCTCAACCAATGCCACCGGCAATTTATATCCCAACGCAGCGGGCACCCTTGACAGCCCTCTGGATGGATCCACGCAGCCTAATTTTGATGCCAACATCAACAGCCTGCCAGCCAATTCAACCATCCATATTTTGGCAGGAACTTACATAACAAAAGGGATTAGTATTAAATCCGCTCAGAGATTGTGTGGCAGCGGCATCGATATTACAGTTCTTCAGTTTCCGCTTGGATTTCACGTGGGCGGCAGCGGGGCGAGCGTGATTTCCAGCGGCGCCTCAGTGAGCAACAGTGAAGTGTGTGATCTCACCTGTGATTGCAACATCAATAATAATACGGATACTTATTCTGGGGTGGGCATTGATGGCACATATAACGCGATCCGCCGGGTCAAGGTTATTCACTGCGGAAAATTTGGCGGCAACAGTGAAGCCTGGGGCATTTCCCTTTCCAACTTCCATCTGTCGGACAGCACCGGAAACATCATCGAGGAATGTGAAGTTTCCCAATATGACGGCGGTGGCGGGATCTCCAGCATCAGTCTGGCTGGCGGCAGCGGCAACAGCAATGGACCTTGCAGCATCAGCGGGATTATTCGCAATAACAGGGTGATTTTGGTAAACAATGGAACTCCGGTGAATAAGGGCGGCTGGTTTGGAATCGACTGCGGCGGTTGGATGCATGATTGTTTGATCGAAGGCAACTACTTGGAAGGTTGTGACGCAGCAATCCCCGGCGATACCGGATGGGCGAAAAACATCATCATTGCCAACAACCAGATGCTGGATTGTAGCTACGGCTTTAATGGCAATGGCTACTGGCGCGACAACATCACTATCGTCAATAATCATGTACGTATCTTGGACTTTTTCAACGGCAGCACGAATGTTGGATCGTACCCGTTCCCTTGCACGGCGTTCTACTTCTACCCGGCGAACTCCACCACGACCTATACAAATATAACGATCCTTGACAACACGGTTGAGCACGTCGCCGCGGTTACGAACGTCCATTGGCAGGGGTTTGTCGCGGGTGGAAACATAAGCGGATTGCTGGTTGAGGGTAATCAGTACGATAGCAGCATGAACTATAACTTTGGATGGGGAAACAATAGCAACTTGAACATCCATAATAATTACGACCTGGATGGGAATCCCTTGCCTGGCCAGGGCACTTATACATTTAATGACGGCCCGTTTAATATAGGCAACAATTTGACGGTCGGCGGGGTCATTTCCGGAAATGGAAGTGCCTTGACCAGCCTGAACGCGTCGCAATTGACCACCGGCACGGTTCCCCTTGCCAGTCTGCCCAGTTCGGTTGTTTTGAATAATGCGTCCGGGGTCACGTTGAACGGGACCTTTACCGGCAATGGCAGTGGTTTGACCGGTCTGAACCTGAACAAATCCGCCTTCACCAACTATATCCCGATCAATTCCCAGGGGAACGGCGGCGGTGGTTATGCCTATTTGTCATTTACCAATGTTATTGGAGCCCCACCCAGTTTGGGCTTTTCATCAAGTCAAGACATTCCTGGAGCCAATAACATTGTTTTCGGGTGGCCAGGGTTGGTGAATGCGCAATCGAATTGCGGCGTCAATGTAGCCATTGGCAATTTCACATTGCAATCGCTTACCAATGGAGGTTTGGATACGGCCGTTGGCGCCTATAGTTTGTCGTCTGATCTTTCGGGAAGCTACGACGTTGGTGTTGGCGTCAACACCTTGGAAGCCGCCACCACGTCCTGGAATACGGCGGTTGGCTGCTTTGCGCTCGACCGGCAGACCACGGGCTGGGGCAATACCGCGCTCGGTTTCGCCGCCATGCAATGGGTCACCAACGGAAGTGAGAACGTCTCAATCGGCGGCTGGAGTGGCACTTTTAATTATTCCGGCAACGGCAACGTTGTTGTGGGTAGTGGCAGCGGTCAGTGGTTTAACAGTTCCTATAACATTCTTCTGGGATGTGGCGTGGAAGTGCCGCAACCTGACACCGGCGGACAAATGAATATCGGCGGCGTCATCTTCGGCAATGGCCTTAAGCCAACCGATGCCGAAAACGCCCTGGCGTACCAAGGAAATATCGGCCTGTTTACCACCAACCTGACCGGCGCCAATTTTACGGTCAGCGGGACAACGCTGTTGACCAGCAATGTGACGGTGGGTGGTACTCTTGCCGTCAGCAACGGCGTTTCTAGCTTCCTCAACAATACCCTTCCTGCCACCTCCGTTACCGTTAATAGCCTTTCGTTTGTCTGGACCAATACGACGCCGCAAAACGTGGCGGTGTACATTAATGGCTTGAAGGGAGGCGTGGGCTACAATGGATCGCTCCTGTTCGTGACAACCAACGCACCGGTAACGGTCATGCTCCAACCCAATGCATCTGTTTCAGTGACCAATTATAATTATGCAAACGGTGTAAATTATAACATCTGGCCCACTCTGAACTGGCATCCGCTGTAGTCTCCAATGGATATTAATCAAGTGCGGAAATAGAGACTTTAGACTTTGTGATCACCGGCCGCGGAATGAGTATTCCGCGGCCTTTTTCTTTCAGCCGTGACTTTTACTGTTTTCATTAAGGTTTCCATGTCTGCTCACAATTCAAAACCTTGACTGGCTTTACCCCATCGCAGTTCAAGGACCCCGTCGCCACCCAGGATGTCGCTCCGGGATAATAAATGTCGCTGCCAGATAATTGATAAACTTTGTGGCAAACAGGCCCCTCCAGATAGTATACCATTGATTCAACCAATACCGTAATAGCATCAAACAAGGATCACAATGAAAGCCAAACCAAACCACATCCACCTCGTGCTATCGTGCATCCACCGAATGCGCGTGCCACTTTTACTCATTTTGCTCACACTCTCCATTGAGGCGTTTGCAGCAACTCCCATACCAAACGAATTCTGGGTTTCCACGAATGCCACCGGCAATTTTTATCCCAGCGCAGCGGGAACAATTGACAGCCCGCTTGATGGATCCAGCCAGGTCAATTTTGATGCCAACGTGAACGGACTGCCGGCGAATTCGACCATCCATATTTTGGCGGGCATTTACAAAACCAAGGGGGTGAGCATCAAATCCGCTCAGAAAATATGCGGTAGCGGCATTGATATAACAGTTCTTCAGTTGCCAACTGGCTTTACCGTAGGCGGCAGCGGAGCATCCGTGATTTACAGCGGCGCCTCCGTGAGCAACAGTGAAGTTTGTGATCTCACCTGTGATTGCAACATCAATAATAATACGGACACTTATTCCGGAGTAGGAATTGATGGAGCTTATAATGCCATCCGCCGGGTCAAGGTTATTCACTGCGGAAAATTTGGCGGCAACAGTGAAGCCTGGGGCATTTCCCTTTCCAACTTCCATCTGCCGGACAGCCTCGGAAATATCATCGAAGAATGCGAAGTTTCCCAGTACGACGGCGGCGGCGGGATCTCCAGCATCGCTTTGGCTGGTGGTAGTGGAAGCGGCAATGCACCATACAGCATCAGCGGGATAATTCGCAATAATCGCGTTATTTTGGTGAACAACGGAACTCCGGTGAACAAGGCCGGCTGGTTCGGAATCGATTGCGGCGGATGGGAACACGACTCTCTGATAGAGGGGAATTATTTGGAGGGTTGCGACTCCGCTATTTACGGTGATACCGGCTGGGCGAAAAACATCATCATTGCCAACAACCAGCTGCTGGATTGCAGCTACGGATTCAATGGCAACGGCGACTGGCGAGACAACTTTACTATTGTCAATAATCATGTTCGCATCCTGGACTATTTCAACGGCAGCACGAGTGCAGGATCATACCCATGGCCATGCACGGCATTCTACTTCTACCCGGCGAACTCAATCACGACCTACACCAATATCAGCGTGATAGGAAACTTTGTTGAGCACGTTGCCGCGGTTCCTAATGTCCATTGGCAGGGGTTTGTCGAGGGCGGAAACATAACCGGATTGCTGGTTGAGAATAACCAGTATGACAGCAGCATGGGCTATAACTTTGGCTGGGGAAACAATGTCAACTTGAATATTCATGATAATTATGACCTCGATGGCAATCCCCTGGCCGGCCAGGGAGCCTATACATTTGATGACGGTCCCTTCAATATTGGCAACAATTTGACGGTTGCGGGAATTATTTCTGGCAACGGTTTCGGCCTGACCGGTCTGAACGCATCGCAATTAACCAGCGGTACAATTCCTCTCGCAAGCCTGCCCAGTTCAGTCGTTTTGAACAATGCGTCGGGCGTGACCTTTAGCAATAATCTTGCGGTCAATGGAACCCTGTATTATTCCAACATGGTCGCTGCGCTGATTGCGAGCAACGGCATCTCCATCGCAACGCAATTCACCCCGACGGGTCAAATCGCCACCATCAGCGCGAACCCCACCCCGATTGCGAACGAATTCTGGATCGCCACCAATGCCACCGGCAATTTTTATCCCAACGCGGCGGGAACCCTTGATAGTCCTCTCGATGGATCCACGCAGCCGAATTTTGATGCCAACATCAACAGCCTGCCGGCCAATTCGACCATCCATATTTTAGCGGGCACTTATATAACAAAAGGGATCCTGATCAAATCCGCTCAAAGATTATGCGGGAGCGGAATCGACATCACGACTCTTCAGTTTCCCCCAGGATTTCATGTCGGCGGCAGCGGGGCGTCCGTGGTAGGCAATAACGGTGCGATCTCGAACAGCGAGGTGTGCGACCTCACCTGCGATTGCAATATTGCAAACAATAGTGACACTTATAGTGGCATTGTCATCAATGGCACGGAGAACGCCGTGCGCCGCGTCAAAGTGGTTCACTGCGGAAAATTCGGCGGCAATTCGGAAGCATGGGGCATAGAACTGGCGAACTGGTCGCTACCCGACAGCACCGGTAACATCATTGAAGAATGCGAAGTTTCACAGTATGATGGCGGCGGTGGCATCTCATGCATTGTACTAGACTGCAGCGGGGTGGCGCGCAACAACCGTGTAATCCTGGTCAATAACGGCTCACCCATCGCAAAAGGCGGATGGTTTGGCGTCGACGCCGGGAGTCATGACTGCCTGATTGAAGGCAACTACGTCAAAGGCGCCGACGTTGGCAGCTACGGCGACACGGCTAATGCCCAGAATATTCAGATTGTAAACAACGAATTTCTGGACGTGAACTATGGGGTTAGTTATAATGACATAGGCTTAAATAACATCACCATTGCCGACAATCACGTCCGGCTCCTTGACTATTTTGGTTCTACCAATGCCGGATCGCCTCCGTTTCCCTGCATTGCCTTTTACTTTTATCCCTACGGCGGCAATGCCAACGTCGGCTACACCAACATTGCCGTGATCGGTAATACGGTGGAGCACATTGCGGCTACGCCCAACGCCCACTGGCAGGGCTTTGTCGAAGGAGGAAATTTTAGTGGACTGCTCGTACTCAACAACCGCTATGACAGCTCACTGGGTTATAATTTTTTTGGCAACAATGAAAATTTGAACGTTCATAATAATTACGACCTGGATGGGAATCCCTTGACTGGCCAGGGCACTTATACATTTAATGACGGCCCGTTTAATATAGGCAACAATTTGACGGTCGGCGGGGTCATTTCCGGAAACGGAAGTGCCTTGACCAGCCTGAACGCGTCGCAATTGACCACCGGTACGGTTCCCCTTACCCGCTTGCCCAGTTCAGTAGTTCTGAATAACGCATCTGGCGTTACGTTGAACGGTACTTTTACCGGCAATGGGAGTGGTTTGACCGGTCTGAACCTGAACAAATCCGCCTTCACCAACTATATCCCGGTCAATTCCCCGGGCAACGGCGGCGGTGGTTATGCCTATTTGTCGTACACCAATGTTAGTGGGGGCAATCCCAATTTGGGCTTTTCATCGATTCAAGACGTTAACGGAGCCAACAACACTGTATTCGGCTGGCCGGGATTGGTTAACGCGCAAACAAATTGCGGTGACAACGTCGCCATTGGCAATTTTGCGCTGCAATCCCTGACCAATGGAAATTTAAACACGGCAATTGGCGTTCAAAGCTTGCAACTTAATCTTACGGGTAGCGGCAACGTTGGCGTTGGCGTCAACACCTTGCAACCCGCCACAGCGTCTTGGAATTCGGCGGTCGGCTGCTTTGCCCTCGACCGGCAGACCACAGGCTGGGGCAATACCGCGCTCGGTTATGCAGCCATGCAGTGGGTCACCAACGGGAGTGAGAACGTCTCGATCGGTTACTCGAGTGGTACTTTTAACTATTCTGGCGGCGGCAACGTTGTGGTCGGCGCTAATAGCGGCCAGTGGTTTAACAGTTCCTATAACATTGTTTTGGGTTGTGGCGTGGAAGTCCCGCTGCCTGACACTGGAGGACAAATGAATATCGGCGGCGTCATCTTCGGCAATGGCCTTAAGTCAACCGATGCCGATAACGCCTTGGCATACTCGGGAAATATCGGCCTGTTCACCACCAATCTGAGCGGCGCCAATTTCACGGTTAATGGAACAACTCTCTTGAACAGCAATGTGACGGTTGGGGGTACCGTCACCGCTGCCCAGTTTAACGGCAATGGCGCCGGCTTGACCAATCTTGCCCTGCCGTCGCACCCGTTGCTCTTTGCGGTGCTCACCAATAATCTTTCCATATCCAATAATATTGAGCAACGGATTTGGTTTAATAACACTCTGTCCGCGAGTGGCATCAATTACTCGACGACCAACGGCATTGCCATCACGAGCAGCGGCCTTTATCAGGTCAACGTCACGGTTGCCTGGCAGAGTGTCAACGGTTCCGCCGCCTGCGTGCTTTGGCTGGTAAAAAACGGGGTGGATTACCTGCGGTTGCAGACCAACCCAGCGCAGAATAATTCGCTCTCCTTAAACACCACCATACCGTTGTCGGTGGGTGACACACTGGATTTTCACGTGTGGCAAAACGCTGGTTCTAACATACAGGTTGCCGGCAACACCACACCGGCTTACCAAAGCTTCCTGTCGTTCTTACAGATCCAGTAAACAGTTTGGTTAGACTTTAAGCTTCAAGGCCACGGAACCATCATTCCGTGGCCTTTTTCTTTTATCCCTGGCGCTTATTCATAGCGCAGTGATTCAATCGGGTCAAGGTTGGCGGCCTTCCAAGCGGGATAAGTGCCAAAGATAATGCCCACCACCGAACACATGGCCAGTCCCAGAATCACCGAATCCATCGGGATGACCGGCGGCAACCGGAGCAGCAGCGCCAGCAGGTTGCCGCCGAGGATGCCGAACACCACGCCCATGGCACCGCCCACTTCGCAAAGCACAATTGCTTCGAGGATGAACTGCACCATGATGTTCCGTTTCCTGGCCCCGATGGCCCGGCGGATGCCGATTTCACGCGTCCGTTCGGTGACCGATACCAGCATGATGTTCATGATGCCAACCCCCGCCGCCAGCAACGCAATGGAACTAACCACCCCCACCCCAATGCGCACCGACTGCGTGAATTTCTTGAATTGATCGATCATTGAAT
>Ga0302319_10011778_pt1 | contig 16564 bp, 9 predicted proteins | sample Bog_T0_2_FD_203319 | JGI IMG/M metagenome (GOLD analysis project Ga0302319, IMG submission 203319) | Peat permafrost microbial communities from Stordalen Mire near Abisko, Sweden - Bog_T0_2 | ecosystem: Environmental > Terrestrial > Soil > Wetlands > Peat | place: Sweden: Abisko, Stordalen Mire...
CCGCTATGCACGATGCAATTCGCGGCGTCCCCGGAACCTTTGCACGCACCATTCAGGCCATGAGCTCGGCGCAGGAACTGGGAATCCCGCTCCAGGTCAATACTCTTGTCTCGGAGGAAACTGCGCCGCACCTGCCGGCGGTTTATGAACTGCTGAAATCGTTCGGAATCGCGCGCTGGAGCCTGTTCTTCCTGATCTCCGTCGGCAGAGGCAAAGTCCTGCAACCGCTCTCCGCGGAAGAGGGCGAGAAGCTGATGGGCTGGATTTACCAAACCTCGCGCATCGCGCCGTTCACGGTCGCCACAACCGAAGCCCCGTCCTATCGCCGCGTGGCGCTGGAGCAAATGCGCTCCGAAGGCATGACCGCCGACGAGATCAAACGGAGTCCTACCTACCGCAGCTTCGGCATCCGCGACGGCCACGGCATCGTCTTCGTCTCACACACGGGAGAAATTACACCCGCCGGATTCCTGCCGCTCACTGTGGGTAATATCCGCGAAGATCGTCTGGTGGACATCTATCGCAACGCGCCGGCCTTCCGCGCATTGCACGATCCCACCCAATTCGAAGGACCGTGCGGACGCTGCCAGTTCCACACTCTGTGTGGAGGATCGAGAGCTCGAGCCTTCGAAGCCACCGGCAATGCCTTAGCGTCAGACCCCTTCTGCACCCATGAGGTTTAAGCTACTTCCTGCCGACGACTTCGCCGGTAGTCGCATTCAAAATAACCTTCTTCGTATGCGGTGCTGAAGTGAAATCGAAGGAATCGAGAATGCTCCCGGCCATCGCATCGAACGACTGATCCCCCAGCCGCCCCAAATCCCAGTTGTCTTCGATAAACCGGGTAATCGAAGTCAAATCCGTCAGCGTATGGCTGACATAATTCTGCCGCGCATAAGGTGAAATCACCAGAAACGGAAGCCGAGTCCCATACCCGCAGCGGTCCAGATAAGCCCCCGCGACCGGCGCCCCGCACATACCGCTCGAACCGAGCAATGCATCCTGAGCCGGGTCGTTCGATTGGTTCACAATCGGCGGCATCACATGGTCGTACCAGCCATCGGAATCGTCGTACGTAACCAGAATCGCCATCGACTTCCACTGCGGCAACTGCTGCAGCGCATTAATCGTCTGCACCAGAAACTGCTGCTCCTGAAGAGGCGTCGAGTCGCTGGGATGCCCTGTCTGCGGCTTGCTCGCCTTAATAAAAGTCACCGCCGGCAGACTACCGCTGTTCGCCGCCGTCCAGAAATCGTTCACCGTGTAGTTGTGGTTTGCCTGATCGGTCGAAGTACCGATCAGGGCCGGCGAACTCGGCGGCAAGTGATGAATGTTAGACGTCGACTTGTAGTACTGAAACGGATCGTAATGGCTGTTATAGGTCGACGGGCAGTTTGCGAACGCAATCGGCTGGCTGTTCGTCGATTGAGGGAAATCCGCATAGAACCATCCCCACGTAATATTCTTCGCGTTCAGCAGATCCCCGATGTTCTTGCTGGTCATCTGCACGGGAGTTCCTGTCGCTGTTGTGACGCAATCGTCGAAACCGGCTTCGACATTGGCGATCACGCTTCCGTTGGCCACTTTGCCGCTGATGGTCTGAACGCTCGTCGTATGTGTCTGACCCGAAATCACGTTCAAATGCCCCATCACGGTAGTGCCAAATTCGGTATCGAAGAAGTTATCGCTCAACGCGAAATTCTGTGCATAATTCCAAAGCCCGGTCACCGTGTTGCCGTCGTAATAACCCATCACCAGGCCAGCCGGACAAGTAGACGAGACCGTTGCGTTCGTGTTCTCCGGAAATTTGTCCAGGAGCCCCGCATGATAGGCCTTCTGCTCATCCGCATAGTGATTGTCGTTATCGCACGTGGACGCCATACTCCGGTCCAGACGGTACGGCTGCACAGAGTTTGGATTCTGCGCGAGCAATGCCGGCGTCAGCCCGTTCACCGTCGGAGTATTCGCCGCTGCAATGAACGCGGGCTCGCCCTGCGGGTTGAGCGCGTTTGGATAGGTCCCGAAGTAGTGATCGAACGAGTTGTTCTCATCGAAGATCACCACCACATGCTGAATCGGAGTGGTCGTCTGAGCCAATGCCATGCTTGCTCCCGCCAGGCACGATGCAATCAACATTCTGCGAATCGGATTGTTCATGAACAGTAAAACTTATCGCGTAAGAGTTACATCGATATGACTGACGAGTGACGATCGCGTTTGTGCCATACTGCCCCTGACATGGAAACCGTGTACGAAGTCGCCGACCGCGTCGCCACCATCACCCTGAATCGGCCCGCCAAACTCAACGCATGGACCCGAGTAATGGCAGCCGAAGTCAAAACCGCATTCGACACCGCCGAAGCCGATGACCAGGTCCGCGCCATCCTACTCATCGGAGCGGGGCGAGGGTTTTGCGCCGGAGCCGACATGTCGCTGCTTACGAGCGTCGTGGAGGGAACCCTCGCCGAATCCGACAGACCGCCGAGCGCGAGAGCTCCGACTCCGTCAGTCTCCAAGCCCGTAATCGCAGCCGTAAACGGACCCGCGGTAGGACTCGGCTTTGCCCTCACACTCTTCTGCGATATCCGAATCGCCGCAGCCTCTGCGCAATTCGGCACCGCTTTCGCCAAACGCGGGCTGGTCGCCGAATTCGGCCTCGCCTGGATGCTGCCCCGCATCTGCGGCCTCGGCAACGCGCTCGATCTCCTGCTCACCGCCCGCCTCATCGATGCCGGCGAAGCAAAGCAGATCGGCCTTGTGAACCGCATCCTGCCGGATGCCGGATTCTCAGCAGCCGCCCACGCTTACGCCGCCGAACTGGCCAACAGCGTAAGCCCGCGCTCCACACGCATCATCAAACGCCAGGTCTTTGCCGGACTCACCGACTCCCTCGACGAAGCCTTCCGCCTCTCCGAACAGGAAGTCGCAGCCAGCCTGAAGTGCGAAGATTTTAAGGAAGGCGTCGCGCACTTCCTCGAAAAGCGCCCGCCATCGTTCACCGGCCGCTAACCCTCATGCCGCGCCCTCTCAAACTCGCCTTCGGAAAACAGGGAGCCGCCATCACGCTGCCCGATGGCTTCCACTACGAAGTCCTCGACGCCAAATCCGCCGACGCGCTCCCCGACCAAACTGCGGCCATCGAACACGCGCTCGACCATCCCATCGCCGGCCTGCCTCTCACCAAACTCGCCCAAGGCAAACCCACCGCCGCCATCTCCCTCTGCGACATTACCCGCCCCGCGCCCAACCGTATTGTGCTGCCCTCGGTTCTCAGCCGTCTCGAAGCCGCTGGCATTGACCGCCGCAACATCGTCATCCTCATCGCAACCGGCCTGCACCGCGCCGCCACGCCTGAAGAGATTCGCGAAATCGTCGGCCCCGATATCGCCCAACACTACCGAGTCGAAAATCACGACGCCCGCCGCACGGATCAGCACCGATTCCTCCAATCCACCGCGGCCGGTACGCCCGTATACATTGATGAACGATTTGTGAGCGCCGATCTCCGCATCACCCTGGGTTTTATCGAACCGCATCTTATGGCTGGCTTCTCGGGAGGCCGCAAGCTTGTGGTTCCGGGACTCGCTGCGCAGGAAACTATCAAAGTGATTCACAGTCCGCGCTTCATGCGCGAACCCGCTGCCATCGAAGGAGAAATCGCCGATAACCCGCTGCATCGCGAGCTTGTCGAAATCGCGCGCATGGCCGGACATAACTTCATGGTCGATGTCGCCCTTGCACGCGACCGAAAAATCGCCGCCGTCTTCGCTGGAGAACCCATCGAAACTCATCGCCGGGGAGTCGAGTTCGTCTCGCGAACCCTGCTGCAAAACCTGTCGAAACCAGTCGACGCGGTCATCACCACCGGCGCAGGTTACCCGCTCGACCTCACTTACTATCAGTGCATCAAAGGCATCACGGCCGCTTCACACATCGTGCGCGATGGCGGTCGCATTCTGGTTGTGGGAGCCTGTGAAGAAGGCTGCGGGTCGCCCGAATTTACCGAACTGATCGGACGCCACCGCGATCCCGCCGGCTTCCTTGCCGCCATCGAGAAATCGCCGGTCATTGTCGATCAATGGCAGCTGGAAAAACTCGCTCTCGTCGCCCGTCGCGTCGCGGTCTCGTACTGCGTTCCCGGCCTCGCCGCCGCATTGCGCGCGCAACTCTGGGGCGATGCATTCGACAACCTGCAATACGCCGTTAACGCGCTACTCAACGGTTTGCCGGAAGGCGCGCGAATCGCGGTCATTCCCGAAGGTCCCTACGTGTTAGCGAAAGTTCTCCCCGAGGCAGCATAAATCATGACAAGACGCATAACGATTCTCCTCGCTCTGGCAACTGTCCTGCCGGCACAGGACAAAAAAATGATGAAGCTCTCCCTCCAGGAGCAGCCGATCCTCGAGCAGATCAGAGGACTGCGTAGCCTTCCCGATGCCAAACGCGGCCCGGTAACCGCGCAGCTCGCGCTCGACATCCGGGCACTGCCGGCCTCGCAGCAAAAACTCATGCTCATCGGCAGTCTCGCCAACCTGGCAACAGAGGGCGATTTCGGCAGACAGACCCTTCAGGAGGTTGCGACGACGCTCCATGAGACCCTCCGCGAACAGGCGGCGACATCGACCGGCGGCATGCCCGAACAGCCCTATGTCACTCTCGCTCAGTTAGTCCGATACGAAGGCGCAAAGGTCCCCATGACCGATCCGCTGCTCAACGCCGCCATGGCGCGCCTCCAGGCTGAAGAGCAGAACAGAGCCAAGGCCGATTTCACCCTGAACGACATCAAGGGCAAGTCCTGGAATCTCCGCGACCTCAAAGGCAAAGTCGTATTAGTCAACTTCTGGGCCACCTGGTGCCCACCCTGCCGCAAAGAAATGCCGGACCTCGAAGCCATCTACAAAGAATTCAGCCCCAAAGGCCTGGTGATCCTGGCCATTTCCGACGAAGAAGCCGCCAAAGTAAGTCCCTTCATCGCCGATAAGAAATACACCTTCCCGATCCTCCTCGACCCCGGCGGCAAAGTCGCAAAGCTCATGGCCGTAGACGGAATTCCCAAGACCTATATCTACGACCGCGAAGGCAAACTCGCGGCGCAAGCCATCGACATGCGAACCCGCCGCCAACTCCTTGAAATGCTGAGCCACGCAGGGCTCTAAGCCGCCAAAGTCCGGTCCCGCCCGCTCCCTTTAGCGTCATACAACAGCCGATCCGCATCCGCCAGCAAAGCCTGCGAATCGCAATGATCCGCCTGCAGTTCCGCTACCCCAAACGAACTCGTAACCGCAAACGTCCCCGCCGCCCCCTCAAACGGCAGGGACCGCAATTCCCGCCGCATCTTCTCCACCAGCAGCGTCGCCTCATCCGCCGGCGTGTTCGGCATCGACATCACGAACTCATCCCCGCCCATCCGAGCCAACAAATCCGACTTTCTGAGCGAGGCCCGCAAAATCCGCGTGAACGCAATCAGCACCCTATCTCCAGCCGCATGACCATAGACATCGTTCACGTCCTTGAAATGATCCAGATCGCAGATACAAACACTCAGCACCCGCGAACCCGTCTTTGCCTGCCGGAAATGCTCCGCGAATAACCGCTCAAATTCCCGCCGGTTCGCCACACCGGTCAGCGCGTCCGTCCGCGCCTGCAACGTCAACAGCGACTCGGTAGCTTTTCGCGAAGTAATATCCGTGTGCGAACCCGCCATCCGCGACGGCCGGCCGCGCTCATCCCAAACCGCCTGGCCCCGATCCATTACCCAGCGCCATGACCCGTCCTTATGCCGCAGCCGGTATTCGGCCGAATAACCATCCGAACCCTTCAGCGACAGATGATTCTCCACCGCCGCCAGGGTAACGCTCACATCGTCGGGATGCAGCAGCCGGAGAAAGTCTTCGCGTGTTTCGCCAATCTCCCCATCCTGATACCCCAGCATCGCCGACCACCGCGCCGACCGATAAACCCGCCCCGTGGTCAAATCCCAGTCCCAAAGCGCATCGCCCGCCCCGCGCAAGGCCAGCTGCCACCGCTCTTCGCTCATTCGCAGTTGCTCGTACATGCGCTCCTGCTCCGTCAAATCCCGCATGATCGTAAGGCGCGCCCGTCGATGGTTGTACTCCATCTCATAGCTCGTTACATCCACCGTCAGCCGAAGCCCGTCTTTCGTCAAATGCTGCCACGACCGGCACTCGCCATGCGCCGCATCGACCACCGCCCCATCCCCCGAAGGCAGACACGGCTCATCGCTGTAAATCACGTCCAACAACGTCATCCCCGAAAGGAAATCCTCCCGCGTCCAGCCATAGCGACTCACCGCCGCTTCGTTTACCGTCAGGAACGCCAGCGATTCCCGATCGTAAACCCAGGCCGGGAGCGGGTTGTGCTCAAACAAATCGCGGTATCGCCTTTCACTGGCCTCCAGCTCCCGGATCGCCGACTCGCGCTCCGTGATATCGATCGCCGTTCCCCCGACAAACCGCTCGCCTTCCCGATTCGAAAACGGGAACTTAACGATCAGCCAGTCGCGCGATTCCAGTCCAGCCACCGGAACCTGCTCCACCACCTGGCGCGGCTGACCCTCTTCGAGCAGCGCTTCATCCGTAGCCCTCAAACGCCGCGCCGTAGCCCTCGGCCATAAATCGAAATCGGTCTTCCCGTAAGCCTCTTCCGGGCTCATCCGGAACACCTGCGCCCACGCGCGATTCACATACAGCAGGCGCCCCGCTGCGTCTTTCATGAACGCCAGCGCCGGGCTATGGTCCATAAACGCTGTAAACCGCCGCTGAATCTCCAGACGCCCCGCTTCAGCCCGTTCCGCGGCCGCGCGTAAGTGCATCGCGCGGTATGCCAGCCATGCCAGGACCGAACTCAGCACCAGAATCGCCGCCAGGCAGTAGCTGTAGACGCGGGTTCGTCGGTTGGCGGCTTCTTCGGCCAGAATCGAACGCGTCCCCTGCGCCGAAAACGGAGACCACTCATCGAGCCGCGAACTCAGAAAGCCATCCTGCCCCATATCGGCAATTGCCGACCGAAGCTTCTCCGCTGAACCCGCCACTTCCGGCGCAGCCGCAATCGTAAGCGGCGTCGTCGCGCCCGTCAGATTGGCCACCTGAAAATGAGCGCTTTCACAACCCGGCGGCCGCGCCAGCATAATCGCATCGAGCGTGTTGCTCTCAATCAAAGCCGCCGACGCCGACCCGTCGCAAACCGCCTGCACCGCGTCCGCCCGCAGATGCCGAACGGTCAAAATACTGCGCGACAAAAACTGCTTGGCAATCAGCCCCGTAAACTTCAGCCTCGCATGCGCCACGGATTTGCCCGCCGCTTCATTCGGATTCCGCACCGGAGCCTCGCTCAGCGATACCAGCACATACTCGCTCTCAATCCACGGCCTGGTCAGATGCAGCGCCGCGCGCCGTTCAGGCGTGATCCCCACCAGAGGCCACAAATCTACTACCCGCTTCTTCAGTGCCTCTTCCAGAGGAAGATCGTGCAGCGGAACCCATCGCAGCTCTATGCCTGTCCGCCGCGACGCCTCGTTCAGAACGTCCACTGCCAGCCCCCGAACCGACCCGTCAGGCTCGATCGCGTAGAAGGGCGGCGACTGATCCACGCCAACCCGAATTACCGGAATTCCCTGCGGCTTTCGCCCAACCGCGAGCCAGATTACCACCGCCAGGACTAATCCCGCGCATAATACCGTTAACGTCCTGTAAATTCGGGTCACGTAGGTTGATTACTGGTATCACCAATACTACCGCGCTAGACTATCTGAAACGCAAGATTAACCTAAGGAGTACCCCGTGAACTTCAGTAAACTCGCCGGACTTACCAGTCTGGCCGCCGCGGCGCTTTTCGGCCAACCCGCCAGCCTTCATCTGCTTCAAAAGCCCGCCATGAATAAGGACCTGATCGTCTTCTCCTATGCGAGCGATCTGTGGAGCGTCCCGCGCCAGGGCGGCACCGCTCAGCGCCTCACCACCGGTCAGGGTTTCGAAACCGACGCCGCATTCTCTCCCGATGGCTCCAGCATCGCCTTCTCCGGCGAATATGACGGCAATACCGACGTCTTCACCGTGCCCACGGGCGGCGGCATTCCCAGGCGCATCACCTTCCATCCTGCTGCCGATCGCGTGGTCGGCTGGAGCCCCGATAGCAAACGAATTCTCTTCCGCTCCAATCGCGATAGCCAGTCTCGCTACACCCAGCTCTTTACAGTATCGGCTGAGGGCGGCTTCGCTACCGCCTTGCCGCTCCCCATGGCCTGCACCGGCGCCTACTCGCCCGATGGCAAACGCATGGTCTATGCGCCGCTCGATGGCGGCCAGTTCGCGCCCGGCTTCACCAACTTCGTTTCGTGGAAGCGCTATCGGGGCGGGGAAGCCAGCTATCTCTGGATCGCAAGTCTTTCCGATCTTTCCACCGTCAAAGTCCCCCGCACCGATTCGAACGACATCAACCCGATGTGGATCGGCAACAAGGTCTATTTCCTCTCCGACCGCGAAGGCCCGATGACTCTCTTCGAATACGACCCCCAGTCGAAGCAGGTGAAAAAGCTCATCCCCAACTCAGGCAATTTCAAAGACATTTCCTCGGCCAGCGCCGGCCCTGGCGGCATCGTTTACGAACAGTTCGGCCAGATCCATATTTACGACCTCGCCTCCGCCAAAGAACATGCGGTGCCGATTGAAATCACCGCCGACCTGTCCGAAGTCCGCCCGCGTTTTGAAAACGTCGCCAGCCAGATCGCCAACCCAAGGATTTCCCCCACCGGCATGCGAGCCATCTTCGAAGCCCATGGCGATATCTTCACCGCCCCCGCCGATAAAGGCGACATCCGCGATCTGACCCACTCGCCCGGCGTTATGGAACGAACCCCGTCATGGTCGCCCGATGGCCGCTCCGTGGCATATTTTTCCGATGAATCGGGCGAATACGCGCTGCATATTAAAGCGCAGGATGGCGGGGGTGAAACCCGTAAAATCCCCCTTGCCGGCAATGCCGCGTATTACTTTAATCCCAAATGGTCGCCCGACAGCAAGCGCATGGCGGTCAACGATAACCAGCTCAATATCTGGGATGTTGAAATCGCCACCGGCAAACTCACGAAGGTGGATACGGACTATTTCCACGAACTGCAGCGCGACTTCAACTGGTCCGCCGATTCAAAATGGATCACCTTCGCGCGCACTCTCCCGAACCGTTTTCACGCCATCTTTGTCTATTCACTTGAAGACGGCAAGACCCACCAGATTACCGACGGCATGAGCGATGCCCGCCACCCGGCCTTCGATCATGACGGCCAGTATCTCTACTTCACCGCCAGCACCAATTTCGGTCCCACGGTAAGCGGCCTCGATATGACGAGCGATGAACACGAAGTCACCAGCACCGTTTACCTGGCTGTGCTGCCGAACAACATCGCATCGCCGCTTGGTCCTGAGAGCGATGAAGAGAAGGCTCCGGGCGAAACTCCTGCCGAGGGTGAAGCTGCCGGAGGACGCGGCGGTAGAGGCGGCCGAGGTGGCGCAGCCGCACCGGAAGCGCCTCCAAAGCCGGTCCGCATTGACTTCGACAAAATCGCCCAGCGCATCCTCCCACTGCCCTTACCCGCGCGCAGCTATGGCTTGCTCGCAACCGGCCGCGCAGGCATCGTCTTCGTCAGCGAAGCCGGCGCCGGCGGACGTGGCGGAGGCGGAGGCACATCGCTGGTCCGCTTCGATCTCAAAACCCGCAAATCCGAAACCGTAGCCTCAGGCATTGCCGGCTTTGACCTCTCCGCTAATGGCGACAAAATGTTGCTCCGCATGGGAGGCGGCGCAGGTGGTCGAGGCGGTCGCGGAGGCACCGCAGGCGCGCCCGCGGGACCCCAGTTTGTCATCGTCTCCTCAGCCGCCCCGATCAAGCCTGGCGACGGCGCACTGAAGCTCGCCGACGTCGAAGCGCTTATCGATCCCATTGCCGAATGGAAGCAGATGTACCGCGAAGTCTGGCGCATCGAGAAAAGCTATTTCTACGATCCCAACCTCCACGGCGTAAATCTGGCCGATCAGCAAAAATCCTACGAGAAATACCTCGATTCGCTGTCGTCACGCGCCGATCTCAACTACATCTTTCACGACATGCTCAGCGAAATGACCGTCGGCCATCTGCGCGGAGGTGGCGGCGCGATCCCCACCGCCCACGCCGTTCCCGGAGGCCTCCTCGGAGCCGACTACGAAATCGCCAACAATCGCTATCGCTTCAAGCGCATCTATACCGGCGAAAACTGGAATCCCGACCTTCAGGGTCCTCTCGCCGCGCCCGGCCTCAATGTCAATGCCGGCGATTACCTGCTCGCCGTCAACGGCCAGGATCTCACGGCCAGGAACGACGTGCAAAGCCTGCTCGAAGACACCTCCGGCAAGCACGTCGTTCTCAAAATCGCGATCGATGCCTCAGGCGCCGGCGCCCGCGAGATCACCGTAGTCCCGGTTGCCAACGAACTTCAGCTGCGCCATCAGGCCTGGGTTGAAGACAATCGCCATCTGGTCGACAAACTCAGCGGAGGCAAACTCGCCTACGTCTACATGCCCGACACCGGTCAGGGCGGGCTCACCAGTTTTACCCGCTACTACTTCGCTCAAACCGATAAACAGGGCCTTGTCCTCGACGAGCGCTTCAATAGCGGTGGCCAGGTGGCCGACTACGTCATCGAAGTTCTCAACCGCCAGTTGCTCGGCTGGTGGAGCCCGCGCTACGGAGCCATCTACCGTTCGCCCGCGGCGGCGATCCTGGGTCCGAAGGTCATGATCATCAACGAAATGGCTGGCTCCGGCGGCGATGCCATGCCCTGGATGTTTCACGCCACCAAAACGGGCACGCTGGTGGGCAAAAGGACCTGGGGAGGCCTTGTAGGAATTGGCGCTTACCCTGCGTTAATGGACGGAGGCACCGTAACCGCCCCCGACTTCGGCTTCTTCAATCCCGACAACAAGTGGGACGTCGAAAACAAAGGCGTCACCCCCGATATCGAAATCGACATGGATCCGAAGACCGTCGCCGACGGCCACGACCCACAACTTGAGCGAGCCGTAGCCGTCGCGCTCCAACAGCTAAAAGAGCACCCGGTGCCCGAGCCCCGTCGCCCCGACTATCCGAACTACCAAAAAGGCGTCTCCTCCGGAGGCAAGTGAGGCGGGCGGGCCCAGAGGGCACCGGCGTCGCCTCCCGAATCCTTCTCCCGGTAATACCCATCAGGAGTAACAGGACTGAAAATATCTTCGGTTGGCTTTCCCTGGATGGGCGAGTCATACAATAGGAATTCGGTGTCCCAAAAACAAATGCTTACGTCCAGAGAAAAATCCGATACCCGGCGCCTTCCCATGATGCCCATCCGGGACGTTGTCATCTTTCCGTATATGATGACGCCGTTCGTGGTGGGGCGCGAGTCGAGCGTTCGCGCTTTAGAAGACGCCATGGCGGGAGACAAGAAGATTTTTCTTGCGACCCAGCATGACGCGTCAACCGATGAACCGAAGCCTAATGAGATTTACAGCGTGGGCTGCGTGGTCAATATCGTTCAGAGCCTGAAGCTGCCGGACGGCAATATTAAAGTGCTCGTCGAGGGCGTCGAGCGGGCTCGCGTGGTTTCGGTGACTGACGATGAAGGGTTCTTCCGGGCTGTGGTGCGCACGTTCGCCTTCAAGGTGGAAGCGGGCCAGCAACTGGAAGCTTTGACCGGCCGCGTGACTTCGCTGTTCGAGCAATACGTGAAGTTGAGCCAGAACCTGAATTACGAAACCATGGTGGCGGCCATCCGTGTGGACGACGCGGGCAAGCTTGCCGATACCGTCGGCGCGAATCTGCAGCTTACCATCGAAGAAAAGCAGGAACTTCTCGAAATCTTCGATCCCATCGATCGCCTGACGCGCGTGGCCGAGATGCTCGATATCGAAATCGAGAAGCTCAATGTGGACCGGACCATTCAGGGCCGCGTGAAGCGGCAGATGGAGAAGGCTCAGAAGGAGTATTACCTCAACGAGAAGATCAAGGCCATCCAGAAAGAACTGGGGCGCGGCGAGAAGAGCGAGATCGATGAGCTGAAGAAGCGCATCGAGATGTCGGGGATGACGAAGGACGCGACCGAGAAGGCCATGGCCGAACTGAAGCGGCTGGAGAATATGCCTCCGATGTCGGCCGAGTCCACCGTGTCGCGGAATTATCTCGACTGGCTGCTGGCGGTGCCATGGAAGAAGCGCTCGAAGGAGATTCGCGAGCTCAAGCATGCCGAGGATGTGCTGGAATCCGACCATTACGGGCTCGAGAAGATCAAAGAGCGCATTCTGGAATTCCTCGCGGTTCGCCGGCTGGTGAAGAATCCGAAGGGTTCGATTCTCCTGTTCGTGGGGCCTCCGGGCGTGGGCAAGACGTCGCTCGGGATGTCGATCGCTAAGGCTACAGGGCGCAAGTTTATTCGCATGTCGCTCGGCGGCGTGCGCGATGAGGCGGAGATTCGCGGGCATCGCCGGACCTATATCGGTGCGCTGCCGGGTCAGGTGATCCAGATGATGAAGAAGGCCGGGACGCGCAATCCGGTGTTTATGCTGGACGAGATCGACAAAATGTCGACGGATTTCCGGGGCGATCCTTCATCGGCTCTGCTCGAGGTGCTGGATCCGGAACAGAATTACATGTTCGTGGATCATTATCTGGACGTGGAATACGATCTGTCGCAGGTGTTCTTTGTGGCGACGGCGAACGTGCTGCACACGATACCTCCGGCGCTGCAGGATCGCATGGAAGTGATCCGGCTGTCGGGCTATACCGAACTCGAAAAGCTGGAAATTGCGAAGCGGTTCCTGGTCAAAAAGCAGATGGAAGCGGCGGGCTTGAACGCGGAACAGATTCAGTTCTCGGATGAAGGTATTTCGAGTCTGATTCAGTACTACACACGCGAAGCGGGTGTCCGCAATCTCGAACGCGAGATCGGGAATGTGTCGCGCAAGATCGCACGTAAGACCGTCGCGAAGGAACTGAAGGACAAGACGGTGGTCGATGCCGCGAAAGTGGCGGATCTCCTTGGCCCGGCGCGCTACCGCGATACGACGACCGATCGGCTGAACGAGGTCGGTTCGACCACTGGCCTGGCGTGGACGGAAGTGGGCGGGCAGATCCTGACCACAGAGTGCATCCTGATGGAAGGCAAGGGCAAGCTGACGGTCACCGGCAAGCTGGGCGATGTGATGCAGGAGTCGGCGCAGGCGGCGTTCAGTTATATCAGGTCGCGCGCGCATCAGCTGGGATTGCCGCGCGATTTTTATCGCAATCTGGACGTGCATCTGCATATTCCGGAAGGGGCGATACCAAAGGACGGACCTTCTGCCGGGATTACCCTGGCGACGACGATTTGCAGCGCTTTAACGAAGATTGCCGTGCGGGGCGATATCGCGATGACGGGCGAGATTACGCTGCGCGGGCATGTGCTCCCCATCGGCGGTTTGAAAGAGAAACTGCTGGCTGCGCACCGGCACGGAATCAACGAAGTGATTGTGCCGCACGACAACCAGAAGGATATGCCGGATATTCCGGAGTACCTTCGGAAAATCATGAAGTTGCACTTTGTTCACCATATGGATGAAGTGCTGCATATTGCGCTGGAACGGGATCTGGTGGCGCTGCCGATGACTCCGGCCACAGCTGTCGATATCGCTCCACTTCCCGAAACGGATCGCGCCCACTGAGCATCTGAGAGGGGTGGAAACGCTGACGGCGTCAATTGCGCAGCACGGTTATTCCATTCTTTTCTTCGTCGTTCTGGCCGAAGCGATGGGGCTTCCCGTACCTGCGGCAGTAGGCCTGCTGGTAGCCGGCGGCGCCAGCGCGGAACATCGATTGGCTCCGGGCCACGCCATCCTGATGGCCTACGGGGCGATGCTGGCTGCGGACAATTTCCTGTTCTTCCTGGGCCGTTATACGGGGTGGTGGCTGCTGGGTTTTTTGTGCCGGGTATCTCTGAACCCTGAAGCCTGCATTTCGAAATCGGCGGATTCGTTCTATAAACGGGGACGGATCATGCTGCTGTTCGCGAAGTTCCTGCCGGGGGTGAATACCATGGCCCCGCCGCTTTCCGGCAGCATGAACATGCGGCACTGGCAGTTCTTTGCGCTCGATTTTGCGGGAGCTTCCCTCTACATCTTTACTTACTTCGGTGCTGGTTATCTGTTCAGCGATTTCCTGAAGGTGATCATGCGAGGCTACTCGGTTGCCGGGAGTTTCGTCGGTTGGGTGATCGGGGCACTGCTGGTAGTTTGGGTCGCAAACCGGATTCGCATCTGGAGCAGCGGGCGCAACGATCCTCCGGTAGCCATGCTGAAGCCGCATGAAGTCGCGGCGCGGCGGGATAACGTGATGATTTTCGATGCGCGCAGCCACGGCTATTACGACGAAGGCACGATGCGGATTAAGGGTTCGCACCGGCTGGAGCCGAACGCTTTGAGCGAGCAGTTCGGGAAGCTGCCGAAGGATCGCGAAATCGTTCTCTACTGCACTTGCCTCCGCGAAGCGACAGCGATAAAGGTGGCTCGGGAACTGGCGGCTAAAGGGATTCCAGCGGCGGTCATCGAAGGCGGACTGAGCGCCTGGAAGAGGGCCGCGCTGCCACTGGAGCCGGTGCCGGCGGACGAGGTGGTTTTGCTTCCGAAGTTTGCGTGAATCTCAGGTAGCAGCCAGCGTCCGGTAATGAAGTCGGACAACAGCACGACGGCTACTCCCCCAATGACGTCGGTAGCGTAGTGCCAGCCCGTGGTGATTACCGAGATGCAAATGGCTGCGGTGATTGTGCCGGTGATGGGGCGGAGGCGTTTGAAGCCCCACAGGGAAATTCCACACACCAGCGCGATAATTACGTGAAATGACGGGAAGGTAACGATGGCGCTGATGCCCGTACCGAGGCGAAACTCGTTAGCCGATTTCACGAGCAGGATGGACTTTTCGATGTCGGCCTGGACGGGATCGGGAACGAAGGCTGATCCGGTCCACGGGCCGATGGCGGGCAGCAACGCGAAGAGGGCAGCGGTAAGGATGGTTGCGATCGTCCCGGAGAGGACGAATCTTTCGGAGTCGCGCTTGTTCCCGGCGAGAGCGGGCGCCACCAGGGCCAGAACGATCATGTAATTGGCGCTCGCATAGGCGAGTTGCGAAAGTTGAATCAGGGTGGGGAAACTTCTTATGAAACGTACGACCGCAGGCGTTGAGAAATGCATCAGGCTGTCGACGTGGGCGAGAGCCTGGTCGGCCAGCGGGGCGGGCGAACGACCTGCGGCGACCATGAAAGGCATAAGCGCGGCCTGGCTCAGCAGAATCCATTGAACGCAGGTGATGGCGGCGCTAATTCGATCCAGATGCCTCCACTTCGCGTAGGCCTGGGGGAGCAGCAGCGGGCCGCAGAGGATGACGATCAGGAATTGATGTTCGAGTCCGACGATTCGCGCGATCCTTACAAGGAAAAGATCCGCCAGCGACACGATGCACAGGGTAACGGCCATGATGCGGCTAAAGCGGCTCATGATTTTCGCGGGGTGGTCAAAGGGCCGATTTGACGTACTTCTTCACGCCTTTTTGGAGCACTTCGGCGCCGTACACGTTGCCTTTTGCATCTGCCGCGACGCCCTCGGCGCCGCTTGTAGAGTGGGGTTGGGGATCGGGCCAGGTATCGGGGATGAAAGCCTTAACGACGTGATCCTTCAGGCTTCCGATGCGAATGCCTCGTTTCCATCCCGGATGATGCCCATAGCCTTGCTGCTCGCAGGATTCGGAGTCGGCTACATAGATGGTGTCGTTCTTATCGATCCAGATTCCGCTGGGGCGGCTGAATTCCGTGAACTGTTCGATGAAGTTTCCGTCGAGATCGAAGACCTGAATGCGGTCGTTGCCTCGGTCGCCTACGTATAAGCGGCCCTGGGAATCGAAGGCCAGGGCATGCGGCATTTCGAACTGGCCTGGTTTGGCGCCGTGGGTGCCCCATTGTTTGATGAAGACACCGTCCTTTGTGAATTTCTGGATGCGGGCGTTGCCGGTTCCGATGTCGTGGCCTTCGGCGACAAAGATGTCGCCGTTCTTCGCGGTTATGACGGCGTTGGGTTCGTCGAACATGCCAGGCGCGGAACCAGCGACCCCTTTCTTGCCGAGCGTGAGGACGACGTTGCCGTCCCTGCTGAACTTGACTACCTGTTGACCCTGTTCGTCGGCGACCCAGACATTGTAATCGGAATCGACAAAGATGCCGTGGGGGAACACGAACATGCTTGAACCGAAACTCTTCAGAAGCTTTCCGGAGGCATCAAATTCCAGGACGGGAGGATCGGTTTTGCCAGCGCAGCTATTGGCACCGCAGCGTTCGGCGATCCAGATGTGGCCGTCGGGCGTCGCGAAGATCGCGCTGGTAGAGCCCCAGGCGCGCCCAGCGGGGAGTTTGAAATAGTTCTCGATGGTTCGGTAGGGGTTCGGTATCGCCTCGGCCGCAAGGAGAAGGTATAGGAATGCGCCGCGAAGCATGTGGTCCTTACCTGAATTCAGCCTGCAGTTTGGC
>Ga0302319_10011782_pt1 | contig 16562 bp, 11 predicted proteins | sample Bog_T0_2_FD_203319 | JGI IMG/M metagenome (GOLD analysis project Ga0302319, IMG submission 203319) | Peat permafrost microbial communities from Stordalen Mire near Abisko, Sweden - Bog_T0_2 | ecosystem: Environmental > Terrestrial > Soil > Wetlands > Peat | place: Sweden: Abisko, Stordalen Mire...
GAAAAATCAGAACCAAGATTCAGGATTCCGATCCAGCGGCAAGACAGAATGCAGCTAGATGGAAACCAGTTCCCCGGCCTTCAACCTGCCCAAATGCCAATCGAAGATTACACGCGAAACGAAGACTGCTGTGAACAGGTTTGCAGCCAGACCAATTGTCAGCGTGGTTGCAAAACCTCTCACCGGACCGCTTCCGAAGATGAACAGGATGGCTGCTGACACAATCGTTGTGACGTGCGTATCCAGAATCGTAGTCCAGGCATTGTGGAAGCCCTGGTCGACTGCGGCGACTGGCGTCTTGCCCGATCGCACTTCTTCGCGGATTCTTTCAAAAATCAGCACGTTCGAGTCAACGCCCATACCTATGGTCAAAATGACTCCGGCGATGCCCGGCAGGGTGAGCGTCGCGCCCTCCCAGAAGCCCAGAACGCCGAGCAGGATGATCAGGTTGAAGATCAGCGCGACGTCAGCGTTGATGCCCGAACCGCGGTAGTAGATGAGCATGAAGACCATGACCACTACCACGCCGGCGATGGCCGCGGTAACGCCCTGGCGTATGGAATCCGCGCCCAGCGATGAGCCCACAAAACGCTTTTCAAGCTGCTTCAACGAAGCGGGAAGAGCACCCGTATTCAGCAGTTTCGAAAGCGAGGCAACTTCATCCGGAGTGAAAGCTCCGGTAATTTCGCCGCGATCCCGAATTGCACTCTGAATGGTGGCAACTTCCTTGACCTGGTCGTTCATGACCACGGCCATGCTCTTCTGGACGTTCTTGCTGGTGTAGTCGTAGAACTTGTCGCCTGCTTCATTGGTGAGCGTGAAGTCGACTTCGCGCTGGCCGGTGTTGGGATTGGAGCCAGGGTCGGCGGAGCGGAAATCGTTGCCGGCCACAACCGGAGCGCGCTCGAGCACGTAGACACTTCCCTGCGCAGCGCCGGCGCTGGTCAATCCGTAAAAGGTCTTGACCTCGTCATCGACTGGGATGCTGCCGCCTTGGGCGGTAGCTGCCTCCGCTTCGCTGGCATAGGGGCCACCCACGACCGGGTGAATCTCAAGGCGGTTGGTGCCCTGAATGATCTGCTCGATCTGGGCTTCGTTTTCGACGCCAGGCAGGTCAACCAGAATCTGGTTGTCGCCCAGTCCGTATTCCTGAATCTGCGGTTCGCTGACACCCAAGGCATCGACCCGGTCGCGAATCGCGGAGATGGCTTGCTGGACCGTCTTCTGCTCCAGCGCCTTCTCGATGCTCGGCTTCATGGTCAGCACCAGGCTGTTGTCGGGACCGCTGGACACATCGTAGCTGTTGGAATACTTGGAATCGACAAGCGTGGTTACGTCGCTGATTTTCCCAGCCGCTATGCTCTGCACGCGGAGAACGTCGGGCTTGTTTGGATCTGGCTTATCCACCGTTGCGGTGAGGCTCGCACCTTGCAGATCCTTTTTCAGGGTAGCCACCGCGTCGTCGGTTTCGGCATTGACCGCCTCAGACACAACCACCTGCAAAATCAGGTGAGCTCCGCCCTTCAGGTCAAGTCCGAGGTGAATACGCTGGCCCATGGCCGCCAACAACGCCTGGCCGGTAAAGCCCTTCGGTATCCCGATAATGCCGTAGATGCAGATCAGCAGCACTGCGACAATCAGGGCAATCTTGTTTTTGAGATTCTTGTTCATCGTCCCGTTTCTCTAGGTGATTCCAGTTGTCAGTTGTCAGTTATCGGTCGTCTGGTTCGGCTTCCGGCAACCGGTGCGCTGAGTGTTCCCAAGCGCCATTCAGAATGCCTAAGTGGTTTCCTGCGTAGTTACGGATGCGATCGCGCTTTTGGCCACTTCCAGCTTGATGTTGTCCGGCGCTACGCGAATTACGATGCCATCGTCCTTGATGGAGATGATAATGCCGCGGATACCACCGGCGGTGGTGACGCGATCACCGGTCTTGATGCTGCCCAGCATCTCCTGCCAGTGCTTTTGGCGCTTCTGCTGCGGACGGATCATGACCAGGTAAAGCACCGGGATCAACAACAGCGGCAGAAGCATGGGAAGGCTGCCACCCGCACCGCCTGCCGGTCCAGCCGCGAAAAATGCGAAATTCGTTGCCACGTTCATCCTTTGCTCGCCCCCGGCCGCAATCGTGCGCAGCCGCTTGAGGGCACAGGACAACCGGCTTTTGAACCGGACGCCTGGTTAAATTTGTCTCCGGGAATGGTCTTTGCTTGCCCCAGGTCCCTGTTACGCGTCCAGCCCGCGATCCAGATTTGCGGAACCGGGTGGCCGCTGGGCCGGGGACTGAAATTCAGTACCGCGCCCGTATACCGGCCTGCGACCCAACTACCGTCTGCTTCCTGTTCGACACAGCACTCCACCGGAACCGAAATCCTGCACAACCCATTGTAGAGGCCGCTCGGCAGAATCGGTGCCTGCCTCTTCAGAATTCCAACAGAATGCCTGGATACGATAAGAAACGCGCGGACTGGGACGTGTCAAGGCGCGCCATCACCGTGAGCCGCCTGAGATCGGTCGGAAGTTCCTTCCAACTGGGTCCAGTGCGCCCTGCACGGGAGCTTGAGGGGAATGCAAGGTTATTCGTCCGGCTGCCAGTAGCGGAGTTCAGGATTGGCGCAGCTCAGGCACAGGCGTTCACCGTCGACTTCGACAAACCTGCCAAAATTGACGCCTTCGTGGCACCTAGGGCAGGTGACACGTTCCCCTTTCGTTCCGGGCAGTTCGCTGGGAGCGACCTCGACTCGCACCCATTGTTCGCAAAAGAGCTGGGCATCGGGAAGTTCGCGATAGGCAACCATCTGCTGGCGGCTCTTGGGTTCAACGTGCGGATAGAGCTGCCGTGCCAACTCCCGAGAGTCTTCCAGTGCCACAATGCGAACGCCGCGGCCAGACCGGAGATCGACAAAGGTCGCGGCCATCTTGCCCCAGTCGCGAAACTTGAGCGCGCGCTTGCCCAGACGGCAGCCGGTGACCATGCCGATGGCGTCCGTAGCGCAGCGATCGATCTCGACATAGGTGACCAGCCGCTTGCGATCCGCGCCCCTCGGGTCGGCGATGCCCAGGCGATCAAGACCCAGCAGAGCCATGCGCACACCAAGAATCTGGCCGGCGCAAAGATGGCCATGCGCGGCTTCGGCTTTTACGAGAAGGTCGTCGAGTGATTCCATAGGCTGAGCCGCGAACTGGGAACTGACTGAGCAGCTGAGTTCCATGGTAACGCGCTGTCTCGCCGTCTCGCTGACTTGCCGACACGCTGACTTGCTGACTCGCTAATTCGATTTCGCGGTCGCTGTGGCCTGCGTCTCCGGCTCGTCCCCGGCGTCTTCAACCAGCACGGCTGAGCCGGGCGCTATGTCGAAACTGGCCGCGTCCTTGCCCGCAACATGAAAGGTGATGCGCAACGGCTCACGCTGCCATTCCGGGGCAGCACAGACGGGGTCGGGGTGACTCCCGGCATCGAACGATTCGAGCTTTTTGGCCAGCGCCGGCTTGCGCGCGGCCACCTGTGCCACGACGCCATAAACGCTCTTGCCCGAGGCTGTCACGCCGCAGTAGGCGCCATAGTCTCGAAACCAGCTAACCTGGCTGACACTGGGGTCGTAGTCCGGCAGCTTGAGGGCGACAATGTGCCCCGTAACGCGATCGACCAGCAGCCAGGGGCCGCGCTGCCATACCCAATGGCCTTGAAAATCGCCAGACAGATGCTCGCCCGGCTTATCCGTTGGAAGGGAATCGTTCAAGCGAATCACGCGCCGCACCACGAAGCTGCGATCCGTCACGTCATGCGCGTCTCCCGTGGTCCATTCCTTGACGACGGAATCGACCAGCAAAGCGCGAATCTTGAGCGAGTCTTCGCTGGGCAAAGCCCCGGCAGGGTCGCCCGCCTTGGTGTAGGGCACCTTGCGGACAGCGCCGAGCCCGACAACATGCGGCTTGCGAGGCGCCGCGGAAAGATGGAGAGACGCGCCCAACAGCGCCCCGGTCGTGACAAACAGTGCAATGTTCCCTGAGAATCTCATGCAACCGGCTCCTTAAAGAGTCAGGCGCAGATCACTGGGAGACAAATGCGGTCGACCCGCAAAAAAAACTGCAAACCCTTAGGCGCGAGATTGAGTGATCCTCTACGCCCTCAACAACCTTACACCTGTGCCGCCTCCACCGCTCGAGCAACTCGGAAAGCCGTTCCCTCATGCAAGTGGCCGGCGAGCACCTGCATGCCCACCGGCAACCCGGCGGAAGTCTTCCCGCAAGGGACTGTAACGCCACAAATGCCGGCCAGGCTTGCGGTGACGGTGTAGATGTCGGCAAGGTACATGGCCAGCGGGTCGCCCGTCTTCTCACCCAGCTTGAATGCGGCTGTGGGCGCGGTGGGCGTAACGATGGCGTCCACCTCGTTGAAGGCTCGCAGAAACTCTTCCGCAAGCAAACGGCGCACCTGCTGCGCCTTGCCATAGTAGGCGTCGTAGTAGCCCGCGGAAAGCGCGTAGGTGCCCAGCAGGATGCGGCGCTTGACCTCGGCCCCGAAACCCTCGTCGCGTGAGTGGCTGTACATGGCCGAAAGCGTGTCAGAGGCTGGGGATCGGTAGCCGTAGCGCACACCGTCAAACCGGGCAAGATTGGCGCTGGCCTCGGCGGTAGCCACCAGATAATAGGTGGGTATGGCGTACTTGGTCGACGGCAGCGACACCTGCTTGATAATGCAGCCGGCGGCTTTGAGCGCGGCAATACCCGTGTCGATGGCCGCACGCACTTCGGGGTCAAGGCCCTCGGCGAAGTACTCCGCCGGAATGCCGATGCGCATGCCTTCTACCGGCTTATCGCTTTCGGCGGCAAAATCGGGAACCGGCGCGCTGGAACTTGTGGCGTCCTTCGGATCGTATCCGGCAATCACGCCCAGAATGGTAGCGGCGTCGCGGACATTGCCGGCAAAGGGGCCGATGCGGTCGAGCGACGAGGCGAAAGCGATGAGCCCGTAGCGCGAAACGCGGCTCCAGGTGGGCAGAACGCCGACCACGCCGCAAAAGCTGGCCGGCTGGCGAATGGAGCCGCCGGTATCGCTTCCCAGCGTGGCCACAGCCATGTTGGCCGCCACTGCCGCGGCAGACCCACCGCTCGATCCGCCGGGGACGCGGTCGATGTCCACCGGGTTGCGCACTGGCCCGTAGGCGGAGTTTTCATTGGAGGAGCCCATGGCGAATTCGTCGCAATTCAGCTTGCCCAGCAGCACCGCGCCCGCCGCTTCCAGTCGAGACACAACAGTCGCGTCGTAGGGCGGCATGTAGCCCTTCAGGATCTTTGACCCCGCCGTGGCTGGAGCGCCCTGCATCACCATCACGTCTTTGATGCCCACGGGAATGCCCGCCAGCGGCGGCAGCGGATCGCCCTTGGCGGCCAGCGCGTCAATCCGCTCGGCCTGGGCCAGTGCCCGGTCCTTGCTCAGACTCAAATACACGTTGAGCCGGGAATTGATCTGCTCGATGCGGTCGTAGTAAGTCGCGGCCAGGCTTGTAGCCGTGGTTGCGCCGGCTTCAATCTCCGCGCGCAGATCCGCAAACGTCCTGGGCTTTTCTACATAGCTTTCCGTTGTTTTGGCTTCGCTGGACAATCGAACTTCCCTTTCTATCGCTCGTCTCTTCAGGCTTTTCGGGCTTTATCTCGCCTGCTTGCAGCGCCTACCGGTCCATCACCTTGGGAACTTTGAAAAACACGCCGTTGGTCTCCGGAGCCTCCGCCAGCACAGTTGCGCGGTCGAGCGACGGTTGCACCGCATCGCCGCGCAACCCGCCACCGGCAAATTCCAGCAGTTCCGTCACCTGCGCCAGCGGCTCCACACCCGCCGTGTCCAACTCATTCAACTCCGCCACATAGTCCAAAATAGCGTTCAGGTCGTGGAGCATGGCGCCTGTCTCCTCTGGAGTCAGCTCCAGGTGTGCCAGTTCGGCCACGCGCGCCACTTGTTCTTGCGTTACCTTCGAAGTCATTCTCTCGTTCCCTGTCTCCGGCGTTGCTGGTCAAACACGGCCTGGGAGCATTTTCTGCTGGCGACACTCCCCAAACGCCCGAAAATAGAGTATACGGCGTTTCCCGTCCCGCTCTCACACGCACACTCCAGGAAGCGCCGTCTCCCGGCCTTGCAGCTTAGGGCCTGTTAACACTACTGGGGCGGGCGGCGCCGGGGCCTGTTTTTTCGAGTTCAAGGAGCGACGAGCGACGGATACCGGGTGTCTCCCAGCGAGGAGCGACGCAGAAATCGGGAGAATAGGCCCCTGCCCGAAGGGTTGCGGTGAAAATCGGCCCATACTTCGTTGTCGTCCTCGCCTGGGAATAGCCTAAGCCTTCGTCCTCCGCCTAGTCTGGGCCAATTTTCATCCACAACGCCACCCACCCCAGTAGTGTTAACAGGTCCTAATCAACCGTGAGCGAAATTGTGGCGCTGTGTGAAACGCCGTTTGATGTGACGGTAACGGGAATGGAATAGGTTCCTGGCGCGGTCGTTCCGCCACCGCCTCCCCCCGTTCCGCCGCCGATGTTCCCGCCAAATTTTGTGCAAGCCGTCATCCCGCCTGCCATCAACCCCAACAGGGCCAGAAGAATCGCCGGATAGAGCAACTTTCGGCGACGCCGCAAGCCAAACGGCAGCAAGAGCAAGACACACGCAAGCGCGAACCTACCTGGCGTTCCGAGTAGTTGCGGACGGAAAGCAGCGGTGGCGTTGCCGGTTGAAATGCTCAGCGAGAGATTGCCTGCGCCTCCTGAACTCAATGATTCACTCGCCGGATTGAACACACAAAGCGCGTTGGTGGGGAGAGTGCCGCACGCAAAGGTGAATGTTCCCGCCGAGCCGTTGAGCGGAGTAATTACGAACGAATAGGATGCGTTTGTACCCGCGGCAACGGTCTGTGCGCCTGAGCCAGATACGGTGAGTGTGAAGTCGAAGCCCATGCCCGCAAGTGGAATCGAAACAGGGGCCTGGACGGTGGTACTGGTTACGGTCAGACTGCCCGTTGCGGGCCCGGCCGCGGTTGGTTCGAACTCGACGCCAGCGGTGCAGTTTGATCCCGGCCCCAGCGTCGCCGCGCAGGTGTTGTTGACAAGTTGGAAGCCGGCGGGAACCCCAAGCGCGAGATTATTCAGAGCCGCCGAGGCTCCGGTATTGGTCACTGTAATCGTGATTGGGGTGCTGGTCAATCCAACGCCAGTGGTATTGAAGCTGATGGAGGTGGGCGTCACCTGAAGGCCGGCAGCCGCTGCCCCGGCGCCGCTGAGCTGGACGCTGAATCCGTTTTCGATGACTGGGGAAGCGACAGTGAGGGTACCGGTTGCCGCGCCGAGCATAGTGGGCGCAAAGACAACTGCGACCGTGCAACTGGCCCCCGCCGCCAGGCTTGCCGGACAGGTGTTTTGCGTCGGAGCAAACGGTCCGGTGACAGTGATCGCAAGCTGGCTTGCTGCGCCGCCGCTGGTGTTGCTTACCGTGACAATTTGAGAATTGCTGGTTGTGCCGACAGATGTCGCGGCGAACGTCAGCTGTGAGGGAGTAGCGTTCAGACCCGAGACGCTTTGTCCAGCGCCTTGCAGCGGAACCTGGACCGGGGTGACACCGCTGGTCGAGGCTGAGATGGTCAGGGTAGCCTGGCTGCTTCCGAGAGCGACAGGGGTAAAAATCACCTGCACAGTGCAGCTCCCGCCCCCGGCAAGCGTCGTGCCACAAGTGGTTGATCCGACAGAAAAGTTGGCCGCTCCCGCTCCGCTAAGCTGGGAGCCTGGATTTGCTTCCGGGACGCCGCCGGGATTGGTGATGGTCAGTGTCAACGGGGCGCTCGCCACGCCCAGGTACTCGGGAGCAAAGGTCAGACTCGTTGGGCTGACCGTCAAGCTGGCCGGCTGCAGCCCAATGCCCGACAGCGCCACCGTCTGGGTACGCAGCATGTCAGAAACGGTGAGCGTGCCCGTCTGCGCACCCAACTGCGCGGGGGCAAATTGCACGCTGATGGTGCACGACGAGTGAGCGGCAAGCTGGGAGGTGCAATTGTTCGAACTTTGAAATTGCGCACTGGTGGAAACCGCAATCGAAGTCAAAGGCAAGTCGCCGGTATTCGTCAATTGGACAGTTTGCGCGCTTGAAAGCTGCCCGGTCGCCAAACTCGGAAAAGTGAGCGCGGTTGGGCTGAGCGTGTCGGTCGGCGGAGCTTCGCCGGAGCCGCTCAGCTGCACGGATTGCGCCCCTGAGCCATCGGTCAGAGTCAGGGTTCCGCTGGCTGGTCCTGCCTGTGTCGGTTGAAACGTCACCAGCATCTGGCAGGCGCTGCTGGCGGCCAGTGCGCTGGTTCCGCATGAATTGCTTGAGATCGAAAATGGTCCGCTGACGACGAGGCTGCTGATCGATACGGCGAGCGTGCTTGTGTTGGTGGCCGTGATTTCGAGCGGCGACGACGTTGTGCCTGCCGGTACAGACCCGAAGCTGATGGACCCTGGGGATAGTGTTACGGTCCCATTCGCAGTGCCCGTGCCGGAAAGCGAAACCGTGAGCTGGCCGCCCGGAATATTGCCGAAGATCGTCATTTGCCCGCTGCGACCGCCAAGAGCTGTCGGCGTAAAAGTCACCTGGATGGAGCAGTTTCCGCCCGGCGCAATGGTGGAGTTCTGGCAAGAATCGCTCTCCGCAAAGTCCCCGCTGACCGAGATCGATGTTGGCATCAGCGACGCGATGCCGGTGTTGCTGAGCGTCACTGTTTGCGCGCCGCTGGTAGTGGCAACCGCCTGGTTCGCAAAGGTGAGCGCGCTGGGCAGTGCGGTAGCCGTCGTAGTGCCCTGCCCGGCGCTGGCCAGTCCGGTCTGCCAAATTCCGCGTCCGTAGGTGCCCGCGGTCAGCACCTGTGCCGAACTTGCCGTGCTGGACGCGCTCAGCGCCACCACCGGCGCTCTGGGCAGGCCAGTGCCAAACACCGACCAGCAATTGGAAGGCAGGGTTGCGCAGGTCGCCACCTGCGTGGTGAAGTAGACCCCGGCGTCGGTAGCAAGATAAACAGTATTTGCGCTTTGCGGGTCCACCAGCACATCGCTGACTGGCGCCGAGGGAAGGTTCGATGTCAGGCTGGCCCAGTGTGCGCCGCCATCGGTCGAGCTATAAACGGTCTGCACCTGCTCGGCTTCGTTCGAGAACCCCTCCACGGTCAAATAGACTGTCTGCCCGGTCAGGTCATGACCGTCGATGAAAATGCTCGAAATATCGAGGCCGTAAAGGTTCAACCCGTTTGGAGAATTGGTGACCGGATTCAGCGTCAGGTCCCGCCAGACCGGCATGGATAGACTCTGCGGATCGATCGTCGCACTGAAGATGTGCCCCGGAAGGCTCTCGCCACCATTCAGAACACCGTACAGGCCGGCATAAACAACCTCCCCGCCGCTCGCGAGCGGCAGCGCGGCAATTGAACGAAGCAGCGCATTGCCGTTGCACGGCCCAGTGGTTGACCCGGTGTCAAGAACCGGGCTGATGGAGTTACTGGTGCCCCAGCCAACGCCGTTTGCCGGTCCGCGCCACACTCGGCAGGTCCCGATCAGCAACTGCGTCGGGTCCAGCGGATCCACCAGAAACGGCGCCGGCGAGTCCATGGAATAGCCGTCCCCGCCCACGTCCGCATCGGTCACCACCGGACTGTCTCCAAAATCGGCCGGGGCGCAGCCGCCCGGATCGTTGCACAGATAAATTGCCACGCCGGCCTGGGTATTCACATACCAGCCATTGCTGTCTCCCTGATCGATGGCAACCGGCCCGCCGAACCCGCCCACAATCTGCGGCCAATCCGCGACCGCCCCGCTGGTACTCTTCACACCAGCGGTGCCGTTCACGCCCAGCCCGGCCATCACCGTGTATTGCGAGAGTCCGGCGCCCGCCATGCTCTCCACCTCCGCCAGCGAACCGAAACCGCCATTGAGGTTCTGGAAGTGACTTGCGTCCGAGGCCGAACATCCCGGGCCAGTCTCCCCGATCGCGTCTTCCGATCGCCACAGCCCGCTGTCGTTACCGATCAGGATTTCGAGTGGGTTCGCCGCGTCCCATGCCAGCGCGTGTTGAAACTCGGCCACCTGGGCGCTCATGCAGGTGGTTGCGTTGGTCGTGTTGCGCCAAACGCATCCCATCGCCAGGCTGCACTTCCAAAGGTCGTTCGCGCCAGCCAGCAGCCATGTATCTTCGCCCTGGCCCAACCCCGAAGGTACTGCCGCAAGAGCCAGGTTGTAGTCTCCGTTGACGATGGTGGCGGCTCCAGCCAGCGTGCTGGTCTCAAGCCCAGCCGTGCTCCATTGCTTGGCAAACGTGATGCCCGGATTGGTACATGCGCCGCCGTTCGAAATCGCGCATGAGTCCTGCCAAAGTCCCTGGTCCTGATCGTCGATATCTACGGTCCAGGCGAATGTGTCCCCGGTCTGAGGATTCACCGCCAGCGTGCCACGAAACAGGGGGCAATCAATTGATCCTGTCTGGCCGTAATCAGTTGGGCAAGCCTGAGTAGTGAGCCCCGCGCCGGGTTGCGCGGTCATTCGTGTGAACGTGATGCCGTCCGTCGACTGGTAGTATCCATGGAAGCGCACAGCGGCAAGAAACATCTGCCGCACCGGGTTCCACACCACCGAGGTGGCCGCATTGCCGTCGGGGTCGTCGAAGGCCTGCCCCGCCCCCTGCACCACCTCGCCCGGACCGTCGGTAATCGTTGCCAGGCTCCAGGTAACCCCTCCGTCGGCCGAGTAATACAGGCCCTCATAGCTGTAGTTTGGGAACTCGGCGTTGACCAGTGTGCCCTCATAGGCCTGGGAAACGGCGGCCACAACCAGTTGGGGACTGACGGAACTCCAGGCAAACCCGGCAAAGCCCTCCCCGGTGAAGTAGTAGCTGAAATCTGACGTGCTTTGGATAACAGTCCAGCTGTTGCCGCCGTCGGCGGAGCGGAGAATGCCCGCACCATAATAGGAGTCGAGGGCGTCGTTTGGGTCGCCGGTGCCCGCCAGAATCACTCCCGTTCCGCCCGGTTGGACGGAAAGCGCGCCGATGCTTATCGATGCATCCTGGATGGAACTCAGGGCCGCCACGTTATCTGTAAGCGGCTCAAAAACGACCAGCGACGTATTGGAGGCGGCCGCGTTTTGCGCAACCCAAACCCCACCACCCGTTGTTCCCACGAAGAGATGATTGCCGGTGGCATCCGACGGATCGAGCGCCAACGCGGAAATCCTGCCTGTAACCAGGCCATAGCTTGGAGTGATGACCGCAGCGGGGCCAAGTGGTTGCCAGACGTTGGCGGTTGGCTGGGACTGTGGTTCCTTTGCAAGCGCAGCGAAGCGGGCACGGCCATTGCCAATGCCCCAGCCACGGCGGGTAAGGAAGCGCTGAGCCTGACGCACACGGGGTGGCACTCCTGTGGCGAGTTTTCGCCGCGCTAACAAAGCAGCGGGGGCGTTCCCGGACACGAAGCGGGAAACGGATCTCGGATTGCCGGTCTGGCTCGTTTGCGCGGCAGTGAAGCCCCATGCCGGCGAGAACATAGCACATAGAATCGCTGCTCGGGCTGCTTGAATGACAAACGTCTTACGCCCGCCGTTGCGTGCCAGCTCACTCCAACTCCAAAGAAATTTCCGCATGAACGCACTTCCAGAATCCGATTCCGGCCTCCCCTCTCACATATTGCAAGGGGGATTTGGCGGGGACCCTTTTGATCTGATGGTGCGAAACTCGCAGTTTCCGGGGTTGGAAATTTGCAGCGATTATAGTACGAAAACGGGACAGCCAATTGTGCGCCCGCTCACTCTTTGCAAATGGACTCCCGCCCGCTGCCGATGATCTCCTTCGCAATCTGTCAGAAGAGCAGGTTGGCTGCCGGGCGGTCACCCTTCCAATTTTGTTGGCGGATGTAGGTTTCTGCATCGAACTTCTTCGCCGTGGAAGCGCCGGACATGGGCCGGACCAGGCCGAAAACGGGCTTGTTGAACCATGGCCGGTCGTGTCGGCCAACGATCGCCCAGGCAATGCCGGCATAGCCGTTGGGATCTCTACCGTCCAGCTCATAGCGGTCGTTCAGCATCACCGCCCACTCGAAGGCGCGGGCCGGGTCTGGCGCCCATTCCAGGATCTTCTTGGCCCAGTACATGCGCATGTAGTTATGCATCCAGCCGGTGTCCACCATCTGCCGCTGCGCCGCGTTCCACAGGTCGTCCGCGGTCTCGGCGCGCTCCAGTTGCGACAGCGTGTATCGTTGCGGGCGAGGGTCTGCCGTGTGCTCCACCAGCGTTTGCCTCGCCCACGGCGCTGCGCACTCCCAGTTGTCGTAGTTGGGCTCATGGCGGACAAAGAGCACAGCCAGTTCGCGCCAGCCGATGAGCTGGTCGAGGTATTTTTCACCACCTGCGGCAGATGCCTTGCCCTCAACGACAGCCTTGTTCACCGCCAGCGCAATCGTGATGGGACCGATGTGTCCGAAGTGGAGATAGGGAGACAGCCGGCTGGTTCCACTCAGTTCGGGGTGGTTGCGCGTGGTTTCATAGTCTCTTAGCTCGAAGCTGACGAAGTCTCTCATCCGCTTCATCGCGGCGTGTGTTCCGCCCGTAAACGTATCGACCGGCCCAACGCTGCGATCGAGCTTGGCAAAGCCTGCGGTAATGTCGTGGTCCAACAAGTAGCTTGCAAGACTTTTGCCTGGCCGGAACTGGTGAAGAGGAGCACTGTTGGCGGGCTTGATGAGATAGTTGGAAAGTTCCGGCTTAAGGTGGGGTCGGAAGTGATGCAGCAGAACATAGCTGCGGTTAAAGATGCGCGAAGGAACAACCACATCCGCATCGACGGTCCAGAAAGGAATCCTGAGCCGCTTGGCCAGCACCTTCCGCCAGCGCTCCGGCTCGCGGCATGGGTTTTCATCCCCAACCAGCAGCGCGGCGTTTACCTCTTCCAGGAAGCTGTCCAGAGTACTCTCGTTCGTCCGCCGCAGCACAAAGCCAACGCCGCGCTCGGCCGCGTCTTCCGCTACGTTGCGCAGGCCTTGTTGAAGAAAGTGATAGTGCCGCAAATTCGCATTCGGATAATTGGGAATCATCTGGAAGTAGACAGCCACTGGCAGGCCAAGGATGTTGGCTGCGTCAATGGCGATGTCGAGCGCCGGATTGTCCGCAATCCGCTGCGCCCGCTGCATCCAGTAGACGACGCACCTGCCATGCGCTCGCGGCGCCCCCGGCCGACGCACATTTACCCGCGCATGTGCTGAGAGACGCGCAAGTTCTGTTGGGATCTGCAACGCGGCGGGCTGAGAGGTCATAGGGGCCAAGCTCCATTCTGCCTGCTCTAGGGGGAGTTTGGAGGTGCCAGGTTGAGCTGGCTTCCGTAGCATCAAAAATGACCATGAAAAATCAGCGGATGCAGGCGGCAGATCAAATGCAAAAAAGCCACCCATCGGGCAGCCCATTTGCATTTCCAAAGTCTCAGCAGGATTGTTCCCTAATCCCCGTTCCCTGCTCCTACCAAGTTCCCCAAGCCCGGCTGATGTAGTCGGAAAGAGTCATGCCAACGAGCGTGAGGAATGTGAATAGGCCGCAGAACACAGTCAGCTTGGTGAGCTTGGAGCTGTACTTCACATGCATGAAGAACAGAACCACGATCATCGCCTTGACCACGGCAATGGCCAGTGCCGCAACCGCATTGAAATTGCCCCACTCCTGGAACGACGCCCAGACAGTGACTCCGGTAAGCACCAGGAGCAAGGAGCCAACGATGATATAGATCATTGGGCTTACAACGTGATGCTGCGATTCTTCCATTTCTTTTTGATCGGTCATAACGCAAGCCCCTTATTGGTGTCTGCTGATCAGATAGAGCAGCGGGAAAAGGAAAATCCAGACTATGTCGACAAAGTGCCAGTAGAGGCCGAAGTTCTCGACAAAGGTTACGTGGCCTGCCGTATAGGCACCCGCTCGGGCACGAAAGATCATGAATACCAGAATGGCGATGCCAATGATCATATGCAACGCGTGCATGCCGGTCATGGCGAAGTAGAGCGAGAAGTAGACCTCGGTGTGCCGCGCCATGTCGAGAGCAAGCGGCTTGTCGTGGTATTCCTTGTAAATCTCGGGGTCGGACTGAGGATCGACAAATGACTTGAGGCTATAGTGGAAGCCTGGAACGTGGTGCTTTTCGATCTTCTCTTTGTACTCCACGGTCTTGATGCCGAGAAAGCCAATGCCCAGGATGAAGGTGAGCACCAGGCATAGCACCAGGCCGGACTGTTTGCGCACCTCTGCGCACCACACGCCCATAGCCATGGTGAAGCTCGATGTGATGAGCACCGCGGTGTTGAGCGTGCCCCAGACAACGTTCAGCTGGTGTGACGCCTCAACAAATGCCGGGTAGTACCAGTTGCGATAAATGAGATAGGCCGTGAACAACCCGCCGAAGAACATCACTTCGGTGAGCAGGAAGAGCCACATCGCGAAGCCGGCCGCGTCCGCCTGTTGCGCCGTATTCTCGAAGTGGTGGCGCAGGTAAGCCGGGTGCGCTTCGTGACCGTGTTCCGGAGCCTCGTGGGCTAGAGCTGTGCTATCCGACACTGGCCACCTCTTTCTCTCTCTGCTTCTCAAGCCACTCGTAGTCGTAAGCTTCGTGGTCCATGATCGGGGTCACCGGGAAGTTCTCAGTCAGCGGCGGCGACTGAATCTGCCATTCGAGCCCTGTAGCCTGCCAGGGGTTGTCCCCTGCGATCGCACCGTACTTCAGCGACCATGTGAGATACAGGATGGGCAACAGATAACCGACACCCAGAACCGTAGCGCCCGCGGTCGAGAAGACATTCAATATTTGGAACTCAGGCGGATATGCCGCATAGCGCCGCGGCATGCCCAACACGCCAAGAATGAACTGCGGGAAGAATGTCAGGTTGAATCCGATGAACGTAACCACCGCCGCCAACTGAGAAATCTTCTCCGGATACATGCGCCCGGTCATCTTGGGCCACCAGAAGTGTATGCCCGCCAGGAACGCCATCAGCATGCCCCCCACCATGACGAAGTGGAAGTGAGCCACAATGAAATACGTCTCCGTCAGATGGATGTCCGTTCCCGATGTTCCCAGGAACACGCCCGTCAATCCGCCGATGGTAAACAGTCCCATGAAACCAAACGTATAAAGCATGGGCGTTTCAAATGTGATGGAGCCCTTGTAAAGCGTGAACGCCCAGTTGAAAATCTTGATGGACGAGGGCACCGCAACCAGCATGGTCAGCAGCGAGAACACCAGCATCGAGTAGTTCGAGATGCCCATGATGAACATGTGGTGCGCCCACACAAAGAATCCGAAGACCGCAATGGCCACCGACGAGAACGCGACGGCTGTATAACCGAACACTCGCTTTCGACTGAACGTGGATATCGTCTCCGAGATCACTCCCATGCCCGGCAGAATCATGATGTAGACAGCAGGGTGCGAGTAGAACCAGAACAGGTGCTGGAACAGCAGCGGATCGCCGCCCTTCGTGGGGTCGAAGATGCCGATGCCAATGGTGCGTTCCAGCGCTACCAACACAATCGCGATAGCCAGAACCGGCGTGCCCAGGACCATCAAGATGCTGGCTGCGTAATGCGCCCAGACAAACAACGGCATCCGGAACCAGGTCATTCCCGGGCAGCGCATCTTGTGGATGGTGACGATGAAGTTCAGCCCCGTAAAGATCGAACTGAATCCTGCAATAAAGACTGCCAGGCCAGTACTGAGCACGTTCGTGTTCACATAATGTGTTGACAGCGGGGTCGTGAAGGTCCACCCGGTATCGACGCCGCCCGTGGCCATGGTAAAGATCACCAGCGTACCGCCGGCGATGTAGAGATACCAGCTGAGCAGATTGATCTTGGGCAGCGCCAGGTCCTTTGCCCCGATCATCAGCGGGATAAAAAAGTTGCCCAGCGTCGCTGGAACACTCGGCACCAGGAACAGGAAGATCATGACCACGCCGTGCATCGTAAACACCTTGTTATAGGTGTCTGTGGCCATCAGGTCGCTCTGCGGTGTCAGCAGTTCCAGGCGGATAAGTCCGGCAAGCGCCCCGCCGATGAAGAAGAAAAACGTAATGGAGATCAGATAGAGAATGGCAATCCGCTTATGATCGCCGGTCAGAAGCCAGCTCAGCAGGCCGTTCTCCTTCGTATAGAAGTTGACCTTGGGGATCCTGGCAGTAGATTGATCAGGGAGACTGACAATTGTGGAGCTCATTGCTTCACCATTCCTTGTGTGGCGGCCTTCGGTGCGGCGGTGGCCGGCGCGGCCGTGGTGATCTTGCCTTCGCCCTCCGGCAGCAGGCCGGTCGTGTTCAAAGTCTGCTGAATGCGGTAGTCGGAGTTGAGGTTCTTGATGTATTCAACCAGGGAGATAATGCCTTCTTCACTGACCTGTCCCTGGTAAGTGGGCATGATCGGTGCATAGCCCTGGGTGATGTGCTCGGACGGATTCAGAATCGATTGCCGCAGGTAGGCGTCATCCGCCAATACAGTGCCGCCGCTCGACAGTGCAAGCTTCGATCCATATACATTGACCAGGT
>Ga0302319_10011783_pt1 | contig 16561 bp, 10 predicted proteins | sample Bog_T0_2_FD_203319 | JGI IMG/M metagenome (GOLD analysis project Ga0302319, IMG submission 203319) | Peat permafrost microbial communities from Stordalen Mire near Abisko, Sweden - Bog_T0_2 | ecosystem: Environmental > Terrestrial > Soil > Wetlands > Peat | place: Sweden: Abisko, Stordalen Mire...
CACTTTAGCGGAGCGCCACTCAGCCCGCAGAACTGCACCGGGTTACAGAGCCTGCGGCTACAAAACCGCGTCGGGTCGGCCCAAATGGCTATCGAGGGATCCGCTTGGCGAATACGCGGGGATCAATGTCTATGGCTACGTTCTGAATGATCCCGTTAACGGTCGCGACCCCTTTGGATTATGTTTTCGACCTGTAAATCTGGCCTTGGGTGTCGCGGGTTTGGCTGGTGGCGTTCTTGAGACTATCGGTATCGCCGGCGTGGGCACGGTGACCGGCGGTTGGGGATTACTGGGACTGGGAGGAGCATCTGTTACTACTGCCGCTACATACGCCTATGGACTCGGGAACGTAGTGGTGGCTTTCGGAGGATCTGATGCAGACGCAAAGCTTATGTCTGAATGGCCGCAAAATGCCGCTGAAATCATTGGAAGAGTTTTTGGAGGAAAGAAGGGACAAGATATCGCGTCTATATTTGGGGGCATCCATGATACTAGGGCCGCAAAAACAGTCCTCGAGGCAACAGCGGGATATACCTCGACCGTAAATGCAACAGTGGGTGCAAGTGGCAGTGCAGGATCGAGCTCAAGTAAGTCCTCTGGCGGATGCAACTAAAGGAGAAATAGCGACGACTCGACCACGTGCCGATTTTACTAAAATGAAAATCAATTTCCTCGATTTGGTAATCGGCGTTTCGACGTTTTTGACCGGCCTATTCCTGCTGTTTCAATACCGAAAAGAAGGCAAATCCAGGAAATGGCAGGTGGTTCCCAAGGCCATAATGATAATAGGGGCATTCATTGCTACTTTGAGACTAATGCTCTCGTTAGTCGCTGCTCAATAGGACGAGATGCGAAGAGGCCATCAACACCAGCCGGCTACCTCGAGAATAGCGATCGCTAGCTGGCTATCCAGGGATCCGCTTGGCGAGTACGCGGGTATTAACATCTATGGCTACGTTTTGAATAATCCGGTCAATGAGGGCGATCCGTTCGGATTGTGCGGAGAATCTAATTTCGGCTTTGGACCTACGCCTTATCAGGCGTACATGAATGGAAATCCTTCTAGTGTAACAGCGGCTTACGCTGAATGGGCGCGAACGGATGGCAGGCGTCAAGTTGGCGAACTAATTGGCGTCACTGCTCTGGCTGCCACTCCAGAACTTTTCGTTGTGGCTGCGACGCCAGTAGGGCGGGCCGTGCTATTTGGGCTCTATAGGCTTTTGATCCCATTTATTGAAATCTCGGAGGACGGCTTTAAATTTGACCCGACGCCTCCTGCGGGAGAAACCGTCGAACCAAAACCGTCAATGGAACCAGATCCGAAGCCGGTGCCTGGCGCATCTCCGCCTGCAACAAGTATCCCTATTGGGAGCTCTGGGAACGGCAGCTCCTGCCGGAAATCATGAATTTCGATAAGAGTACTGGTTCCACTTGCGTTCGTAGAACGTTTAAGTTTCGAAAAATGGAGTTGCTATGCCAACTCGAATTTTTCGATGACCGCATGGATTACATTTGGGACACTTTTGGATGGGGAATTGAACGGGGCAAACGCTCTACCCACCGGCAGGAATTGTCACCGGATCTTGCGGAGAGTATTGGGTCGTTATCTCTATCAATCCCAGCAAAGCTATTTCTGTTCGGCTGCATTTTGATGGTTATACTTATCCATCTCCTGCTTGAGCCGCCTTGGGTGTACATTGAATATATTTTTCTGGCTTCGATTGTCTTGCACGTTGCCCATGTAGTTTTATTAATAAGGGACCGAGAGTGGATTAATGTTTTCAGAAACGACGGGGCGCTTGCAGTAAGCGTTCAGGTGGCAACCTGGAGCGTGAATGAGCGTGAAGAATTCAAGCGATTTTATTTGGAATGGGTGAATAGTCGAAACTAGCCGATCCGTTGCAGAATCCTACTGGATTCCGGCAGAACTGGTGTTGGTGATGGCTATCGAGGGACCCGGAGGAGGAGTACGCCGGGATCAATATCTATGGCTACGTTCTGAATGATCCGGTCAATTTCGTCGACCCTTTCGGTTTATGCAACGAATGGCAGGCTAGCATCGGCATTTCGGGAACTTTGGGATGGATATTGTTTGGCGGAGGAGGGACGAGCATTGGGTTTACCTCTACAGGGCATTTCTTCGTGCAGTTCCAAGGCTATGGTGGGGGGCGCGGTCGGACTCTTTGCGGGTGTTGGCTGGGGCGGCGGCATTAACCATTCCGGCACAGAAACGCCTTACGGCTGGAGCACCTCCCGCGCCAATCATTATGAAGCGGATGTGGGCTTGGTACGCATCGCAGGTGGCTACTCGGCCGACGTTGACAGCGACAGCCAAGCAGGTGGATTTCCGCTTCCAAAGAGATTTAAAGGTGGAGAGGGCATAGGCCTGTTATACGGACAGGGCAGGTCCACCACTACGACCCTTGCAACCGGCGCGCTTTGGTCTGGGGGCTGCGGACATTGATCTATGAATTCTAAGCTCCAACGCTACGTCGATTGTTATCGATTGGCCTCATGCGCCATTGTTCGACTGATAGGGTACTGCTTTGTGATCGTAGGCGCGGTCGTCTTCTCATGGTACGCTTATCTATTTCATAAGCCCGGTTCGACGATGCAATGGTTCGGTGAAACGACCTCCGATTTCTGGCCGAAGGTGATCACGCTAACGATGCCTCTAGTTGTTATCGGCCTTGGGATGTTGCTTGTGACGGCGAAGAGCGATGCACAGAAGAACAAATAGCCCCGCGTCGGAAGAGATGTTGGAGCCGTGAAATTCCAACGTCAGGCGCCGGTCAAAACTCAGCTTGAAACCCTCGGTTTTGGCCGCACCCATTGGATTTCGTGCTCTCAAGGTTTCATGCGTATCTATATCATTCATCCTCTTATGGTTACGCATCCATATCGTTAGCAGTCGTCATGCCAACCTGGAAAATCCGGGATAAATGGTCCGGTTGCTCGTCGACATGAGCCCGCATCGCGCAAGGCCATGGGAATCAGCGGGCTGGCACCGACGAAAACGCGCTAAAGACCCCTTCGCGGGAAGGCCGCACGCTTCGGGCCTCGCGGTTCCTCTCGCACGAAGAAGCCGCCTTCAAGGATTGGAGCCGAAGGCCGCTCAGACGATAAGCACTACAACAGTACAACGACCTCATTCTCGCCCGCCGACAGGGCCGTTTCCACGGACCGCCTTTCGAAGCACAGGCCGCCCTTTCGGTAGGGGTTTGACTCGCGCCTCCCCCCGTCAAGCCGCGTACCGTTGATCGCCACCTCCGTGGGCCCGGACGTGGCGCCTTCCACACGGTATCGGACGACCACAGTCCGGCCGCAAAGGGTCACGCGCGCATGGAGCCCGTTCAGGCGCTTTGGAATCACCGGGTCGAAGATAATCTCCCCGAAGAACTCGCGCAGTCCCAGGAAGGAGGCCCTTACGGTATGCAGGAAGATTCCGGGCCCGCTTGAGTAGAGGCGCCAGCCGCCACGGACCTCGACGGAGCCGGACTTGAGCTCGCTCCACCTGCGTGCCGCCTCGATCCTGTCGCCAAAAACCGCGTCCGAGCTCGAGAAATACACGTTGCTCTGGCGAGGCGCCGCATTTGCCAGAACGGCGCCAAGGCCGACCGGGTTGACCACTTCGAGGGCCCTCCATAGCTCGTCGGCTCGGCCCACCTTGGCCATGGCCTCGGCGTAGCGCAAGTGGGCGTGGACATACTGCAGGCCGATTTCCCTCCCGACGTTCGAAGCCGAGTCGGCGCGCTTAAAAAGGTGTTCCAAGCCACCTTTGTACGTTGCGGGCTCGCTCATGAGCCTTGCACCGTCGAGGTACACCAACTCCCTTTCGATGATTCTTAGGTGGTGACTTGCCTGGTCCGGCGTGAACAGCTCGGCGAGGATTGAGCGGGTCATCGGCAGGAGGCGATAGCGAATCCCGGTCACTCGGTCCTTGGGGTGGAGGAGCGGGCGTGCCGAGCCGTCCGCCTCCTTCACCACGAAGCCCGCCACCGTTGAATCGGGCATGAGAATCTTCGTAAAGTCGGCGCGCACCCGGGTGAGCAGCGTCTCAAGCCGTTCAGCGCGCTCGGTTTGGGAGGCCTTCCCGTAGGCTTGCGCCAGCTGGCGGAATGCGTGGTACACAAGCGCCACGGTCCAGCTACTGATCATCCGAGTTCTGATTGCTGGGTCAGCAGGCTGGAGCGTGTCGTCCCAATCGCCGTCTCCAAAATCCACGAGCGAGGTACCTTGAACAAACCGGGCCTCGCATTGGTCCACGACCCGGTCGCAGTGCTGGAGTATGGTTTCTTCCGGCCCACACGCTAAGAACGTCGTGGGGTCGGTATAGCCGAGCTTGTGCTCGAGGAACGCCAGGTCGTTGCTTGCCTCCAGGTAATCGCACAGGGCCTTTATCGGCCAAAAGCAAACGTCGCCGTGGCTATGGGCCTGCTGGACCGTCTGGTAGGGTGGGTGCATGAACCACTGCGGCCATGAGCCGTCGCGGGCGTATTGCTGTGAAAAGACGGATACGAGAATCCGGCGCACCAGGGGCCAGTCGCACCCCGTGAGCAACCATTCCACGGAACCCTGGCAGACGTCGCGCACGCCCCAAGCGGCGCCCCCCTGCTGCTCAAGGCCGTGCGGGGCGGAAAAGTGAATGGCTGCGTTGTGGTTTAGCCAGGGAAGGGCATCTTCGAGTCTGGATACGGCGCCGAGGGCTGCGCCGCCTCCGGAAAGGTGGAGGGGCACTGCGGCGGGCGCCGAGGGACAGCCGCCGGTTTTCCATTCCTCCCTGCAGTCCCTCACGATCTCCAGAAGCGATTCCCTCCCGGCATCCGAGCCGCACAAGATGACGCCAAGGCGCCGGACTTTCGCGGTGCGAATAGCCACGCAGGGGTGGCCGCGTGAGCCGCCGCCTAGGTAAAGCATCTCATCGCCCCCAAATTCGGCCTCGGTGTTTGGGTCGGCGGTCGCGATGGCGAAGCACGCACCCGGCTGGAGCGTGCCCATCTTGCTCTGGGGATCCGGGTCGCAAACGACCACACCATTATCTTGGTCCACTGTAAGCCTGCCGGATTGCTCAAATTCATTCGGGCCAAGCGCCAAGGTGTGGGTCACCAGGAGCTCAGCGGAAAAATCCTCTGGTGAAAGGCGAATCTCCAGAAAGGCGGCGGCACGGTCCCGGGAACACCAAACCGTTGCCTCAATCTGCTCCGGCCCAAACTTGTAGATCCAGCGCGCCTCGCCCGGCGCCATTGCAAAGGCCGACGGTATTCCAAGTTGGCGCCATTCTCCTCCCCGGCGCACGAACACCCGCTGCCCGGCGGCCCTGCCGAGACCCAAGGCGCTGCGAACGACAGGCAGAAGGCGTCCAAAGGTTGGGTTGCCGAGATAGGCCTGTGCGGAGAAGATTCCCGCTGCGTAGCACGTCGTCCCAAATTGCTCATTGTCCACCCAGCGCCAGGAGCCGCTCCTAAGAATATGGCCGTGAGGCCTCGGCAGGTTGGCCTCCTTTTCGAGGGAGATGACGTGGGAGTCTTTCCCCTGAAAGAATGAAAGGAGGCTTCCGTCGGACGAAAATTCCTGGTTGCGGCGCGGACCAGGGAACCAACCTTCCCAGTCATTCATGACAGGCTTATCGCCATGGAGCCATGGGGACGCCACAAACAGGGAGGGAAGCGCGGCCTTCGGCGGCGGCGGAGCCCATGCGAAGCCCGGATTGGTTCCAGACGGCCAGTTTGAAGGCGTCGCCTCCCAAAGCCGCGCCAGATCGGCTTTCGACGAGGCGGAAGGATGGTCGGCGACGAACCGTGCCACGAAGGCTACTTCCGTTGAGGATCCGGGATAAAGGCTCGCAATGCGGCTTTGGAGGGCTGGCATCGCGCACTCGTATTGCAGCCTCCGAGAGGGAAGGTCCTTGCTCCTGACTGCCGAGGGACTGCCAGTCAGGCGGTGGTCTTCGCCGAAGAACTGCGACGCATCGGTGCTGTAGGCGCAGGCGCCTTTTTCGCATCCCAAGGCTAGCCAAGGATAGACGCCCCCACTGGTCGCTTGATTCTGCCTTGAGAGCAGCACCCATCCCAGGTGCTCGTCCTCCACCGGCAAAAGATCAAGGTACTGGGAGTTGAATGCCTCATTGTTTCGCACCGCGCCCTCGTCGGCTAGGCCGAGATCCTGTGCCATCAGAATATCCACCCTTATCGAGGTGGTCCTGTTGTTGGTGACCACGGTCCGCCACGTCCACGCGGCCAGATCGGGGTGGAGGACAAGGTTGGCCTTGCATGCAATCCCCGGGGCCGCGAGCGAAGCCCATTCAATCGAAGTCGGGCTTAGGCTTCGGTGTGATACCGTTGGTCCAGCCAGAGGTGCCCATCCGGAGGTCCCGTCCGATGCCCGCCACCGGAGTATCAGGCGAAAAAATCCATCTTCGGAGGGCCCCGGGATCACCTGGTTGATCAGCGTTGTCCCATGTCGAATCGAATGGATCGCGCCCTCTGGGGTGACTGCGATGCTTAGTCCCGATGCCGAACGAAGCACGGTTAGCGCAAAAGTGGATTCGCTCTTGAGCGCGGTAATAACCGGAGGCTTAGGGATTCGAGTGCCGGGTATCATCGCGAGGATTTACGTGCAACAGCTTGTTTCACGCCGCATTGGGTCCCTGGGGAAGATGGCAAAACGGCATGTCCAGGCGTTGAAGCGGCGGCATCATCGGGTAGGCCCCCACAAGAGTGCCAACGGTCAGCGTATCGGCGGGGTTGATGGGGAAAATGCTATAGATGACAACATTTGCATGACAACATTAATCAAGGCATTTTCGCCGTGCTCGCAGCGTTAACGGGGACCACCATCGGTTGGCGTCGTCCTTCGATAGGTAAAGGCGCGCGCTGCCCAAGGCGCAAAAGCAGGCTCACGTTCCGCAACTAGGAGAAGAGATGCTTCCCCTGCAAATGTTGTCTCCTCCCGGAAAATCGATCAAGTAGTGCCCAGTATCCGGGTGGAGTCCCGGATAACCAATGCGGCTGGCATGTCCCCGGAAAAACGCACCTGCGAGGTCGGAGGCCGGGTGGCCGCCTCGACAAGCAAGCTGACAGCGCGCTCCGCAAGGTCGGAAAGCGGTTGCCGAACCGTTGTTAGGGCCGGCCGGCACGCCGTTGCCCACATCCCGTCGTCGAACCCAACAACAGACACATCGGAGGGGCAATTGAGTCCGGCGGATCGAATCGCATCAATGGCACCGAAGGCTATCTCATCATTTGCGCAGCAGACTGCCGTGGGGCGCTCAGGATTACGAAGGAACGCCGCCATGGCGGCCCTTCCCGTCTCCGCTTGGAAAGGACCTTCAAAAACCGAGTCTGGCTTAGGAGCAGCGCCCTCGCGCGTTAGTACCTCCAAATAACCTTCCTTCCGCTCGAGAGCATCTCGCGATCCGTTGGGGCCCAGGATCAGACCAATCCTTCGGTGGCCAAGTTGCAGCAAGAGCGAAGCCGCGGATCGCGCGCCCGCCCTGTTGTCGATCCCGACGACGGGTGCGCCGATGGATGCGGGGTCAACGTGCGGGGGTAGCACGGACTTGGTCAGCACGAGGGGGCGCCGGTAGCCCTGAAGCTTGCCCACGTCACTCTCGGAGAGAGGTTCTGCAAAGTAGATAATGCCTGAGGAATTCAACCCAAGGTGCTGAAGGGCCTCCCGGAAATCCGATCGCATCGTCTTCCTTAGTGTGCAGATATGCACATCCCAACCGCGCGTTGCAGCAGCGTGCAGCGAGCCGGCAAGGAAACGACCGTAGAATTCCGAGAAGAAGATGTTTTCGTCAAGCGGGACAACAACCGTAAGGGTTGTATTTAGGCCCCTGCGCAGTATGCGCGCGCCCTGGTTCGGTGAAAACCGCAGATGGTCCGCTAAATCGAGTATCTCCTTGCGGCGGTGAGGGCTAACCAAGTGGGCGGTTTCCGGGCGAAGCGCACGCGAGACGGTCGAAGGCGACACACCAAGCCGTGTTGCGATCTGAACGATTCCCTCTTTGCCTTTCTTGGAGCGGGATTGGAACGCCATGGGGTTCGGACGTACGACAACGCCCTATTGGCCGTGTCGCAAGAAAACATTTGCATGCGTTTGCAGCAAAATTGACGGCACCAATGATAGTCCGTGGCTGATTGGAATTGCCCCTTTTGACAAACAACCCGAGAGGCCTGCGGGCGGCGCAGGCCTCTCGGGCGTTACGCCCTGTTAAGAGTCCAGTCCTTTAGAACTTGGTCGAGACGGAGAACGTCGCCTTGCGCGGCTCCAAGAAATAGTATCCCGCCCCTTGGACGGTTGATCCGTTTTGGTTGTAGCCTGTGAAGACGAGATTCTGGTTGTTGGTCAGATTGTCCACGTTGAGTTGGTAGACGACGTGAAACCTCTTTCCGGCGGTGTGGTAAACAGTTTCGTATTTCAAGAATGCGATATAGGTGGTGTATCCCGGCGAGAAGAAGGCGCCTCCAGTGGACGATTCCTGCTGGCCAAGAGACGTCATTCCGGCGCCGATGCCGAAGCCCTTTGCCCAGGTGTCAGTGAAGGTGTATGCCGCGACTAGGTTCGCGGTATACTTTACCTGGCCCTGGTTCGTTGCAGGCATTGACGTATTGGTTAGTTCCTTCTCGGCGTTTGTTAGGTCCGCGGCAACCTGCCCATCGAGCGTGGTTCCACCGCCTGCGACCTGCGTCCATTCGGCCAAATGGCTTGAGAAATACTGGCGCGTGATCGGAAGGTCATTGTCGACCACCGACTTCGGTATCGCGTAGCTCGCCTGGAAGCGCCAGTTCGGGGTGGGATTGGCCACTGCGGATATCTCATATCCAGTGTCTTTAAGATCCTCGGTGTCCGCATAGTTAAACTGGGTGCTATAATTGCCTGGCGTCCCGGAAAGGGAGCCCGCGGATCCGAGATCAGTAGCAGTGCCTCCCGCTTTGTAATAATCGTTCCAGATGCCCTGAATACCGACGCTATCCCCCGAAATAATGCCGTGGGATATGTCTTTGTAGTAGCTCGCGGTGATATAGTACCTGCCGTCGTTGCTTGAGAATCGTAGGCCCACGGAATTTGCCTTGCCCGTCGCGGGACCGAACGCGGCTCCAGAAAGGTTAGGGGCTACGCCTCCGCCGATCGGTTGCAGGTTCTCAGAGAAGTTGTAGGTCGCTGCTAGCATCTTTGTGATGTAGCCGACAACGCCGGCATCGTAAGTGTAGGCGCCGACATCCTCGAAGCTATGGCCTTCGGGGTAGGGTAGACCGATTGGCGGGCGCACACTATTCAGATCGCTGTAGTAGCTGTCGTGACGGGCGCCCAGTGTTACGTTCAGTCGGTCATCCCAGAACCGGGTCTGCGAAACGGCACCGACATATTTGATCTCGGTCGTGAGGTCATTGTCGAACCAGTTGAACGGAAGAGGCTGATAGACGATCTGATGGCCATTATAGGATGCCGGCAGATTGATGGCCACGTTCGGTTTGTTCCAGTACTCCCGGGCCCAGACCATGTCCTGCGTCCAGTTATTGCTATTCCACGGCAGCGGATAGCCCGCATAGCTGCCGTTATACTCGCGCGTGAGCTTCAGGGTGAATTGGTCACCGCCGGAGACGCTGACCCATTCCTTTACGGGAATATCAAACACCTTCGTTTCGAAGTGGTAATTTACCTGCGCGCGGAACTCGTTTACAGCGTAGTCCTGAATTTGTTGATCGAGGAACATGTCGGAATAGATCTGGCCGTATTCCGGATTCGCATTTCCATTCGGCAGCTGCTTGTTGATGTCCACAAAGGCATTCGACGGCGATTCGAAGTTCTTGGAATCTTCGGAGTCATTGAAGCGGTAGGCCGAAAGCTCGAATTCGCAGTGCTCATTGATCTTCTGATCAATGTAGGCCGTTAGCGTGTAGTACCTGAGCGTATTGTCGCCATCCGAGGGTCCGACTGTAAAATCGCGGCTCGGAAGAGCTGGAACGTATTGGCTCGTTCCCACTAGCTGGTAGCTGTTGGGCCGCAAAACGGCGTAGGAATAATAGGGTCCGTCGCCGAGGCCTGTGCCGGCGTAACCAGCGCCCCAATTCGAGAGCGTGCCTTCCGACGGTATCCAGAGTTGGAACGAGGCGGGGCCGCCCCATTCGGCCATGCTTTGAGTGTTAGCTGTGCCCCCTGTCGGAGCTGCACCCCAGGTCGGTGACGCCGTCTTGCCATCCCACTGCGAGTAATGGTCGACGATGTTCTGTGCGAACTGGGGAAGGATCGCCTCATAGGCCTCCGCATCGAACCTGACCGACGTGTTGTCCGAGAGCTTAAATGTCGTCGCAATTGCCGCACCCCACCGCTTGATCAGGTCGTCTTTCCTCCACTCCTGATCATGATCGGCAAGGAGACTGATTCGAACTCCCAAATCGTCCTTCTTGAGGATCGAGAGCCTTAGGTTCTCATCCACAACAGCACGAGCGCCGCCCAAGCTGTTCACATCAAGGTCCAGTTCAGTGAAGTCCTGGTCGAACCGCGGCTTCTTGGTATAAGAGGTTACCACGCCGCCGAGGCTGCCGACACCGAAGAGAATAGAGTTAGGCCCTAGATCGACCTCGAACCTGTCGACGTTGAAAAAGTCCTTGATGGCATAGATCGGGAAGTAATTGACGTTCGGTGCCGTTCCGCCCTGAGGGCCGGTACCGGCGCCGCGCAGATTAACGCCCCAGGAATTGAACTCATTTCCGCTTCCGGTGTTGGGCGTGAAGTTTCCCGGAATCGCGTTCATGGTCCACTTGAGCGCATCATTCGCGCTCGTCAGCTGAAGGTCGTCGATAAAGGCGGCAGTCAGCGACGATATCGATGTGGGTGTGATTGCTACCGGTGTGTTGTTGCGTCCCCCTGCGAGGGAGTTCACGGCAACATATCCTTTGTCCATCGAGGTATCGACGATGAACGTGTTCAACACGATGGGCTGCTCTTCAGAGAGCTGCGCGGGTTGCTCAGGCGGGGTTGCTGGCGGCGCCACTTGAGCTTTGAGCGAGGGGGTCAAGCCGATCGTTAGCAGGAGTGCCAACGCGTATGTCCGTGGTCGTAGTGTTTGCATTAGGGTAGGGAGAAACGGGGCTGTTCGTTCCGAACGGAGAATGGGGCTTCTCCGGGGTTAATATCGGGGTGGCCGGGATTTTCTATGACAACATTGTCATTGCAACAAAAAAATTTAACTGGCCGTTGTTTCCTCTCTGATTTTGCCGAACGCCCCGGAAGGCTTTCGCACACGTTATCAAGCCTGGCAGCCCAGATTAGGGCGTCACTTATTCACGGCATTATCGGCTTTGAAACCGATCGCGTCTAACGCGGGCTTTACTTCTGGGTTCGACATAAAATTCCGCCAAAGCAACCCCGTCCTGTAATTCTCGATCATCGAGACTATCTGGGCTTGGTTTAGGCCCATCCATACGGGTTCGAACCAGGACTGACTCTCATTGAATCCGTCGACGAAGCCGTAGATGCCCCAGGTCTTTGCCCCGAGGTCCCTGTAGAAATGCTTAAGGGCTGCCATGGATGCCGCTGGTGTGTAAGGGAACTCCCCGAGCGCGGCAGAGCAGCATATCGTTCCGTTATCCGCGTTGGGCTGGGGCATCCCGCCTCCCGAGTTGACACCCGCCGACAGGCCCCAGCAATCGGCTCCATACCCCTTGAAGTGTTCCGGATTCTCCATGCAGTAGGCACGGTTTATGAGCGCAAGATTCCGGTTATTTTCGAAGTAGTTGGTAAAACGGTCGCGCTTCTCGCGGGGATCGAAGCCCAAAAACGAGAACTGTGTGAAAAAGAGGTTGCCTCCCGTTCCTTCCCCTACGTCTAGCTTAATTCCGTAGTACGAACTCCCATTCGCATAGTGGTCTCCGGCGGTCGTACGGCTCCATCCTTGCCGGTAGCGCACAGCCGTGTCGGACTGGCCCGCCCAACCCGAGTAATAGAGACTGGCAGGCACTGGGTGTGTCGGCGAGGCGATCGCAAGAAGGTAGACGATCATGGTCTCGTTCCAGCCGACGAGCGGATGGCTGATATACCAACCATGGTCGGGCGACCAATGCCAATATAGGAAATTGCTTTTCGGATCCTTCCGGTACCAATCCCATTCAATCCCGTTCCATAGGTCGGTGATGGTGCTTCTTATGTCTCGTTCTACCGGGTTATCCCGGTTGAAATACTGGCGGGCTGTGAGAAGGCCCTGCATCATAAAGGACGTTTCAACGAGGTCGCCGCCGTCGTCAAAGCGACCAAAATACGAAATTGCCTTACCTGTTCGGCCGTCAAGAAAGTGGGGCCACGCTCCGTGGAATCGGTCTGAGTGGGAAAGAAAGCGGGCTATCTTCAGAATCCGTTCAGCGCCTTCCTGCCGCGTCACAAAACCCCGATCCGTGCCTGTGAGAATCGCCATCACGCCGAATCCGGAGGCGCCGACAGCGACCAGGTTCACATCACCCGGGCGTATCTCAAGCGCCATGCCCGCATTCGGATGGGCAGCCTCCCAGTAATAGCGGAAGCATCCCTCTTGGACCATCGTGAGGAGTTCCTCGTCGCTAAATTCCCTCGTGCTTGCTGAAACGGGATCCGATAGCGCCGACTCGGCGCCCGATAGCGAAACAGCGCTAACCTTAAAGCAAGCCGTTTGGCCGGGTCTTCCAACGAAGTCGACGTAACGGTCAAAATCACCTCGCTGCATGCCTATCGGAGCAAAGTTCACTCCGTCCGCCGATCGATATATCTTATAACGTAGAACCTCGGACTTCGGATCGGGTCGCCACTTTAGGTCAAAATGCCTTTCCGCGGCCTTTATGGCGATTCCGGACGGTTTTCCTGGAGCCTCTTTGGCCGATGCCCCTTCCCAAACCACTTGAATGTCATCTAGGAACAGGGTGTGAGCATTTCCATCATCAAGGCCCTGCATGAAGACGATCTTGGCGAGATTGCGGATCTTAAACTCGATTTCGTCGGTACTTCTGTAGATCGTCTGAAATCCGGAAACGGGTAGTTTTAGCTGAACCCACTTCCCGGCGGGGATCGAGCCGCTGTGCTCGAGAAGGTTTATGGCAAACGTGCCGTTTCCATCGGCGTCTTCGAGGTAGATCAGAGGGGCAGATCTGTGATCAAGGCCTTTTTCTGAGAAGCACCATATAGAAACCATATCCCCATCATAATTGTCCTTTGGACCGTTGTGATCCCGTGTCTTAACTTCGGCACGCCAGTCGCCGCCCGGCGCGGATTTCCATTGGAGGCTTAGAGAATTCGGGGGGACAAGTGAATGGCTTGTGACGAGCGGTATCTTCGAATCGATCAATTCGAGGACGCTTGGGGCAGTAACGGTTCCCTCACTTTGGAAGTAGGAATTGGTGGGAAGGCTCTGATCAAAAACGACGTGCCGGTCGTATAATGATACAGTGGCTCCATGGTCCGCTGCCATCGCGGTGGTGGCAAAGAAAACGGATGCAAAAAGGCCGATGCGCATGGGCAGAAGGGGGTCTGGGGCTAAAAAAAAGACGCGGTCGCTCTGTTACAATGCGGCCTTACAGTCATGTTCCGGGCCCACTCCGAAATACCTTCTTTTTGGTTGCAATGCAAATGTTGTCAAAAGGAGACTTTGCCGTCTGGGCCGTACACTTGATTGCACAACCCCTGGGCCCGCATTTCCTTGGAGGATGGCACCTGATTTCATAGAATTCCGGCCCCAAAACCCAGGGCCACTCTCATCATGAAACTCACCCCATTTACGGTTTTTGCGTTTAGCGCCCTCTCGCAGCTGAGCCCCGGCTTTGCAGGTGCCTCCGATGCAGGGTCGCTCCTAAACACCCCGCAGAACGAGGCCCGGATCGACGCCCTTCTTTCAAAGATGACCTTGGAAGAGAAGGTTGGGCAACTAAATCAGCTCTCCTCCGGATCCCTAACCGGGCCTGCACGAGTCGCCCAGGACGGCGATACGCTCATCCGGACCGGCATGGTGGGAAGCCTCTTTAATTCCGTTACGTCGCATGAGACCAATTCGTATCAAAGGGAGGCGATCGAAGGTTCACGGCTTCACATACCGATCCTGTTCGGGCTCGATGTGATTCACGGCTTCAGGACGATTTTTCCTATACCCCTAGGGCTTTCGGCCAGCTGGGATCCGGCTTTGGTGGAGCAGACTGCTCGGATCGCCGCACAAGAGGCGTCCAGCCAAGGGGTGCGATGGACATTTTCGCCCATGGTGGACATAGCGCGCGATCCGCGGTGGGGGAGAATTGCTGAGGGTGCCGGCGAGGATCCGTTTCTCGGCTCGGCCTTCGCGACGGCCTATGTGCGGGGCTACCAAGGTCGGCGGCTAGACGACCCATCATCGATCGTTGCGTGCGTGAAACACTTCGTTGGGTACGGCGCCGCAGAGGGCGGCCGGGACTACAACACAACGGAGATTTCCGAACGCACGCTCCGCGACGTCTTCCTTCCGCCGTTTCATGCCGCAGTGCGTGAGGGAGCGGGGACGATAATGTCCGCCTTCAACTCGCTGGACGGCGTGCCCTCGAGCGCCAATTACTTCACGCTCACAACTGTCCTGCGCAACGAGTGGCAATTCCAGGGTTTTGTGGACAGCGATTGGACAGCCATAAGGGAGATCATGCTCCATGGCATTGCCGATGACGAAGAGACCGCCGCGCGGAAAAGCTTCATCGCCGGTGTCGACATGGACATGCAGAGCGACATCTACCTGCCCAATCTGCCGGAGCTCGTCAGGTCGGGCCGCGTTCCGATGGCGCGCGTCAACGATGCGGTCCGACGGATACTTCGCATCAAGTTCGACCTAGGCCTATTCGAACATCCGTATGTCAAGGAATCGCCCCCGTCGAACCCGACCGATGCCCCGGCGAGCAGAGCACTTGCGCTAAAGGCCGCCGAGGAGTCGTTCGTGCTTTTGGAAAATCGTCCGGTCGGTGGCTCCCCCTTGCTTCCGTTGGCCCTAAGCAGGGGCACCAAGGTTGCGGTCATTGGCCCCCTGGCCGGCAGCGCTGACGATATGCTCGGCTCATGGTCGGGCCAAGGTGTTGCCGGTGACGTTGCTACCTTCAAGACGGCGCTCACAGCCCGCTCCGGCCGAGAGGGCATCAAGCTCAAGTTTGAGACAGGCACCGATGTCGCGGGATCAAGCACGTCCGGAATCGATAATGCCGTTGGAGTGGCGCGGGCCTCCGACCTGGTCATTCTCACACTTGGGGAAAGCGGCAAAAGTTCGGGCGAGGCCTCGGCCCGGTCGAGGCTCGACCTGCCCGGAAGCCAGGAACAGCTTCTCGAGGCGGTCGTCGCCACAGGCAAGCCCGTCGTCCTCATCCTGTTCAGCGGGCGCCCACTGGCAATTGAATGGGCGTCGCGAAATGTCCCTGCCGTCCTAATGGCCTGGTTCCCAGGGATCCAGGCGGGACCCGCTCTTGTGAACACGATCTTCGGTGACTCAAACCCAGGTGGGCGACTCAGCCTATCCGTTCCGAGGTACGTCGGGCAGGTGCCGATTTACTACAACCACCTTAACACGGGCCGGCCTCGGGTGGACTCGATCGGGCTCGGATCGACCAAGGCCGACCCGTACTACGTTACGGGGTACATCGACGAAACGAACACCCCTCTGTACCCTTTCGGCTACGGGCGAAGCTACACCACGTTTGGCTATTCTCCAGTGGCTATCAGTTCGGGCAATCTGAGCGCACACATGCTGAGCGAGGGGGGAGGGAGGTTGACGGTGAGTGCCGACGTGCGAAATACCGGTACGCGGGACGGTACAGAGATCGTGCAGCTCTATATCCGGCTCAGGGGAACCAGCGTCGCCAGGCCGGTTCGGGAGCTCAAAGGCTTCGAGCGCGTTCACCTGGCTCCAGGAGAATTTCGGCGCGTGGAATTCAGGCTGGGAGCCGACGAGCTCTCTTTCTGGAACATCGATATGAAGCACGTGGTTGAACCCGGCTCACTTTACGTATGGATTGCACCTGACTCCTTGTCTGGAGAGCCCGCCCGGGTGGAGATAAGCGAGTAGCAAGCCCCAAACGCCATCAATCACCCCAAGAAATCGTGACGACGTCCTTGCTTACGAGAGCTACTTCCGGCTCGGACGTTTTCTGCCTAGGATTCCGTGGGAAGGCCGTCCGCCGAGCTCTGCCGCTCGCTTTTTCAGCGTTGCTTCTCGTCGGAATCTGGCCCCCGTCCGCCTGTGCGGCAAAGAGCCAGCCTCCGTGGCCGGGATCGCGCCCGTCGGCGGTACTATCCCCCGAGGACGACGCATTACTCGACGAACTTCAGCAGTCGGCCTTCAGGTACTTTGTCGAGCAGGCGGACCCCAAGACGGGTCTGGTTAGGGATCGCGCCCGGTCCGACGGCTCGCCGAGCGAAGGAAAGGCGAGCATCGCTGCTTCCGGCTTTTCGTTGAGTGCTTGGGCCATCGCAACCCAGCGGGGTTGGACGGATCGCGAGAATGCCCTGCAGCACGTTAGGCTCGCCCTCCGGTTTCTTGCGGACAAGGCGCCCCGCAGGCACGGCTTCTTCTACCACTTTATGGAGATGGACACCG
>Ga0302319_10011784_pt1 | contig 16561 bp, 12 predicted proteins | sample Bog_T0_2_FD_203319 | JGI IMG/M metagenome (GOLD analysis project Ga0302319, IMG submission 203319) | Peat permafrost microbial communities from Stordalen Mire near Abisko, Sweden - Bog_T0_2 | ecosystem: Environmental > Terrestrial > Soil > Wetlands > Peat | place: Sweden: Abisko, Stordalen Mire...
AAGGGTGTATTTTTTTTATTTGAAAAAATCCCCCGCCTTGAACGCCCGGGAAAAACATCCCCAACCGTGGACCACCTGATTAATTTTATTCTGTGACCATGGAAGACGTTTATTCTGCGCCCGACCAATTGCTCCTCAATAAACTGCATTGCGTATGCGGCTCGTTTTTGTTTAGCTGGCTACCAATCGGAAAGGAAAGTCGATGTGATATCGATATTTCATTAACCCCGACTCATCGCGGCAATGTTTCTCAATATCATTGAACTGGCCCAATCTCTCGGCGTGGAAGAGAGCGAGGTCGCAGGCTGGATTCGCCGGGACGGCCTGCCCCACATCATCGAACGCGGACGGCTGCTGTTCGATCGGGTCCAGGTTGTGGACTGGGCCGCTTCGCGCGGCATGGCCGCCAAGGTCGGATTTCTCGCCCCCACCCACTCCAAACTTTCCGGCGCCATGCGGCTGGAACCCCTCCTCCGCTTGGGCGGCATCCATCGCAACATCCCCGCCAGTGCCGTTCCCGTTTTTTTTGCCGAAACCGTCGCCCGGCTGCCCGGGGCAACCCCGCCCGTCCGTGGGCTGTTGCAACAGCGCCTGCGCGCATCGAATGGCATTTCCTGGGCTGCCGTCGGCAATGGTCTGGCGTTGCCCCATTTGCGGACAGCCGTCGCATTGGGACGTGACGCGGGTATCCTCGCCCTGATCCTCCTTAGCGATGCCTTGACGCTGCCCGAGCCAGCTCCGGACGACCACCCCATCAAGCACTTGTTATTCTTTATCGCCCCTTCCCCCCGCGCCCACCTGGAAATGCTCGCCCAATTAAGCACCGCCCTGACTCACGGAGATTTACATCATTTAATCAGCTCCGGATCGCCGGATGAAGCGATCTACGCCGCCTTGGCTAGCGCCGAACTTCCCAAGGAAACCAGCTCATGACACCCGGTTGGTTCTTGTCGCTGGCGGCGATTGGCATAGTTGTTGGCATTGCGGCGGCCTTCACTGCCCCACGCCTCTGGCTCTCCGCCACTATCCTCGGCTTGGGCGCGGCGTTCGTGGCCGCCATTTGGATACTGGTCAGCGGCGACGTTTGGGAATGGCAGCCCGATTTTTATATCGGCGGCGAATCCCTTCATCTCCGGCTGGACGCCATCAGTGCCTTTTTCCTCGTCTTGCTCACGGTGGTCGGGTCCGCCGGCACGTTGTATTCCAGCGAGTATTGGACTGATAAAGATCATCCTGCTTCCGCACCCGCGGGCCGGGCCTGGTGGAATATACTGTTTGGCAATCTCGGCTTGATCTTGCTATTGGCCAACGGCCTGCATTTTCTCATCGTCTGGGAGCTGTTCACCATCAGTTCCTATTTTCTGATCACCCTTCATCGTGACCGCCGTGCAGTCCGGGCCGCCGGCTGGCTTTATCTCGCCGCCTCGCACGTGGCCGTGCTGTGCTTGTTCGCTTTTTTTGCCTGCCTGGCGGCGCGCACCGGCAGCTGGGAACTCGGGCCGATGCATGACCGGTCTGAGCTGGCCCCGCTGTTCTGGCTGGCCCTGGTTGGATTCGGCCTGAAAGCGGGGCTGTTTCCGCTTCACATCTGGCTCCCCTCCGCTCACGCCAACGCGCCCAGCCATGTTTCCGCGATTCTCTCCGGCGTCACCATCAAGATGGGAATCTATGGTCTCGTCCGGTTCACCGGCTGGCTGCCCGTCCCGGATGCCGCCGGCTGGACGGTCGCAGCGTTGGGAGCCATCAGCGCTGTGCTCGGTGTGGCATTCGCGCTGGGCCAGCACGACCTCAAACGGCTCCTCGCTTACCACAGCGTCGAAAATATTGGAATTATTCTCATTGGTCTTGGCTTCGCGATGATCGCCTCCGCCAATGGCAATCCAGCGTGGGGCCAACTGGCGCTCGCCGGCGCACTGCTCCATGTCTGGAATCACGGTTTGTTTAAAGCGCTGCTGTTCCTCGGCGCCGGTTCCGTCTTGCACGCCACCGGCACCCGGGAAATGAGCCGGTTGGGCGGTCTCTGGCGCGCGATGCCGTGGACTGCGGGCTTGTTCTCGCTGGGCGCCGTTGCCATCGCCGGATTGCCGCCCCTGAACGGTTTCGTGAGTGAGTGGCTCGTCTACCTTGGTTTGTTCGACGCTGTTTCATCCCAAGGCGCGGCTTCGTTCGCCGCCATCGCCTCCGCCATCCTCCTCGCCATTACCGGTGCTTTGGCCCTGGCTTGTTTCATCAAAGTCTGTGGCATCGTGTTTCTGGGTTTGCCCCGGAGCGAATCCGCCGAAAATGTTCACGAATGTGGCTGGCGAATGCGCCTCCCCATGCTCATACTGGCAGCCGCGTGCCTGGCAATCGGCCTCGCCCCGGTGCTTTTCTGGCCCGCGGTCGCGGCGGCTTCAGCCGTTTGGCAACCGGCTTGGGCGGCCTCACCCCTGCCCGCTCCCTTGGCAACTCTTGGCGCAGTCCATCTTGCCTTGGCCGCCCTCTTCATTCTGGCCGCCGTCGCACTCTGGCAGCGTGTAAAGCACAACGGCTTGAGCCGCGCCGGGACTTGGGACTGCGGTTACGCCGCTCCCACGGCCCGAATGCAATATACCGCCGGTTCCTTTGCCGGAATCATTACCGGCTGGTTTGCCTGGATTCTCCGGCCCAAGCGCCATGAAACCCTGCCGAAAGATGATTTTCCGACCCACGCGAGTTTTGAAGAGCATACGTCGGAGACCGTTCTCGAAGATATTGTTGAACCGGCTGGCGCCATCGTCATGCGAATCTCCTCCTCGGTTCGCCGTTTGCAACATGGGCGCGTGCAGGCCTATATTCTCTATCTGCTCATTGGTCTGGCCGCACTGGCAATTCTCGTGGCGATCAAGGTGGTGAAATGATCACCGCTCTTTACATTCTTTGCCGCTTAATGGTCTGGCTGCTGCTCGCGCCGTTGCTTCCCGGAATCATCAATAAGGTCAAGGCTTGGGTCGCCGGCCGGCGGGGACCGCCGGTTTTGCAATTGTATTTTGACCTGGCCAAGCTCTGGCAAAAGAGCGTCGTGCTCAGCACCGCTGTCTCGCCCGCCCATGTCGCCGGCCCGGCCGTTGCCTGGGTCGCTTTGGCGGGCGCCGCCATGTTATTGCCGGTAGGCTCTGCCGGTGCGGCGCTCTCCTTTCGCGGCGATTCCTTGCTGTTTATTTATTTGCTGGCGCTCTCACGGTTTTGTATCGCTGGTGCCGCCCTCGATACGGGTTCGGCATTCGAAGGCATGGGGGCCGCCCGTGAAGTCAGCTATGCCGTGATTGCCGAGGCCGCCGTTATCACCGCCTTGCTGACGCTGTGTGTGCAGACCGGAAGCGTTTCCCTTGGGTCCATGCTGGCGCCCTCGGCGGGTGCCGGAGCCGCGCTGTTGGCCGCCGGGCTGTTTGGTGTGTTGTTGGCGGAAAATTCTCGTGTGCCCTTCGACGATCCCAACACGCACCTCGAACTCACCATGGTTCACGAGGCCATGATCCTGGATCACAGCGGGCCGCCGTTGGCGGTCATCCTCCACGGCGCAGCCCTTAAATTGTTACTATTTTCCGTGCTGCTCACCGAAACCGTGCTGCCGCTGGGAAGTTTGTCTCTATTACAGGCCATCGGCGCCCTTTTCGCCGCCGTGCTGGCGGTGACGGTGGTCGTGGGACTCGTTGAATCGTTGCTGGCGCGGCTGGCTTTTCGCCGCGTTCCCCTGTTGTTGACCACGTCGTTCTTACTTTGCCTGTTTGCATTGTTGGTCGCGTGGAAAGGGTCCAAACCATGAGTGAGACGCTGAACCTGCTGATCGGGCTTGCTTTGGGCATGAACCTCGTCGCGCTGGCGAGCAGCCGTTTGCCTTCCGTCATTCGTTCGGCCGCGTTGCAAGGCATGGTCCTCGGCATCATGCCTTTGTTGCTGGAGGATAGACTCCGCTGGACGCTCCTGGCGATTGCCATCGGCACGATCGTGGTCAAAGGTTTTGTGATTCCCAGCTTGCTGCGGCATGCCTTGCGGGCGGCAAACATCGACCGTGAAATGCAGCCGCTGATCGGTTTTGTGCCTTCGCTGCTACTCGGCGCGGCTGCCACCATTGGCATGGTGGCTTTGAGCGGACGCCTGCCCTTGCGTCCGGAACATGCCAAACTGCTGGCGCCAGCTTCGTTCGCCACCGTCGTGTGCGGCTTTATCCTGCTCATGGCGCGTTCCAAAGCCATCTCCCAAGTTTGCGGCTATTTGATTTTGGAAAATGGAATCTACCTGTTTGGACTTCTGCTCATCCATTCGACGCCCCTGCTCGTCGAGGCGGGAATTTTATTGGACCTCACCGTGGCCGTCTTTGTCATCGGCATTATCGTCGACCGCATTCAGCGCGAATTTGATTCGCTCGATACCCGGAAACTGACCTCCCTGCGCGAATGAAGGAGACGCTGCTCATCGCCCTGCCGCTCTTGTTTGCTATCGGCGCCTTTGCGTGGCCGGCGGAACGGACGCGTCCGCTCTTCCTGCCGGTGGCTGGCATTTTGCATAGCATTTTGGCTTTGTGGCTGCTCATCAACCCGCCGGCCGTCCCCGCCAATATTTGGTTCAGCTTTGATCCGTTGGCCCGTGCGGTTTTACCCATGACTTCCCTGCTCTTTCTCGTGTGCTCATTCTACGGCGTCGCTTACTTGCGCGTAAGGGCCGAGTGGAAGAACCGCGTCTTTGTGGCCGCGCTCTTGATCCTGCTCGGCCTGTTGAGTCTGGCGCTGCAAGCCCAGAATCTTGGACTGCTTTGGGTGGCCACCGAGGCCGCTACGTTGGTCAGTATTCCGCTTCTGCATTTCAATGGCACGGCTCGCGCCTTTGAAGCCGCCTGGAAATACCTGCTCATCGGCGGCACGGGCATCGCCCTGTCGCTGCTGGGATCTTTCTGCCTTGGCTATGCCTCGCTCTATAATGGCGGCAGTGGCGACCTCAGCTTCGCCGCCCTGGCCAAACCGGGAGCCAATCTTTCCCTCCCCTGGCTCTTGACCGCCTGGGTGTTGCTGCTTACCGGCTACGGAACCAAAATGGGTCTGGCCCCCATGCACACATGGAAGCCGGATGCCTATGGTGAAGCGCCCGGAATGGTCGGCGCGCTCATGGCTGGCGGCATGACCACCATGGCTTTCGTCGCCATCTTGCGCGTGAAACAAGTCGTGGATTCCGCCGGCCCCGAAGCGCGCACCGCCACCACCACCACCTTGCTGGGTCTTGGACTATTCTCCATGCTGATCGCCGCAATTTTCCTGCTGAGCACCCCCGACTTTAAACGCATGCTCGCTTATTCCAGCGTTGAGCACATGGGCATCTTGGCCGTGGGTGCGGCGCTCGGCGGCGTCGGCACCTGGGCAGCCCTCTTTCACGTCTGGACCAACGGCTTCACCAAAAGTGCGCTCTTTCTGAGCGCCGCCAATATCCGCCGTGCCACTGGTGCCCAAACCCGGGACACCGTGGCGGGCATGGCCTGGCGCACTCCCTGGTCTGCCCGCATCCTCGTTGTGGGAGTTTTTGCCATCACCGCCTGCCCTCCCTTTGGCCCCTTCTTCAGCGAATTGCGCATTTTGGCCGCAACTTTTTCCGGCCGTAAACCGCTCGTGGCCGCCGTTTTTTTGCTCTGTCTCCTATTCGCGTTCTTCGGGCTGACCCGGCTGGTTTTTACCATCGTGGACGGGCGTCCCCGCCCCCCCGTCGGCATTGCGAACCAACGCCATCCCGAAAATCCGGGAGTCGTGTTACCGGCATTGGCATTTCTCGCCCTTTCGTTATGGCTCGGCTTAGCCACGCCCCGCCTGCTCAATGACGTCTGGATGAACGCCGCCCATTTTCTTTACGATGCGCCATGAACTCCCGCCACGAATTCTGTCCTTTGAGCAATGGCATGGCCGTCCCCTGGACTGACATCCCCGAATGGCCGGCGAGTGAATTGGTGAATGCCACCGCTGCCAAACTCGGGCGCGGCGGACGGTTGTCCGCCTGGTTCGGTGTCCGCGAAAATATCGGCATCCGCTTGGTGGCGGTTATCGCTTTCGATGCCGAGAATACGCTCGCCGTCGCCCGCAGCACACCGACCGACGGTTCCTATCCCTCGCTCACCCTTCTCTGTCCGCAAGCGCAGCTCTTCGAGCGTGAAGTCTGGGAGCAATTTCAATTATTACCGGAAGGGCATCCGTGGTTGAAACCGGTCCGGGCGCAGAACGGTGATCAACCGGCGCAGGCAAAGTTCTTCCGCGTCGGCGGCCGGGAGGTTCACGAAGTTGCCGTTGGGCCCGTCCACGCAGGCATCATCGAGCCAGGCCACTTTCGGTTTCAATGCAACGGCGAAGAGGTGCTCCACCTCGAAATCGCTCTCGGCTACCAACATCGCGGCATCGAGGAGGCTCTGATCGGCGGACCACATCCTGTGACCATGAGCCAGATGGAAACGGTCGCCGGCGATACGACCATTGGCCATGCCACGGCATACGCGATGATCCTGGAATCCCTCGTCGGGACGGAGGCACCGCTGCGGGCCCAATGGCTGCGGGCGTTGGCGCTCGAGCTCGAGCGCCTGGCGAACCATACCGGAGATCTCGGTGCACTGGCCGGCGACGTGGCTTTTCTACCCACTTCCTCGGCCTGCGGAAAAATCCGCGGTGACTTTTTAAATCTCACCGCGCTCATTTCGGGAAATCGCTTTGGACGTGGCCTGATTCGTCCCGGCGGTTGCCGCCTCGATTTGGATGCCGCACGCGCCGCGCAATTGCTCCCGCGACTTCACGCCGCCTTGGCCGAAGTGGAAGAAGCTGCCGATTGGTTGTGGGATTCCAACGCCGTGCGCGCCCGCTTTGAAGTGACCGGTACGGTGACCCATGAGCAAGCGGGGGAGATTGGTTTGGTGGGCCCGGCCGGGCGTGCGTCCGGTTTGTTGCGCGACGTCCGCTTTGACCATCCGGCCGGGTGGCATCGCTTCGCCCAGATTCCCGTGGCTGTCTGGCCCGGCGGCGACGTGCTGGCCCGCACGGAGGTACGCTGGCTCGAAATTCAACGCTCAGGAAAATTTATCGCAGAGCAATTGGCGACGCCCCCGGAAGGAGGAATCCGCGAAGGGATCAGCCCACCTGCCGCCGACACACTTACCGTGGCCTTGGTGGAAGGTTGGCGTGGCGAAATCTGCCACGTCGCCCTCACCAATGCCGACGGAAAATTTCGTCGTTACAAAATCGTTGACCCGTCATTCCACAACTGGCCCGGACTCGCCCTTGCCATGCGCGGGCAGGCCGTCTCGGATTTCCCCATTTGCAACAAGAGTTTCAACCTGTCCTATTGTGGCTTTGACCTTTGACCATGTTCACCATTGACACCATTGTTCACCGTTTGCGCCAAGGCTGCCGGACCATGGCGTTTCCTGACGGTCCGCCACCGGAACTGCCCGACCGCCACGGTGGCGCATTACGAGTCGATGCGACAAAATGTGCCGAAGGCTGCGCCGCCTGTGTACCGGTTTGCCCCACGCATGCCCTCACCCGTGAACCGCAAAAAACGGTGTCCCTCGACCTGGGAAAATGTATTTTCTGCGCCGCCTGCGTTGAAGCCTGCCCCACTCATGCCATCACCCAAACCAAAAGCTTTCGCATGGCCGTGCGCACACGTGAAGACCTAGTCTTGGGAAAACCGGGTGAAGAGGAGCTTCGCCTGGCTGCCGCGCTGGGTGAAAAACTGCGGAATTTGTTGGGGCGCTCCCTCCGCTTGCGACAGGTCAGCGCCGGCGGCTGTAATGCCTGCGAAGCCGATGTGAATGTCCTTGGTACGATTGCCTGGGACTTGGGCCGGTTCGGAATTCAATTCGTCGCCTCGCCGAGACATGCCGATGGCTTGCTGATCACCGGCCCCGTCAGCCGCAACATGGAGCTGGCCCTCAAAAAAACCTACGCCGCGGTACCGTCGCCGAAGCTCGTCATCGCCGTGGGCGCCTGCGCGATCGCCGGCGGACCGTTCATCAATCACCCGCAAATTCTGAATGGAGCCCAATCCATTCTCCCCGTCGACCTCTTCATCCCCGGCTGCCCGCCCCATCCCTTGACCATCTTGGACGGGCTATTGCGATTCCTCGGCCGGATCGATTGAGCCCGACCGACATCACTATTCGTTTTTAAACGTCAACTTAACCACCGTGGCGTATGGATCAATCATTGCGGGTTTCGGAATTGAAAGTACCGTCGTACCATTGGCGGCTCTCGCGTCCACTGGAGTTGCCGGGAGGGAAGTATCCAGCAATTGAGCGTCCACAAACCCATCCCGGTTGATCGTCGCGGTGATCGACCGGCCGTCATTCGGCCAATGAAGGACCTCCAGATAAACGTGATTCGTCGCTTTGGTTGTGTAGTATTCAAGGCCGGACGCAGGTTGCGCCGCACACTCCGGAGCCGGCTCCGTGTCGTAGATGGCTTCACCATTGGTCGCCAGCCATTTTCCCATCACTTGAAGAATCGCCTTATGTTCCACCGGAAATTCGCCACTCGCGGTGGGCCCGACGTTCAATACAAAATTGCCGCCCTTGCTGGTGCAATCAATCAAATTCCGGATCAAGTCCGCCGGCCGGCGGTAATTCGTGGCCGTCCTGACCCAGCCCCAGTTATCGTCGTCCGTGTCGGTCATGACGACCTCGAAATAACGGCTTTGCCGGGAACCGGCCAATTGATTTTCCGGCGTGGCATAATCGCCATCCGTCGAATGCGCGCCCCTCCCACACCGGTCATTGATCAGAGTATTGGGACTCAACGAATGCACATAGGCATAAAGCTCTTTTGCATGAGTTTCGTCGTTTTTCCATTGATCATCGACATACCAATAGTTGTCGAACCACAACATTCTAATGGGTCCATAATTGGTCAAGAGCTCCTTGAGTTGGGCGCGCATATAGTCCGGATACGTCTTGAACCGGGCATCCTTCACTTGCGTCTCACACCAGTCACCAATGGAATAATATGGACAAAAATCGATACCCTGCCGGCGGCATTCATCCGCCAGTTCCTTGATCACGTCGCGTCCAAACGGCGTGGCGTTCACCACGTTATTGCTGGTCGTACTCGTTCGAAACATGCAAAAGCCGTCATGATGTTTCGTCGTCACCACCACGTATTTTTGGCCGGCCGCCTTGATCAACGAGACCCACTCCCGCGCATTGAAATGGGTGGGATTAAATTCGCCCTCCACTTCAGTCCGATATTGATCCAGCGGGATCACATCATGATGATCACCCAGACCGATGATCTGTTCCGCTGGATCGTAGGGGCCTTGGCCGTGCCAATAACCGCCCAATTTCGAATAAACGCCAAAATGAATGAACGCGCCAAACTTGGCATTCCGGAACCACTCTCCCCGCTCGTCGCGATAGCAACCGCGATTTGTCCACACATTCTCCTGCCAAGCCGGATCAAGCCATTTATCATCCTGCGCCTGGATCGAGCACATTCCCGCAGATAGTGCGGCGACCGCCAAAAGATATTTAATTGGACGGAAAGGACTCATTGGGTTCATGAATTAATTGATTGATTCAAATCTAGTCAAACTGGCCGAAAACCCATTCGCCGTCGTTCACTTCCTTTCGGCGAATGAAATTGAACAACTTGGCCACAAAAACAGGACTTCGCCACGGCCAAGGAAACCGTCCGGCAAATCACCGGGACATCGAAGGGGGCGCCGCCGCCGGAGCACTTCCCCACTTCTCGTTTGGCGTCGATCCCATCTCAAAAACCAATCTGCCGCCTTTAGCGATGTCCGAGTGGTTGAACCAGGGCTGGTCAAGAGGCTTGCCGTTCAAGGTCGCCGATTGAACGTAGATGTTTTTGTCGGAATTGTGATGGGCCACAATCACAAAATCCTTCCCCCCGCCCAAATGGATTGTCGCCTCTTGAAATAGGGGGCTGCCAATGATGTAATCCTGGGTGGCGGGATTCACCGTATAAAATCCCAGTGCGCTCAAAACGTACCATGAGGAGGTCGACCCCTGGTCGTCCATCCCGGGATACCCCAAACCATCTTTGTCGCTGCCGTAAAGCTGGCTCAGAATCTGCCGCACAATCCGCTGCGTTTTCCAAGGTTGCCCGCCCCAATCATAAAAATAGGCCGTCTGCTGGTCGGGCTGGTTTCCCTGGCAATATTGCCCGATCATGCCCGTCACATCCCGCGCAATGCCCGTGGGGTGGTAGGGAATGGAAAAGAATTCATCGAGTTTGGCGCAGAACTTTTCCCGGCCGCCCAACAGTGTGATCAAGCCCTGCACATCGTGCGGTACCAGCCAAAGGGTTTGCCAGCCGGACGCCTCCTTCATCATGAAGTTATAATATGGCTCAAAGGGATCAAAAGGCGAAATCCACGAACCATTCTCATTGCGCCCCCGCATGAAACCGATCGCAGGATCAAAGACATTGGTATAGTTATGGGCCCGGGCCAGGAACATTTTATAATCATCCGCTTTGCCCAATTTTTTGGCGTACAACGCCATCGCGTAATCATCCCAACTGTACTCCATCGTCGTTGCCACGCCGGCGTTCCCCCCAGCGTAGGGCGGACTCGGATGGTCCACCACGATATCATGAATCCAACCTTTTTGCTCATATTCGTCCAGGTGGCCCCGCGGTCCTTTCGGGTCGGTCGCGTTCTTGCGCAAATATTCGTAGACACCCGGCCAGTCAAAACTCAGTCCGCGCTCCCAATCCCCCAGATACATCATCACCGCGTGATCGCCGTGAAACGAGGTGTTCATCCAGCCCGATTCGCGGGCCATGTCAAATTCCGAACTCAACACGTTCAATTTCAATCCCGGCTCCAGCAGGGTCAGCAAAACCACTTGGTCGCGCCCCGTGTCCCAGAACGCCACCGGGCTGTAGCGGTCATGGTCCGCGGTGTGCATTTCCTTATCCGAACCCCGAAAGCGGTCTCCCTTATGGGCAACCAGCCGCGGACTCGTGAACGAATGATACAAAGCCGAATAGAAAAACTTCCGGTCATGTTCCGTGCCGCCCTTGATTTCGATCAGGCCCAACTTTTGTGCCCAGAGATCCTCCACGGTTTTCTTGACGCCGTCAAAATCCCAGCCGGGGTTTTCCGTGTCCAAACGTTGTTGGGCCTCTTCAAAGTTCCGGCCGGCGGCAATTTTCACCAGCACCTGTTCGCCGGCCGAGGTCGCAAAATTCAGATACGTGCCCGCATAACTTCCGGATCCCGACCGTGAATCGGGAGAGGTAACGTCGTCACGATGAACGTATCCCCCTTCGAGCGTGGGAATATTCTGCCGGAAAGTGCCAAATGTCTTGAATGGCTTGGAAAATTCCGCGACAAAATTCCGGCCGTGATCGCGTCCGCTTTTGCCGCGAATGGTGTGATCGCCAACGATTTCCACACTATTGTCGCCCGCTCCAAGCTCGAGCAGCACCACGCCCCGGTCAGTCTGCGGAAAGGTAAAGCGATAGAATCCCGTTCGTTCGGTCGTGGTCAGCTCCACTTTGATTTGGTAATCCGGAAAATACACCGTGTAGTAACCCGGCGACGCCTTCTCGGTATTCTTATCATACGCGGAGGCATAACTCCGATCCGGCGGCACCGTCCAATCGCCGACGAGCGGCATGATCGTCATCCCGGGCGCCACGCTGGAAAATCCAATCATGGTCCGCCGCGAATGGTTATAGGGCCAGATGATGCCGTGATTCCCGGCCGCTTCCGTAAGATCTTTGTTGATCGGCCACAAAGTCGCGTCATGATGGGGCCACGCCGGTCCCGGCACAGTGAATCCCGTGTAAAGCTCCTCGCCCGGTGGCGGCGCATTGCCGATTAATTTTTGATCATCGAGCGGGGCCGAACCTACCAGTGGATTGGCATAATCTATCGGCCGTTCCGCTGCAACGATTACCGCTTCGCCCATCGACAACAGAAAGGCTATTAAAAACGAATAGCGTAAGGCTCGCGGCATAAATAAGGAAAAGCACTTCACCATCTAAATCAAATCTCTCACAAACATCTGCAAAATAATGTAATGCTCCTGAAGCAGAAACCAAAATTATTATTGGCTCAAGATTCGGCACCGCAGGAGAGATTCTCTGGGAATTTGAACGCGTTTACCAGCGGACCTCGCGACTTGAATCCCCTGAATTAATCTTTCGCGGCGCCACTCATTTGCCGCAGCTCCTCCGCCACGCGCAAAATTGGCGTTTCCCAATTGCCCCGTTCCGTTTGGCGAAATAACTTCATCGTCGGATACCAGGGTGAATCCGAACGATCCAAAAACCAGCGCCAATCCGGCGAATGTTGTAACAGCAACCAGACCGGTTTCCCCATCGCCCCCGCCAGATGCGCTACCGCCGTATCCACAGTAATCACCAAATCCAGGCCGGCGATAATCGATGCGGTCTTCAGAAAATCGCCTAGCTGCAGTTTTGAATTCACCCGCTCGGAAACTTCATCCAGGCAGGACCGATCCCGATCCGGCACCGGCTTTTGGAGGCTGACAAACGAGACGCCGGGAGTGCGCAGGACGGGCATCAGCACTTCCAGCCGGATGGAACGGGCGGCATCCTGTTGATGATCTGGGCTCCCGGCCCAAGCCAATCCGACGTTTAGCCTCGCATCCGATGTCACCGCTGGATCTTCCGTTGGGGGCGCCTGCAAATAGGGAGTTCGATTCGGGATGGTCTCAAGGGTGACGCCCAGGACGTATGGGAGACTCGCCAGCGGCAGAAAATAATCAAACGGGGGAAATGGCGTGCCAAAGGGAACAACCAGATCGGCACACTTGGAGTAATTAAACAACGTTTCCAGATCCGGCCGGGATTCGAGAATTACCCGGCCAACACGGTCCTTCAGCAACGGAATGAAACGCACCATCTGCAGTGCATCGCCATAGCCTTGTTCCGCGTAAAGAAACAGTGTTTTTGCCGGCATTCTCTCACCCTTCCATTCTGGTTTGTCGAATTTGCGCACGGCCCGCAAACTCCGGCGCCATTCATAATCCTTGAAACCTTCCGATATCCGGCCCGTCGCCAGAAGCGACGTCCCGCGGCCATATCCGGCATTGGGATAATCCCCGGAGATCTCTAAAGCACGTCCATACGCCGCCACTGATTCCTCCAATCGATTCAATTCCTTGAGGCATTTGCCCAAATTGTTCCAGCCTGCCGAATCGCCCGGATTGATCGCAACCGCCCGCCGAAAAAGATCCGCCGCCTGCTCGATCCGATCCAGTTGGTAACAGGTGTTGCCAAAATTATAACAGGTGGATGCCGAAGGCGCCTGCAGTTCAATCGACTTGGCAAATGCGGCGGCGGCCCGGGGATGATCCTTGGCGCCTTGATAGGCACAACCGAGTGCGCTAAAAACCCGGGCGACCTGCGGTTGGTGGAGCGCCGCTTCCGAGAGCCACTTGATGGCCTCGTCGTTCCGATCCGCCTTGTGCAAGACCATTCCCAGCAGAAAAAGTAATTGCGGATCATGCGGAGAAATTTGCATCAAAACCCGGCAGACAGCCTCGGCTTCCACGCCGCGGCCAGCATTGTGGTTTTCAAATGCCAGCTTCAGTGCTTTTTGGAATGGATCCATTGCGTTACAACTCAAATAACGCTGGCCAACCTACTCAATGCGGCGCCTCAAGAAAAGTCCGCTGTTGTTGCGAGGCCGCACTCCTGGATGGATTACTTCAGCTGGTTCAATTTCGCCACCGCTTTGCGAATGATCGCTCGCGGCAAATGCGGGGCCATTTTGGTGATCACAACATTCCCGAAACCGGGAATGCTTAAACATTTGCCCCGTCGAAAATCCCGATGACCCGTCACGGCAACCTCCAAAGAAGTCATTTTGCCGGAGCTCTTTTCCCGTTCCCGATGCTGGCGCGCCACTTGGAAGAAATTTGATTCGGTCGGTCCCGGGCAAAGGTTGGTAATGGTCACGCCCGTGCCGCGCAATTCCTCAAACAACGCTTCGCTAAACGAAAGCACGAAAGCCTTCGTGGCAAAATAAACCGCCATATTTGGACCCGGAACAAAGCCAGCCACCGATCCCACATTGAGAATTCCCCCGCTCCGCCGCGACAACATCCCTGGTAAAAATAGTCCGGTCAGCTCAACCAACGAGGCGATGTTGACTTGAACCATTTCGAGCTGCCGACCAACCGGCAGTTCGCCAAAAGTTCCGATCAACCCAAAACCCGCATTGTTCACCAGCACATCCACCACCAGGCCCAATTTTCCCACTCGATCAAAAACTTGCTGTGGCGATTCCCTCCGTGCCAGGTCGCTCACGATTACCTCAACTTTGACGCCATGCCGCCTGCGCAGTTCATCCGCCAGTTTTTCCAGCGCCTCGCCATTGCGGGCGACGAAAATGAGATTGGATTTATCGGCGGCGAAGCAACGGGCCAGTTCCAGTCCGATTCCCGAGGATGCCCCGGTTACCAGCACAGTTTCTATGTTTCCCATAACCGGAAAATTGGATTAAAACCCGAAGCGATCGGTCAACGGCCAATACACAAAGAAGGATTTGCCTATAACGTTCCGGGTGGGCACCGTTCCCCAAGTCCGCGAATCGGAACTGTTACAGGTATTATCACCCATCATCATATACGAATCTGGTCCGTTGGTGAATATCGTGTCTTGATCGGGAAATAAGGGCGCCACTGGCGGCACATTATATTCGGCCGCGACCGTCCCATTTAAATGGCCCGAAAAATGACTCTCCCGCGGCGGCGTTTTGGGATCAAATCCATATACCTTTTCAAAATGCGGTGTCGACGCATCTAAGCGAACGCCGTTGATTACCAGGTGCCGGTCATCCCCGATACTGACCCGTTCATTGGGCAACACCGTCAGCCGTTTAATATAAAACTCATCCTGCTGGGCAATTGCGGTCCCGGCTGTCGCGAACACAGCGATCTCGCCACGCTGGGGCCGACGAAAATTATACGTAATCCGGTCCACAAACAAATGGTCGCCGGCTTTCATCACGAGCTTAACCACATCCTGGCCCTGCCGAAACATCTGTCCCGCACCAGGCATCAACCCCGCCCGTTGTTCCAGAGACGCTTCGCCATAATCCGGCGGGAACCAGATTCGTTGCGTTTGGCCACCAACGGTAATGTCCTGGTAAATATTAAAAATGAGCAGTTTGAAGGGCTGACTAATGGCCTGTAATTCGCCATCTACCGGCGCGGTGATATGAAGATAAGTATAACCGGCAAACCATTCCCGCACCCGTTGCCAACCCGTCGGAATGGTGGCGTCCGGACGATTGATCAAATTCTCCTGCGTCACGCCAAACAAGGTCGGCTGCATCGAACCAGTCGGAATCTTGAAAGGCTGCAAAAAGAAAGTGCGGATACCCATCGCCACGGCCAGCGCCACGAGCAAAACTTCGACATTCTCCCGCCAGCTCGCATTCGGATATGGCTTTAGCCATTTGTCCGCCGCCGCCTGCAATTCATTGCAGCGGGCAATGAGATCTTCGTCCTTAGCACCCTGCTTGATGGCGTCCGCCAATTTATCCAAAGCCGCTTGCACGGGCGTAATCGCTTGCGTCGGCAGGACATCCCGCTGAGCCGCCAGCAGGCGACGGTAGTGTTTGTGCACCGTGCCCGCGTCGCGAGTCTTCTTGGAAATCAGCCAGCGTAAGTTCATATCAAGCTTTCAACACCTCAATAAACGCTTCCTGCGGAATGTTGACACTGCCAATGGATTTCATCCGCTTTTTGCCTTCCTTTTGCTTCTCCAACAACTTGCGTTTCCGGGAGATGTCGCCGCCATAACACTTTGCGGTCACGTCCTTGCGCAACGCCGATACGGATTCCGATGCCACGATTTTTCCGCCAATCGCCGCCTGGATCTTCACCTGGTATTGCTGTCGGGGAATCACTTCTTTCAGTTTCTCCGCCAGCGTCCGCCCCCGCCCTTCCGCTTTGCTGCGATGCACAATGCACGAAAAAGCGTCCATCGGTTCCGCATTCACCAGCATGTCGAGCTTGACCATTTCGCTCTCCGCATAACCGTGGGTTTCGTAATCCATGGAACCGTAGCCGCGGGTGATGCTCTTGATGCGGTCGTGAAAATCAATCAGGATCTCGTTCAATGGAACCATCGAAATCAACATCACCCGTTTGGCGTCCAGCGTTTCCGTATTTTCCACCGTGCCGCGCTTTTCCGAAATCAGCGACATCATGTCGCCAATGTTTTCATTGGGGCAAATGATAAAGGACTTGACCATCGGCTCTTCAATTTTCTCGATATACGTTATGTCCGGGAGAAATGCCGGGTTGTCCACTTCCTTGGTGGTGCCGTCCGTCAGCGTCACCTTGTAAACCACGCTGGGGTACGTCGCGATAATATCCATGTTGTATTCGCGGCGCAGCCGTTCCTGGACAATTTCCATGTGCAACAAACCGAGAAATCCGCAGCGAAACCCAAAGCCCAGAGCCACCGACGTTTCGGCGGAATAAACAAATGCGGAATCGTTCAGCTTCAGCTTGCCCATCGCCGCTTTCAAATGCTCATAATCAGCGGTGTTGATCGGGTATATCCCGCTA
>Ga0302319_10011786_pt1 | contig 16556 bp, 17 predicted proteins | sample Bog_T0_2_FD_203319 | JGI IMG/M metagenome (GOLD analysis project Ga0302319, IMG submission 203319) | Peat permafrost microbial communities from Stordalen Mire near Abisko, Sweden - Bog_T0_2 | ecosystem: Environmental > Terrestrial > Soil > Wetlands > Peat | place: Sweden: Abisko, Stordalen Mire...
CCAGCTTCAAATCAGAAATTGCGCAAAATATTGCATAGTCATTGTCCCAGAAAGTTCCACTTTCTCACCTGGAGAATCTCAATTTCGAATGGGATTGGGGCCTGGCACGAACAAGTCTGCGCGGTTCCGCCCAGTCCAGGGCGCTTGTCGTGTCGACAAACAAAGGAGTAGCTCCCGTTCGGCCGGAAAGAGTTGGGCCGGACTGAGCACGGCCCGATGAACTTCTTGCACGAATACGCAGCCCCGCGGGCTGAGTAGTCAGAGAGAGCGAAGGTTGCGGGTGAGAGGAAATGCGCTACGACTTAGAGATCAAACCGAAGGGATTGACCTTTCGGAATGCGACAACTGCCAGAGCGAGCAGCCCCGTGCCGAGCAACAGGAAAGGGGACGGTTCGGGGGTTGGGTAGATGTCGTACTCGTTGCTCTCCGGCGCATATACCGCAGGATCGCCGGATTGCACAAAAAAGTACGGATCCACTTCCGGTCCGCTTCCATAAAGACTTCCGTCGAGAGTCTGGACGTCTGAGACCGACGGGAACCCTGCAACGCCAGCGAAGTATACGGTGAGGCTGTCACTCGCGGTTCCCTCATCCTGATCGCCAGGCCAATAGAGAACTGCGGTCCAGAGGCTTTGGTTCCACAATCCGCTGCTGTCATCGCTCAGCGAGAAAGGGTCGCCGTTGATATCAACCTCATAACCGGGCCCGAGAAGGTTGGTGTACAGATCCGCACCATCGTATGTGAGGTTCGGCGTCAAATCAATGGTGTACGAGCTGGCGGACGGGTACAGGCTACAGACAAAATTCGTGTAGAGAGTGCCTTGTACATTGTTATTCGGCCCGTTGACGCAACCCGACGTCGAATCTGCGAAGCTCATTTGCGGCACGGCAAGCGCCAGCAGCAGAGCCGGCAAAATCGACACTTTGATGATGGCCTTCACAATTCCTCCTGGAGTCGCCCTCTCGGGCTTCGATCCCCTTTTATACCCTTAGCCGGGTTGGCCAAAGGAAAAGACCGGTTGCTTCAATAGATCACTCGACGTAGCTCGTACAAAATGCAAATGCCGGGAGCAGGCATTCGCACCGAGTCCCACCGCACATCCTCCAGGAGCGCATTGATTCCGCTAAGACATGGGATGAAATTGAGCGGGCGATTGGAGGAGCTGTGCGGACCCCCAAACCGATAGAAATCAATGCCGCATTGTTATGGTGTATGCAACTTTAGTGCCATACTAATTGTTTTTAGGTTCAACAACTTACTGACTTCGAGACGGAAATTGCGCAAAATATTGCGTATTCCATGTCACAGAAAGTTCCACTTTCTCACCCGGCCAATCTCAATTTGGCAGCGGACTTTGGAGCGAAGCGGGAAGTCTAAACCCGGCGCGGGCCATGGGTTGAGGCAGTCCGTGGTTAGGAAAACGGCCCCGCATCGGTTAACGTAAGAGGAAGCGACCGGTTTCAAGAGTTTCCCCCAGACGATCATGACTGATTCCCCAACGCCAGGTTCCTCGAAGCTCCAGAAACATAATAAGTGGCTGATGCTCATTGCCGCCTACAAGGTGGTGCAGGCGCTGTTGTTTATCGCTATTGGCGTGGGCGCGCTGCGGCTGTTGCACAAAGACTTGGCCGATGTTCTGACCACCCTGATCGACCACCTGCGATTCAACCCTGAGTCGAAACTGGTAAACATTATCCTCGAAAACGCAGCGAACGTCGACGACCACATGCTGCGGCGAATCAGCGAGGTCGTTTTTATTTATGCCGGCCTTAGCCTGGTTGAGGGAATTGGCCTGTATCTTGAGCAGGTTTGGGCCGAGTATGTGACGCTGATCATCACCGCGTCCTTCCTGCCGCTGGAGCTTTTCGAGGTGGTCAGGAGACTGACCTGGGTCAGGGCGGGCCTTCTGGTAATCAACACCATGGTCCTGCTTTACCTGCTGAAGGTGGTAATTGAACGCGGGAAAGAGCGGCGCAAAAGAGTTCAATCGACGGGATCTCTCTGATGTTTCGCTATTTATTCGCCATAAATCATAGCGCTCGACAGTGCAAGTTTAATCTTTAGAGGGGGAATCACGGGAGTAACCCTACCACTATTAGTAGCGGTCCTGGTTCCAAAATGAACTATTTCTAGTGTCCACGCCTTGAGCAAGTGACTCGGCGCACAGACCTCTGAAAAGTTTTCCAGAAAAACACATCATTTCGCTCTATCGCAAGGCACTCGTTTGCGCGATACTGGGTCTGTTCGGGGCCAAACGGGACAAATTGGGGCTTTTCTGAGAAAACTTGATTGAAAACAACAAGCAGCCCAGAACGTGAGAGCAAATCGTGCCAGTCGAACCACAAGCCGGCAATCCCGGCGACCCGGAGAATTCGAAAGAGGTTGACACTGGCGCTGCGCCCTCCCGGGACGATTTGCAGGATGGGTTTTGCGGTAATCCGCGAGCCAAACTGGACGAGCGGGGCCGCCTTAAGATGCCTGCCGAGTTCAAGGCATTCATTGAGCGCAAGTACGGAAAAGACTTCAACGAGTTTTATATCACCAGCCGGGAAGGATTGGACGCAGAAATTTATCCGTTGCCCGAGTGGCAGCAACTTTGGGGCAAGGTGATGAAGATTCCCCCTAGCAACACGGCGCGGCAGGACCTGGTTGCCCGGTACACACTCTACGGGGCCAAGGCGGAGATGGACCCTCAGGGCAGGGTGCTGCTTCCGGAAGAACTTCGCGGCGCCGGATTGGTCAACGAGGACGTAAGTGTCATGGGAGAAAAAAACCTTCTAAGGGTGACGGCTCTAAGTCGCCTGAAAGAGAAGGTACAAGGGAAGCCGATGCCGCCGCAAAACATGGATGCATTGGCCGGCTTTGGGTTGTAACTCGTACGGGCTGACGCCCCTGATGGGGGAGCGCATGACGAACTCGACCGAACGCCATGTGCCGGTTCTTTTCAAGGAAGCGATCGAGTTTTTAAGAGTGCGGGCGGGCGGGACTTATGTGGACTGCACTTTGGGGTTGGCGGGGCACGCCGAAGGGATAGCAAGACTGTTAGGGCCTGATGGATGGCTGATTGGTTTCGACAGAGATCCCGAGGCGCTGAGCCTGGCCAAGGTAAAGCTGGCCAGAGTTTCAAACGAGTTAGGCAGCAGGGCGCCAAAGATAACTCTGGTGGGCGAAGCGTTCAGTTCGATCGCCGGGCACGTGGAGGCAGGATCGGTGGATGGATTGCTGGCCGATTTTGGAGTTAGCAGCCTGCAGTTCGACGAGGCGCACAGAGGGTTCAGTTTTCAGGCGGACGGAGCGTTGGATATGCGCATGGATACCCGCTCCGGACAGACCGCCGCACAAGTGGTGAATGAGGCGAGCGAGCGAGAGTTAGCAGACCTTATTTACGAGTACGGAGAGGAAAGGAGGTCGCGGAGAATCGCCAGAGCCATTGTCCGAAGCCGGCCGGTTGCTACCACGGGGCAGTTAGCCCGGATTGTAGCATCGGCCGGCCCGGCAATGAAACAAGAGCGGATTCATCCGGCGACCAGGACGTTCCAGGCTCTTCGTATCTTCGTAAATCGAGAGTTAGACGAAATCCGGGCGTTGTTGGAGGCCGCGCCAGGTTTGCTTAAGCCCTCGGCGCGACTGGCTGTAATCAGCTTTCATTCCCTCGAAGACCGGATTGCGAAAGATAGCCTGCGGGAAGGCGCGCAGAAGGGAATCTGGGAGATTCTTACCAGGAAGCCGGTAACTGCCGGCGAAGAAGAGATGGAACGCAACCCGCGTTCGCGGAGCGCAAAGCTTAGGGCGGCGGAAAAAACAGCTACTAGCCTCTAGCTTTCAGCTACTAGCTTTGGAATGGGGCAGCAAACGCCTTCGAAAAGCAACGGAAGTTTTTCGACAAGGCGAGAACGGCGATCTTTAGGCAGGAAGGGCTAGAAGCTAGCGGCTAGAAGCTAGAAGCTACGGGAGGCAATCATGGCTGCATACACGGCAACTTTCGATGGAGGCATGCGCGACCGGGGTATGTGGGCCGCGGAACGGAACGCCAAGCTTTGGGCGCAACAGGCGTTGCGGCGTCGCGGGGCGCGCACGCCTGAGTTCTACTTTCCCAAGCACTTTGACAATTCACGGCTAGTAAAGGCGCCGGATCCGGTGCGGGTGCGCGAGATGCGCCTGTTTTCCGCCGCGGTCGCAATCCTGTTTTCCCTGGTGATGGTCTACGGTTTGCAGCATTTCTATGCCATTGAGAACGGCTATAGCGTAGAGTCGGATAAGCAGGTACTCGACCAGTTGCGCGAGGACAATCGCCAGTTGCGCCTGGCTGAAGCGCAGCTTACCCAGCCGGTTCGCATCGACCTGATGGCTCGCAAACTGGGACTTGAGGAGCCTCAACCGGGCCAGGTGGTTCATCCCAATGCTGGCTTCGATGCTGGCGCGCCTGCGATTGCCCAGCTAACTCGTCCGGCGTCGAAGAACAGCTTCTAGCTCCTAGCCTCTAGCTCCTAGCTTCAGAATGCGGACCGCGATTGTTCCTGGCGAAGCGGACGCAACCGTACTTGCGGGGTAAAGTCTATTGCATGTAGAACGAGGCTGGGAGCTGAAAGCTAGAAGCTAGGAGCTAAAACCGCCATGCCGCCAGCCGTTCGAGCCATCCGGAACCAAACCGCAACGGCTCGCGCCATGCCTCTGAAACTGGCGCGCTTCTGGCTGATTTGCCTTTTTTTTATGGTGTGGGCGTGCGTGATTGCCAGCCGCCTGTTCTGGCTGCAAGTTGTGCGCCATCAGGAATTTGTGGATCGCGCTCATAAGCAGCAGGAGCGCACCTTTGAAGTTGCGCCTCGCCGCGGCGTGCTCTACGACCGCAACCTGCGCGAGTTGGCGATGACGGCGCAGGTTGACTCGATTTATGCCGTGCCGACGGAGATTGCCAACAAGGCGGGGACCGCGCATGTCCTGGCCGCGGTGGTGCATACCGACCCCGAAGATTTGCTTACGACACAGGAGCAGATTGCGGCGCGGCTCACGGCCGAGCGCAACTTTGCCTGGGTGGCGCGGCGCGTAACGCCCGAGGTTGGGGCCCAGGTGAAGTCGCTGATAGCGTCAGGAGCCGTAAAAGGGATCTATTTTCAAAAGGAGTTCCAGCGCTTCTACCCGGACAACGAGATTGCCGCGCAGATGCTGGGCTATGTTGGGGCGGACGACAAAGGGCTGGGGGGCCTCGAAAAGAAATTCGAGACCCAACTGCACGGTGCATCCGGCCGCATGTACACCGCGGTGGATGCGCACAGCAGGAGATTGGGATCGACGGAACATGAACCGGAGCCGGGGCAGAATCTGGTTCTGACCATCGACGAAAACATTCAATTCCTGGCAGAGCGGGCGCTGGACCACGCCATGGATCGAACCCAGGCGGCGACCGGCACGGTGGTGATTCAGGACGTTCACACCGGGCAGATTCTGGCGTTGGCGATCCGCCCTACCTTCAATCCAAATCTGTTTCGGCACACCACGCCCGAGCTGTTGCGGAACCACGCTGTCAGCGATGTTTACGAGCCGGGCTCGGTGTTCAAGCTGGTTGCGTATTCGGCCGCGCTCGATCAGCATTTAGTCACGCCCGACGACATGGTCGACTGCCAGAACGGCCAGATTACGCTCGCGGGCCGGGTGATTCACGACAATCAAGGCGAGCATTTCGGAGTGATTACGGTGCATAAGGCGCTGGAGGAATCCAGCGATGTGGGCGCCATCAAGATGGCGCTGAAGGTGGGCCAGGACCGGTTTTCCCAATATGTTCACGACTTCGGCTTTGGATCCAGGACCGGCGCGGAACTGCCCGGCGAAACTCGCGGCCTGCTGCGTCCGGTAAGCAAGTGGGGACCGTCGTCGATCGGGTCGATCGCCATTGGACAGGAGGTCGCAGTGACGCCCCTGCAGTTGGTGTCAATGGTCTCGACCATTGCCAACGGTGGCGTTTACCTGCCACCCCATGTCCTGATGCCGGGACAGGTCGACCACGCGGATAACCCCCAGCAGCCGGCCACTTCACAGGCCTCGCCCTTCAAGCCGGGCGGCGATTTGCCTAACCCGCTGCCGCCGGGAGCGCATCGTGTTATCTCCACTATGACCGCGGCCCAGATGCGCAAGATGATGGAGGGAGTGGTGCTCTACGGCACCGGCAAGCCGGCGCAACTGAACGGGTATTCGTCGGGCGGAAAGACCGGAACTGCGCAAAAGATCGACCCGGCGACGCACACCTACTCAAAGACCATGCACATTGCGTCGTTCGCGGGCATTGCGCCGGTGAATAATCCGGTGATTTCGGTGGCTGTGGTGCTCGACGATCCGAAAGCCGGCTCGTACTACGGCAATGCGGCTTCGGCGCCGGTGTTTGCGGAGGTGGCGCAGCAGGTGCTCGAGTACCTGGGAGTTCCACACGACATCGATGTGCATGCGACACGCCCTTTGCCCAAAAGCAATGTGCAGGTGATCGAAGACGAAGGCGGCGCAAACAGCGGCGATATCGCAGCTCTGTATGAAGCGGCCAACGAGCTTCCCAGCGACGATCCGTTGCGCGCCGGGTCGAGCCCGGTCGATACGGCTCCGCAGTCTGCAAAGCAACCTGCGGGTGCGACGGCAAAAGCCGGCGGCTCGCAAATCGCAGCGGCAGCGCCGCAACCGGTTCCGCAGCAGGCAGTGGCGGCCGTCCGGCAGACAACGGTGATGGTCAGTGAGGCGAAGCGTCTTCAGGTTCCATCGCTTATCGGGCTATCGGTGCGCAAGGTCATTGAGCAGGCAGCGGCTGCGGGCCTCGAGGTGCAGATAACCGGCAACGGCACCGTGCGGGAACAGGCTCCGGCCCCAGGGGCCATGGTCACGCCTGGAACGCAGATTGTGGTGCGCTGCGGGCGGTGATGCGGATGGAAGACGGAATAGCCTGAAGGAGTCGCGGAATCGCTGTTTGTGATAAGTTTTCTGTGATCGATTCCAGGCGAAGCCTACGTTTGCGGAAAGGACAATCCATGTTGCATCGGCATCTGAACGATGGGGTGGGATACATTCTGCCCGCAATCGACGATGTGATCGGGCGCGGCAAGCGGGCGGATTGGGCTCGGCTGCGCTCCGCTGCCTTGAAAGACCCCGGCCTGATGAAGGATATCCTCCGCATTGCGCTTGCACACGCTGCCGATCCGTATGCGCAGCGGTATCACTTCTGGAGACAGTATGCCGAACAGCACCTCAGAATTGCCTGAGTGGGAACAGGTTCTTTCCTCGGCGGCCCATCCGCAACGCATTCTGCCCGATGCGGTTCTGGTGGGTGGGACGGCCGCGGCGATCTATGCGGGGCACCGGCTGTCTACGGATGCCGACCATATCATATACTGACCGACCTTCGGCAGCGCTTCGATCAAGTATTGACCGAGTTGGAATCGGTTGCCGGCTGGGAGACGGCGCGCGTTCGCCGGCCGGTGCAGATACTGGGCAGCCTCGATGGCATCGAGACCGGAATTCGCCAATTGATTCGAGACCAGCCTTTGGATACCGCACAAATCGAGCGCTTCGGCCAGCCGCTCACCGTCCCAACCGTGGCCGAGATGCTGCGCATCAAGGCGGTCTTGATTCTGAAGCGAAACGCTGCGCGCGACTACCTCGATTTTGCAGCCCTGGCCAACTGCATGGGGGACGACGAAGCGATCTCGGCTCTACGTTCGTTCGATAGCATCTACCCGCAGCCGAACGGCGAATCGGCTTTGCAACAATTACAGATTCAACTGTCGCTCCCATTGCCGTATGACCTCGATGCGGTCAACCTTGCGGAGTATAAGCACCTGGAGACCCAATGGCACGATTGGAGTGCGGTGCAGGCCGCTTGTGCGGCCTTCGCCACGCTGATCTTCGACCGCATCGTGGGATGTGAGGACTCCGATAAAACCTGATCAGATCCCCTCCGGCCAGCTATGGGTTGCCTCAAGCGATTCGCATGTTTCAAGCATGCTCTTCAGGCTGGCGAGGATCATTGGCGATCCGCCTGAAACTGCCGGAGCTCTTACTGCGTTGTGGCGTTGACGCCAAGTTCGGCGTGGGTCTCCATCGGTCCAGACAATGGCCTCATCCTGTCGCGTCTCGTTTCCTTTCCTCCGCGCGAAGATAAGCCGCGACCTCGGTTCGGCCTTCATGTTCTGCCCACTCGGCTGGAGTGCTTCGCCAAAGAACGTCTTTCTGGTCCAGCTTTGCGCCGCGTTCCACCAGCAGGCGAACAAGCTCTGCATTTCCAAACCCCGCTGCGTTGTGCAATGGAGTGCCGTGCGAGTGTCCGCCAACAGGAAAATACCGGTCAGGATCTTCGCCTGCGTCCAGCAACAAACGGGCACATTCGACGCGTCCATACTGAGCGGCCAGGGCGAGCGCGAGGTGCCGCTCGCGGCCGTCGGCAGTCTTCAGCAACAGGCGAACATCTTCAAGGCGGCCAAGCGCTGTCGCGATGGGCAGCGTGATGCGCCCTCCACGCTGAATCAACGCGCCCAGCGCCTCAAACCCCCCATGAAGAGCCGCTGCTTCCATTGCGGTGTTCGGGTCCACGCCGTGATCGCACAGCAAGTTGATCAATGGGATTTGCTTGCGGCATTGCTCCGGTACACTGCCGGTTGCCACCAGCGCCAGCGTTACTTCGCGTTCAGCCAGCGTGGGGCCGGCATCGAGAATCACTTCGGTTACTTCGACAATATTGTCGGGCAAGGTGGCGTGACGTACGGGGTTCCCGGCGACAAACTCAATCAACGTCGCATGGTGAAAATAGTTCCAGCCTTCGAACGCGATTTGCCGTTGCACGAGCTTTGGGTGTTGCCTCAGCCACTCGCGCAGACCTTCAGCATCGCCTGTGTCGATGAGGTCGACAGCGTGGCGAAACACAGGGTCTTCAATGCGCTCGTGGTGGGGCAGGTCAACGCGGTCGGTGAGGGTTGGCTTTTCAATGTGCCGCTTCAGGCGCGCCCAGCTTGGATATCCGCTCTCTCGCGCGATGGTGAGCTGTGCGTCGCTGAGGGTGAATTTTGCGTTGTGGATTTCAGCGTCCGTCGAATGAAGGAAGCTAGGATGAAACTCGCGAATGCGCTGCGCCATATCCGCAGTGCGCAAAGCGCGAGCGCGCAGCAGGTCTTTGGCTTGATGTTTGATGTGGTCGAGACTTGGGTTGGGTGGGAGTCGCTTTACCGGCATGACGAACTTCCTTTCGCTCGCCCTTGTGTCCGCATGTGTGGGCAGAAAGTCAGTTCGTTGAAACGAATTGTGGACCTCAAGGTGGACTTCTGTCCTTTCCGCGGACCGGATGCGCCCTTTTGCGCACGGGTAGATTATCACGGGGCAAACTGGAAGGTCAATCCAACAAGATCGCGGGAGCGATCGGAGGTATGCGCGAGGAGCTAGGCGACCAGGATCGAGTTGGGTCAGTTGGTCAATACTTGTTTTCAGGCTTGTCTTGCTCGGCTTGACTACCAGATAGACTGCCGGATTCGGCTGCCTGAATTTCCTCAACATCGGCGAGATCGCGCATCCGCCCTGCTGCAAGTTTCGAGGCAATGAGATCCACCTTGGAGATAATAAATGCAGTTTGGCCGCTCTTAGGGTCGATCACGGCTTCAATGCGCCGAGCCCAGGCGTCATCAAAATTCACCCCATCAATGCCGGAGAGAATATCGATGGCTATGGGAGGCTGTCCGAAGCGGATGAACTTGCGCGGGTCTGCCAGGTCGCTTTTGTCGATGCCCGCAAGTGGAGCGCCAAAACTGGCCAACGCAGCATACGCCAAATTAGCATTGGTCGGGTCCGCCTTGATAAACAGATCCAGGTCCTTGGTTGCGCGAGGTTGCGCATGAAAGGAAACCGCATAGCCCCCTACGACCAGATACTTAACGTTGTGGGCGTTGAAGGCAGACAAGAGTTCTTTGAAGTCGTCGAACATGTATGACTGGTTCCTTCATCGCATAGGCGGCGCGACTCATCTCGGAAACTGCGCTCATGCGCTCATGCGCCGGACGGTTCTGCCAGTAACGGTACTCGTCCGCTTTCATTTCCTTGAAACTGTCGAATGTGCGGACGGTCGCTTCCATATCCTAATTGTAGGGCAGAAACTCGAATACTGCACGTTCCTAATCACTCATTGTTGAGTCTACTCATCCGACCAATCCGGCTCCGGTTGTGGCAGCGCGGTTGCTCCGGAATTTGGGTTCGGCCGCGGCTTGATGGGCGCGCCAACAAGCGCATCCCCCTCGTCGTCATCCGATGAGTCGTCGCTTAGAAACCCCCGTCGCACCAGGCTGCCCCGGACTGCGCTCAGCAGTCGCTCAAATCGGGTTTTCCGTCCCTCATCCATGCCCGCATCTTACACCAAATCCGAAGCGCCGAAGCGCCGCAATCTACAATGGAACCCGAGATGAATTGGAAAGATCTAGCAGCAGAAGTAACGGCAGTCGGAGCTGGCGGGGACTCTGATCAGCCGATAACCGGCATTGAATACGACTCGCGCCGAGTGCGTGCTGGAACCGTGTTTGTCGCCATGATGGGCGGCTCGACCGACGGCAATCGCTACGTTGAGAAAGCCATCGCTTCGGGAGCGCTGGGCATCATTACCGACTCCGCGCAGAAGTTCGATCATCTGCTGGTTTTCGAGCCCGGCCTGCCTGTGCTGGAGGTCGAACACGGCCGGCGCGCGCTCGCCCAGGCTTCCGCTGCCTTCTTCGGCCATCCAGAGCGCAAGATGGCCTCGACCGGCATCACCGGGACCAACGGCAAGACCACGACGGCATTCCTGACGGAAGCTCTGCTGAATGCGGCCGGGCGCACCACTGTGCTGGTGGGCACGATTGAATATCATTTGGCCGGCGAGGTTTGCCCGAGTGTCCACACCACGCCGGAATCCAGAGATCTATTTGAGCTGATGGCCGAGGGCGCGGCTCGCGGAGCCACCGAGCTGGTAACTGAAGTGTCAAGCCACGCGCTCGACCAGGGCCGCATTGCAGGCGTGAATTTCGACGTCGCAATCTTTACCAACCTCACGCGCGACCATCTGGATTATCACTCGACGATGGAAAAGTACTTTGCGGCCAAGCGCCTGCTCTTCGATGGCACTGTCTATCCGGCTCCGCGCGTAGCAGTGATCAATGCGCACGATCCTTACTCGGAAGAACTGGCGGCGGCCGCGCGCAAGGCGGGTGCGGAAGTTCGAACCTACGGCATTGGCGCGGGCGAATGGCGGGCGGCAAGCTATAGCCTCACTCCTGGCGGCGCGATTCTGGATCTGGAAACGCCTGCCGGCTCGGCAAAAGTGACTTCGCGGCTAGCCGGCGAGGTAAACATCCTAAACCTGCTGGCAGCCGTCACGGCCGCCCACGCTCGCGGTGTTCCGTTCGATGCGCTGATTGACGCCGTGCCGCAGCTGAAGCCCGTTCCGGGGCGATTCCAGAGTGTGGATGCGGGGCAGCCGTTCACAGTGATTGTGGATTACGCGCACACCGACGACGCCTTGCGCAATCTCACTTCGCTGGCGCGGCAGATGACGGAGCAGGCTGGCCGCCAAGTGATTACCGTCTTCGGGTGCGGCGGCGACCGCGACCGCACCAAGCGGCCGAAGATGGGCCACGCCGCGGGCGCGGGAAGCGACTTTGTGGTGGCCACCAGCGACAATCCACGGACAGAAGATCCGCTGGCGATTCTGGCCGAGATTGAGCCAGGATTGAAGGCCAGCGGCGTGAAATATACCGTAGAACCGGATCGCGCCGCGGCCATTCGAGTGGCGCTGAAGGCCGCAGCGCCGGGCGACGTTGTGCTGATTGCCGGTAAGGGCCATGAGAAGGAACAGATTCTCGCCCGATGCACAATTCCCTTCGACGACTCCGAGACGGCACTTTCGGCGCTGGCCGAATTGGGCTATGGTGGAGAGCAATGAAACTCACATTGGCAGAGGCGGCAATTGGCGCGGGCGCGGTGCTTGAAGCTCCCGCGAGCGTCGAGGCTTTGGGCCTGCTGCATGTTGATGGGTACTCGATTGACTCGCGCACGGTGGCCCCCGGAGAGCTGTTCTTTGCGGTTCGCGGCGACCGGCTGGATGGACACGATTTTGTGACTGCGGCTCTGGAGCGCGGGGCTGTTGCCGCGGTGGTCAAGCGGACCCTGGTGGCAGGGTTGCCCGACGCCGCGCTGAGTGCGCCGCTGCTGATTACCGAAGACCCGCTGACCGCGCTGCAAGCCCTGGCCGCGCATGTGCGCCGCCAGTGGGGACGGCGCGTGGTGGCCATTACCGGCTCGGCAGGCAAGACCACAACCAAAGAAGCGGTGGCCGCCGCGCTGGGAGCAAAGTTCAACGTGCTCAAGTCGCACGGCAACCTGAACAACGGCTTCGGCCTGCCGCTCGAACTGCTGCGTCTGGAGCCGGAGCATGAAATTGCGGTAGTGGAAATGGGAATGAACCACGCGGGCGAGATCGCGGCGCTGGCGCGCATTGCCGGTCCCGACTGGGGTGTGGTGACCAATGTGGGAACGGCGCACATTGAGAACTTTTCCGAGGGCCAGGCCGGTATTGCCCGCGCCAAGTTCGAGCTTGTGGCCGCGCTTCCGGCCAACGGCGTGGCCTTTCTCAACTGCGACGACGCTTATGTATCGCAGTTTGGCCGCGAGTTTCCCGGCCGCGTCGTGTACTTTGGCGCCGGCCCGTGTGCAGATCCGCAATATATTGGGGCCGCGGAGGATTTGGACGGGCTCCACGTGCATTATCGCGCCGGGGATCGCGAGGGATGGTTGACGCTTCACCTGTTGGGAGCGCACAACGCATCGAATGCGCTCGCCGGGCTGGCGGTTGCGCTGGAAGCGGGAGTCAAGCTGGAAGCGGCGGTCGCTGCGCTCGCATCTCTCACCGCCGGCGACAAGCGCGGACAGGTTCTGGAGATTGGTGGCGCAACCATTTTGAACGACAGCTATAACTCGAATCCTGAGGCGTTGCGCTCCATGATTCGCACGCTGGCCGCTCGTCCGGCGCGTCGCCGCATCCTGGTGGCCGGTGAGATGCTGGAGATGGGCGGGCACGGCCCCGCGCTGCACGCCGCATGCGGACGCGCCGCCGCCGAGGCGGGAATCGATCTGGTTGCCGGGGTGGGTGGCAACGCGGAACACCTGGCCGCCGCCGCCTGCAAGGGCGGGGTGGCCGCATTGTTTCTTCCCAATGCACTGGCCGCCGGGCGCTGGCTGCTGCTGAATCTGCAGCCGGGCGACGTGGTGCTGGTGAAAGGCTCGCGCGGCGTGCATTTGGAGCGGGCCATCGATGCGGTCAGGGCCGGGAATCCGGCAGTGGAGGCGGAGTGAGGCAGTTGCGAATTGGTGTCAGGCAGGTGCTGATTGCTGTTGTTTTGGTTCTTGCCATGCAGGTTTCGGCCCGGGCCGACGCGTCCTGGACCACGCCGTTTCCTCCCTTTCGCATCGCGGGCAATCTCTACTACGTTGGCAGCGCGGACCTCGGCTCCTACCTCGTCGTCACGCCCAAGGGAGACATTCTCATCAACAGCAGCTTCGAGCAGAATGTGCCGCTGATCCGGGAGAGTGTCGAGACCCTCGGCTTCCACTTCAGCGACGTCAAGATCCTGCTCATCAGCCACGCCCACAACGACCATTGCGCCGGCGCCGCGCAGGTGATCAAGCTGACCGGCGCAAAATACTACGTCATGGATGGGGATGTGCCGGTCGTCGAGTCCGGCGGCAAGGCCGACTTCGATTACGGCGCGAAGAGAGAGAACTGGTACCCGCCCGCGCATGTCGATCGCGTGCTGCACGATGGCGATACTGTCTCGCTTGGCGGAGCGGTCCTCACGGCCCACAAAACCGCAGGCCACACCAAGGGCACCACCACCTGGACCCTCGACGAAACGGGTGTTCCCAGCGTGGACGCGGGCCGTCCGTTGCATGTAGCCATCGTCGGCAGCCCCAACGTCAACCCCGGCTACAAGCTCGTGGACAACAAGACTTACCCGCAGATTGCCGCGGACTATGCGCAAGGCTTTCGGGTGCTGAAGGCTTTGCCCTGCGACATCTTTCTCGGCGCGCATGGCCAATACTTCGACCTGAAAGAGAAGTATGCCCACTGGAAAGGCGGAGAGCGCAACGCCTTCATCGCTCCCGACGGCTACAAAGGCTATATCGCCAACCGCCAGCAGGCATTTGAAGACGAGCTGAAGCGTCAGACTGCATCTGCTGCCAGTAGCCGCCAGGCTCGTTCTCATCGCTTATAATCGAGCCACGATTTGTGCGGAGGGATTCGCGATGATAGGTCTTCTCTTCCTTGGATTCCTGACCATACTGATCTGCTCCTCATGGTTACTCATTCGAAAAATTGCATCGCTTGATACCCGATGGCAGATTCGCATCGCAGCGCTGCCTGTTTGCCTCATGCTGTTGGTACCGGTCCAGATTTTCTCTGGTTACTCACTGGCATCACCTTGGGGGCCGTTGGTCATCGACATTGCGGCCTGCGGCGCTTATGTCATCCTGATGTTTCTGATATGGCACAAGAGTCGCATTGCATCCGTCGTGGGTCTTGCGGTCCCGTTCGTTTTTTTGGTCCCAAACTTCCTTGGCTGGCTCATAGTATTGGCGATGACACTGACAAATGCGTCAACGGTGCCAAACGCGGAAGGGCGAATCTCTCCGGTTGCCTCCTACCGGATCGTTCAATACCCAGGGATTTGGGGCGGCGCAACGACGCCCTATACGCTCGAAATATACAAGAATCCGCGTGGGCTGCCATTCGTGTGGAAGGAATTGTCGCGCGACACGATCCCATGTGGACACGGGTCCGATGCGAACGGGGTGCTGATAAGCGCCGGAGCGAATGATTACACGGTGGTCGTATCGTGCAGAATGCCTGAGCCCGGGTTCATCGCAAATCAGATTTCGATTGATTAATTTACCTATTGAGTTTCGCCTGTGTCTGGTGACGCCATCAGGTCCGTGTTTTGGATGGATCGTCCCCAAACCAGAAGGTGCGCCCACCGCGCCGACAATTCTTGCATCTTAAGCCAAATGGCGCAATAATAATGCCAGGTGGCCGAAATGAGCATTGCGGACATTGCGGAAGTCCTGGGCGGCGCGAAGACCTTCATGCATCCCATTCGTCAAGCGGACGATCTGGTGGAACAGGTGCGCGCCGGGCTTCCGGCTTCAACTGTTACCATGCTGGCTGAATCGCTGTCGATGCACAGGGCGGACGTGGCCAAGCGCCTCAACATTCCGGCGCGGACGCTGAGCCGCAGGCTGGCTATGAAATCCAGGCTGACGCACGACGAATCGGACAGAACCATGCGCATGGCCAGAGTTGTTGCTTTGGCAAATGAGGTTCTGGGTGCGGAAGACAAAGCCGCACGCTGGATGGTTGCGCCGAACCGCGCGCTCGGTGGGCAAAGGCCATTCGACCTGCTCGATACGGAAGTGGGCATACGCAGGGTGGAGGAGATCCTCTACGCGATTGCCTACGGAATGTATAGCTGATGCAGGTGTGGAGGATCTTTCCGGAACGATTTCGCGAGACGGCCTTCACAGGAATTGGCGGACTCTACGCAGCCAGGCGTTGGAACCATCGCGGAACCTCGATTGTCTATACAGCCTCTTCGCGGGCGCTCGCAGTTCTGGAGTTCTTCGTCAACCTGGACCCCGGCGAAGCGCCTACCGATCTTCTGATGGGAGAAGCAACGCTTGCGGGCGACTGCGTCGAGTCGCTGGATACTGCCTTACTGCCGGCAAACTGGCGCGAGCTAGATAACCTCGCCTGCCGCGATCTCGGCTCTGCCTGGGCGGCAAGCCGCCGGTCGTTGGCGCTCGCGGTTCCATCGGTGGTCGTCGATGGGGACTCGAATCTCATCCTGAATCCAGCGCATCCTGATTTCAACAAGGTGGTATTTGGGGAACCGGTACCATTTCGATTCGACCCCCGCATGTTCCGCCGTGAGCCTCCCGAGCGGTTCGAGTAGAATCATCCTGAAACCCGCCTCATTCCTGCACTGGAGGCCACTTGCTTTACTGGCTGCTCTACGAAAAGCTGTTTCCGTTCTTTCATCCGTTCCGGATCTTCCGATACCTGACGTTTCGCACTGCATTTGCCTCGCTCACGGCCCTGCTGATCGCGCTGTTCATCGGCCCCTGGGTTATCCAAAAGCTGCGCGAGTTCCAGATCGGCCAGTTCATCCGCGAGGACGGGCCGCAGTCGCATCTCAAGAAATCCGGCACGCCCACCATGGGCGGCATTCTCATCGTGATCGCCATCCTGCTGCCCACGGTGCTATGGTCCGACCCGTCTAATTGGTTCGTGTGGATCGCGGTGTTTTCGACACTTGCTTTTGGCGCTATCGGCTTTGCCGACGACTACATAAAGGTGGTGAACCGGCGCAATCTGGGCCTGACGGCGCGCGCCAAGCTGCTTTACCAGGGACTGGCCGGGGCGGCGGTAGCGATTGCGCTGGTGGTGCTGGAGCAATTCCGCTTTTTTTCTACGCGCCTCACGGTCCCATTCATCAAGCAATGGCGCCCGGACCTTCAATGGC